>Ga0302046_10005197_pt1 | contig 11493 bp, 9 predicted proteins | sample RVTome_11_FD_200261 | JGI IMG/M metagenome (GOLD analysis project Ga0302046, IMG submission 200261) | Soil microbial communities from uranium-contaminated site in the Upper Colorado River Basin, Wyoming, United States - RVT147D111 (version 2) ... | reverse complement strand
AAGGGGCAGCGGCCGAAGAAGGCGCTCAAGATCGGGCTGATCGACGCGCTGATGCCCGCAGCGGGCTTTCTCGGCCACGTCCGGGACTTCGCCCGCGAGCGGATCGACCGCCCCCGCAAGGCGCCCGACACCGGCATCCGCGAGCTGCTGCTGGCGCGCAACCCGCTCGGGCGCAAGCTGGTCTTCGACCAGGCCAAGAAGAACGTCCTCGAGCGCACCAAGGGGCACTACCCGGCGCCGCTACGCGCGCTCGAGGTGGTGCGCGTCGGCCTCGAGCAGGGGCGGGAGGCGGGCTTCGACGCCGAGGCGCGGGTGGACGCCGACCTCGCGGTGTCGGGCATCTGCAAGAACCTGATCCACCTCTTCCGCCTGCGCGAGGCGGCGAAGAAGGAATCGGTCGAGGGCGCCGAGCCGCGGCCGGTCGACGCGGTGGCGGTGCTCGGCGCAGGCACCATGGGCGGCGGCATCGCTCAGCTCGTCGCCCACGAGGCGGAGGTCCCGGTGCGGCTCAAGGACATCGACGCCGGGGCGCTCGCCGACGGGATGGAGACCGCCGGCAAGCTGTTCCGCAAGCTCCAGGAGAAGCGCCGGCTCTCGCGCACCGAGGCGGCGCGCCGGCTGGCGCTGATCACCCCGACCCTCGACTACACCGGCTTCGGCCGCGAGGACCTGGTGATCGAGGCGATCGTCGAGAAGCTCGCGGTCAAGCAGAAGGTGTTCGCCGAGGTCGCCGCCGCGGTGCCCGACGGCGCGGTGCTCGCCACCAACACCTCGGCGCTCTCGATCGACGCCATCGCCGCCGACGTGCCGCGGCCGGAGCGGGTGGTCGGCATGCACTTCTTCAACCCGGTGCACAAGATGCCGCTGGTCGAGGTGATCGCCGGCCCGCGCACCAGCCCCGAGGCGGTGGCGACCGTGCTGGCGTTCACCCAGCGCCTGGGCAAGGTGCCGGTGCGGGTCAAGGAAGGGCCGGGCTTTCTGGTCAACCGCCTCCTCGGCTTCTACTCGGTCGAGGCGATGTGGCTGCTCGACGAGGGCTACCGCATCGAGGACGTCGACCGCGCGCTGGTCGACTGGGGGATGCCGGTCGGGCCGATCGCGCTCGGCGACGAGGTCGGGATCGACGTCGCCACCGAGGTCGCCCACACCCTCCACGCCGCCTTCGGCGACCGCCTGCCGCTGCAGCCCTGGATCGGCGGCACCACCGAGGCCGGCCGGCTCGGCGCCAAGAGCGGCGGCGGCTTCTACCGCTACGACGGCCGCGAGCGCAAGGACCCCGACCCGAGGGTCTACGAGCTGCTCGGCCTCGAGCCGAGGATCGCCGAGCCGGATGCGCGCTTCCTGGTCGAGCGCACGGTGCTGCGCATGGTCGACGAGGCGGCGCGCTGCCTCGACGAGGGGCTGGTCGCCGATGCCGGCCAGGTCGACCTGGCGATGATCATGGGCACCGGCTTCCCGCCCTTCCGCGGCGGCCCCTGCCGCTGGGCCGACTCCTACGGCGTGGCGCGCGCGGTGGCCACCCTCGAGCGCTTCGCCGCCGCGGTCGGCCCGCGCTACGAGCCGGGTGACGCGCTCCGGAGGGTCGCCGAGGCGGGCGGTTTCTACACCGCATCCGGCGGCGGCGTTTCTTGAAGGCGCGCGGAGTCCTGCTGCCACCGGGTCGGCGCGTGCTGGTCCGGTCCTTGCTTCCTTTGCTGTGAGAAGGAGGTGCGTCCGATGAGACGACAACCGATGAAATCAGGGCTTTTCACCGCCGCCGCGGCCCTGGCGGTGGTGCTGGCAGGTGCCGCCGTGGCCTCCGGACAGGACGCCGGCGACCGGGAGCGGCCGGAGTTCGGGGAGCGGATCGAGGTCCAGGAGGTACTGCTCGACGTGCTGGTGACCGACGCCCAGGGCAACCCGGTGGTCGGGCTCACGCCGGAGGACTTCGTGGTCACCGAGGACGGCGAACCGGTCGACCTGACCGGGGTGACGTTCTACTCGTCGAGCGAGCTGATCGGCGGCGCCGAGGAGATCGAGGCGCGCGGCGCGGCGATCGACACCGTCCCGCGCGACCGCTACTTCATCCTCCTGATCGAGGACCAGCGCAAGCACCAGGACGGCGGGATCGACCTGCTCAGCCAGCAGCTCCGCGCCGCGCGCGAGGCGAAGCGCTGGCTCGGCGAGGAACTGGCACCGGCGGACTGGGTGGCGGTGCTCTCCTACGACTTCAAGCTCAAGCTCCACCAGGACTTCACCCGCGACCGCGCCGCCGTGGCAGCAGCGATCGACGCCGCGGCGACCGGCAAGGAGGGCGCCAACTGGCCGTCGCGGCGCGGCGACGGCGAGGGCCCCTCGCTCGCCGCCCACCTGCCCTCGGGCAAGGAGCTGCGCAAGGCGACGACCCGTACCTTCGGCGCCCTCGAGGAGATCGCCGAGGCCGCCGGGCACATCCCCGGGCGCAAGAACCTGCTGTTCTTCTCGATCGGCCTCGGCGACATCGACCGCTTCGGCAACTACCAGGAGGACCGGCGCTACTGGCCGCCGATGACCCGCGCGCTCAACGACAACAACGTCGCGGTCTACACCATCGACCTGACCCCGGCCACCGTCCGCCACAGCCTCGAGGGGTCGCTCGCCAGCCTCGCCGAGGAGACCGGCGGGCGCTACTACTTCAACGCGGTCAACTACGGCATCCCGCTCGAGCAGATCGCGCGCGAGAACAGCGGCTACTACCTGCTCAGCTACCGCGCCGAGCATCCGGCCGGCGAGTCGGGGTTCCAGGACGTGACGGTGCGGGTCAAGGACCCGAGCCTCAAGGTCCGCACGCGCGACGGCTACGGGTTCGGTTGAGGCTCCTCGCCCTCGGTCCGTAGGGCCACCACGGTGACGTTGTCGAGGCCGCCGCGGCGATTGGCGGCCTCGACCAGGGCGCGGCTGATCTGCTGAGGCGAGCCGTCGTCGCGGGCGTAGCGCTCGATCTCGTCATCGCTGAGCATGGTGGTCAGCCCGTCGGAGCAAAGCAGGTAGAGGTCGCCCGGCTCGACCTCGACCTCGAGCACGTCGACCTCGAGCCGGCTCTCGCCGCCCAGCGCCCGGGTGACCACGTTCTTCAGCGGGTGGATCCGTGCCTGGTCGTGGGAGAGGAAGCCCGCGGTCACCTGCTCGTTGACCCAGGTGTGATCCTGGGTCAGGAGCTGCAGAGCGCCGCCGCGCACCCGGTAGGCGCGGCTGTCGCCGACATGCGCCACCGAGGCGGTCGAGCCGTCGAGGCTGAGCGCCACCACGGTGGTCCCCATGCCGGCCAGGCGGGGGTCGGCGCGGATCGCCCGCATCACCTCGTCGTGGGCCAGCCGCAGCGCCATCTTGAGAAGGTTCGCTTGCCGGCCGAGCCGCGGCTCTGGCAGCGACGGCATGGTCGCGTCGCCGCCGGCGACCCGGCCGAGGAAGCCGCGGATGGTGTCGACCGCCAGCCGCGAGGCGACCTCGCCGTGGCGGTGGCCGCCCATGCCGTCGGCGACTAGGTAGAGCCGCTGCTCGACGTCGATCTCGAAGCAGTCCTCGTTGTGGGTGCGGGCGAGCCCGCGGTCGGACGTCCCCCAGGCGCTGACCCGCAGCATCACTCGGCCTTCCCGCGCGCCCGCTTGTCGCTCCGGAGGCGCTTGATCTCGCTCTCGATCTCGGAATCGTCGCCGCCCCAGTTGAGCGCCTGCTCGTAGTAGGAGATCGCCTTGCTGGTGACGCCGGCCTGGCCGAAGATCCGGCCCGCCGCGCGCAGGTACTGTGGTTTCATCGGCTCCAGCTCGCAAGCCTGTGCGATCGCCGCCATCGCCCGCGAGCGCCAGCGTACCTGGTGTTCGCAGGCCAGCGCCAGGTTGTACCAGGTCTGGGCGTTGGCGGGGTCGGCCTTGGTCGCGCGGTCGAAGTTGTCGGCGGCCTCGAGGTAGTTCTTGTCGCGGAACGCGCGCACCCCGCGCTGCAGGTAGACCCGCCCGAGCTGCTCCTTGTCGACCCCCTGGCGCTGGGCCTCGGGCCGCGCCAGCTCGAGGTCGTGCTGGCGCCGGCGGTCGGGGCTGGTCAGCGCGTTGAGCGCCTCGGTGATCGCCTGGAACTCGACCTCGGCCTTCTCCTTCGCCTCGCCCTGGAAGCGGTCGGGATGGCGCTGGCGCGCGAGCTGACGGAAGCGGTCGCGAATCTGCTGGTCGGTCGCGTTCCGCGGCAGGCCGAGGATGTTGTAGTAGTTGGGCACAGTTGTCCTGGGGGCGGGCTCGCTGCCGAGCGACGCGAATCGAGGCTCTACAATCTCTTGATTCTATACAACCGTCCCGCGGTGTCGCGCACCGCCGGCGAGGCGTTGCGGTCGCGCCAGAGCTGGCGCAGGTCGCGCACCGCCAGCCGCGGCACCAGCCGCATCGCGGCGGCGACCGGGGTGCGCGGATTGGCGACCAGCGCGCGCAGGATCGGGTACTTGCGGATCCAGCCGCGGCTGTTGACGATGAACTCGAGCACCTCCTCGTCGATCGTGCGGTTCTGGGCGATCTGCTCGACCTCGGCGTCGGACAGAGCGTTGGTGCGCAGGACGTGGATCGCGACCTGGGGGTTGGGATCGCGCAGCATGATCCCGCGCAGCACCCGCGGCGCACCGCGTGCGAGGCGCAGCCGCACCGACACCGGCAGCGCGCGCAGCTCCGACTCGGAGAGCCCGGCCGCTTCCTCGTGCTCGATCGCGGCCCCGGCGGGCCGTGCCGCCTTGACCGCAGCGACCGCCTCCTCGACCTCCTCGTCGGTCGCCTCCTCCGGTCCGCCCTCCTCGTCGGTTACGGCACGACGGACCCGGCGGCGCCGGGGCAGCAGGTGCTCGCGGAACTCGCCGATGCGCCGGCGAGCGTAGTTGGAGAGACGCTGGTTGCGCTCGAGGGCGTCGAGGATCGCCGGCTCCTCGACCACCGCGTCCTGGCGCAGCAGCAGCAGCTCCTGCAGCTCCTCGGGCAGGGTGGAGGCGAGCGTGACCAGCAGCGGGCGCGGCACGTCGCGGCGGCGCAGCACGCTCTCGACCAGCCGCGGGTGACCGATCTCGAGGGCGAAGTAGGCCAACTCGGCGGGGCCGGCGGCGTTCTCGAGGTAGGCGGCGGAGAGCCGCGAGGAGAGCTGGCGCAGCGAGGCCGCCGCCTCGGCGGCCAACTCGGGATCGTCGCCGCGGGCGAGGGCCACCTGCGCCGGGATCAGCTCGTCGGCCGGCACCGGCAGCAACCCGCGGGCCGCCAGCCGGCGCAGTTCGGGGTTCTCCCCGGAGCGCAGCCGGTCGATGAGAAGCGGCTGGCTGTCGCTCAAGGGGACGCCGCGCCGTCGCCGGGGCGAGCCTCCGGCGGCAGCTCGATGCGCACGTCGCGCACCACGCGGCCGTCGGCGGGCAGCGGGAACGGCTCGCCGTTGACCTGCACCTCGACCCCGGCGGCGTTGCCGACGTTGGCCAGCACGACGCTGCTCTCGGCGTCGATCTGGAGCGATTCGCCGGGGGCGTGCAGCTCGCTGATCCGGCGCTGGCCGTCGATCACCAGCTCGACCCAGCACTCCTGGGTGAAGTCGAGGGTGACCTGGAGCGGCGCCGACGGCTCCTCCGGGGGCGGCGACGGCGCGGCGAGCGCCTCCGGCGCCAGCGCAGCCGGCGGCGCGGCGATCGGCAGCGCCTGCGGCAGGCGGTCGCGGCGGCGGCTCTCGGCGTAGAAGGCGAGGTAGGCGATCACCGCGGCGAGCAGGATCACCGCCAGCACCAGGAAGACGCCGTAGCTCCACGGCGAGGCGACGCCGCCGCGGCGGCGCACCGGTGCCGGCTCGCCCTCGTCGTCGTCCTCCTCGTCGCCGCCGAGCGCCGACAGGTAGTAGTTGACGACCTCGTCGGGCGAGAGCCCGACGTACTTGGCGTACTCGCGCAGGAAGCCGCGCGCGAAGACCGGCGCCGGGAGCAGCTCGAAGCGGTCCTGCTCCATCGCCTGGAGATAGCGGAGGCTGATCTTGGTGCGCTCGGCGATCTCGTGGAGGTCGATCTCGCGCATCTCGCGCTGGCGGCGCAGCCAGGTGCCGAACGACACCCCCTCGGCGTTCGGGTCTCCCGGCGCCCAGGGCGGCCGCTTGCGCACACCGCCCGGCGTCGAGGCTTCCGGTTCGCCGGAATCGAAATCCGGATTGCGGGCTGACGGCGTGATCGGCTCCCCCTCACGGCCCGCGGGTTGCAGGTCGTTCGGAACAGTACTTTAGACGGCTGCCGGGCGGCGGTCAACTCGGCGGGCGGGATCAACTCCAGCGGAATCCAGCGTTTGCGTGCACTCGGAGGGCTCAGCCGCCGCCGGAAAGCAGGCGCGCCCGGCGGCGCACCGCCGGCGCCACCCGCGGGCTCGCCACCACCGCCCGCAGGTCGACCTTCTTGAGCGAGGGGAGCAGGCGCAGGGCGGTCGCCACCGGCGTCCGCGGGTTGCGCGCCAGGGCGGTGCGCAGCGGGTAGCGCAGGCCCCAGCGCGGGTTCTCGGCGATCAGGCGCAGCACCTCGGGGGCGGCGTTCTCGCGGTGGACGAGCGGCGCCAGCAGCCCCTCGGTCAGACGCGGGTTCTCGAGCAGGGCGGCGAGCACCCGCACGCTCGGGTCGTGGCGCAGGTGGCCGATCACGCCGCCGCCGGCGCGGCGGGCGATCGCGATCTTCTCGCCGAGGGCGAAGCCGGGGAGGCGCGCGATCAGGTGGCGGTCGGCGGCGCGGCGCACCACCGGCCGCACCCGGGTCTCGAGCCCGAGCGCCACGAGATCCCGCCAGTAGAGCCCGCCGGCCCACTGCAGCGCGACCGGCTGGGGCGACCGCGGGTGGAAGACGACGGCGCGGCGGAAGGCATAGGCGCGTGCCAGGCCGCGCTGGTCGGCGAGCGCGGCGATCACCTCGGCGCCGGCGTAGGGGTTGCGCAGCGCCTGCTCGGCGGCGGCCTCGTCGAGCGTGCCGGCGTGGGCCTCGACCAGCTCGGCCAGTTCGCCGGCGGCGGCCTCGCGCAGCCGGCGGGCGAGGTCGCGGGTCGGCGCGGCCTCGGCGATTCGCGCGGCGTTGGCGGCCCGCGGCTCCTCGCCGGAGTCGCGCGCGCCCTGGAAGGACGGTCGGCGGGGCACCCGGTGATGGTATCCCGCCGGCGCCGAAGGCACGCTCCGTGTGGTAGCTTCACCGCCCTCGCATGGCCGTCTCGAGGACAACCCGGAGCTACATCGAACGGGGGGATTTCGACTCCCTCGAGGACGAGTGGCTGGCGCGCGCCGGCGAGGACTCGATCGACCTCGACTACTTCGCCGGCACCGCCCGCGCGCTGGCCGGCCAGGGCGAGGAGGAGCGGGCGCGGCTGCTGCTCGAGCTGCTCGACGGCCAGCTCGTCGAGCGCGCGGCTTGGGAGGAACGGCTGGCGCTGCTGCGCCGCGCCGGGGCGCTCCTGCTCGACGAGGGCGAGCTGCACCCAGCGATCCTCGACACCCTCGCCCGCCTCCATCCCGAAAGCCCCAGCTTCGCCGGCCTCGCCGAGGAGGTCGGCCTCCACCGCGCGATCCACGACCTCGGCAAGGCCTGGGACAAGGCCGACCGCCTGCGCGACCTGCTGCGCTTCGAGATCGGCACCGCGGTGGTGATGGAGGGCCGCGGCCCCGGCCGGGTCGAGGAGGTCAACTTCGCGCTCTCGAGCTTCAAGGTCGCATTCGTCGAGAGCGGGCCGCTCAACGTCGGCTTCCGCGCCGCCTCGAAGCTCCTGGCGCCGCTCCCCGAGGGGCACGTCCTGCGGCGCAAGCTCGAGGACCCCGAGGCGCTCGCCGCGCTCGGCCGCGACGACCCGCCGGAGCTGCTGCGGCTGGTCCTCGAGAGCGCCGGCCGGCCGCTGACCGCGGGCGAGATCCGCCAGCTCCTCGGCGCCCTGGTCAGCGAGGCGGCCTGGACCTCGTGGTGGGCGGCGGCGCGCAGGCACCCCCAGGTGGTCGCCGGGCGCGGCGGGCGGCAGACCTACTCCTGGGCGGCCTCGAGCGGCGACGCCCTCGACGCAGTCCGGGGCGCGTTCGAGGTCGGCGCCCCGCGCGAGAAGATCGTCCTGCTGCGCCGCGACGCCGCCCGCGACCCGGCGAACAAGGAGCGGATGGCCGGAGAGCTGGCCGTGCTCGCCAGCGCCGCCGCCGAGAGCGACCCCGGCCTCGCCTTCGAGATCTACTGCGGCCTCGAGCGCGAGGGGGCGCTGCCCGACAGCGACCCGGAGGCGCTGCCGTTCTCGCCCGCGCGGCTGGTCGACCGGCCGGGCGGGCTCAAGCCGCTCCTGACCGGCATCGAGGACCGCGCGGTGCGCGAGCGCGCCTACCGCACCGTGCGCGAGCGGCGCGACGACTGGCGCGAGCTGTTCCTCGCCGCCCTCGAGAGCGAGGACGACCCGCGCGCGCTCGACCTGGTGACCGGCGAGCTGGCGGCGGCCGGCGAGCGCGGCCTCGAGCGCTTCCTCGACGGCGCCCTCGCCCAGCCCCACCGCGCCCCGGCGGCGTTCGCCTGGCTCGCCGAGCGCGCCGCCGAGGACGAGGCGCTGGCGCGCCGCAACCCGCTGCGCCTGCTCCAGCAGATCCTCGCCACGCTCGGCCGCACCGAGTTCGCCGCCCAGCGCCCGAGGCTACGCAAGCTGGTGGTCTCCGGCGGCACCGTGCCGAAGCTCTTCCGACTGCTGTCGGCGGACCAGGCGCCGGCCGCCGCCGAGGCGATTCACCGCGCCGCCACGATCGAGCCGCACGAGCGCGGCGACCTCGCCACCGCCCTCGAGCTGCGCTTCCCCGCCCTGCGCGAGGGGGCCGAGCCGCCGCCGGCCGAGAGCCAGGTGCTGTGGGCGACCCCGGAGTCGATCGCCGCCAAGCGGGCCGAGCTGGACCGGCTGACCCGCGAGGAGCTGCCGGCCAACCGCACGGCGATCGAGGAGGCGCGTGCGATGGGCGACCTGCGCGAGAACTTCGAGTACAAGGCCGCCCGCCAGCGCCACGAGGTCCTCTCCGCCCTCGCTACCCGCCTCGATCGCGACCTCCGCCGCGCCCAGCCGATCGACTTCGCCGCCATCGACCCCTCCCAGGTCCGCGTCGGCACCCGCGTCACCTTGCGCGCGGAGGGCGGCAGCGAGCGCACGGTGACCATCCTCGGCCCCTGGGAGAGCGCCCCCGAGGACGGGATCGTCTCCTACGAGTCCGACCTGGCCGCGGCCCTGCTCGGCAAGGCCCCCGGCGAGAGCGCCGAGGCGGCCGGCGAGCGCTGCGAGGTGGTGGCGGTCGAGCGGGCGCGCTGAGCGAACCCTCTCCACCATCGCCGACCCCTTCTTGCGCTACTGGTTCCGCTTCGTCGAGCCCGAGCGCTCGCGCCTGGAGGCACGGCAGATCGCGGCCATTCGCGGGTCGGCGGGCGAGCGGGTGATCGCCCCTCGCCGGGTGCTCGACGTGCTGCGTTGAGCTGGGTGTCCGACGGCACTGCGCCCGCCGGAACTTCTTCACCCGCCCCCGCGTCTAAGCTGGATGAGGCCGGTCCCGGCCGGGCCGGCCTCGGAGGCACGATGATGGCGAGGGCGGTGCCAGGGACGGCTGCCGTGGTCGCCGCGGCCGCTGAGGCGGCGGCGCTCGGCGGCAAGGAGCGGGCGCTGGTCGAGCGCCACCGCTACGGCGATCCCGGCGCCTTCGAGGAAATCTACGGGCGGTTCAGCGAGATGGTGTTCAACCTCGCGCTGCGGCTGTCCGGCGACCGTGACGAGGCCGCCGACCTGACCCAGGAGGCGTTCCTCCGCATCTACCGGCACCTCGGCAAGTTCCGCGGCGGCTCGTCGCTCAAGACCTGGGTCTACCGGGTGGCGCTCAACCACTGCCGCAGCAAGCTCTCGCGGCGGCGGCCGGCCGAGCCGCTCGACGACGCCGAGCCGGTCGATCCCGCCCGCGGCCCGGAGTCGCGGGCGCTCGCCGGCGACGCCGGCCGCCGGGTAGCCGCCGCGCTCGCCGGGCTGCCGCCGATGTTCCGCGAGGCGGTGGTGCTGCGCGACCTCGAGGGGCTCGCCTACCAGGAGATCGCCGACGTGCTCGGGGTGCGCACCGGTACCGTGCGCTCGCGGATCGCCCGCGGCCGCGACGCCCTGCGCCGTCTGCTCGCCCCCGCCGAGGAGTCCGCACCGTGACCGCGCTCAACCCGCACGCCCCGACCGAGCTGCTCTCGGCCTACCTCGACGGCGAGCTTCCGGCGGGCGACGGCCTTCAGGTCGAGGAGCACCTCGCGCTGTGCCCGTCGTGCCGCGCCGAGCTGGCCTCGCTGCACCGGGTGATCGACAGCCTGCGCCGGCTCGAGCGCACCGCGCCGCCGCCGGCGCTTGCCCAGCACGTCCAGCGCCGGATCGCCCTCGCCGCCCCGCGCGCCACCGCGCTCGGCCGCTTCGAGGACGAGCTGGCGCGCCTGCGCCCGCTGATCGCGATCTTCATGCCGTTCGCGTTGGTCGTCGCCCTGGCGACGATCCTCTACTTCTTCGCCTCCACCCTCGACCGCCTCGAGAACCGCGGCCCGGCCCTGGTCATCCCCACCCCCGAAGCCGCCCGCGCCTACCGCGAGCCCGGCACCGACACCCCCGAGCGCCGCGAGGCCGGCGGCCGCACCTTCGTGCGCACCGCCGGCGCCTGGCACCAGCTCGACCTCCCCCCCGCCAGCCCCCGCGAAGTCCCCCCGGGCTCCCCCGAGGCTGCCGCCCTCCTCGCCGCCCACCCTTGGCTCGGCGACCTCCTCGCGGACGGCGAGTCGGTGACCTTCGTGCTCGAACATGAGGTCATCCGCCTGCAGACAGGCGAAACCGGGACGTAACCCCCTCCGGACATCCCCGTCACCGCCGCGTCACCGCCCCGAGCGATCATGCTCGCGGCTTGAACTCGCTCGCCGCCACCCTCCTGCTGCTCGCGCTGCTGGCGCTCGCCGTCACCCTGGCGGCGAACACCGCCGCCCTCCGCCTGCTCGCCCGCCGCCCCGGCCGCGGGTCAGAACCCCCGCCGTGGCGCCCGCCGGTCAGCGTGCTCAAGCCGCTGCGCGGCGTCGATCCCGGCCTCTACGACAACCTCGCCTCGCTCGCCCGCCAGGACTACGACGTCTTCGAACTGGTGCTCGGCACCGAGGACCCCAACGACCCGGCGCTGGCGGTCGCCGAGCAACTGCGGCGCAACTTCCCGGGGGTGTCGATCACGATCGTCCCCTCCGCCCCGCCGCTCGGGCTCAACCCGAAGGTGCGCAACCTCGCCGCCCTGACCCGCGCCGCGCGCTACGAGCACCTGCTCATCTCGGACTCGAACGTCCGGGTGACGCCCGAGTACCTCGGCGCGATGGTCGACGAGATGACCGCCGCAGACCGCGCCGCCGGCGGCCGCCCGGTCGGCCTGGTGTCGAGCGTGCTCGCCGGCGGCGGCGAGCGGAGCCTGGGGGCGCTCTTCGACGGCCTCCACCTCGACTCCTTCGTCGCCGCCTCGGTGTGC
>Ga0302046_10005196_pt1 | contig 11495 bp, 9 predicted proteins | sample RVTome_11_FD_200261 | JGI IMG/M metagenome (GOLD analysis project Ga0302046, IMG submission 200261) | Soil microbial communities from uranium-contaminated site in the Upper Colorado River Basin, Wyoming, United States - RVT147D111 (version 2) ... | reverse complement strand
AACGGATCGCCGAGCGCAGCCGCTCGGAAGGTCAGGGGCAGGCCGCGGAGATCCGGGGTCAGAAGGAAAAGGAGCTCGATGTCATCGAATCAGAAGCCTTCCGGACGGCCGAGGAGATCCGCGGCGTGGCGGACGCCGAGGCGACCAGTGTCTACGCCGGTGCCTATAACAAGGATCCGGACTTCTACCAGTTCATGAAGACGCTGGAGACGTATCGGAGCAGCCTGAACGAGGACGTGATTCTCGTGTTGACGAGCGACTCGGAGTTCTTGAGCTTTTTGAAGAGCTCTGGCCGCTAGCCAAAGAGCCTGCGGCAAGGGCGCCCCACTGCCTGTGGGGACGCCCTTGGATGTTGAGAGGGAGTCTACCGGCTGCTGGTTACCATTCCGGTCGGTTTGAGGAGGAGCTTCTGGACACGCCACGTTAGGAGCTCAGCGACTAGCACCTCGTTCTCCGAGGGGCACGCCATGGCGTGGATCCAGTTGAACTGTTTAGGCTGTTTGCCGTTGATGCCGAAGTAGCCTAGCACGGTGCCGTCGAGCGACAGCTTGTATACCCGGCCCGGATAAGCGTCCGCCACGAAGAGCACTTGGTTCGGCCCGGGGGTGATGCAGACCGCCCACGGGGCGCCCGGCTTGAATGGAACCATCTCGGTCGAGTACCCACCGGTGATGGTGGCGTCCGGGGGCGCGGGAATGTCAATGGTAATGTGCCGCAGGAAATTGAGATCCGAATCGAACACCTCGACGCGCCGGTTGCCGCGGTCGGCCACGTAGATGTTCCCCTCGGCGTCGGCCGCGATGCCGTGCGGGTTGTTGAACTCGCCCGGTCCGTCGCCTCGCTCGGCGCCGTTGCCCTTGCCGATTCGCTTGATCCAGTTGCCGTACTTGTCGAGCTTGGCGACCGACATGTTCTTGTATCCGTCGCTGATGAAGATGTTGCCCTCCGGGTCCCACGTGATATCGGTAGGCTCGTTGAAGGCCGTGTCGCGCGCGGGCGGGGTCGGCTCGTTGGGCTCCACCGGCGGGCGAACCTCGGTGCTGGCCACCGATTCCCGTCTCCTACCGAGAACCAGCAAGACCTGTCCCTCCGGGCTGAGCTTCACGATCATGTCGGATCCATTGTCCACGAGCCAGATGTTGTCCTCGTCGTCGATGCGGACCGCGTGGGCCCACGCCTTGCTGTAGAGGTTCTGACCCAGCTCCCGGATGAAGGATCCGTCTGGCGCGAACTCGAAGAGCTGGGCCGCTTGCGGGGCGATGATGTGGCCCGGCGCCCCGGAGCGCGTGTAGACGAAGATGTGCCCCATGGAGTTCACTGCGACTCCGGCGTTCTCCCCAAGGTACATCCCCGGCGGCATCTTGAGAAAGTTCGGAACGGAGTCGAAGGGAATCTCCTCGGCCGCAGTTTGAGCGAGAAGGGGTGACGTGACGAGTATCAGCGATATCCATACAAGGGAAACGATAATGGAACGATTCATGGCTCTCTCCTTTTTGCTACATGCCCGAGAACTTGGGCTTACGTTTCTCGCGGAAGGCGGCGACGCCTTCTTTGGCGTCCTTGCTCGAGAAGATCGTTTCCGCCTCGCGGCGGTAGAGCGCCGCGAGCTCGGTGGCGCCCTTGGGCATCGAGGCCCGGGCGTATTTCTTCAACATGGCCAGCGCCAGCGGAGCATTGCCGGCAAGGCGGGTGGCGTAGTCCATGGCCGTCGTCATGAGCTCGGCACGCGGGACGACCTTGTTGACGAGGCCTAGCTCGTACGCCCGTTGGGCGTCGATTGGGTCGCCGGTGAGCATCAACTCCATAGCGATCTTGTGCGGGATGCGGGAGACGAGGGAGCTCGCCCCGCCGATGGCGAGACCCACCTTGGCTTCCGGGAAGGCGAAGCGAGTATCGTCGGCGGCGACGCAGATGTCCGAGTACTGGACCAGCCCCATCCCTCCACCCAGGCAGTGGCCGAACACCGCCGAAATCAAGGGCTTTTCGACGTCGACGATTTGTCCGGGGATGGAGCGCCAGACCTCGAGCGAAGGGCTCTCCAGGTCGGCGCCGACACAAAACGCCTTGTCCCCGGCGCCGGTGAGGATCGCGACGCGGTCGTCGCTGTAGCTGAAACGTTGCCACGTCGCCTCGAGGGCCCCCCACATGTCGTCGTTCATGGCGTTGAGCTTGTCCGGGCGGTTCAGGGTGATGATCGCGATCCCGTTCTTGGATTGGTAGAGAATGGTCTCGGACGTCAAGGTACCTCGCTTCCTCTCCGGGGGAGCGATGATACCGGTTTAGGTCGACGGTGATCAATGGCCGGTGCTCGTGGTTGGAAACTCCGAACTAGCGGACGTGGTCTACAACCGGAAGCTTCTCCCAACCGAACGACGTTCGACGCGGTGCCTCTTGAGTCGGAGTTCATGGCCACGACGAGATGGTATTTGGGCCAGGACTCTGGACCCAAGAAATATGGTATGCTACTGCCATGAAGACTGCCATTGATGCTGCCGGCCGGGTTGTTATCCCAAAGGAACTGCGTGATCGGCTCGGGCTCCGTCGCGGTAGGCAGGTTGACATTCGTGAGCGGGACGGCCGCATCGAGATCGAACCGGCCGCGACTTCGATGTCTCTCGTGCGGCGCCGTGGTGGCTCGGTGGCTGTGCCCGTGGAGAAGCTCCCTCCGCTGACCGACGAGATCGTGAGAGATACTCTAGAGCGTACCCGACGGTGATTGCCGTCGACACGAGCGTCGTCGTGGCAGCGTTCGCATCCTGGCACCAAGGCCATTCCACTGCCATCGCGGCTCTCGCTCGGCGGCCCCGTGTGCCGGCCCACGTGCTCGTCGAGTCTTATTCTGTCCTGACGCGCCTACCTCCTCCGCATCGAGCGCCCGGAGATATCGTAGCCGCTTTCCTGGCCGAGCGGTTTGCCGCTGCTCCGCTCGCGTTGCCACCGCGGGCGCATTTGCGCCTCGTCGAGCAGGCGGCTGCGGCTGGGATTACGGGAGGAGGCATCCACGACGCGCTCATCGCGGCCACGGCGTTGCATGCGAAGGCTCGTCTGCTGACCCGCGACCGGCGAGCGGTGGCGACATACGAGCGGTTCCGTGTCGACTACGAGCTCCTGCCCTGAGCCGGAACGATGGTCTGCGGCTGCGATCGACGCGTTTTCTGTCGGGGCTCGTTACCTCGCACGTTTCTTGATGAGGACGTTTCCCGCGAGCGTGCCTTTCTTCTGTCTTTTCACGAAAGCGTTCACCGCCTCCGCGAGCTTCGGGCTGTCTTTGCGAAACGCCCAGGCGATATCGCCTCCGCTCGCGAGCGCGACGTCGGGGTGGGGCTTGAGATCCGGGAAGACGTTGATCCAGAGATCAACCATGAAACTGTCGGCGACGGTGGCGGGAATGAGCCCAGCGGCCACCATCTCGAGCAAGTCCCCGTCCTCCAGAACCTCGTCCGCTGGCACGATCTGAACCGGGGCCTTGCCCTCGGCGGCAAAGCGCTCGTTCAGCGACTTCAGATGCTCGGCGTAGCTACTGGAAGGGCGGACGTGAATTTCCTTGCCGGAGAGATCGTCCAGTCTCGCGAGATCGGCGCTCCCCGGTCCGGTCACGACGATCTCCGAGACACCTTCGGCGAAGGGATCGGAGAAATCGACTTGCTCGAGGCGCTCCGGGGTGACGGTGAGCGTGGCCGCGGCGATGTCGCCCTGACCCGCGAGCAGGCGAGGGATGAGCTCGTCCCGGGCGACAGGCATCAGTAGCACGTGAACCTTGACGTTACCTGTTCCGAGCGTCTCGTTGAGCTCGGTCTCGAACGCTTTCGCGGTCTCGTACGTCAAACCCAGCTCGCGGCCCCGGTCCACGAAGTGGAGGACCGGGCTCTGGACTGAGAGGATCCGCACCACCCGGCGCTCGACCATCCCGTCGAGGTCTCCCTTCCAGGGCTCGACAAAGGGAGCGAGCCCCGCGGGAAGGGGCGGCGCGTCGGAAGCTGGCTCGATATCGGCCGGTGACTCCTGCGCGGTCAGGGCCGACGCTTCCGAAGCCTCTCCAATGGCGGGCGGCTGTTCACCGGCCCCGCAGGCCATGACGAAGACGACGCCGCAACAAAAAGCCCACACGGAACGACGACAAGTCTTGATCTTTTTTCTCCTCGGGCGATACGAAGGACGTTTGTAGATCAAGGGCATCGGAATTCGAAAAACGACGCGCCTTCACTTGACGGCCGCTCCGGCTAGTTGCGCGATCGCGGCCAGGGTCGTCTGGGCGGCGTTGAGACCGAGACGGAAGTCGGCATCGGTGAACGTCGTGAAGACGTCGGTCGGTTGGTGCCAGTGAGGATCCCAACCGGCTCCAATCTGGGCCCCGCGCTCGTTCTCGCGCAGGCTGATGGCCGGTACGACGTTCATGAACGAGGAGGAATCGGTGTTCGTCATGTGCGGGCCGACCGTTGCCGGATAGTCGGTTGCGTAACTCTCGTTCGCCGCCTTGAAAAACCACGCCAAGTCCTGAGCCTCGGCCGCGAGCTCGGCGGTCGACTGGAACTCGATGTTCACGTCCGCCTCCCGCCGCTGGTCGCGGCTCACTCTTCCATCCGGCCCCGGGGCTCCATGATCGAAGAGCATCATGTCGTGCTGGATCATGGCCAACCATTTCGGCTCTGGATATTGTCCGGAGTCCGGGGGATCCTCCCGTCCCTGCAAAGCTTGACGTTGCTCGACGTAGGCGCGGCTCCCGTTCAGTCCGGTCTCCTCGCTGTTCCATAGAATGAAGCGGATGGAGCGCTCCGTCCGAACGTCGGGGGCGTTGAAAACGCGCGCGAGCTCCATGACGATCGCCGTGCCGGAGCCGTCGTCGTTGGCCGCTTCGCCCCACCCATGTCCATCCATGTGTGCCCCGATGATGTACATCTCCTCCGAATGGGTTGCGCCAATCTTCGTGCAATAGACTTCCTCACGCGGACCGGGTAGCTCGGGACCGGCGTTCAGCTCGCGTAGGGTCTCGTCCGGTTGGGCCATGGCATCGGTGTTCACTCCGGTTCGTGACCGGTAACCGAACACGATGCTGCCGCCGGGGCCGGTTCCGTTTCGGCCGATGAGGGCTCCGGTTGGAGTGCCCTCGCTGCGATTGTCGGGAGCGCCCGCGGGCGGCCCGGGGTCCGGCGAACGCTCACGCACGGGCCGGGGAGGCATCTCGAAGCTCACGCGTCCGGTGCTTGTACAGCCGACGGCTTGGAGGCGCGATTCGATCCAGTCGATGGCGTCGCGGTTCCTCTGTGTTCCCTGACGACGATCGCCGAAACGGGTCAGGCCCTTCAGGGTCGCTTTGAACGACTCGAGCTCCAATCGGCCGACCAGCGTTGCGACGACGTCACCCTCCGGGTCCGGCGATGGCTCTTGCCCAACAGTGATGGCGGCAAGGCAAACGATGGCCAATGCCCCGGGGGCGGCGTGAGGGGCCCATGCTTTCACGAAAGGACCTAATCGGTGCTCGGCCAGACCGTGCCTTGATCCTTCTTGGTAACCGGGCCGATTCCCTTGTAAACGAACTTCTGGACGCGCTTACCCTCGTAGGTCTCGGTGGTATAGATGTTGCCCTTGGAGTCGACCGCGATGCTGTGCACGCCGTAGAACTGGCTGGGCTGTCGCCCGCCGTCGCCGAAGCTTGTCAGAACCTGAAGGGATTTGCGCTCGATGATGTAGACCTTCTCGTTCTTTCCATCGGTGAGATAGATGTACTTCTGCTCGGGGTCGTGTGAAAGGGCGATGTCCCAAGCGGCGCCGCTGCCTCGCGTCTCCTTGGCGACGATGAGCTCGTCCACGTACGTGCCGTCCAGCTGGAAGACCTGGACTCGGTTGTTCACGCGATCGCAGACATACACCAAGCGGTCGGTGGTCGGCTCCGCGCAGTGCACGGGGTTGCGAAACTGCTTCGCGGGCGGCGCGTTCGGATCGTAGGGACCGAGATTGGCGTCATCGGGCTCGTTTCCGTAGGCGCCCCATTGACGCTTGCGCTCGCCGGTCGTGGCGTCCAGAACGACGACGCGCTTGTTGAGATAACCGTCTGCCACGTATGCCTCGTTCGCTTGCGCATCGAAGGAGATTTTCGCGACTCTCCCGAAGCTTTCCGGGTCATGGCTGTTGCCGACGTATCGCGGCCCTTCATCTCCGGGTTGAGCGGGCGCACCGCGTGCCTGTTGTTTGCCGAGCTGCTTGAGGAACTTCCCGTCGCGCGTGAAAATCAAAATCTGGGAATCGCCCCCTCCGTTACCGCCCAGCCACAGGTTTCCCCTGGGATCCATGGTGATTCCGTGGTTCGCCACGGGCCATTCGTAACCTTCACCGGGGCCGCCCCAGTGGCCGACCAGGTTGCCTTCGGGGTCGAACTCCAGGATGGGCGGCGCCGGCACGCAGCACTCGAGCGCGGTGGGCGGCTCGGTTGCGGCGCTGATCTCGTTCCCCTCGTTCCAGGTCCCATATCGATGGAAGATGAAGACATGGTCTTGGGGGTCCACGGTCACGCCGATAGCGGAGCCTAAGATCCAATGATTCGGCAATGGCTTGGGCCAAAGCGGGTCTACCTCGAACATGGGAGCCTGCACCTGTTGAGCAGCTACCGTGCCGTCCAGCAGGAATTGACCGACGGCTAGGGCGATGAGGAGGGCAATCAAGCCCGTCCCGATCAAGACATCACGTTTCCGCATCGAACGCCCCATCCTTCCACCTCCTTAATAATGGAGGAAATGTATCTCAGAAAACGCGCTCCGGGGCAAGCGGAAACTGCGGTCGAGGGCGTCCGGATCCCTTGTCATGCCGCGCCGATCGCGATTATCCTGTGCCGGAAAATGGGGGAGTCGCCTTGAAGCGCGCCATCGGAATCCTCGTCATCTTGCTCGGGGGACGGGTATGTTGGCTCCCGACGCCCGTCGGAGCACACGATATCCCCACCGACGTCGTCATCCAGGCCTTCATCAAGCCTGAGGGGCGGCAATTGTCCCTTCTCGTCCGCGTGCCGCTCCCTGCGATGCAAGATATGACGGTTCCGATGCGGGAACAGGGTTACCTGGATCTGGCGCGCGTCGACACGGTGCTGCGTGACGCGGTCGCCATCTGGATCGTGGACTCCGTGAAGCTCTACGAGGGCGAGAGACTACTTCCCACGCCGGAGCTCGTTGCCGCCCGGGTGTCTCTGCCCTCGGACCGGTCGTTTTCGGACTACGAGACCGCCCTGGCTCATGTCACCGGCGAGCCGCTGCCGGAGGATACCGAGCTCTATTGGGAACAGGGGCTGATGGACGTTTTGCTGCGCTATCCGATCGAATCGGATGCGTCGGACTTCTCGATCCATCCGGAGTTCGATCGCCTAGGTTTGCGGGTCACGAACGTGATTCGCTTCCTACCACCCAGCGGCGTGGTGCGCGCCTTCGAGTTCCCCGCAGGTCCCGAACTGATAAGGCTCGATCCACGGTGGCACCAGGCCGCGTGGCGCTTCATCGAGCTCGGGTTCTTCCATATCCTAGACGGACTCGATCATTTGCTCTTCCTTCTTTGTCTCATCATCCCGTTTCGCCGATTCCGGCCGTTGGTGCTCGTCGTCACCTCGTTCACCATCGCGCATTCGATCACGCTCATCGCTTCCGCTTTGGGTTTGGCGCCCGACGCCCTTTGGTTTCCACCGTTCGTGGAGATGCTCATCGCGCTTTCCATCGTCTACATGGCCGTCGAGAACGTCATCGGCGTGAAGGTCGAGCGTCGCTGGATGATCGCGTTCGGCTTCGGCCTCGTGCATGGCTTGGGGTTTTCGTTCGCGTTGCGGCAGACCTTACAGTTCGCGGGATCGCATCTCTTGACGTCGTTGGTAGCCTTCAACATTGGAGTCGAGCTGGGACAGCTTCTCGTGCTCGCGCTCGTGATCCCGATCCTGTCTCTGCTGTTCCGGTACGCGGTCGCCGAACGCGTGGGGACCGTCATTCTTTCTGTCTTCGTAGCCCACACGGGATGGCACTGGATGCTCGAGCGAGGAGCCACGCTCAGTCAGTTCTCCTGGCCGGAGCTCGATGCTGCATTGCTGGCCAGCGCCATGCGGTGGCTGATGCTGCTCGTCATCGTCGCCGGCGCCCTTTGGCTCGTCTCGGTTCTCCGTCGTCCGACGGAGCGACGTCAGAAAGACAAGGCATCGATGGGAGCCGAGTGAACGGGACTACTCGTCTCAGCGAATCCCTGCTCGGATCCGAATGGGGAATGCTACCAAAGCCGGGAGAGGTGCCTGGCGATGGACTCGACGACGTAGGAGTCTAGCTTCTCGACGACGCTCTGGGGGGGATCGACGAAGTGGATTCCCATTCCACGAGGGAGGTCGAGCTCGGCGACCCCGTGCTTGGTGAGCCACGGGACCTCGCCTTGGACTTCGAATAGCCCTTCGGTGTCACGGTCGATTTGGGAAAGGCAGATCTCGAGGCACGCGCCGATTTCGAAGAGACGCTCCGAAGCCAAGAAGAGACCGCTTCGACTCAGGTTGACGACACCGCCAGTGAAATGCTCGCCGGCGTGCTGAAAGACTACCGGGGCGTCCGTGGGCACGCGGATCCGTTCGCGATCATGGAGGCGCTTGCGGATGTCAGCGGCCGTGATCGGCGGCGTCTTCCGGTCAAGATCGAGCCCATCTTGATGCATCGAGAGCTCGTAGAATGTTTTGAGCTCGGCCCATCGTCCGTCGTCCCCCGGGGACAGATTGCTGCCAGTGCGCATCTTGGCGTCGTTTAGCGCGCCAAACTCGGCAATGAGATCGAGAACGGTCTTCATCGTGGCAATGCTTCAGGCTTGCTCTGGGATCTTGCAGCTCGGATCGATGCTCTTGGCCTGTTCGAACGTCTTGCGAGCGCGGACTTCCAAACCCTCGCGGCGATAGATTTCGCCGAGGGCCAAGAGGTACTCCACGTTCATCGGTTCCAGTCGCGTTGCGTTGCGAAGGTTCTCCGCGGCCTCCTTGCGCCAGTTGGCATTCCGCGCCAGAGCCTGCGCGAGGAGATAAAAGTATTCGGCCCGGTCATTGACGAGCTCGACGGCTTCCCGGCAAAACTGGATGGTCTCCCAATAGTCCATCCGATCGTAGGCGCGCTTGGCCTGAAGATAGAGCGCTCTCGCCCGGTCCTGCTCGCTGTGGGCGGCGGGTTGGGTCGTTGGCGAGCCCGCCGTCCCAGAAACCGGTTTCGCGGTGACCCGGTCGGCTTCATTGGACAGGTTGGCGAAGGCCTCGTTGAGACGGGTGACGATGAAGGATAGTTTCTTTTCCAACACGAGATCGCTGATGCGGTGGTGTCGGTCGGGGTGATACCGGAACGTCTTTTCTCGGAAGGCTTTCTTCATGGTCTGCGAGTCAGCTCCCGGAACGAGCCCGAGGGCTTCCCAGTCATTCTGTTTCTGGAGCTCCACGAACACACGCTCGATTTCCTGCCGCTGCTTGTCCGCGGACGGTTCGTCCTGCGCGGGCCGGGCCGGCTTGTCCGACTGTGTAGATTTCGCCATCGCCGCGGCCTCGCGGCCTGCTTTCTCGCTTTCCAGTTCGACGATCCCTGCCCGCAAGAGTCCGAGCAGGGTGCGAGCCGTATCGTTCTCCGAGAGGTGGCTGAGTCTGAAGATATCGCTGGGCGTCAGAGTTCCGTCGATTCGAGAGAGGATGAAGCCCTCCTCGGGTGTCAGTTCGACGTTCTGGAAACTGAGCAAAGGTGAAGTGACGACGCGGAGCCTTCGATCATCTCGGTAGAGCGCCTTGAGGTGCGGCTCGATTTGGGTCTTGCGCCGCGCCTCTTTCATCAACGTATCGGCAACGGAGTCCTCGACGCTCCGGAGAGCGTTCTCGAATTCGCGTACGCTTTCCGGCGAGTCGGGAAACACCCGGGGGAGATCGGCGAGATCCTCGAGATCGTCGGCGGAGAGCGAGCGCAAGGCGTCGATGAGCTCGGCGCCGCTCGCGAATCGATCCGCTGGATTCTTGGCCAGGGCGCGGTTGAGGACGTCGCGTACCTGCGCGGGCAGACCGCACTGCTTCAGGTCGATCGGGGCTGGCTCCTCATTGACGATCTTCAAGAGGATGGCGGTGAGCGTGCTCGCCTGAAAGGCTTTCTCCCCGGTAAGGCACTCGTAGAGCACGCAGCCAAGCGAGAACAAATCGGAGCGGCCATCGAGGTCCCGTCCCATGGCCTGCTCGGGAGACATGTACTCCGGCGTTCCGAGGACGCCTCCTTGGACGGTCAGCTCCTTCGAAGATTCTGCTTTGGCGATTCCGAAGTCGGCGACCTTCACTTCCCCGGATGATGCGACCAAGATATTGGCTGGCTTCACGTCGCGGTGAATGACCTTGCGCTCGTGGGCGTAGTCGAGCGCCGCGGCAACCTGGGACAAGACCTGGAGCGTCTCCTTAAGGGTCAGCTTCTTCGAAGCGAGCACCGACTGCAGCGTCACGCCCTTGACGAACTCCATGACCAAGAGATTGGCGTCGTCGGTCGAGATGATGTCGTACGTGGTGACGATGTTGTTGTGATGGAGCCCGGCCGCGACCCGCCCTTCCCGCAAAAAGCGTTCCTTCAGATTGTCCATCTGCCCGGGGTAGGCGAAGGTCTCCAGGCTGATGTACTTGATCGCGACCATACGGTCGAGTGCCGTGTCGTGGGCTCTGTAGACCTCGGCCACCGCGCCGGCGCCGATGTTCTCGAGTATCTCGTAGCGGCTTCCGAGTGCGGTTGCCACCGCGGTACGGACGGCTATGGCCTTCTGCGATTTGGCGGTCACGGGGTCGTTGGCCTTGCGATGGGGTTCTGATGGCTCGGTAGCAACCTGTAGCAAAACGTATGCCCCGGAACGGGGGGGGGCCGTTGCTACCGGATCCGGCTTGTTCGTAAGGTTTAGGTGGTTTTTCCTCTGCGTGGTCGTGTCTTGATCGCGGGATCGACGCAACACAGGTGGGGGGAATTGCCCGTGTCGAAGACCAAAAGTTGGAGGGGATCTCCCCCCAGCTCGACTTCGTTCCCATGCTTGACACAAGCGCGGGATTGCGAAAAGGTAGAGACAAGGACCCACGCGGAGTGAACTCCTGCTCGGGCGTGGCGGTTCCGATGGGGCTTGGGCGGCCCAGGAGCTGGACGGGTGGGGCCCGTCGATTGGGGATACGCCCAGAAAGGAGGTGGTCCAGTGAGTACGTTTTCTGAAGTTTCCGTGGAGGTGGCGGCCTCGTAGGGGAGCACCCCGCGACAAAGCTACTGAGTGGCGGGGTCCCCTCTTCTGATCTTGGAACGGGGAACCCCACGCCACCGACACGAAGCTCGTGAGACCCCGGTCGCGCACGCGCGCGGCCGGGGTCTTGTGCGTTGATTAGAGCTGCGGCCGCTTGGGTCGCTGGTTGGCCGGAAGGACCCTCTTTCGCAAGCGAATCGACTCCGGCGTCGCTTCCACCAACTCGTCACCGCGGATGAACTCGATCGCCTGTTCGAGGTTGAGCTCGCGATGGGGGGTGA
>Ga0302046_10005195_pt1 | contig 11498 bp, 12 predicted proteins | sample RVTome_11_FD_200261 | JGI IMG/M metagenome (GOLD analysis project Ga0302046, IMG submission 200261) | Soil microbial communities from uranium-contaminated site in the Upper Colorado River Basin, Wyoming, United States - RVT147D111 (version 2) ... | reverse complement strand
ACCTTGCCTCGATGGTGCTGAAGCACTACCAGAACCAGGGCGCGCCGCCGGCCGACCTGCCCCTGGTCGAGTACAGCTGCCGCTCCCTGCTCTATCAGGCGCAGGAACAGCTGCACAGCTTCCTGCGCAATTTCCCGATCCGCTGGCTGGCCGGACTCATGCGCCTCGTGATCTTCCCGCGCGGGCTCACGTATTCCGCGCCGTCCGACCGGCTGAACCCGCAGATTGCGGAACTGATGATGAATCCGGGCGAGGCGCGCGAGCGTCTGTGCCACTACGTCTACCGCACGCTCGAGCCGACGAATCATCTCGGCCTGGTGCAGCAGGCGATGGAGCTTGCGATCGCCGCGGAACCGGTCCTGAAACGCATCCGCGTCGAGGGCGTGAAGACGGGCGAGGTGCATGCGCTCGACCTGCCGGGCCAGATCAGGGAAGCGCAGGCGGCGGGCATCATCACCGAAGCCGAGGCCGCGCAGCTTCGCGAGTACGACCGCAAGGTCATGGACATCATCCACGTGGACGACTTCGACCCGCGCGAGCTGGTCGCCGGCTCCACCTACGAGATCCAGCTCGACGGCGGCAGCGTCCAGGTCGCCTAAGCAGCACTGCTCAGGTTCCGACGCCCGGATAGAACCCCAGGTACATGACCGTGAAATCGATCGAATTGCTGATCCCGTGCGCGACGATCGGCACGACGAGGTTGCGGCCGGTTGCCAGATAGAGAATACCGAGCATTATTCCGGCGACGGTCGCCTGGATGACGCCGGACGCTCCCTGATAGAAGTGCGCGAGCCCGAATCCGACATTGACCACCACCAGCGCAACGACCCACGCGCGCGCACCACAGCCGCAGAACTGCGCAGCCCGTGGCAGCGCATAGCCCCGCCAGACCACTTCCTCGCCGAATGCCGCAAGCACCCAGTTGAGCGCCAGGTAAACAAGCAGCAACTCGACGCTGCCGGTCAGCTCGTCGAAGGCGGAGAGATCCGGCCAGAAGCCCAGGATGCGCTTCAGCAGCGGCATGGTCACAAAGAATTCGAGCAGCCACATCGCCAGGCCCGCAGCGACGCCGATTGCGGTCAGGCGCAGCCAACGCGGCGGCAGCGCCAATCCTGCGTCGCGCCAGCCGACGCCGCGGAGTCGCATCGAGCCCCAGGCGACAAGGAACAGGAAGGGCGTCTTGCTGAGCGGGATCCAGCCCTGCTCATCGGCCCAGAAGAGGCCACGATCAGTGCAAGTTCGATCGGCAGCAGACCCGGACGAAGCCGGTCGCGCAGGTCGGTCATTGGTTCACCCCTTCCCTGCGAGCGTAAGCAGAGCGCCAGCGGCGTGGCGTGCAAAAAACACCCGCTGGACGCAGGAATCCTGCCCCGTTTGGCTCGGGCCATGGATGACCGCGACCGGCGCATCCTCGAGGAATTGAAAGCCGACACCTGGCTCTCGTACACCGCGCTTGCTGAGCGGGTGCACCTGTCGGCGAGCGCCGTGCAGCGCCGCGTCGAGAAGCTGATCGCCGATCGCGTACTGCGGGGAGCGCATGCCCTGGTCGCGGATGACCGCCATACCTTGATCTACGTGCTGGTCGAGTTGCGCGACGAGACGCGCGCAACGGTGCGGGGATTCACGGACAGCATCGCAGGCTCGCCGCTCGTCGAAGTCGCGCATTATGTCACTGGCGATATGGACGTCGTTTTGACACTGCGCGTCACGGGCGTGCCGGAATATGCGCAATTCGTCGAAGAGCGCTTGAACGACGATGCGCGCGTTCGCCGCTTCCGCACGCTGACGAGCATTCGGCAGCTCGCCTAGCCAGGAAGGAGCTGGCCATCCCGTGCCAGCAGGCTGGAATTCAGTTCACAAAACCCGCTGTATTCAGCACTCACGAGCCCCGAGTGCCACGCCAGCCTGAGACGCATGCTGCAGAAATCTGCCGTGAACCGCGTACAAGTAGCAGCGTCAAAAGGGGGGAATGATGCGCAAACACGATGCAGCCGGACTCCTGACTGTTGCCGACGTTCGCGACTTCTTCCGGGTGGCGCTGCAGCATGCGCTGCGGCACCAGCACGTTTCGGTCCTGGAACACACCGAGCATTACGTCGTGAACCTGCTTGCCATGTTCGCGCGCACCGAGGCGCTGTTCGAACCGGAACCGGGCCGCCCCGCGCGACTCAAGCCGCTCGCGCTGCTTCTTGCCGAAGCCATCGACACGCCTGATGAACGCCTCCGTTTCCGGCTGCTGCAACGCCTCGGCGACGTGGCGCTTTTCATCGCCGGTTTCCTGGCCGGCAGCCTGCGCCGGCCGGTTGACGTCGACTACCACATCGCGATGGGTGGGCGTGCTTACGGCACGCTCGCGCAGGTGCCCTGCCGCGGCGCGAAGCGCGCGCTCTCCTCCGTGTTCGCGGAACTGGAAGACAAATTCCAGCCCCTGGTCGACGCGCTGAACGAGATTGGCGATGGCGCCAGTGGCCGTGGCGATTCCCCGCAGGATTTGCTGCGCCTCTACGACCTGTGGCAGCGCACCGGCAGCCGCCGCGCGCGGCGCCTGCTCACGCATCTAGGCGTGCAGCCGCACCCGCCGGGCGAGCTTGCACACTGACCGCCGGCATCCGCGGCCGCGTCAGGCATCCCTCAGGTCCGGACTGACATAGCGCTTGCCCGCGAGTATCGCCTGCAGGCCGCGCTCGATTTCCATCGGATCGCCCTTCAACAGATAGCCGTGCGCGCCGACCTCCATTGCCTGCCTGACATAGGCGGGCGAGCGATGGCCCGACAGGATCGCGCAGCGCAGGTCAGGCTGGCGCAGGTGCAGCTCGCGGATCAGATCGATGCCGCTCATGCGCGGCAACGACAGGTCTATCAGCATCAGGTCGGGCATCGATCCGTCGAACTCATCGAGCGCGTCTTCGGCATTCGCCGACACGACGCAAAGCTCCACCCCGGGCAGCCGCGCGATGTACTCCTGCAGCACATCGCGGAGCACAGGGTGGTCCTCGACCAGCGATACGCGCAGCGGCATCATGGATTCCGCACCGGGGTCAATCTCCGATCCTTGATGACTTGGGCAAGTGCGGCATGATGGTCGTTCCCTCGTCCGGGACGGAATTCGGGGGCCTCGGGTCCACGCCACGCGCGATGCGTGTTATCTGCGAGAGCAGCGCTTGCGCCTCGACGAGGCATGCTTCGGCCTCGACGTGGCGCGCAGCCGCATTCTCATTGCGCGCGAGACGGAGCTTGAGCCGCGCGCAAAAGAGAAGCTGCAGCAGCTCGTTGTGCAGCTGCCCTGACAAACACGGGTTCTCGAGCGACTGGAGGCGCGCGTACATGTCGATTGCGCTCTGGACCGGAGCGGCGATATCGCCAACCACGACGTCCGGTCTGGTGCCGAGTCCGGGCTCGACGCGTCCTTTGACTTGGCCGCGTCTGTCCCCGACTTCCCGAGCAGCACCAGTCTTCCGGAGCACCTCTGGCTTTGGCCGGCTGGCGACCGACTTCTTCTTCGCCAAGAACAAGTCCTCGAACCTGCGCCCCGAGTGGGAAGCGTAGGCTTCCCCGTCGCAGGGTTCCACAGGCTGGGCTAAGATCCGCTGTCGCTCGTCACGAGCTGCCCCCGTGGCCTCCACCGTCATATACGAAGTCGAGTGCCAACTCGACCCCGATATCGTCCCGGACTACGACGACTGGTTGCCCGGTCATGTGCGCGATGTGCTCGCCTGCGCCGGATTCCTGGGCGCCACGATAGAGGCGACGGAGACCCCGGCCGGCGAGCGCCCGCGCCGCCGCGTGCGTTATCGCGTAAAAAGCGCGGCTGCACTCGATCATTACCTCGAAAACGACGCGACTCACCTGCGGACCCTGGCGGCGGAACGCTTCGGCAGCGCCCTGCAGTGCGAACGCCGCGTTTTCACGCCTCGTGGCGAGGTCATTTCGGCCGCACTCGAACCTGCGCCTTGCCTCAACTGCGGCGCACCGGTCACCGGCGCGCACTGCGCCGCCTGCGGCCAGGCCGGCGACGTGCATGTGCTCTCGATGCGTGAAGTCGCAGGCGATGTCACGCATTCGCTGCTGCACCTCGACGGCCGCGTCTGGCGGACGCTGCGCCTGCTCGTATTCCGCCCCGGCGAAGTGACCCGCGAATTCATCGCGGGCCGGCACCAGCATTACCTGCCGCCGTTCCGGTTGTATCTCGCGATCAGCATCCTGTTCTTCGCGCTGTCGGCTCTGCTGCCGGATACGGCGATGTTCGGAATGGGATCGGCGCCGGAAGAAGCGCGCCGGGAGCTTGAAGCGGAAGGCATCGACCCGGCCGCGCTCGGGCAGGCGGACGTCGAAGGCCCGGGCTGCAATGCCGACATCCCGGTGATTCTCGGCATGGATCTGGACGAGGCCTTCAACCGCGCCTGCGAGCGCATCCGCGCGGACGGCGGTGCGGGACTCGCGGACCGTTTTGCCTCGACCGCGCCAAAGCTCATGTTCCTGTTCCTGCCGCTGATGGCGGCGGTCGCGCTGCTGTTCTACTGGCGGCCGCGTCGGCTCTACGCGGAACACCTCGTGCTGTTCCTGCACAACCACGCATTGACGTTCCTGCTGCTGGGCGTCATGGAGATCCTGGGCGCATTCGCGGCGCTATCGGCGCCGTTTGCGGCCGTGTCCGGATTGGTGAATTTCCTGCTGTTCCTGTACCTTTCGTGGTACGTGTTCCGCTCGATGCGCGTCGTCTACGGCGAGGGCCGCCTGAAGACGTCGCTCAAGTTCATCGTGCTGGTGGTCATCTACTTCACGTTGCTCGGCATCACGATGATGGCGGGACTCGTTTATTCCATGCTGTCGCTGTCATGACTGCACACCGCTCAATCCTGCACGTGGACATGGACGCGTTTTTCGCGGCGGTCGAGCAGCTCGACGATCCGGAACTCGCCGGCCAGCCGGTCGTCGTCGGCGGCGCGGGCGGGCGCGGTGTCGTTGCGGCGGCCAGCTACGAGGTGCGCCGGTTCGGCGTGCATTCTGCGATGCCGATGCGCGAGGCGCTGCGCCGCTGCCCGCACGCCGTCGTCGTTCGCCCGCGGTTCAAGCGCTATCGGGAGATCTCGAGCCAGATATTCGCGATCTTCGGAGAGTTCACGAATCTCGTGGAGGGATTGTCCCTCGACGAGGCGTTTCTCGACGTGACCGCGAGCGTTTCGCTGTTCGGCAGCGCGGAGAAGATGGCGCGCGAGATCAAGGACCTCGTGCGCGCGCGCACCGGACTCACCGCGTCGGTCGGTGTGTCGCACAACAAGCTGCTCGCGAAACTTGCGTCGGAAATGCAGAAGCCGGATGGCCTGACGATCATCCGTCCGGACGACGTAGCGGCGACGCTCGATCCGATGCCGGTTGGTCGGCTGTTCGGCATCGGCGCGAAGACCGCGGCCCGACTCGAGCAGCAGGGCATTTTCACGCTCGGGCAACTGCGGCGCGCGCCGGAGTCCGTACTGTGGCCCCTGCTCCGGCGCGAGACGCGAAAGTTCAGGGACCGCGCGTCTGGTATCGACGAACGCCCCGTCGTTGCCGACGCGCCGGAAAAGCAGATCAGCACCGAGGAGACGTTTAACACCGACATCCGCGATCGCAAAGAGCTGCACGAGCGGCTTGCACAGCTAGCCGACAAGACCGCCGCACGGCTGCGCTCGCGGCAGTTCAAGGCGGGCATGATCAGCATCAAGGTACGTCGCCGCGATTTCGAAACCTATACCCGGCAGAAGAGCTTCAATCCGCCGACCCAGGAAACCCGGCTCATCGCCCAGGTTGCAGAGGAGCTGCTCGATCGCTGGCTCGATGAGCAGCCGCGTGCGGCCGTGCGCCTGCTCGGCGTCGGCGTCAGCGACCTGTCACCGGCCACTCAACTTGATCTGTTCACGACCCGCGAAAACGTGGAATCGCGCCAGCTCGACGATACGCTCGACCGCATTCACGGACGATTCGGCGACGAAGCCATCCGCCGTGGCGGCGACCACTAAAGGGGACGCAACCCTTTAGAAAGGGGTCGCATCCCCTTCTAGCTGCGGCCGACTTTTTTCCAGAAACCTACAGAAAGGGATGCGACCCCTTTCTAAAGGGTTGCGTCCCCTTTTACTGCCCTTTCTAAAGGGTTGCGTCCCCTTTTACTGCCCCCGACGGCTGTGCTTTGCAGCGCGCGGCTGCTGCAGGCATCATGAGTTCCCGCGGCGAGGGGCAGTTCTCGTAAGTCCTTATGTACACTAGTTTTTTCGGCCTGACTGAAAAGCCGTTCGCGATCACGCCGGATCCGCGTTACCTGTTTCTCAGCGAGCGCCACGCCGAGGCGCTTGCGCACCTGGCTTATGGGATCAGCGAAGCCGGCGGCTTCATCCAGCTGACCGGCGAGGTCGGCACCGGCAAGACGACGGTGCTCAGAAGCCTGCTGCAGCAATTGCCGCCGCACTGCGACGTTGCACTGATCCTGAATCCGCGCGTGACCGACGCCGAGTTCCTGCTCTGCATCTGCGACGAGCTGCACGTGCAAGTCCCGCCGGCGGCGGCCGGCAGCGTCAAGGCACTCGTCGACCTGCTGACGCATTTCCTGCTGGATGCGCACGGCCGCGGCCGGCGCATCGTGCTGATGGTGGACGAAGCGCAGAACCTTTCGCCCGATGTGCTCGAACAGGTGCGGCTGCTGACGAATCTCGAGACCGCCACCCAGAAACTCCTGCAGATCATCCTGATCGGACAGCCGGAGCTTCGCGCCGTCCTGGCCCGGCCCGAATTGCGGCAGCTCGCGCAGCGCGTGACGGGGCGATATCACCTCGAGGCGCTGCGCCGCAACGAAACCGTCTCGTACATGCGCCATCGGCTGCGCGTCGCGGGCGCGACACGCGACCTGTTTTCTCCTGGGGCAATCCGCGAACTGCACCGGCTCTCCGATGGCGTGCCGCGCATCATCAACGTCATCGCCGATCGCGCGCTGCTCGGCGCGTACACCCGCGAGGAGCATCGTGTGACAGGCGCGCTGGTGCGGCGCGCCGCGTCTGAAGTCTACGGCCGGCCCGTGCTGCCGCCCTGGCTGCTATGGGCCGCGTCTGCGGGCGCCGCCGGCGGCGTCGTGCTGCTCGGCATCGTGCTGTGGCGTTCGCTGCCTTCTGAAGAGCAGCCGCTGGCTGGCGCCGAGCCGCCGCCGGCCGTCGCGGCGACAACCGCCGCCGAATCGCCACCGCCGCTTGGCAACCAGCTCACGGACGATTCCGCACTGACGACGATGGATGCGGCATTCAATTCGCTGTTCTCGCTGTGGGGCGCGCAATACGAGGCCGGCACGGGCCACGCCTGCGAGCAGGCGGGCGTGCACGGCTTGTCCTGCGTCTGGCAGCGCGGCTCGCTCGCGCAGCTGAAGCTCATCAACCGCCCCGCGATCCTGACGCTGATCGATACGGATGGCAGTCCGCACCAGGTCGTGCTGACCGGCCTCGATGGCGCGGGTGCGCGGCTCCTGATCGGCGCGCAGGAAGCGCGCGTACCGGTCGCGGAGCTCGCCGATTACTGGTTTGGCGAATTCCTCGTGCTGTGGCGGCCGCAGAACGGCGAGCTGCGGCCGCTGCGCGCGGGCATGCGCGGCGATGACGTGCGCTGGCTGCGTCAGGGTCTCGAACATCTGCACGGTCTGCCCGCCTCGTCCGAAACCGGCGACATCTTCGATGCCGAGCTCGAACGCATGGTCGAGGACTTTCAGCGTAGCCGCAGGCTCGCAGTGGACGGCGTCGCCGGCCTGCAGACGCTGCTCGTTCTCGACTCGGCGCTGGGCACGCCCGGCACGCCAACGCTCGTGGCCGATCGGACCGAGGCGGGCGCATGAGCTTCATCCTGGATGCGCTGCGCAAGTCCGAGATCGAACGCCAGCGCCAGAGCGGACCGAGCATCGCGGAGATTCCGGTCGCGCGCGAGGATCGCCGGCTCCCGATCGCGCTGGTGGCGATCGGCGTGCTGCTCGCCGTCAACGTCGGTGTGCTGCTGTTCTTCCTGCTGCGCGATTCAGGCGCCCCGGAACCCGCGCCCGCAGTGCCCGAGGCCTCCCCGAGCGCGCCGCCGGTAGCCGTTCTGCCGCTTCCCGTAGCGCCTGCGCCGGCGGCCGATCCGGCGGTGCCCGATCCTCCGCCGGCCGAGACCGGCGAGCCGAGTGCATTCTATCCGTCGCAGGTTTTTGCCGAGCCGGCGACGGCGGCACCGGATGCGCCCGATCCCACGCTGCTGCCCGGCGCGCCCCCGGCTGCATTCGGCGGCAGCGTGACCTATGGCGACGAGCCGCCGCGGCCGCTCGAATCGCTGCCGACCGAACTGAGTGCCGGCCTGCCGGAGCTGACGGTCGACTTGCACATATTCACGGACGATACGGCCAAGCGCGCCGTTTTCATCAACGGACGGCGCTACACGCAGGGAGCGACCCTCACCGAAGGCCCGAAAGTCGAGGAGATCACGCGCGATGGCGCGGTCCTCAGCTTCCGCGGCCGCCGGTTCCTGTTGCCGCGCCAGTAGCCGCCTGGCCCGGACAAAACGAATGACAGCCGCGGTCCCGCCCGTCCTCGCGCTCGGCGGCGCGGAGCTGGCCGCGGCCATTCGCACCGGCGTCCACCGATTGATCTCGCGCGAAGAGCTGATCAACAAGATCAACGTATTTCCCGTTCCAGACGGCGATACCGGCACGAACCTCGCGCTGACGCTGCAGGCCGTGCTCGCGGCGCTGCGCAATGCGCCCGACGCCCATGCGGGCCAGGCGCTGACGCGCATCGCCGACGCCGCGCTCGACGGCGCGCGCGGCAATTCCGGCGCGATCCTGGCGCAGTTCCTGATGGGCGTCGGCGACCGCGCCGGGCATCTGGCCGAGATCAATGCGGAAGCGTTTGCCGGCGCGATCACTGCCGGCGCGGCTTACGCTCGCGAATCGCTGGCGGAACCCCGCGAAGGGACGATTCTTTCCGTACTGTCGGATTTCGCTTCGGCAACGGAGCAGGCGGTAACAGTGCGGGGCGTGCGCGACCTGCGCGCGCTGTTCCGCGAATCGCTCGAAGCCGCGCGGCGTTCGCTGGAGGCCACGCGCGACCAGCTCGAGATGCTGCGCCGCGCCAATGTCGTGGACGCGGGCGCCCTCGGCTTCGTCGAGCTGGTGGCCGGCATGTCCAGGTACCTCGACACCGGGATTGCGCCGGAAAGCGACGCTGCCATCGAAATACTGGGCGGCGAGGATTTCGCGGCGGGCAGCCAGCAGGACCTCGCACACCGCTTCTGCACGGAATGCACGATCACGGGCGACGGCATCGACCGGCGCCGCCTGCGCGAGGAAGCGTCCGCGCTCGGTTCCAGCCTCGTCGTCGCGGGTTCGCAGAAGAAGATCCGGATCCACCTGCACCTGAACGAACCGGCGCAGCTGTTTGAACTGGCGGCGCGGCATGGGACGATCGCCAACCAGAAGGCCGACGACATGCAGCGCCAGCAGGAGATGGCGCACCACGCAGCGGGCCGCCAGGTCGCGGTCGTCACCGATTCCGCGGCCGATCTTCCGGATTCCGTGCTGGAGACGCTCGACATCCACGTCGTGCCGGTGCGCGTGCATTTCGGCACCCAGAGCTATCTCGACAAGATCGGCCTGTCCTCCGAGGAATTCTTCCGGGAGCTCGCGACGAATCCACAGCATCCGAAGACCTCGCAGCCGCCGCCGGGCGATTTCCGCCGCGCGTTCGAGTTCCTCGGCTCGCATTACCGTGCAGTCGTCTACGTCGGGCTGACCGCGCGGGTCAGCGGCACGTTCCAGAGCGCCGAAACCGCGGCGGGTCGCGCGCGGACGCGCGCGCGCATCCTGACGGTCGATTCCGGCACGGCGGCGCTCGGCCAGGGGCTGATCGCCATGCGGGCGGCAGAAGTCGCGGCCGCCGGCGGCGACGCGGACGCGGTGCACGCAGCGGCGCTGGCATCGCGCCTGCGCACGCGCACCTGGGGCTGCCTGGTGACGCTCGAGTTCGCGGTTCGCGGCGGCCGCGTGCCACGCGTCGTCAAGACGCTGTCCGACTTCTTCAGGATAACGCCGATCCTCGCCGTGCGCGCGGATGGCAGCCTCGGCATCGGCGGCGTGCTGTTCGGCCGCCGCAATCCGTATCGCGACTTTGGCGTATTCGTTCGGAGGCGGCTAAACGTGAGGCGCCGCTGGCGCGTCGGCATCTCGCACGCCAACGTCCCGGAAGGCGCGGCGCTGGTGCGCGAAGAAATCGCGGCGGCACTGCCGTCGGCGGAACTGCTGCCGGTCATTCCGCTCGGAACGGCGCTCGGCGTGCATGCCGGCCCCGGATGCGTCGTCGTCGCGGTGCAGGAACTGTAGCCCGCCGCCTAGGTCTTGGCACGCCGCCGGCGCCAGATCATTGCGTAGGCAGCCAGGTTGATCACGATCACGAAGGCGCCGAGCACGAACTGCATCCCGCGCGTCAGTCCGGCCGGGTACATCAGCGGCGTCAGGTAGTGGTCGATGAAGCCGCCGGAGTATCCAGTTTCGCCGCCACGGTCGCGCAGCCAGTTCTCGAGCGGCGTCAGCGGGCAGGTCAAGCCCAAGATCTCGACCAATGCGCCCCAGGCGACGACCGGCAGGTGCAGCCAGATGAGCTTCGGCCGGATGGCGACCAGCCAGCCGCCCAGCACGACGAACAGGATGAACGCGAGGTGCAGTACCAGCACCGCGTCCGCCAGTACGCGGTATGTCATGCGGGCGGCCGCCGGCGGCCGGTCAGCGCTCCAGGATGAAGGTCACCCGCAACCGCACGCGGTACGCAGTGATCTTGTCGTTCGCGATCATGACTTCCTGGTCCGCGACCCAGGCGGACGTCAGGTTTTTCAGCGTCTTCGCGGCGCGCTTGACGCCCTGCTCGACGGCATCCTCGAAGCTCTTGGTCGAAGTGGAAGTGATCTCGCTGACTTTGGCGATTGTCATGGCTTTTTCCTCGTGGCCTGTCGAACCGCGCCCCACCCGGATGATACCGCTTCGGGGCCGCCGCGCGGGACCGCTATCATGCAGCCCTCACCGGGAGGTTCCATGCTCCGCAAATTACGCAATGCGCTGTTGCGCGGTCTCGTCGTCGTTCTGCCGCTCGCGCTGACGCTGTGGCTGCTGTGGTGGCTTGGCACAGGCACCGAGTCCCTGCTGCAGAAACTGATCCTGCTCGTGATCCCGGCGGAGCATTATCAGCCCGGCATGGGCATCGTCGCCGCGGTCCTGCTGCTGCTCGCGGCAGGCACGCTTGTCAATGCGCTGATCGTCCGGCGCGTGCTGGCGCGGTGGGAACGGTTGCTCGACCGCATCCCGGTCGTCAAGACGATCTATGGCGCTTCGCGGGATTTCATGAAGCTGCTGCCGGCCGGCGGCCGGCGCCGGGACCTGAAGCGCGTCGTGCTGGCCCGCTTCGGCGATGCGCAGATCATCGGCTTCGTCACGCAGGACCACGCGTCCGAACTCGGCATCGTTGACGCCAGCG
>Ga0302046_10005194_pt1 | contig 11499 bp, 13 predicted proteins | sample RVTome_11_FD_200261 | JGI IMG/M metagenome (GOLD analysis project Ga0302046, IMG submission 200261) | Soil microbial communities from uranium-contaminated site in the Upper Colorado River Basin, Wyoming, United States - RVT147D111 (version 2) ... | reverse complement strand
CACGTTTTCAATTCTCTCGGGGCGCATCGAACCTGGCGCGCCGCGACGGCTCCGGAGAAAACGCGCCTCAGCAGCGACAGCGACCCGGCCCCGCTGATTTCATCTGCCGGCAATGGGGGACTGTCCCCGATTTCCTGTCTGTGCGGCAGCACACGCAGGAGACGCGGCGGCGTGCAATGCTATTCCGATGTCATGTGTCACCGTGAGGAGACACATGACATTTTTTCGTCGACCGCCTGAGATCTTATGCCGTGACTCGCGGAACTATGAAGCCGCATGACGTCTCTGACGGACAGCAATCTGAAAGGAATTGCAGTAAAGCTGCTGTGCGATCACCCGCCGTTCGACAAAATCACCGAGATCGAGCGCGCGATATTGAATCCACATGAGCACGAACACCGTATACAAGGGTGGAGTCGTAATTCTGACCACATTAACGTATTGGAGATGACTTTGAAGAAAATGACCTATGCCATGCTTTTGAGTGGCGTGCTGCTCGCCTCGGCGAGCGCCGCTGCGGAGATCTCGTTCACCGCCGGCTCGGATGCCGTCGGCTACACCGCTCGCACCCCCGATCGCGACAACAGCCCGTTCCCCATCGAGTCGACCCCGGTCGATTACGGTGTCCGGATTGTCCGCACGGACAGCGAAAACCCGTTCCCCGACCAGTCGGATTCCAACGACTACGGAATCCGGGTCGCGGTCTAATACGGAGCGTGTTTCACCAACGCAAATCGAGCCATGAACCTGAAAACCCCGCTACGCGGGGTTTTTTTTGGATCTGCCCACCTACTTAAACGTCTCTGATAGGGTCTTGCCCGGGTTTTCGTCACCCGTGATCCAGCTGTCCTGGACCGACCTAGCGGGTCCGCGCCGCCTTCACGAACTCGAGCGAGGCCTGAAACAGCGGGAGATCCTTCTCGTAATCGGCGGCCTCGGCGCGGTCGATCTGTATCCATTCCCTCGAGCTTGCCAGACCGGCGGGCTGAAACGGGACGACGTTGTCCCGTGAGAACTGCAGTTCGGTCGCCGTGGCGGCAGGCAGGCGCAGGCCGATGCCGCGGCCGCTGATGCAGGCGAACATCTTGTCGCTGACGAAGTAGGCGTCAAGGCCGTGAATTTTCCTTGCGCTGACGCCCGGGAGCTTGAGAAGCAGAGCGTCGATCTGCGCCTTGCGGCTGGACTCGGGGGTATCGGTACTCAATTGAAATCCGCCTGGGTTGAGCGCTCGTCACTCATCACGGCCCTTCCGCCTTCATCCTTCATCCTCCTTCATCCCTCCGCCCTCAGCCCTGAAGTGGGTGGGTGCTGTCCCCATTTGTTTGCACGGCCCCTTTTCCTTAACCCGGATCTTTCCTTCGCCAATTCACGAATCCCCGGATATTCATGAAGAGGAAAATTGTGTTGCCGACCGCGATTCCGAGGCTGGTCATCCAGGTCAAACCGAGGAAGATCCAGGTGGAATTGGACGCGGCAAACACAAGGAACCCGACTCGGTTCTTGTTTCCCAACAAGTAAACGGAGAAGAGGCTGAGCGCCATCGCCAGCCAGTCCAAACCCCAGTATCGGAAAAACTCTCCCATGTTCAGCCTGATGTGTAATGGTTAGACGAACGACCATCTGGTAACAGATAGCAGAGAGGCCATTTAACATCACAAGCTATCCGGGAACAATGCCGCTCGGGACGTACAATGCGCCCCTGCCATGATTCGCCTGTCACAAGTCACGCTCATCCGGGGCACGAAGACGCTCTTCGAGGACGCCGACGTCACCCTGAATCCCGGCGACAAGATCGGGCTGATCGGCCCGAACGGCTCGGGCAAGTCGAGCCTGTTCGCCCTGCTGCGCGGGGAGCTGCACGCCGACCGGGGTGAGGTGGATGTCCCGGCGCGCTGGCGCATCGCGCACGTCGCGCAGGAAACCCCGGCGCTCGAGCGCGCGGCGATCGAATACGCGATCGACGGCGACGCCACGCTGCGCCGGCTGGAACGGGAGCTCGCCGAGGCCGAGGCCGCCGAGGATAGCGAGGTGAACGGCGTGCGCATGGGTCATCTCCACGCCGCGCTGGCCGACGCGGATGCGTACTCGGCGCGCTCGCGCGCGGAGCGGCTCCTGCACGGCCTCGGCTTCTCGCACGGGCAATTGGGTGAGCCCGTTGCGAGCTTCTCCGGCGGCTGGCGCATGCGGCTGAACCTCGCGCAGGCGCTCATGTGCCCGTCCGACCTGCTGCTGCTCGACGAGCCGACCAATCACCTCGATCTCGACGCGATCCTGTGGGTCGAGGACTGGTTGAAGCGCTACAGGGGCACGCTGCTCCTCGTCTCGCACGACCGCGACTTCCTCGACGGGGTGGTGAACGTCGTGGTGCATATCGACAACCGGACGCTCAAGCGCTACTCGGGCGATTACTCGAGCTTCGAGCGTCAGCGCGCCGCGGCGGTGGTGCTTGCCGCGGCCCAGTACGAGAAGCAGCAGCGCGAGCGCGCGCACCTGGAATCGTTCATCAACCGCTTTCGGGCGAAGGCTTCCAAGGCCAAGCAGGCGCAAAGCCGCATGAGGATGCTGGCGAGGATGGAGGATCTTGCGCCGCTGCATGTCTCCGCACCATTTTCATTCGAGTTCTGCGAGCCGCTGAAAGCGCCTGATTCCCTGCTCACGCTGGAGGGCGTGGACGCCGGCTACCTTTTGGAGGGCGAACCCCAGGATACGAAAATGAGGATCGTCGTGCGCGGCATCCAGTTCACGCTGCGCAGCGGCGAGCGCTACGGCCTGCTCGGCATCAACGGCGCGGGCAAGTCCACGCTGATGAAGACCCTCGCGGGCGAGCTCGCGCCGCTCGCCGGCGAGGCGCACTTCAACCGCGGACTCGCCGTCGGCTACTTCGCGCAGCACCAGGTGGACATGCTGCGCCACGACGAGTCGCCCCTGTGGCACCTCGAGCGCACCGCGCCCCGCGCGCGCGAGCAGGAGCTGAGGAGCTTCCTCGGCACGTTCAACTTTCCCGGCGACATGGCGACCGGCCCGATCACGAATTTCTCAGGCGGGGAGAAGGCGCGGCTCGCGCTGGCCATGATCGTGTGGGGCCGCCCGAACCTGCTGCTGCTCGACGAGCCGACCAACCACCTCGACCTCGAGACGCGCGAGGCGTTGACGGTGGCGCTCGCGCAGTTCGAGGGGACACTGGTGCTGGTGTCGCACGACCGGCATTTGCTGCGTGCCACCACCGATCAGTTCCTGATCGTCGCCGACGGGCGGCTGCAGGCGTTCGACGGCGACCTCGACGACTATCGCGACTGGCTGTTCAAGACCAAGCTCGCGGATTCGGAGGAAACGGTGCCGCTGCCGGCCCCGCGGAATTCCGAGCCACCGCTATTCAGGAAAGCGCCCGCCCCTGCGAGGCCCGCGGCAGCAACGCCGCCCGGCGCCGGCCGGCGCGGGCAGAAGCGAACGGAAGCGGCGGAGCGCCAGCGGATTTCCGCGGCACGGAAGCCGCTCGAATCGCGGTTGAAGCGCCTGGAAGAGCAAATGGCAAAGCTCAACGCAAAGAAATCAGCGCTCGACGCGCAACTCGCCGACCCGGCGATCTATGGCGAGGCGCAGAAGGACGCGCTGAAGGCGCTGATCCTCGACCAGGCCTACGTCGCGCGGGAGCTCGCGGAGCTCGAAGCGGAGTGGCTCGCGCTGCAGGAGCAGCTCGAGACGAGTAACCAGCGACCAAGCGTGTCGGACTAAGAAAAGTGCTCGGAGTGATTTTCTGCAGGTGAAATTGACTTCGACCTCATTTTTTGTGGCCATCTTAATCAATGTCTTTTTTCAGGGGGTCTGACCCCATGGTTTTATCTGCCGGAAATGGTGGTCTGTCCCCGATTTCCTCGTCTCAATTGAACAGGACCCGGTACACCCAGCGCGCTACGGCGAAGAGCCGCCGGTCCTCATAGCGCCGGCCGACGAGCTGCGCACCGATCGGGAGACCGTTCGGGCCCCGGAACACGGGCAGCGTGATCGAAGGCACGTGCATCGTGGTCCAGATCATGTAGACGTACGGGTGCGGAACCGGGTGCATTCCCGCGGGCGCCTCGCCCGCTGCGGCCGGGGCGAGCAGCACGTCATGGCGCGCGAGCACCCGGGCGATGAGCCGCCGGCAGTGCTCGACCCGCTCGCGCATCTCGCAGTAGCGCTCGTAGCCGCACGCGAGCCCGTCTTTCAGCCGCCCCTCGCGCAATCCCTGGCTGATCCGCTCCCAGTGGTTCTCGATCTCCCACGCGAGGTTGCGCGTCATCTCGAAGGCGGAGATCCAGCGGTGCGCCTCTTCCAGCCCCTCGTAGTCGGAGCCGGAGAGCACGACCTCCTCGACAGCCGCGCCCGCGCGCGCGAGGCGCCGCGCAGCATCTTCGATGAGCGCTTGCGTCGCCGGCTCGAGCCGCTCCCAGAAATACGGGCGGCAGAAGCCGATGCGCAGCGCGCTGACCTCCCCGGGCAGCGGCTCCGGCTCGACGCCGAGCAGCACATCGCGGTAGAGCGCCACATCCTCGATCGAACGCGCGAGGATGCCGAGCGTATCGAGCGATCCCGACGCCTCCATCACGCCGGCGGTGCGGAGATCGCCGAAGGTGGGGCGATAGCCGAACAGGCCGCAGAAGGAAGCGGGGCGCGTCGTCGAGCCGGTGGTCTGGGTGCCGAGCGCGAGCGGCACGTGGCAATCGGCGACCGCCGCGCCCGACCCGCTCGAGGAGCCGCCCGGCGTGCGGGAAAGATCGAGGGGGTTGCGCGTCGGGCCGGGCGTCACGTTGGCAAATTCGGTCGTGACGGTCTTGCCCATCAGCAACCCGCCCGCCCGGCGCGAGAGCGCGACGCACGCGGCATCCTTCGCCGGGCGGTGGCCCTTGTGGATCACCGTGCCGTACTCCGTCGGGCAATCGCAGGTGTCGATGATGTCCTTCACCCCGAACGGCACGCCGTGCAGCGGCCCGCGCCGGGCGCCGCGGTCGAGCGCGCGCGCCTGCTCGATCACGCGCTCCGGGTCGAGGTGCGCCCAGGCCCGCACCTCGGGCTCGCGCGCGGCGATGCGCTCTAGGCACGCGTGCGCGAGCGCCTCGCAGCTCGCGCGGCCCTGCGCGATCGCCGCAGCGGCTTCGGTCGCGGTGAGCTCGTTCAGGCTGGAAAGCGTTTTCGCGGCGACGGTCGACATCGGAGCAGATACAGGGTCAGGTTTACATTTCCCTTCGATGGTTCGGCATGCGGGCCTGAGCCATTTTCACGGCTCGCTCCTTCTCCAATTCACGAATCCCCGGATATTCATGAACAGGAAGACCGTGTTTCCCACGGCGATTCCGAGGCTCGTCATCAAGGTCAAACCGAGGAAGATCCAGGTGGCATTGGACATGGCAAACACAATGAACCCGACCCGGTTCTTGTTCCCCAGCAAATAAACGGAGAAGAGGCTCAGCGCCATCGCCATCCAGTCCAAGCCCCAGTATCGCAGAAACTCTCCCATGATCAACCTAATGTGTAGTGGATAGACGAGGTGCCATCATGGAGGGGTCACATGGCGGGGTCAAATCTTGAAGTCGGGTTCACATTTCCATTCGATACCGAGAAATGTGGACCTGACTTTGTTTTTAGCAGCGGAGCGCGTCGTCGCACGCTCGCCGTTGACACTTCCATTATGCTGCCTATACTCGTCCGCTTCCCTCTCCGATGCTGGTTCGGAATCGCAGGCGCCTGCGGCGTGAGGGGAATGGATACCAAACCAGGGGAGTCGGAACGGTGACGAATGAAGCCAAACCACGTGTCTACGATGTCCTTGCCAAGACCTTCATCCAGGAGGGCGTGAGCACCTGCTTTGCGCTATTGGGCGATGCGAACATGAACTGGGCGGCGCGATTGGCCGAGCAGGGATGTCGCATGGTCTATGTCAGGCACGAGCATTGCACGGTCGCAGCCGCGATGGCCTACGCGCGCAAGACCGGGGAGGTGGGCGTTGCCACGGTCACCTGCGGGCCCGGTGTCACGCAAGTGATCACGGCGCTGCCGGCGGCCGTGCGGGCCCATCTGCCGCTGGTCGTATTTGCCGGAGAGGCGCCGCTCAGGATGGGCTGGTACAACCAGGAGATCGATCAGGCGCCGATCATCACGGCAACGGGCGCCGCCTATCACCGCTTGCACCTGCCCGAGCGCATGCCGGTTGCGATTCGCGACGCGTTCCTGCAGGCACGCCGCGAACGACGCCCGGTGGTAATCGGGATACCTTTCGATCTTCAGGACCGTCCCTGGGCGGGTCCCGAGAAGTTGCCCACGCCCTCGAAACAGTTGCTGCCCCAGCTATCGCCGATTCCACCGCATCCGGATGACGTGGCGGGCGCCGCGAAGCTCATTGCGGGCGCCGAACGCGTGGTCGTGTTTGCCGGCCTGGGTGCGGTCGAAGCCAAGGCCGGGCCCGCGTGCCGGGCGCTGGCCGCCAAGACCGGCGGACTGCTGACCACGACGCTGCCTGCAAGGGGACTCTTCCACGACGATCCGTTCTGCATCGGCATCGCGGGCAGCTTCACGCCCGAGGTCGGGCTCGAATACCTGGCGCAGGCCGATCTCGTCATCGCGGTCGGCGGCTCTCTCGCTTACCATGCCGGCGGCGGAGGCCAGCTCTGGCCGAAGGCGCAGACGCTGCATATCGACATCAATCCTGTGGCGGTGAGTCAGGGCCAGGAAGTGGCACGTAATCACCTGCGCGCCGACGCACGACTGGGCGTGGAGGCGCTGACGGCGGCATTGCCTGCGCGCACCACGATGTGGCGCAGCGAGTCGATGGCCGCGCGCATCCGCGATTCGAAACCCGACAGCATGGTGTTCGAGGTCGAGCCGGGGCTCCTCGACCCGCGTGATGCGGTCGAAGCGCTCGAGAAAGCCCTGCCCGCCGACTGGGAGCTCGTCAACTCGTCGGGCCACTGCTCGTGGTTCTTCGCGCAGATGCCTTCGCGCCCGCAAGAGAAGTTCCTCACGATCCGCGAGTTCGGCGCGATCGGCAACGGCATCTCCTTCGCCATGGGGGTGGCGGCCGCGCGCCCGGATCGAACGGTGGTGCTGTTCGACGGCGACGGCAGCCTGATGATGCACGTTCAGGAGCTCGAAACCATCAAACGCCACGGGTTGAGGATCCTGATCATCGTGATGAACGACGGCGCGTATGGGTCCGAAGTGCACAAGTTCCGCTCCGAAGGAATGCCCGAGGACGGGTCGGTGTTTGGCCGGGTCGATCTTGCGGCCGTCGCGCGCGGCTTCGGGCTCGGCGGGAAGACCTACAAGAGCCTCGACGATTTGCAGAAGAATCTCAAGGAATTCACCGCAGCCAGCGGCGCCGCGGTCTGGGACTTCCACGTCTCGGACCGGGTCCTGTCACCGACCATGCGGCGCGCGCATCCTACTGGAGTGCATCGGAAGGCGTGAAAAACCGGGGACAGACCACGTTTTTCGACGCTCGAACGGCGCGCCGGAACGGCCAGGAAGAAAAAAATCTATCAGATGGCCTATCGACCCAAGCTGAATTTCACTTTCCGGAAAAGGGGGTCTGTTCGCTGTTTCCTTGCGGGCGTAAGCTTGTCACCTGGGACTGATTCGGGAGCTTCCCGGTGGCGGATGTAACGTCCAATAAAACGGTCGAGCCGGAGGAACTTCGCATAATAGAGGCGCAGTTCAAAACACTCCGGACAGCCTACCGATGCCTGGGGTGGGGCCTCTTGCTGTTTCTCTTTTTGTGGTTTCTTCCCCTGGCAGTAGCCGCGCCAGGCGCTTCCGACATGCACCCCTTTTGGATCAAGTTACCTGCTTACGCCGCGGGTTGCTTCTCCTTCGTTGCATATCTCAACTACCTGGCCGAAGTGGCAACGACGGCGCGCGTTCTCGGCGAGAGAGTTTTTGTCTACGTTGCCGGGACAATCATTCTTCATGTTTGCGGGCCGATGATCAGCTACCATCTTCTTGAAAGAAGCGTAAAGCGCCTTTCAGGCGAAATGGAGACATTGCCCGCCGAACGATAAATAGGGTCAGGTTCACATTTCCCTTCGATACTGAGAGAAATGTGGACCTGACCCTATTTTGGGAGTCGAGCAAGCCACGGACGAAACTCTTTAAACCAACGCTCCCTTCGATTCTGCAAGATGTAACGATGTGCCTCTTGAAGGGCGCGGAGCCTTCCCGGCGCGAGAGTGACCGGCCGCTTGTTGCCCTTGGACTGGTTCTTGCGCTCGCATAAATCGCGAATGGCGCGCCAGTGGGGAATGGCGGTCTTTCCAAACAGTTCCTGGACCGCTTCCTGCCAGCTTTTCTCAGGATCGTATGCGGCGGGAGCCGCGGCATAATCGAAGCAGGTAGCGAGCGGGATAAGACTCAAGTCCTCCTGCAGCAGGGGATTGTTCAGATAACCGCAAACAGTCTCCGGCAGGCGCGGGTCGCGGCCGGTCAGAGGGGCGAGGTGCAACTCATCGCTCATCGAGAGATCGTTGACGGGATAGTTATCCCAGAGAATCAAAGGGTGCCTGATTTGACGCGCCACTTTGCGCGCATGGGCGAGCGAGATTCTCCGGGGCACGACGGCCGGGCCGGTCCAGAGGCAGGCGACAGGTTCAGGCAAATGCCCGGCGAGAGTTCTCCAGAAGGAAGGCTCGAAGGCGCCGAACATGCTGGCGAGCCGGGGATCTTCTGTATAACGGGAGGGACAGATCCACCATTCCACTTTTTTCCAGGACGCCGGCTGCCGGTCGAGGATTTTCTCCAGCCATAACCCTTCAGCTTTGGCCAGGCTGCCGTTGAATTGCTTTCGATCCTGCTCTTGCTCCAGGCGCGAAGGGATATCGTCAAAGAGAACGGCGAAAGTTCGTACGCCGGCATCGTAAAAGCGCGCAGCCTTGTCGAGCAGGACCTGCACGGGCTCCGGGGCAGAGAACCGCAGACCTTTTCCCGGGTGGAAGCCGTAGACGAAATCGATCCGGTGCTCCTGCGCGACCCGGATGAGCTTCAGAAGCGCTTTCCATTCGCCCCTCGGATAGGGCTCCCTCCAGCGCTCGCGGTGGTACGGGTCGTCCTTGGGAGCATAGAGATAGGTGTTCATGCCCCTCTTCGCGCCGAACCGGAAAAGGGCGCTGCGGTGCGCCATGCTCCAGGGAGGTCCGAAGAATCCCTCGACGATCCCGCGGCGTTGGAAGGAAAACCGGGGATAGACCACGTTTTTCGATTTCATCAGCCGGAAGTGGGAATCTGTCCCCATCCTCGATCACGGATAATCGAGCTCGCGCTGGTGGCGGATCGCGAGGACGCGGACACGGTCCCGCGCGGGAGAATAGTCGTAGAGCGCGACATAGCCGGTCCTGCCGTACGAGATGACGAGCTCGCGCAGGTCTCCCGCCACACTGCAGCCGATCAGGGGATGGCGGGCGAGCGCCTCGACCGCTTCGCGGATGGCGGCGGCCGCAGCGGCGGCGGCACCCGGATCGTTATTCACGAGGAACTCAAACGCGCGCTCGAGGTTACCGAGCGCGTTCGCCGAATAGACTACCTGCGCCACGGCCTGGGCCGGCGCGGCTTTCCGCCCTTGGCGAGCCGCTCCAGCCAGGCGTGCACGTCCTCGGCGCGGTACGCCGCACCGCCCGATTCCATGTCGGCCCTGGCCGCAAGCGCCTCCTGCACAAACGCCTTCATTCGCTCCTCGCGCGCGACCTCGCGCTCCAGCGCTTCGATCATCAGGCTGTGCGGGGTGCGCCCTTTCGCCTTCGCGAGGCGGGCGATGCGCACCTTCAGCTTGTCGGGGAGCTTCAGCGTGGTCGTGACAGCCATCGGGTGCTCCGGAGCATGGGTAACACTAAGGTAACACCGCGGCTGTTTGCCGGCAAGCGCGGATCGCCAATTGGGCCCCGCGGCCGTCCGCGTCGGGAAAACCGGGGACAGACCGCGTTTTTCGATTTCATCAGCCGGAAATGGAAATGGTGGTCTGTCCCGAATGGCACTTACTTTAGCTTGGTTAGGTGGCGAAATACGCGGACTTCGGCCCTGGCGATGTCGCGTGGTTTGGTGAGCAGTGGGTAGCATTTGGGTCGTCGCTTGATGGCGCGGGGCTCGATGCGGCCGGGGCGATCGCCGACGCGCTGTTGGGCGATCAGCACCAGGAGGCCTTGGAATTGGTCTTGGTCGGCGGGGGCTTGATGATTCCAGGCGATGCAGAGCTGCACGGCATGTTTGAAGCTGAGCTGTCGTGGTAATTGCGCGGCCAGTAGTGCTGCCTGCGCCATCATCAGCCGAATCAGATTGTAGGCCAGGAGATAAACCCAGATCTCCTTGATCGCCATCTCCGGGCTCAGGCAGCTCAGCCGTTCCATGCCCAGGGTGGTTTTGATATTGCGCTAGAATCGAGTTCGATGTGCCAGCGGTCGTGGTAGAGGCGTTTCAATGCGGATTTGCCTGCTTGCTTCGGGCACAGCAGCGTGGTCACCAAGGTTTTGCCGCCGGTGCGCAATTCGCGCACGCTCACGCTATCCGGTGCCTGCTCGTAGTCAGCCGGGCTCATCCAGTGCGGTTTGATCGCGGGCTTCTGCAGCACGATCAGATGGTCGCGGCATCCCAGGCGCTGACCGCAGCGAAAGTCGGTGCTGCGTCGTCGCGCGCCGTGTTGTTCAAACACCGCGTCGATGCCGCGCTCGCGAAGCGCGCACAGCAGGAAATACGTGGCGTAGTAGGCATCACCCAAGAGCACGTCGCCGCGCTCAAGGCAATCGAGCATCGAGCGCAGCAACGACTGTTCATCGCCGCCCTTGCCCTGATAGCGGCCGCTCGCCGCATCGAGCAGCGCTCCGCTGCCCAGGCACACCACGCCCACCAGCCGACACAATGGGAAGCCGAGGCCGGCCTTCTGGCTGCGCGGTTGCGGATACGCGGCCTGATTGGCCGCCGTGTCGGGCAGCAGCACCGTGGTGCCGTCCACCAGCCGTACCGGACGGCCTCGCCAACGCCACGGCCGGGCTGCGTGCGCCGCAACCCATCGCCCGCTATGGCGCGCCAGCGTACGCACCATCTCCATCGGCAGGCGTCCTCGCGCCCGGCAAAAGGCCCCGGTGTGCGTACTGCAGCGCGGCAGCGCCCCGAGCGTGCGCCGCACCGCCGCTTCATTCACCGCGTTCTGGCAAGAGCGATCCGCATTGAGCGCCTGCGCCAGAAACATCGACAGCGTCTCGGTCGGGGGAAACAACCGCTCCCGATGCCGCGGCAAGAGCGACTCGACTTGATCAAACATCTCCGGACCGGTCAGCACGTTGAACCACGCATACGCATCGCTGTTGCGGGCATGCCGGCGGACTCGTCGTTGCAGTGAACACGCGCTCGGATTAGCATGCATTCGGGCTGGCTCCTCGGATGATGGATGGTAGTTTCGCGACTGCACCCGATCATTCGACCAGAGCCAGCTGCTTTTGTACAGCACATCAGCCATTTACCACTTAAGTAAGCGGCATTCGTGCCAGG
>Ga0302046_10005193_pt1 | contig 11500 bp, 12 predicted proteins | sample RVTome_11_FD_200261 | JGI IMG/M metagenome (GOLD analysis project Ga0302046, IMG submission 200261) | Soil microbial communities from uranium-contaminated site in the Upper Colorado River Basin, Wyoming, United States - RVT147D111 (version 2) ... | reverse complement strand
CCGACAAGGAAGGCTTCCTGCGGTCCGGCGGGTCTCTCATTCAAACCATAGGCCGGGCCGCGCGGAACGTGAAGGGAAAGGCGATCCTCTACGCCGACGCCGAGACCGACTCGATGAGGTACGCGATCTCGGAGACCGGGAGGCGCCGGGGCGTTCAGGAAGAATACAACCGGAAGTATGGGATCACTCCGGAATCGATCGTGAAGTCCATCCGCGGCGGCATGGGGGCGGCGGGCGAGGCCGGGCCGGGCGCCGGCCAAGGGGTGGCGGAGCAAGCGCCCCTTTTCGGAAGCCCGGAGGAGCTCGGGCGCGAGGTGGAGCGGCTGACGAAACAAATGAAGAAGGCCTCGAAAGAGCTCGAGTTCGAGAAAGCGGCCGAGCTTCGGGACCGCATCCGAGAGCTCAAGCAGCTCGAGCTCTTCGAAAGCTGATCCGGGCGAGGACGTGATCGATTCTCTCTCATTGCGACTGAAGCTCGCGCTCCTGAGCATTCAGGAGTTCTCGAAGCTCTCCTATCAGGCTTTCGAGAGCCTGCTGTCACGGCCGCGGTACTGGCGCGACACCTTCGATCAGATGGACGCCATCGGCGTGGGCTCGCTCACCATCGTCTGTCTCACCGGTCTGTTCACGGGAATGGTGCTGACCGTCCAGACGTCGGCGACGCTCGACGCGTTCGGCGCAAGGCCCTACGTGGGAAGGATGGTGTCGCTCTCCATGATCCGCGAGCTCGGTCCGGTGCTCACCGCGCTCATGGTGTCGGGTCGGGTGGGCTCGGGAATGGCGGCGGAGCTGGGCTCGATGATGGTGACGCAACAGATCGACGCCATGCGCTCTCTCGGCACCGACCCCATCCGCAAGCTCGTGGTGCCGCGTCTCATCGCCGGCCTAATGATGGTGCCGGCCCTCACGATTCTCAGCAACGCCGTGGGGCTGGTCGGGGGCTACATGGTCGCGAAATTGACGCTCCGGCTCGCGACCGGCCTCTACTGGCACTCGGCCCTCGACGCCATTCGAGTGCACGACCTGTTCATGGGCCTGGTGAAGCCCATCGTCTTCGGCTACATCATCGTCTCGGTGGGCTGCTACCAGGGACTGACCACCACCGGGGGAACGCGCGGGGTGGGGGAATCGACGACCCAGTCGGTGGTCACCGCCTCGATCCTGATTCTGGCCTCGGACTACTTTCTCAACCTGCTCATCCTCAAGTTCGTCTACCCCTGACCATGCCCTTTCCCGTCATCTCGTTCCGAAACGTCTACTACGCCTATCCCGGAACCGACGACTACGCCTTGAAGGGGACGACCTTCGAGGTGACGGCGGGGTCGACCGAGATCATCCTCGGAGGGAGCGGCTCGGGAAAATCCACTATCCTCAAGCTGGTTCTCGGCCTCATCAAGCCCGAGTCCGGCACCATCGAGGTGGACGGAGTCGACATCAGCCGGATGGAGGAGCCCGATCTGATGAGGGTTCGGGCGGGAATGGGAATGGTGTTCCAGGAGGGCGCGCTCTTCGACTCCCTCAGCGTCGCCGAGAACGTCGGCTTCCGCCTGCGAGAGCACGATGATCTTGGCGAAGAAGAGTTCGAGAGCCGGGTGCGGAGCATCCTGGGATTCGTCGATCTCGAGGAGTTCTACGAGCGGATGCCGTCGGATCTTTCCGGCGGCCAGAGGCGCCGGGTGGCGCTCGCGCGCGCCATCGCCCACCGGCCGCAGCTCATCCTCTACGACGAGCCCACCACCGGGCTCGATCCCATCATCGGCTCCACCATCTGCGATCTCATCGTGAAGCTCCGGGATCTCGAGGGGGTGACGTCGGTCCTGGTCACCCACCAGCTGCGAGACGCGTTCCAGGTGGCCCAGAGCTTCATGATGATCAAAGACGGGAGCACGGTGTTCAACCGCATCGATAATCTCGACGTGCTGGTGGGGTCGGAGTTCATCGTAGTGAACCGGGGCGAGATCGTATTCCGGGGGCTTCAGCGGGAGCTCTGGGCCACGGACGAGCCTTACGTGCGGAAGTTCCTGGAAGGTCTCTTGATACCTGTCGCGAGGAGGTAGAAACGAAATGCCAGCGAGAAAGACGCTCACTTATGCCGAGCTCCGCGTGGGAGTGGTCGTCGCCGTGGCCCTCATGGTGGCCATGGCCGCGACCATTTACATCACGAGGGAGGGCGGACTTCCGTTCTTCGGCGGCCAGTACACCGTGTACAGTTACCTGAAGGACGTGAACGGCCTCAAGGCGGGGGCGCCGATACACCTTTCCGGCGTCGAGGTGGGATCGGTGCGCGGGGTCGAGTTCGCCGGACCGAACGCGCCGGCGCCGGTGAAGGTGACGCTGACCCTAAGGACGGACGTGCAAGACCGCATCACCACCAACTCCCTGGTGACCGTGGGAAGCCTCGGAGTCCTGGGAGAGAAGATGCTCGACGTCGATCCCGGTTCGCCCGGAGGAGTCGCCATCGAGGACGAGGGGGTGGTGCCGGGAGAGGCCGAGGGCGATCCCATCAAAGGCATCATCACCGACGCCTCGGCCACGATGAAGGACATCCGGGATCTGGCCCACGAGCTCCAGGAGGGCGAGGGCACGCTCGGGGCGCTCTTGAAGCGCGAGGACCTGCACGATCGCCTCAAGAGCCTCATCGCGAAGGCCGAGCAGATTTTCGTGAGCCTCGACAGCAGCGAGGGGACGTTCGGCAAGCTCATTCACGACCCCGCCATCTTCGACAACGTCAACGAGCTCACCGTGAGCATGAAGGACCTGGTGGCGCGCATCGAGGAGGGCGACGGCGCCGTCGGACGGCTGATCCATGACGAGGAGATGGGACGCTCCGTCGCCCGCGTCACCGAGAACCTAGCCCGGGTGACGGATCGGATCGACGGAGGCGAGGGAACGTTGGGGGCTTTGGTGCGGGAGCGGGAGCTCTACGATCGTCTCGACGCCCTTACCGCCAATATCGCTTCCGTGACCGCGAGACTCGACCGCGGCGACGGCACCGCGGGCCAGCTCCTCCACGACCGCGCGCTCTACGACAACCTGAACAAGACCGCGACCGAGCTGCAGGGACTCATCAGCGACATCCGTAGCGACCCGAGGAAGTACCTGCGAGTCAAAGTCAGCCTCTTTTGAATCGGAAAAATTCGAACGCAAAGGCGCAAAGGCGCAAAGGCGCAAAGAAGAAAAGAGAAAAGAAGAAAAAGGGGAATCAGGGGATTGGGGAGATACGGAGAGGAAGGTCTCTTCATCCTCTCATCCCTACACCAGTAAGTACGCGGGGATTTCAACGCAAAGGCGCAAGCATGCAAAGGCGCGAAGAAGAAATTGGAATTTCTTTGCGTCTTGGCGTCTTTGCGCCTTTGCGTTCTGTCTTTTGATTCGGTTACGAAGCCGGGAGCTTCGCTTTTTCGTCGTGGCGCCGGAGGGCTTCCATCATGAACTCGGTGGTCGAGCGGACGTTCTGGATGTTGCTCCGGATGTTCGACCGTATGAAGTGGAACCGGCCGTTGCGGACGGGAATCAGGCGGTAGGCGGCCTCTTCGCCCTTGTAGCTTTCGGCGAAACAGCCGCAGATGTAGCCGTCCAGGAGGTGAATCTCTCCTTTGAACTCCCCGTCGATGCGCAGGACGCCCGTCGCCTGGTTGGCTTCGAGCAGCTGCAGCACGTCGGTGCTCTTGAACCGGGCGAGGTCGCCCGAGAGCTCGCCGGGCTCGCTATTTCGCTGGTGCACGATGAGGCGCTCGCAACGATACACCAGCTCTTTCATGGTGAAAGGCTTCAGGAGGTAATCCTCGGCCCCGGAGCTCAGCGAATCGAGACGCTCTTCGGGAGTGGCGGCTCCCGAAAGGAGAAGCAACGGAACGGAGACCAGGTCGGTTTCCGTCGCCAGCGCCCGCGAAAGCTCGAGGCCGCTCGCGCCACCCGGAAGCTCGGCCTCGGAGACGATGAGGTCAGGTCGTTCCCGCCGCGCGAGCTCCAGCGCCGAGCCGGCGTCGAACGCCGACAGTACGTCGAGCTCCGAGCGGCGAAGGTACTCCTGGAGGATTCGGCCCAAATCGCGGTTCGGCTCGACGAGAAGAACACGATAGCGTGACATTCGGGTTCGGCTTGGCCCCTGTATCCTTTTTTTTTGGGACGCGCGAGACCTTTATTGTAGGTTCACTTCCGACGCACTGTCAATCTTGGGGCTCCCCCCGAAATTGGCGCAATGGCCTTGAAATCCCCGGAAAAGCAGTGTTATCCTGGTTTACAGACTCCCGCCAGGTCAAGCAATGATGATCGAGAGCTACGGTGCCACCGATGTCGGTTTGAGGCGCAAGCTGAACGAAGACAGCTTGAGCCTCGACAACGACCTCGGTCTGTTCATCGTCGCCGATGGGATGGGTGGACACAACGCCGGCGAGATCGCTTCGCGTCTCGCGGTGGAAACCGTGTTCAATTTCGTCCAGCGCTCGGGCGCGGAAGAAGAGATTACCTGGCCCTACGGGGTCGATCCCAAGCTCTCGCTCAACGCCAACCGCCTCCTGACCGCGGTCATGCTCGCCAACAAGCGCGTGTGGAAAGAGGCGGATCAGCGGCAGGACTACACCGGGATGGGAACTACCATCGTGGCCGCCCTCGCCGACCAGGAAGTCGTGAGCTTCGTGAGCGCGGGCGACAGCCGCGCCTACCGGCTGCGCGACGACACCTTCCGGCAGATCACCGTCGACGACTCCTGGGTCCAGGCGGCGGTGGACGAAGGGGTGCTCCTCCCCGAGGAAGCCGACAGCCATCCGATGAAGAACATCATCACCAAGGCCATCGGGGCGAAGGAGAACATCGACATCAGCGTCGAGGAGTACCCGCTCGAGGACCAGGACCTCTTCCTTCTTTGTTCCGACGGTCTTCACGGCATGGTTCCGGAACCGCGCCTCGCGGAGATCGTGAAGGCCTCGATCGGCTCTCTCGAGCGACTGGTGCGACAGCTCATCGACGCCGCGAACCAGAACGGCGGCAAGGACAACGTCACCGCCCTCGCCTTTCGATATTTGCGATAAGCTCTTCCCTCGTGGGCCTCGTGGGATATGGGTAGAGAGCTTCTCCTTTCCGGCGTTACCGTCCTCGACTTCACCCGAATCCTCGCCGGGCCTTACTGCACCATGCTCCTCGGGGACCTGGGCGCCGAGGTCCTCAAGATCGAGCCGCCGAAGGGGGACGACAGCCGCTACTGGGGGCCGCCCTTCGTCGAGGGCGAGAGCGCGTACTTCCTCGCGGTGAATCGAAACAAGAAGAGCCTCACCCTCGACCTGAAGACCCAGGACGCCCTCGAGATCGTGCTGCGGCTCATCGATCGCGTCGACGTCGTCATCGAGAACTTCCGCCCCGGCACCATGGACCGCCTGGGGCTCGGATACGAAGCGCTTCGCGCTAGAAACCCGCGGCTCGTCTACTGCTCGATCTCGGGATACGGCCAGAGCGGTCCTCTTCGCGAGCGACCGGGGTATGACGCCGTGATGCAGGGTGAGGCAGGCTGGATGGCGCTCACCGGCGAGCCCGAGGGAATGCCGATGAAGGTCGGGGCCTCCCTCGCGGACGTTTTCACGGGAATGATGGCGGGAGAAGGCATCCTCGCCGCCCTCTATCGGCGGGAGAAGACGGGAGAGGGCGGTTTCATCGAAGTCGCGCTCTTCGACAGCGTGGTTTCGACCCTCTGCTACCAGGCGCAGGGCTTCCTGATGACGGGGGAGACTCCCCGGCGACTGGGCAACCGCCATTCCTCCCTCACGCCTTACGAGACGTTCGCGACCGCCGACGGCCACGTCATCGTCGGGGTCGGTAACGACAGCTTGTGGAAGCGCTTCGTTCGCGCCGTCGAGGATCCGGCTCTCGACGATCCGCGCTACGAGGTCAACGCCAGCCGGGTCGCGCACTATGACGAGCTCAAAGCCCGACTCGATTCGCGGTTCGCTGCCCGGACCACGGGCGAATGGGTAGCGCTCCTCGAGGACGCGGGCATTCCCGTCGGCCGCGTACGGGACGTTCGCGAGGTCTTCTCCAATCCCCAGATCGAGCCCCGGGAGATGCGCATCGAGGTCGACCACCCGAAGCTCGGTAAGCTGCCATTGACCGGCAATCCGATCAAAGTCGGGCAGCCTTCGCGAAGCGGCGGCGACGGCCGGGCGCGACACCAGCCGCCTCCGATGCTCGGCGAGCACACGGAAGCGGTCCTCGGGGAGCGGCTCGGGTTGGACGCCGAGACTCTTCGCGCCTTGCGCGCGAAGGGAGTCTTCGGTTCATGATCGTCAACAACGCCAACCTCGTCACCCATTGGCCCTCGCAACCGACCGTCTCCGGCGCGCTTCTCGCGATCGAAGGCAAGAGCATCGTCGACTTCGGCCTGGTGGGAAAGCTGGTGGATCGCTACGACGGCGACACCGAGATCCTGGACGTCTCCGGGCGGCTCGTGGTGCCGGGAATGATCGACGCCGGAACCCGTCTCTACCGTAGTCTGACTCCCGGGCTTCCGGTTGCCTGGCGGGAGAGTGAGCGCATCGAGAGCGCCCTCGACGAAGAGAGTCTCTACTGGAGCGCCCTCGCCGGTCTTCTCGACGCCTTGCGCTCCGGGGTGACCACGTGCTTCGCGTTGGTGTCGAGCCCGGCATTCGTCGACGGGAGCCTTACGGCGGTAGCGCGGGCGTTCAGCGAAACCAAGGTGAGAGGTGCCTTGGCTCACGTGGTCTCGCCTCGAACCAACACCGCGGCCGCGATTCGAGAAAACGCCCGGCATCTCGCGAGCTGCCGCGGGTCGAGCTCCGAGCGAATGCAAGGCCTCTTCGGACTCGACGCGACCTCGGGGATCGAGGACGAGCTTTTCACCGAGGTCGCGAGAGCCGCCGAGGACGAAGGAGCGGGAGTTCACGTTCTCCTCGAAGACGAGGGGGACCAGGCGGCGGTGGTGAGCCGCCTCGAGCGCCTCGGAGTCTGGAACCGCGGAGGGGTGGCGTTCTATCACGGCCCCCTTCCTCCCGAGGACGAAGTCGTGTTCCGCGATCGCGAAGTCTGGATCGCCCACGGAGCGCAGTCGGACATCCTCTCGGGGATGGGAGTCCTCGATCTCGCCCGGGCGGCGTCGTCGGGCCTCCGGCTCGCGCTGGCGACGGACGGCTGCGGTCCGAGCCTGAGCGAGGAGCTTCGGGTGGCCGCCTACCGCCAGCGGACGCGAGGCCGGGAGCTCAAAGACGCGATCCGGCTGGCCTGCCGCGCGGCATTCGCCGGAAACGCCGACCTCGCGACCCGGGTGTTCGGACCGGAGCTCGGCCGCATCAAGCCTGGAGCGCGAGCGGATCTGGTGGTGCTCGACTACCGTCCGCCGACTGCGATCGACGAAGAGAACCTGCCGGAGCATCTGTTCTGGGGAGCCTCGAGAGCCCCGGTGCATTCGGTGATTGTGCACGGCAAGCTCCTGTATCAAAATGGCGAGTTCAAAGACCTCGACGAGGAGCGTATCCGCGCTCGAGCGCGCGAGGCGGCGAGAAAGCTCCGGGAGCGGTTGTGAAGAGAATCGGAATCGCGCTCTTTGCGGCCCTTGGCCTGGCGGACTGCGGAAGCTCGACGTCTCCCGTCGAAGAGTCTCTCGTCCCTCCGCGACCCTCGTCGCAGGTTTCGTCCGGCGCGGCACAGGCGATCGTGGCCGACGTCCCCTTCCGGAAGATCCTCTGCTTCGGCGACAGCCTCACCTATGGGGTGACTCTCGAAGCTCCTTCTCTTCCTCCGGGAACAGAGACCGATCTCGCCCTCGTCGAAGGCTACATCCCCAAGCTCTGGCGGCTTTTGGAGTCGAAGTACGGCGCGGGGTTCGAGTTGGTGAACGCGGGAATCCCGGGCGAGAGGACGATCGAAGGAGTCGAGCGCATCCGCAACGAGATGCGGATTCACGACCCCGACCTGGTGCTTCTCCTCGAGGGGATCGTGGACGTCAACAACAGCGCCCCTCGTTTTCCCGTGGTGCGGGAGAACCTGGTGGAGATGATGACCCTCGTCGAGAGGGATGGGCGGCTGGTCATCGTCGGCACCTATCCTCTGCTCAATCCCGACGGCTTCCGCACCTCGGGGGCGGCGTTCATTCCGCGCCTGAACGACGTGATCCGCCAGGAAGCCAACCGCCTGTCGGTGCAGATCGCCGACCATGAAAAAGCGGTCGACCTGAATGGGCAGGGGCCCGACGGGCTCCACCCGAACAACATCGGCTACGAGGGGATGGCCAATACCTGGCTTACGGCGATCGAGGAGCTCGCGGAAACGCTGAGCGGTACCTAGGGCCGAGTCACCGTCACCACGATCTGCGCGGTCCAACCGTCGGGGTCGTTGCCGTCGGAATCGAACGGCCAATCGCGCCCTTCGCCGTGCCGGCCGTCGATGGACCAGCCATCCCCGTCGGCGTCGTTCAGGAACCGGAGAAGATTCTCTTTGGTTTCGTTGAAAGCGCTCCGGTAGTCCGGGTCGCTGAACTGGGTGTTGATCCGGCCGACCGCCGCCTGCAGCTCCTCACGGAGGCCCTCGTTGTCGAAGGACGTCGTGCCTTCGGCGAGCGAGTCCACGCCGAGAAGGATTCTCCCGATCCGGTCGTCCCGTGTGGTGCCTTCCGTCCACTGCGCATCGTCCTCGGCGCTGGGGTAGACGGTGAGAAGAGTCCGGATCTGGAAGGGAGAGATCGGCGTCGCGGTCGTGGTCGTGGTGCTGGAGGTGGTCGTCGGCGACGGCCCGCTGCCGCCGTCGCCGCAGCCGCAAAGCGCGACGAGAGCGCACAATTTCAGGGTCTCGAGCTTCATCGATGTTAACGGGGCTGGCGTACCAGGGGAACGAAGACCACGGGCAGGATCTCCCGGGTCACCGTGGTCCCGTCCGCAGTCTTCTGGATCCGAAGAAGGCTCTGGACCTGCGACTGGGGGCCGACGGGAATCACCAGGATTGCGCCGGGCGCGAGCTGCTCGACGAGCGGCGGAGGCACTTCGGGCGCGGCGGCGGTGACCAGGATGGCGTCGAAGGGCGCCTTTTCCTTCCACCCCAGGTAACCGTCTCCCGTCCGGACCGTCACGTTTTTATAACCGAGCTCGGCGAGCCGCGCCCTGGCGGTGTCGGCGAGCTCGGACACGATCTCGATGGTCGCGACCTCTCGGGCGATCTCCGAGAGCACCGCCGCCTGATACCCGGAGCCGGTCCCGATCTCGAGGACCTTGTCGTCGGGCCCGACCTCCGCGAGCTCGGTCATGAGCGCGACGATGTACGGCTGGGAGATCGTCTGGCCGTTTCCGATGGGAAGAGGATGATCGGCGTAGGCCCGGAACCGGAGCGCCGCGGGCACGAAGAGATGTCGAGGAACCCGGCCCATCGCCGCGAGCACCCGCGGGTCCTCGATGTCGCGCGCGCGGAGCTGCTCTTCCACCATACGCCTTCGCGGCTCGTCATAGGTTTCCTCGCCCTGGCTCGAGCAACGGATCGCCGAGAGAAGAATCGTCGCGGAGATGGTGAGCAGCGTCATCGTCGAGGAGCTCATCGTATAGTAGTCTATCCGTCGTGGAAAGACTCCGGGAGATCCGCATCGATTCGGGCTTCGGTCTGGTCGAGGCCTTCGGCGTCGGCAAGGGCGACGTGGTGAGCCTGGTCGGCGCCGGGGGAAAGACCACCGTCCTCTACGCGCTCTCGATGGAGCTGCGGCGCCGGGGGCTGTCGGTGGTGACCACCTGCACCACCCACATGCAGCTTCCCACGAGCGGCACCACCACCGCTCCTCTCGTCGTGGTCGAGGAAGAGGCAAACTGGCTCGCGACCGTCAAATCCCGCCTCGCGACCTACGGCTCGGTCACGGTGATCGAGAACCGGGCTCGCGAGGACAAGCTCCGAGGCCTCGACCCGGTGATGATCGATCCTCTCCGGAGCCTGGCCGATTGCGTCGTCATCGAGGCGGACGGCGCTCGCGGCCGATCGCTCAAAGCCCCCGCCGAGCATGAGCCGGTGATCCCCGACGAAACCACGCTCTCCGTGGTGATCGTGGGCCTGGACGCTCTCGGACAGCCTCTGCACGAACGGTTCGTTCATCGAGTGGAGGTGGTGAAGCGGCTTTCGAAGGCCCCGCCGGCGAGCGAGGTCACGAACGACGTCGTCGTGGCCGCGGTGGTCGCCGGATATTTTCCCAAGCTTCCACGCCATGGCCGGCGGCTTGTGTTATTGAACAAGGCGTCCGACGATCGTTTGAAAGTCGCGGAGAAGCTCGGCGAAGCGCTGCTTCGTGAGGGCGCCTCCGAGGTCGTGTTCGGTGAGGCGATCAAGCCCCACGAGTGCTTCTATCGCATGACAGCGGGGCCCGGCCCGCCTTCGCAAGGCTTCGGCGGGTCCGCCGGAGCCCGAAGGGCGTAGGCGGAAGGGCCTCATCCGAGCACTGATCGATGAAAATCGCCGTGGTCCTGGCCGCCGGACAGTCGAAGCGCATGGGCCGGCCCAAGCTCGAGCTTCCCGTCGGGGGAGCGCCGATGGTCCGCCGGGTCGTCGAGACCATGTTGTCGGCGCCGTTCGACCGCGTGCGGGTGGTTGCCGCCCCGGGAGCGGCGCCGGCGCTGCCCTCCGATCCGCGGCTCGAGATCGTCGAGAATCCGCGCCCGGAAGAGGGAATCGCGAGCTCGATCCGATGCGGTCTCATGGGGCTTCCCGAGACGACCGAGGTGGTGGCCATCGCGCTCGGCGACGTGCCCCTGGTCGCGAACGAGACGGTGATCGAGCTCTTGAAGGCCTACGACGAGACCCGAAGACCGATCGTCTTTCCCGAGTATCGCGGGCGTCAGGGACACCCGGTGCTGTGGGACCGGAGCTTTTTCGGCGAGCTTCGAAATCTCGAGGGGGATCGCGGCGGGAGCGCGCTCCTCGATCGGAATCGCGACCTCGCGCTCGCCGTCCCCGTCATGGATCCCGGCGTTTGTCTCGACATCGATACGCCGGATGACTACAGGTCTGTCTCGTAGCGGAAGGGGAAACGAACGCAAAGGCGCAAAGGTGCAAAGACGCAAAGAAGAAAATAGGAAAAGAAGAAAAGGAATTTCTTTGCGTCTTTGCGTCCTTGCGTCTTTGCGTTCCTTTCCCTTCTTCCAGCCAGTTCGGCTTCTCCACAGATCGTTTTCATCGTTCCAGCTGCCCATCGGGACATGAGCGACTGTGGCCAATCATGGTTTTGGTTGTGGTCGAAGACCACGATAGGCTAAGGCAGTGAGCCGCGAGGCAGGCAGGAGAAAGAGCGTATTCGTCGAGGTCGAGGAGGCCTACGAGCGCGGGGAGGCCGTGGCGCTCGTGACCATCCTGGAGACCCGCGGCTCGACTCCTCAGAAAGCCGGCGCCAAGATGGTGGTGGGGCGCGACGGACGCATGCGGGGCACGGTCGGCGGCGGTTGCGTCGAGAGCGAGATCCTCTTTCGGGCGCAGCGCGCGATCGAGACCCGCAAGTGCGAGATCGGAAGCTACGACTTCAACGCCGACGAGGACG
>Ga0302046_10005192_pt1 | contig 11501 bp, 11 predicted proteins | sample RVTome_11_FD_200261 | JGI IMG/M metagenome (GOLD analysis project Ga0302046, IMG submission 200261) | Soil microbial communities from uranium-contaminated site in the Upper Colorado River Basin, Wyoming, United States - RVT147D111 (version 2) ... | reverse complement strand
ATGGTGTCTTTCCGTAGCGCCTTGATTTACTCCGCACCGGCCTGGGCGAATGCCGCATTCAGGCGCTGAATCCAGGTATCGACGAGGGTGAAGTAATCCGAGATCCCCGTCTCGCCGTCAACGTGTTCGGGGACCAGCACGGCTCGGGCTCCGGTGCGTGATGCCACCCGCTCTACCTGGGACCGCGAGAAGTAGTTCGCGGCGAACAGCACGGTGATGTGTTCACTCCGCATGAACGCGATGACATCGGCGACGTGCCCGGGTGATGGGGGAATCCCCGGTTTGGGCTCGATGTATTGCGCGCACGGGATGCGGAAGCGGGCGCTGAAGTACGCCCAGTTCTTGTGGTAACAGACCATGCGCTTGTCGCGAAACGGCTGGGCTTCGGCCATCCATCCGCCGAGGTAGTCGGTGAGCGGCCGATCCCGCAGCCTCTGCTGTTGGGCAAAGTTCCAGAGCGTGTGATCCTTCGCCAGCCGGAACACGGTCTCCGCGCCCAGGATCTCGAGGAACTCCGCTCCAAACAGGCGTTCGAGGATGCGTCGCTCGAAGGTCGCGAGGTTGGCGTCATACGTTGCCGCGCCGTCCGCGTCCACCCGCTTCAAGCCCGCGGTGATGTTTCGGGCGATGACAATGGCGTTGATGGGATCGGTGTGCACGTGCGGGTTGCCGAACACGTGGACGTCCCCCCCGGTGCGCGAGACGTTTTCGGGGATATCGAGCAGCGTGACCCCGGCGTAGGCCACCACGTGGCCGGGCCCCCCGTCGTTCACGCGCTGGTTGTTGGCGCGATCCAGCAGACCGGGCACCCAAAGCTCGAGATCGAGTCCCGTCGTCACGAACAGGTCCGCGCGTTGGAGCATTGCGGCGTAACTGGGACGCGGGTTCACGAAATGCGGATCCTCGTCTCCTCGCGCGATGGCGCGTACCTCGGCGCGGTCTCCGGTGATCTCCCGAGCGATGGCCGCATACGTCGGAAGGGTCGTGACCACCTTCAGACGCTGGGCCGTGGCGGGCGGGACGAGGCCCGCCACCAGTACGATTGCGAAGAGGAGCAGTCTGCTCGCCGTTCGAATGGTCTTTATGTAGGTCATAATACCTCAATACGTCTCGTGTTTATGCGGACCCATCGCCCACACCGTCTGGAGCAGGATCGTGTGGTTCGCACCGCCGCCGTCCATCTTCAGATAGTTGTACTGGAGACGCAGCCGCACCCATTCGCTCTGCCAGAACGTGAGGCTGGGGGCCACCTGAACGATGTCGGGTTCGTCATCGAACGGGTCGAGATAATCTCCGCGTACGCCCACGATCCACCGGCGATTCAGCCGGTAGTTGGCCTGCGCATACCCGCCCTGCCCGGTCTCCAGTTCATCCGCGAACTCCCGCTCGGCAAAGTACCATTCGCCTTTCAGCTGGAAGTCGCGGTACAGCGATTGAGCGGCCGGCGACCAGCGGAACGCGAAGTCGAGTCCCAACAAGCGCGACTTGAGGCCCGCCTCTTCGTTCTCGCCGGTCACGCCGGTCGCCCCGACCTGTACGTACGTACTCGGGCTCAGGTCCCAGAAGCTCTGCGCATGCGCGAGATAACTGATCTCGTTGCCGCTCTCGAACAACACCTCGTTAGTGCCGGCGGTGGCCTCGACGTAGAACGTCTGCGTGGCCGGGCCGAGCGTAAACGCGGGAAGCGTGACGGACGCTCCGGTTTGGATCAGGCCATCCTCACCCAGGAACGCCGTGGACGCGAGCGGTCGCTCGACGTCCATGAGTGCATGCGTGTGCCAGCGGTTGTAGAGCCCGATCTGCTGCCGGAACTTGCCGACCTTGGCGCCGAATCCTCCTGGCAGCCCCACCCAGTACATGTATCCCTCTTCGATCTCGAAACCGTGACCGTCTTCCTCCTCCTCGGCGTCGCCTTCCTCTCCCTCGCCTTCTTCCTCGTGATGGAATTCGGGGAAACCGGCGATCTCGAAGTCCTCATGGCGCGCCACGAAGACCTTGGTCCTCGTGTACGGATCGAGGGCTGCTTGGAACGAAAACTCGAACTCTCGCGGGACGGCGGACACGTTACGGTTTCCGCCGTCGGGTGACACGAAGTTGCCGACGATGTCTCCCGTGACGCTAATTTCCGGGTTCAGCACCTGGAGGTTGCGGGTCCTGCTCGACTGTGGCGTCGTGTCTTGACGAGCGGGGCCGGCTTCCGCCGCGGCCTGTTGGGCCGCTGCGCGCAGTGCCGCTAATTCGTCCGTTGCCGTCGTCGTGTCGCGCTGTTGCGCGCGCATTTCGGCAATGACGCGCTCGAGCGAATCGAGCCGACGTTCCAGTCGGAGCAAGAGAGAATCGCGCTGCTGAGCCGCGGTCGACGTCGCGTCAATCCCAATGACGGCGACACTCGCGGCGATGATCAATAGTGTTTTCAATGTCCTCCTCCTGTACACAACGATGGACGCGCCGCGACAGCGCCGCGGAGCGAACGAATGCTCTGGCTACCGTTGGTCAGGAGGAAGGAGGCGCGCGTTCTCCGTTGGCGCGAAGGCGGCGTACGCGCTCGGGTCGGCGCGCCAGGATATCCGCGTAGGCGGTGATGCGGACGATGGGGGTCAGCGCGACGTGGATGGGCGCCGCCGCATACTGATACTTGAAGGCGGTGACGCCGCACTGCGCGTCCGAGTGAATCACGGCGCACTGTTTGGAGTGCGTCGTTTCGACGGCACGCTCGGCGGTGAGCGTCTCCGCGTGGGCGTGCGACAGCGGTGCCGCGATCGCCACGCCGACCTGGAGTATCACCAGGACGGGGGTGAGCACGTAGCGCCGAAGCACGCTGGGATTCAGGCCGTCGATTCGCATTGCCTAGCGTCTAACTCCACGGGCAGGGCGGAGTTCCCGCCTGCCGGCACCAATTATTCGGGCGGGCTCTGCTTCTGTCAATTGCTACGGGTACCGGCCGGTACCCGTTGAGGTCCGCGGCCGTACGCTTTGAGCCGGCGCAGCATACGACGATCGGTTCTGATCGGGTCGTCCCCCTTGGGCGTTTCGATCACTTTGACGACGTTCGCGAATCGCGGGTCGCGCATCAGGTTCCGGAAGGGGTCCTTTCCAAGCGTGCCGTGTCCGATCAGTTCGTGGCGGTCGCGGTGAGACCCCAGCGGCGCCTTGGAGTCGTTGAGGTGCAGGGCCCGCAGGTGCTCGAGCCCGATCGTGCGGTCCCAGGCCTCCCACACGCCCTCCCAGTCCGAGACCAGGTCGTACCCCGCGGCAAAGAGATGACACGTATCGGCGCAGAAGCCGATTCGTGCTGTGAATGACGTGGCGATACGCGATCGCAGCTCCGCCAACTCGTCGAACTGCGCGCCAAGGGCGGTACCGGTGCCGGCAGTGGTCTCGATCAGAATCGTGGGGCCGGGGACCGCGCTCAAGCATTCGCTGTACGCGTCGGCGTTGCGCTGCAATCCGGCGGCGCGCTGGTCGATGAAGTTGCCGGGATGGGTGACGACGTAGGGGATTCCCAGGCGGCGACACCGTTCCAACTCCCCCCGGAAGCACGCCATCGAGCGCCGTCGCAGTGCGCGATCGGGAGATGCCAGGTTGATCAGATAGGAATCATGGGCGAGGACGCACTGCACGCCTTCCGCCGTCACCGCGTTCTGAAACGCCCCGGCCAGCTCGTCGGACACGGTTGGTTCGCGCCACTGATTGGGGGTTTTCGTGAAGATCTGGATGACGTTCGCGCCGATCGCGCGGCCGCGCGCCGGGGCCCGGTCCACGCCCCCGGCGGCTGATACGTGAGCGCCAAGCAACGGCCTTCCTCGATCGTCCATCAGTTACGCTCGTCGGAGATCGCGTCCGAAACGAACGGGACGAATCGGCACGCGGTGACGTCGCGGCGCGAGAACTGATCGCCGGTCCTCGTGAGGACGGTCAGCTCCTGGATGTCCGACGATCCAAGCGGAATGACGAGGCGGCCCCCTTCAGCTAATTGGTCGAGCAGGGATTGTGGTGGGTGGGGCGCGGCGGCCGCGACCACGATCGCGTCGAACGGCGCGGCGTCGGGCCAGCCGCGCGCGCCGTCGCCAACCACGAGGGTCACGTTGTGGATGTACGCGCGATCGAGGTTGTGGGCCGCGTCGTGGGCGAGTTCAGGCACGCGCTCGATGGACCAGACGGTGCGGGCGATCTTGGCCATGACGGCGGTGTGATACCCGCTGCCGGTTCCGACGTCCAGCACGCGGCTCTGCCGGGTGAGGCGGGCTTCCTGGGTCATGAGCGCCACGATATACGGTTGGGAGATGGTCTGCCCGGCGCCGATGGGGAGAGGAATGTCCGCGTATGCGCTGCGTTGCGCGGACTCGTGGACGAAGAGTTCGCGCGGGACCCACGCCATGGCGGCGAGCACGCGGCGGTCGGTAATGCCGCGGGGGGCCAAGTCTCGGCGAATCATTCGCCGGCGTGCCCGCCGCCCATGACCGCGTATCAGGCCAAAGACCGTTTGAATCGAACGATTGCGAACCAGAGCCCTCCCGTGGCCATGCTGAGCAAAATGAGGTACTGGGGCCACAGTTCGGGGAAGCCCGTCCCCTTGAGAAAGATACCACGAACGATCTCCAGAAAATGTCGCACCGGATTGAGGACGGTAACCCACTGGAAGACCTGCGGCATGCTGCTGATCGGGTAGAAGAAACCCGAGAGGATGATGGCGGGCAATAGGAAGAGGAACATCGTCATGAACGCTTCCTGTTGCGTGCGCGAGATGCTCGAGATGACGAGTCCGGCCGAAAGCCCGGCGACGATGTAGATGAGGGCGGCGGGCACCAAGGTCAACGGCGATCCGCGAAAGGGGATGTCGAACCACAAGATGGCGACGGCGGAGACGAGCACCAGATCGATCAGGCCCACCAATGCCACGGGGATCGTCTTGCCGAGCATGAGTTCGGCGGGGTGCAGGGGGGTGACCATCAGCTGGTCGAGCGTCCCGATCTCGCGCTCGCGCACGACGGCCAGGGCGGTGAGGAGCAGACACATGAGCAGGATCAGCACGCCGACGACACCGGGGACGTTGTACACTCGGCTCGAGAGTTCGGGGTTGTACCAGGCGCGTGTGCGGACGTCGATTGGCGGCGGTCCGGCCCGTCCCGGTGCACGCGCGGCCGAGAACGCCTGCACGATCTGGATGGCGTATCCCTGCGCAACCGTGCCGGTGTTCGAGTTGGTCCCGTCTACGACGACCTGGACTGCCGCACCCCCGGACGTGAGATCGCGGCCAAAGCCGACCGGGACGTGGATGCCGACCACGGCGTCTCCCGCGTCGAGCGCCTGGACGATCTGCGCCGGATCATCAGACGTTTGCGTGATCGCGAAGTACCCGGTCGAGCGAAACGCATCCAGGAGGGCGCGCGACGCCGCGGAGCGATCCTGATCCACCACGATGGTCTTGGTGTGCGCGATGTCCGTATTGACGGCATATCCGAACAGCAACAGCTGTACGATCGGTGAGATGAAGACGATGGGCTTCATGCGCGGATCGCGAAACATCTGGCGCACCTCCTTGCGCAGCATCTCGCGCAGGCGAGGCCAGCTGATGCCCACTATGCGATCTCCTTCCGAAAGTTGCGCGTGGCCAGGCCCAGTCCCACGACCGCGAACAGCAGCATGGCCAGCGCTTGACCCCACAGCACGGTCAGCCCCACGTCTTTCAGGAAGATGCCGCGGGTGACCGAGATGAAATAGCGCGCGGGGATGACATAGGTGATCATGCGCAAGCCGAACGGCATGTTCGCGATCGCAAACATGAATCCGGACAGCAACAGCGCCGGCATATACGTGGCGAGAATTGCCGCTTGCGTCGCCAGGACTTGTGACTTGAGTGCGGCGGAGATGAACATTCCCAATCCCAGCGCGCCGATCAGGAAGAGCAGCGTGAGGAAAGCCAAGAGGAAGACGTTGCCGCGGAGCGGGACGTCGAAGATGAGCACACCGGCCAGCACCGCGAGGGTCACGTCGACAATCCCGATTCCCACGTAGGGCACCATCTTGCCCATCACGACCTCGAAGCGGCCGACCGGGGTGGCCGCCAGCTGCTCCATCGTGCCGCGTTCCCATTCACGCGCGATGGTGAGCGCGGTGAGCATCGCGGCAATGATCGACATGATCACGGCGATCAACCCGGGCACGATCATATTGACGCTCTCCAGCGTCTCGTTGTACCAGACCCGGGATTCGATACGCACGGCGGGTGGGGACGCCATGCCGGGTCGGTGGTCATCCGCGAATCGTCCGATGATGGCGCGGGCGTAGTTCTGTGCGATCGTAGCGGTGTTGGCGTCACTGCCGTCCAGCAACGTTTGCAGCGGGGCCGCATCGCCCGACCGCAAGTCGCGGCTGAACCCCGGGGGGATCACCAGAACGATCCGTGCCGTTCCGCGATCCAACACTCGATCGATGTCCGACTGGCGTTCCAGCCACGACACGACCCGGAAATAACCAGAGCTTTCGAACGTCTCTACCAGCAAGCGGCTGTCCTGTGACTGATCACGGTCCAGGACGGCCAACTCGATATTGGTGACGTCGAACGTGATGGCATACCCGAAGAAGACGATGAGGGCCATGGGCAGGAGAAAGGCGAGGATCATGCTCCGCCGATCCCGCCTGAGCTGCAACGCTTCCTTACGGGCGACGGCCCACGTGCGTGCGAGGTTCATCCGAGCACCGCGCCGCCTTCGCGGCGTATGTGCGCGACGAACGCATCCTCGAGGCGGGGCGGCACCGTGCGAATCTCATCGTGCCGCATGTCGTGAGCGTGGAGACGACGACTGATCGCATCGCGTGCCCGCGCAGGGTCGGAGACCACCAGCCGCACCGCGCGGCCGTACAGCGAGGCTTCGTGCACGCCGGGTTCCGTCGCGAGGAGTTCGACCGCGCGAGGTGGGTCATCCGTCGTGAACTCGAGAATGGGCTCGTCCATGCCCTGGCGGAGCCGAAGGGGGGTGTCGAGCGCAATGAGGCGGCCGCGGTTCATGAATGCCAACCGGTGGCAGTACTCCGCCTCTTCCATATAGTGCGTGCTGACCAAGACGGTGGTCCCCGCGGTGCTCAGCTCGTCTATCAGATCCCAGAACGCGCGGCGGGCGATCGGGTCGACGCCGGACGTGGGCTCGTCGAGAAAGAGAATGGGGGGCTCGTGCAGCACGGCGCAGCCCAATGCCAACCGTTGCTTCCAACCGAGAGGCAGGTCGCCGGTCAGTTTCGCACGATACGCGTCGAGGCCCGCCATCTCCAGGATCCACGCCTTTCGCTCTCGGAGACGGTTTCCCTGTACACCGTACAGTCCGGCGAACAAGAGGATGTTCTCCTCGACGGTGAGGTCTGCGTACAGCGAAAACAGCTGGGACATGTAGCCGATATGCTGCTTCAAATCCCACCGCTCCACCGACACATCAAAACCCGCCACGCGGGCGCTCCCGGACGTCGGTGCCGTCAGGCCCGTCAGCATCTTGATGGTGGTGGTCTTGCCCGCGCCGTTGGGGCCCAGGAATCCGAAGATCTCTCCCCGGGCCACATCGAATGTTACGCCGTCGACGGCGGTGAAGTCCCCGAACCGTTTTGTGAGTTCGTGAACGCGGACCGCTTCACTCATCGCGGGGCTCCTCGACCAGGTGCATGAATGCGTCCTCGAGGCTGGGGGGCACCTGCTGAGGGGGTTGGTACGGGATGCCCGCGTCGTCGAGGAACCGGGCCGCCCGGGGCCAGTCCTGGGCGGCATCGGCCAACACCACGTGGACCGACTGACCAAATAAGGTGGCGCGCACGCCGCCCTGTTCGCGCAGGCAGTTGCGTACCTCCCGGGGCCGCTCGGACGTGACGGAGAGGACGCGCCCCTCGATTCGACTTTGCAGCGCATTGGGTGCATCGAGCGCGATGACGCGGCCGTGGTGGAGCAGTGCCACGCGATCGCATCGCTCGGCCTCGTCCAGATACGCGGTCGTGACGATCACGGTGACGCCCGCGGCCACCATCTGGTGCACGATGAGCCAGAGGTCACGCCGGGAGATCGGATCCACCCCAAAGGTCGGTTCGTCGAGCAGCATGATGGGTGGATGGTGGATCAGTGCGCAACAGAGTGACAGCTTCTGCTTCATGCCGCCGGACAGCTGCCCGGCCATCCGCTGCTCGAACGGTCCCAGGTTCGAGAACGCATACAGGCGTTCGAGCCGTTTGGGGCGAACGTCTTTCGGCACCTGGTAGAGATCTGCATAGAACTCGATGTTCTCGCGCACCGAGAGGTCCGTGTACAAGCCGAACCGCTGCGACATGTACGCGATGTGGGGTTTCACTCCCTCCGGGTCATCGCGCACGGACACGCCGTGCACGACCGCGTCCCCCGCGGTGGGGCGGAGAATGCCGGCGAGCATGCGCATGGCCGTGGTCTTCCCCGCGCCGTCCGGTCCCACCAGACCGAACAGTCGCCCGGCCTCGACGTCGAACGTGAGGTCGTCGACGGCAACGGTCTCGCCGTAGCGCCGGGACAACCCGCGGAGGGACACCGCGACGTCGCTCATGCGTTGCTTTCCGCTAGCGCGGGGAGGTGGACGTCGGCCGCGGTGCCGGGCTTGAGCTCGAACTGCGCGTCCCGGGTAATGCGGACGCGGACTTCATAGACCAGCTTCACCCGTTCTTCGGTCGTCTGCACGTTGCGTGGAGTGAACTCCGCCTCGTTCGAGATGTAGATGATGCGCCCGCCGTAGCGCCGGTCGGGATACGTATCCGCGGAGATCGAGACGTCCTGGCCGATGCTGAGGCGTCCGAGTGCGTCCTCGCGAACATAGATGCGGACCCAGCGGTCATCCGGATCCATGACGGTGACGACCGGCGTACCCGCGGCGACGATCTCACCCGGCTCGCGGTGTTTGATCGTAACCGTGCCGCCAAACGGCGCCAGCACAATAGTCTGCGCGAGCGCGGCGTCCAGCTGCGCAATAGCAGCTTCCGCTTGGCGAACCAGTGCTTCCTGAGCGGCGATGCGTTCGCTGCGCGGGCCGGTCTCGAGGATCTCCAGCTGTTGCATTGCCTGGTCGAGGGCGGCCTCAGCTAATTCCAGGGCCGAGCGCTGATTGTCCAGAGCCTGCTGGCTGACCGCGCCGCCTTCGAAAAGGCGGCGGGTACGCTCGACGTCGCGGCGGGCGTCTTCGGTGCGCCGTTCCGCCGCGCGAACGGCGGCCCGCCCCTGCGCGACCTCTTCCCGCCGGAAACCCGACCGCATCTCATCGAGCTGGGCGCGAGCCACCGCCAACTGCGCCGTGGCCGCCGTCCGGCGGGCCTCCAGCTCGGTTCGATCGAGGCGCGCCAGCGTCTGGCCTTCCGTCACCACGTCTCCGCGGTCAACGACGACCGAGTCGATCCGGCCCGGGGTTTGAAACCCGAGATCCGCTTCGCGCGCCTCGACCGTTCCCGAGGCGGTGAGTGCATCGTCGTCGCCGGGCCGAATCACGAAATATCCGGTGACTGCGGCGACGAGGAGGATGGGGATCGCGATGCGCACGCGCTGCTTGAGGTTCATGGCTCGGTCTCCAGATTCGCCGTGACCCAGTCCGGTGTGAGTTGTCCCGTGAGGCGGGCGAGGGCAAGTCGTGCCGCGATCACGCCGCGCCGCGCCCGCGCCAGCCCGGCCCGCGCGTCGAAGAGATCGGACTCCGCCTGCAGGTAGTCCGTCTGAACACCCGTGCCCACGTCCAACGCGAGCTGTTCGATCCGTACGACGTCCCGCAGATAAATCAGGACCTCTTCTAAGGCCTGCCGCTGCGCGACCTGTTCGTCCAACTCCGCCACTGCGCGATCCACGTTATGGGCCACTTCCAGCTCGGCGGCGCGTACGTTCGCGGCCGCCGCATCGGCCTCCGCGTTGGCGCGGCCGACCGCGTTGCTCCGCCGTCCACCGGTGAAGATGGGGTACGATACGGCCACGCTGCCCTGCCACTCCGCGGTGAAGCCGCCATCCGGGCTGCCGAAGGTGTTGATGCCCCCGCGGAACCGGAGGTCCGGAAACCATGCGGCCCGCGCCACGCGCACTCCGGCCTCGCGCGCCGCCAGCTGATGACGTGCCCGCGCAACGCGCGGGTTGTTGGCGACCGCCGCGCGGGTGATCTCGTCGCGGCCGCCAGCCAGGCCGCCGGCTTCGGACACGCGACCAATGGTTGCCGAGGCAATCACGGAGTCGGGTGCCCCGGTTTGTCGGGCCAGCTCGGCGCGCGCCCTCTCATACGCCGCCATGGTACGCACCCGGTCCGCGCGCGCGCGCGCGGTGGCGGCACGAGCGCGGAGCACGTCGACTTGCGCGGCCCGGCCTTCGTCAAACAGCTGATTGGCGCGCGTCAGTTCCGCCTCGAGCGCCCGCCCGCGCGCGTGTTGTGCGCGGTCGATCTCCATCGTGGTCACGACATCCACGTAGGCCGTGACGACGCGCTCGATCACTTCGGTGCGCGCCGCGTCCCGATGCGATTCCTGGGCGTGCAGCACCGCAGTCTCGCGAGCCACCCGAGCGCTGCGGCCGCCTCCGTCGAACACGGTATAGCCCAGCGTCCACTGACTCTGAAGGAGCGTGCGGTTGAACTGGGGTGGAGCGGTCGGGTCGAACTCGTGCAGCGGAGCCACGATCATGGGCTCTTGAAAGCGCGTGCCCGTGGCTTCGACCTGGAGGGCGGGCAGCCACTCCGCACGCGCCATCCCCAGGGCCGAGCGTGCCGCGGTAGCATCCGCACGGGCGATGCCCACTTGCGGGTGGTGATCCAGCCCGAGTGCGACGGCGTCCGCGACGGTCAAGGATGCCGCGGCTTGCGCCGCCGCGACCAACGGCCACGCGATGGTCAGGATCGTGGCGGTCGCCAGCGATCGGTGGATGGTCATGAGGCCTCCCCATCAGGTGCCGGCGCCGCCGCTAAGCCGCGCCGGATGAGCGTAATGACCTGGTGCTCGATCGCCGCCCGGACCGCGGGATCCGTATTGTCGATCCCCGCCGCCTCGCGGAGCGAACGCCGGTAGATGGCTTGCGCCATGGGAATGAGCGCGAAGCTCACCGCCATGTATCGAGGGGGCCCCGACCGAATGCTGCCGTCCTGCTGGCCGCGCTCGATGAGGGCCGTCATGCTGCCGAGGGCCATACCGATGGTGTTCTTGGCCGCCGGGGGGAGGGGATCGCTCGTCATGAGTTGCTGCATCACGAGCGAAGGGACGTCGGGATTCTTCGCCAGAAAACCGAACATTCCGCGGATCACGAGTCCGATGGCTTCGAGAGCCGAAGTGCGCTCGAGGTCCAGCCCCCGAAGGTGTTCCCGCATGGGCTGGGTGGCGCGTTCCACCACCTCATGGTAGAGCGCGAGCTTGGAGCCGAAATGGTAGGTAACGGCGCCAAGGTTCGTCCCGGCCCTTTCGGTGATGGCCCGGATGGTCGTTCCCCGAAACCCTTGTTTAGCAAAGAGTTCGCGGGCGATTTCGATAAGCAGGCTTTTCGTTTGGTC
>Ga0302046_10005191_pt1 | contig 11504 bp, 9 predicted proteins | sample RVTome_11_FD_200261 | JGI IMG/M metagenome (GOLD analysis project Ga0302046, IMG submission 200261) | Soil microbial communities from uranium-contaminated site in the Upper Colorado River Basin, Wyoming, United States - RVT147D111 (version 2) ... | reverse complement strand
GAGCCGACCGCCGCGCGGATTCGGGAAGCCGAGTGGATGATCCTCGATCGGTCTTGCGTCGGGGGCGGCTGGAACTACGGGAACTCGCGCGTCTACGACGAGGAGCTGTGGCCCTATCCCGACACGACGGCCCTCGCCCTGATCGCCCTCCAGGATCGACCGGAACTCCCCGAGGTGTCCGCGGGGCTCTCGGCGCTGACCAGAATGCTGGACGAGAACCACTCGGTACTCGCCACATCGCTGGGGCTCCTGTGCTTCCGGCCCTTCGGCCGAGACGATTTCGGCCTCCGGGAGCGCCTCCTGTCCCGGCTCGACGAGGGCCCCGAATGGGCGGATACTCGCGCCCTGACTCTGGCTGCGCTCGCCCTGGACCCGCGCAAAGCCTTCGGGTTCGTTCATGCTTGACCGCCGAGACTTCCTCAAGGCGGCGGGGGGGGCGGCTGTCCTGGCCTCGTTGCCTGCTTGCTCCGACGAGCCCAAGTGGTTCCCGTCGGCTCGCCGCAAGGCGAGCCGTTCGCGCGTCGCCGTCCTTTCGGCGGGGGACTATAGGCAACCGCTCGATGATATCGTCCGACGCGGCATCGAACTCTTCGACCTGCCGCTCCAAGGGCGGCGCGTCCTCCTCAAGCCGAACTTCGTTGAGTACGACCCCGACGGCATCATCAACACCCACCCGGCCGTGGTCGCGGCGGCCATCGAGGCCTTCCGGAGCCTGGGCGCCAAGGTCGTCGTCGGCGAGGGCGCGGGGCACAGACGGGACAACGAGTACTTGCTCACGGCCACGGGGATCGGCGATGTGCTGCGCGATACGGGAGCTTGGTTCGTCGATCTCAACAACGACGCCGTGCGGAGGGTCCCCCTTCGAAGCCGTTTCACCGAGTTTGGCGAGCTCTATCTACCCGAGAGCGTCATGTCTTCAGACCTCTTCGTGTCGATGCCCAAAATGAAAACCCACCACTGGGCTGGGGTCACCCTCTCCATGAAGAACCTCTTCGGCATCGTTCCCGGCTCCATCTACGGGTGGCCCAAGAACCCGCTGCACTGGGCGGGAATCCACGAGAGCATCCTCGACCTGAACGCCGTGCTTCCGATGCCACGGTTCAACATCGTCGACGGCATCGTGGGGATGGAGGGCAACGGCCCGATCCAGGGGGAGCCCGTTGCGAGCGGCGTCCTGGTCTTCGGCGATGATCCCGTCGCCGTCGACGCTACGTGCGCACGGCTCATGAGCATCGATCCTGCGCGGATGCGGTATCTCCAGGAGGCGGACGCTTTCCTGGGCAATCTGACCGAGGACCGCATCGACCAAGCGGGCGAGACGGTCGGCCGGTTCAGCAGGGACTACCGGGTGCTCGACGCATTCCAGGGGGTCAAGGCCGCGAGCCGGATGACGGCGGGGTGAGACCTCCGGACCGCTAGTCACGGTACGGCTCGAGCCTGGCCGTGTCGTCCACTTCCAAGAGCCAGACTCGCCGGTCGTCGAAGTATCGAATCAGCTCCCGGTTATCTTCGGGTGACATGTCGCGGGCCCAGACCACGTCCGCGGAATCGATCACGGCCCGGTTGTAGACCCATTCCATGTGAAAGTTGTGATCGTTTCCATAGACGACGATCACCAGGTCGTTCCCATCCGTCGATTCCAGACTGTCGAGCACCTCTTGACGCCGGTCGCCGAAGTCCGACATGGCCGCTCCGACCACGTGAGGGTTTCGGAGGGCCAGATAAGGCAGGTAGGCCAGGAGGATCAATGTGACAAGTCTTCGTCCATCCACCTTGTCGGTACGGACTCCGTTTAATCGTCGGAGTCCTTCGAGGTTCAGGACGAGGAGCGGGCCCGCTGCGGGCGCCGCATAATGTGGAAGAGCCGACAGGGTCAGGAGAACGGACGCAAGCACGAGGGCTGAGACGGTGCCGGCCAGCAGCAGCCAGCGGTCGCGAATCAGCCAGGGAACCATGACCAGTCCCAACAGGCCGGGGCCCAAGAAGAAACCTTCCAGCCTGAGGAACTTGAACAAGAGCGCTGCCAGAAAGTGCTGCCTCTGCTGCTCGTGACGTTCGATGCTCCATTTGAGTTTAAAGTCACGGATCGCGTCGTGTCGATAATCGACGATCGGGCTAGGCTCCTGCCAGGGGAACACGGCACCCAGGTGATAGGCCTGGCTGTATACCTGATGCGGCATTCGCATCGGATCACCCGTGACCGCCCGGTTGTAGAGCGCGGTCGTCCCTAGGGTGGCGACGATGAGCGCCGCGGCCGGGACGATGACGGCGCGGAGGAGCCTGGCGCGTTCTTCCCTCGCGGCGCGTCCGACCAACCACGCCAGGGCCGCGGCAGCCGCGAGCCCTGCTAGCGCTCCTTCCAACGGTCGCGTAATGGCCAGGATCATGGCCCCCAAGCCGAACAGGATGCCGTGCAAGAGCCGCGGATCGGTCGCACCGGCACGGAGGGCTCCGAACACGAGCGCGCCCCCCAGGGCCGCCAGCGCCCCGCCCCAATAGCTCTGGGCCCAATAGGTCGGGAACCCGACCTGTACCACCGCCAGCATGCTTCCCAGGAGAGCCCATCTCGGCGGTACCCACTGGTAGAGCATCCACGAGATCCCCGCGGCCATGAAAGCGACCGAGAGCCAGACGCCCACGATCGGATGCCCCAGGATCTGCCCTATGGCCAGGACGATTCCTTGTCCTGGAGGGTACTTGGAGGCGTAGGTCGGCCGCTGGAGGACGTGAAACGTCTCGAAATGCTGCCACATCGGGTGGGTCGGATTGGTGAGGCGGCCGGAGGCGAAGGTGTCACCGGCCAGGAGGTACGAGAACTCGTCGTGGACCGAGGGCCGGGGAATGCCGTTCACAGCCGCATAGAGCAGGCAGCCCGCGAAGGCCGAGAACCCGGCGAGCGAAATGAGCAGACGGGGTCTGCGTGCCAGATACTCGACGGACGGGAGAGGAACGAGGCCGTGAACCCAAAGAAGGAACCGGCCCAAGGGGGACGCGCCGGTGCGCGAGCTCCGACTGGCATTCACTGTCGAAGAAGGTGTGTCAGAACGGACGCCGAGGCGGAGAAGTCGGAGGCATCATTGGAACTGGCGCTCGCGATCTTTTTCCACGGCCTCCTCGATCCGCTTGAGCCTCCAGTCGAGACCTTCCAGCAGCTTTCTGTTGACCGACGTCAGATCCGCCAGGAGCCCCACCACCACGAGAAAGAACCCGGATCCCATGAGGAGGGCGGAAAGGATGATGGATTGCACGTGTCCCGCTCCCGCGCCACCCAGGTAGAAGAACAGGAAGCGGAGGCCGATCAGGAGTCCCGCCAAGAAGGCGACGGTTCCCGGAGCAGCAAAGAAGAAGAAGGGCTTGTACGTCATGAAGATCCTGAGCATGGTCAGAACCTGACGTCGCAGATAGGTCGGAATGCTGGTCACCAGCCGGGATGGCCGAAGCGGATCGTTCGTGCTCACCGGCACCGAGACGATGGCCATCCCTTTGCGTCCCGCCTGGATGATCGTCTCCAGGGTGTAGCTGTACTCATTGAACACGTGAAGCTGCATGGCCGCATCGCGGCTCATCGCGCGAAATCCGCTGGGAGCATCAGTGATGTCCGTCTTGCTCACCTTCCGGACTGCCCAACTCCCCAGGCGCTGAAGCCGCTTCTTCAACGGAGAGAAATGGGGTGTGCTCCCTATGGCCCTGGCGCCCACGACGATCTCGGCCTCCCCCATGAGGATAGGCTCGATCAGCCTTGGAATGTCTCCAGCACAATATTGATTGTCGGCATCGGTGTTCACGATGATGTCGGCCCCCTCACGCACCGAGGACTCGAGACCGGCCACGAACGCGCAGGCGAGACCCTGATGACGAGGCAACCGGACGACGTGATCCGCGCCGTGCGCACGGGCGATCGTGGAGGTGCCGTCGGTGCTCCCGTCGTCGATGACGAGCCACTCGACTCGTTCCACCCCCGGGACCGTGCGCGGAAGAGCCGCCAGCGTGACCGGAAGCGAGTCGGCCTCGTTGTAGCACGGAATCTGTATGATCAGCTTGGCCATAGGCATTTCTGCACAATCAGTATGGTTCAGGGGGCGCTCTTATGCAATTGTCCTACCACTACCGGAAGATCGAGATCTTGGACCGACTGACCTCCTTTCGGATTCCCAGAATGCTCTTGATTCGGAGGATGCGCACGAGAAACCATCGCAGGTAGCGGCTTGCGAGTCGTGTGGATTCCACCGTGGCCTTTCTCCACCAGAGCAGCCGGTAGCGTTGGGTCCGCTGGAGCTCCAGCTTCCTCTGGAGCTCACGGTGGAATTTCTCGACGTGGGCCCGATCGGCGAGCTTGGCCGCGGGCCTGTTCGGTCCGATCATGTCGGGGCAGTGCTCTCCCGTCTCCTTGAGGTAGTCCGCGTACGCATACGCGAAATCGCCGAAGACGACGCGGCGAGTCTGCGACTCCGTGATCTCCTCGACGGTCACCTTGATGGCCACCGCCTGCTTCTTCTGCACGAGACGATCGACCAGGTCCGAGGTTCCTCTCTTGCGACAGATCACCAGGCTGATTCCCGTCTTCGTGGTGACCGTGCTTGGCAGCCAGGCGTCACCCACGACGATATCCGCCAGGAAATTGCTGTGATTGATGCAGACGTGGCAGCGTGGCGTGTTGAACGTTCGGTCGAATGCGACCTGGTAGTCGAAGTCCACCCGTCGGCTCACCGCTTTCTCGCCCTTCGTCGTCTTCAAACGAAGCTTCCCGACCGGGCCACCACCCCGATAGGTAACCCCCAGAACGTCGTCGAATTCGATCCCCTTGTACTGCGCGAGCGCACGTAGTGAATGGTAGTTGTAGAGCCAGCCACAAAGCAGACCGATCGTCGTGTGGATGCGCTCGGCGAGGATGGGCTCGTGCTTGAAGATGTACGTGAAGATTCCCTCGAGCTGGCACGGGATCGCGACCAGCACGTAGCGCTTCCCTTCCCCGTCACGAAGCAACTTGAGCGCGTTGTCGAAAGGGACGTGGTGATAAATGGATCCCGGCAAACGATCCACCTCGTCCAGCTCGGTGATCAGGCGGGGCGCGTATTGGAGTCCGGCGATGTGGGTCAGCGCGATGACGCCATCCACGTCGGGCTCCTGCAAGAGCTCTCGAATGAGCTCCTTGATGAGCCCGCCCGAGCTGGCAGCGAGATTTCTCTCCAGGTTCGTGCTCTGGGCCAGGTATACGTCCTCGACGACCCCGTGCGGCGTCGGAGCCTGCGACGGGAAGAGCCGGCGCTGCAGATCTTCGAAGTCGACCTGCACGGCCGGACAGACTCCGGCGGCGTCTTTCCCGCCGACTCCGGACGGCTGCCAGATCTGGTTGCGCTCATCGAAGACCAGCTCGAGCCGTTCATCCACGGCCACGCAAGCACCGCAACCGATGCACATCCCCGTTTCGAGGACGGCGCCGAGGTCTTTCACGACGGGCGGGGAGGCCGTTTTCATCTCTCTAAGAGGTGCCAGCAAGGGTGTCCAATTCGGACTTCCGTGGAACGAGTCCACGCATGAAGATCCAGGAGGCACCTATTCCGGTCAATTCGGTGGCTGTGAACCAGAGCCGGGATGCGAAGCTGATGACGATGGCCGCTTCGACGGACACGATCGGAGTCAGCATGACTATGAGCACACCTTCGCGGACGCCGAGCCCCGAAGGGACAAATACGCTGAACATCCCGATCAGGCTGGCCGCAGAGAAAGCCCCGGCAAGATATAGGATATGTTCGGCTCCGATGCGATAGATCGAGTTGATGAAAAGGAAAAAGGCAACTCCGAAGACGAGCCAATTGACGGAATAGAGCACGACAAAGAGGGCCGTGTCACGACCCCGAGGGGCGAAATCGATCGCTGATCTGCCAAGCATCCGCAATCCCCGACTCGTCAGCCAGCGGAGAACGGCCGGATGCAAGGCCACGACGAGTCCGACGAGCGCGACCATGAGCACCGGCTCGTAGGGTCGAAGCTGGGGCAATCCGGCCTCCGCGAGCGCGACCAGGACGATCACCGTTGACGAAAGAATCGTGGCCATGGTCTCGACCACGAAGCAAAGGGAGAACAGCGTCTTTGAACGACCCTCTCTCGCATAGTAGTAGAGGCGCCCCACGTACATGAACACCTTCCCAGGAATGTACTTGCCGAGCTGCGACAGAAACCACGCCCCCACGGACCGCCTCAGACGGATATCAATTCGATATCGGGTCGTCAGGAAGTGCCAGAGCCAGGCGCGTCCCAGGAAATAGACGGCCAGAACCACCATCGAAAGCAACAGCGCGTCGACACGTATCGCGAAGTCGAGCTCACGGATCTTCTGCCAGTTGGACCAGGCAAAGCGGCCCAGAAAGAAGAGGACGACGCCCGTCACGGTCCACCCGATGACCTGACGTCGATGCCCGTATGCGGACCTGCCCAGTCCCGAAGGGGGAGTCAACTTCTCCCCTCGAGCGCGTCCGCAATGGCTTCGTAGTTCTTCCGGGACTGCGACTGAACCGTCGGGAGGACGGCCGCGATGGCCGTACGGATCGTCGGCGCGCTCTTCAGCGTCGCGTCGAAGCCCCGCAGAAGCTCGTCCGCGGACAGAGCGGCGTAATCCATGGCCTGCTCGGCCAAACCGAAAGGTTCCAGCACCTCCGCGTACTTGTGGCTCCACCCCACGACCAGGACGGGTGTTCCGGTCGCCAGCGCGGACACCATCGCGTGAAAGCGTGATGTGACGGTCACTTCACAGAGGTCGATGAGCGCCCTCAGCTCCGCCGGAGGAAGGCTTTCGTCCACCAGGTGGCAATGACGCCTGGACTTGAGCGCGGAATGGATCTCGCGACAAAGCGGCAGATCGTTCATCCGACCGGCCCTCGCGGCCGGACGAATCGCGTGCGGGATCAGAACCACGTCGAACCCTCGATCCTCGCACAAGGCGTCGATGAACTTCACGAGCTCCGCGCGATACTCGATGCCCCTGCCCCTCGCGTACTCCTGCACCACGGCGCTGGGGATGACGGCGACACGATCGCGGGATGCGGCTCCCAACCTCCGCTGCGCCCTTTGGACCGCGGCGTCCGAATCCTCCATCGAAAACGCCAGGTCAGCCACCAGATGCACGTTATCGAGACCAAGGGTCCGAAGGTGGGCTTCGGTCGCTCTCCCGCGGGCGCAGATCGCCTGCAATCGGCCCAGGATCAGGGCGGCGAAGAACCTGTTGAGGCGGTGCTGAAAGGGTCCCAATGCCTGAGCCGCCTTCACGACCGGCCTCCCCAGCAGAAGCGGAGTCGATGTCATGAGCGCATTGTAGCCCAGCGTGACGATCCCGCGACCGTCGACAAAACTGATCCCGGCTACGTCGAGGACGATGTCGGCTCGGTGGATCGCCTTCAACGCCCTCGTCCGGCAGAACCACCCCCGTGGGATCCCTAGCCGGGCACCCATCGCGGCCGCCAGAGCCAGGGGAAAGTGAAGAAGCGGCAGACCTATCGGCGTGCACGACACGACCTCGACGCCCGGTGGCGCCTCGCGAAGATCCTCCTCCGGGTACGTCGTCAGGACCTCGAACCGGCAATCGCCGATGACCTGGGGCAGGTTGTCCAGGAGCGCCTGCAACATCGAAGCGGCACCCTTGTTCGCGCTGAACGCCGCTCCCAACGTCACGATCCTGGTCATGGCCCCCGTCCCTTCCATGCAGGAAGCGAGCCAGCACTGCCCACTTACCGCCAATAGCCTCTCGTAAACAAAATCAGCACCGTGAAGATCTCGAGCCGCCCGAGGAGCATCAGCGACGACATCACCCAGAGGGCGGTGTCCCCCATGCCGGAGTAGGTGGTCGAGGGGCCGACCAGGCCGAGGCCGGGGCCGACGTTCCCGAGCGTGGCCGCGGTCGCGCCGACCGCGGTCCGCGCGTCCAGTCCGAGCAACGCGAGCGTGAAGACCCCCAGCGCCAGCGCCCCGAGATACAGAAGCAGGAACCCGCTCACGCTGGCCAGAGCGTCCTGCGAGACCACCCGTCCGTCCAGCTTGTAAACGAACACCCCCGCCGGGTGCAACAACTTCCGTAGCGAGATTCGGGCCTCCTTCGCCACCAGGATGTACCGAAGGACCTTGACCGACCCGGCCGTCGAGCCCGCGCAGCCGCCGATGAGCATGAGGAGGAGAAGAAGGACGTGCGCGGCCGGGGACCAGAGCTCGTAGTCGATCGTCGCGAAGCCGGTGGTCGTCATGAGGGAGCCCGCCTGGAAGAAGGCCGCCCGGAAACTCCCCTCGAGGCCTCCCTCGACGTGCCCCGGCAGATGCACGATGACGGTCAGGAGCAGGGTCGAGATCGCGAGTATCGCCAGATAGGCGCGGAGCTCCCCGTTCCTGAAGACCGCCCGCCAGTTACCGGTCATCCAGCTATGGTGGAGGGTGAAGTTGATGCCGGCCAGGACGACGAAGAACCCGATCACGTACTGGACGTAGGCCGACGGGTAGGCCCCGATCGAGGCGTCCTCGGTCGAGAAACCCCCCGTGGCCATGGTCGTGAAGGCGTGATTGACGGCCTCGAACGGGGTCATCCCGCCGAAGAGAAGTAGCACCATCTCGGCTACGGTGAGGATCGCGTAGACGACCCACAGGAGGGCCGCCGTCTGGCGGACGCGAGGCCGGATACGGTCCGGGGCGAGCCCGGGGATCTCGGCCTGAATGAGCTGCATCCCGCCGATCCCGAGGAGCGGAAGAATGGCCACCGACAGGACGATGATCCCCATCCCACCCATCCACTGCGTCTGGCTCCGCCAGAAGAGGACCCCGCGTGGCAGGAGGTCGATGTCCTTGACGACTGTGGCGCCAGTGGTCGTGAACCCGGACATCGTCTCGAAGAACGCTCCGGTCCACGACGGGATCGAGCCGCTTAGAAGGAAGGGAAGGCTGCCGAACGCAGCCACGACGACCCACCCCAGCGTGACGATCGCGAATCCGTCCCGGACCCGGATGTCCCCGATCGGTCGCGTGAGTCGGTAGGCCAGGGTCCCACAGGCCATCGTGAGGGTGCTCGAGAGGAGGATCTGGACCGCCGCGGCCTCCCCGTAAGCCAGCGACACTCCCGCCGGAAACAGCATCGAGGCGCCCGCGAAGGCCGTCAGGAGGCCCACGACGTGAACGACCACGCGGCCCTGGACCTGCATCAGCGGGCCCGGGGCGAGGGCATCAACGGTTGAAGAACTGGGCCGTCTCCTCGATGGCTTTCGGGAGGGCGAAGACGACGATCTGGTCGCCGGGCTCGATCCGGGTGTCCCCCCTCGGGATCACGACCTCGTCGCCGCGCTGGATCGATCCGAGGATGGCCCCGGCCGGAAGATCCAGGTCCTTGACCACCTTGCCCACCGTGCTCGACGACTCGTCCACTTGGACCTCCATCACCTCCGCCTGATTCCGCTCCATGGTCGCCAGGGAGAGGATGCGGCGGCCACGGATCGTCTTGAGGATGCGGTTGGCGGTCGACAGGCGCGGGCTGACCGCGGCGTCGACCCCGACCCGGGTGACGAGGGGGATGTACTCGCTGCGCTTCATCAGGGTCACGACCTTGCGGGTCCCGAGGTGCTTGGCGAGGAGCGAGGCCAGGAGGTTGGTCTCGTCTTCGCTCGTGACGGCCGCGAGACCGTCCGTCTGGCCGATCCCCTCCTGGGTCAGGAGGTCCAGGTCCGTGGCGTCTCCCTGGAGAACGAGCGACTTCTCGAGGCGCTCGGCCAGCTTGAGGCACCGGGGCCGGCTCCGCTCCAGGATCGTCGTGTCGACACCTTCATGCTCCAGCATCTCGGCCAGCGCGAGCCCCACCCGGCCGCCGCCGAGGAGTATCACCCGCTCGATCCCCTTCCGCTCGAGGCCCAGGAGCCGGTATGCCTCCTGGAGGTGACGGGCCTCGGAAACCAGATAGATCTCGTCCCCCGGCAGGAGCCGGGTTTCGCCGTCGGGGATGATCGAGTCGCCGTTCCGGTCGATGGCGACGGTCAGGAAGTGGCGCTCCTTGAGCTGGCGCCCGATCTCGGCCAGGGTCTTCTGCGCGACCGGCGCGTCGGGGTTCACAGGCAGCCCCAGCAGGACGATCCGGCCCTCGGCGAACTCGGCCACGTCGCTGGCCTCCGACCGGAGAAGCAGCTTCAGGATCTCGCGCGCGCATTCCCGTTCGGGGTTGATCAGGAGGTCCGCCCCGAATCGGCCCCGCTCCTGAAGGCGCTCCCGCTCGTAGTACTCTGGATTGCTGACGCGGGCGACCTTCTGGGGGACCTCGAACTGGGCGGCGACGAGGCACGCGATCAGGTTGACCTCGTCCATGTTGGTGACGGCGAGGAGAAGGTCGGCGCTTTCGACACCCGCCTTCTCGAGCGCGTCCAGGCTGGCTCCGTTTCCCTCGACCACGAGGAGGTCGAGCTGCGCCTGGACGCGACCGACCAGCTCGGGGTCGCGCTCGATCACGACGACGTCGTGCCGCTCATCCGAGAGCCGCATCGCGAGGTGGTATCCCACCTCGCCCGCCCCGACCACGATGATCCGCATCCGGGCAGTATATCGCGGGCGTGGGATCTTTGCCGGAGGCGGCCCGTCGGCCTACGTTCCCGGGGCGATCGTCCCCAACCCACAGGAGGTAAGCGAGATGGCGAAGGAGCTCCGCTGCAACGACATCATGCCGGGCTGCGACTTCGTGGCGCATGGCGAGGACGAGGCCGAGGTCCTGAGCAAGGCCGCGGACCACGCCCGCGAGAAGCACGGGCTGAACGAGATCGACGAGGAGACGGAGAAGAAGGTCCGCTCGCAGATCCGGTCGGTCTGATCACCGCCTGACCAGCGCGCGCTCCGCCCGAAAGAGACCGGCGAGCGGTTGGTAGAGCGGATGGGTCCGCTCGAGCGCGAAGGATGGCGCCCGGCCGGGGCGATCCGGGCGGAGCGCCCTCGCCAGCCCGAGCGCCTCCAGGTGTCGGAAGGACTTCGCGGTTCCCTGCGGGCTGACCCCGCTCCAGATCGCTAGATCCCAGGGGCGCGGCGTCGCGAAGGCGTACCCTCCTGCCGGTAGAGCTCGCGCGTCGTCCGGACGGTGGCGACCCCCACGAACAGCTCGTCCAAGGGCCCGCCGCCGGGCGGTTCCCGCCTGATACCTATCTGTCGAATCTTCGACACCCTCCCTCCCTTGGCCTCGCCCCACTCCCCCCTGGTGCGCTGTGCTAATGAATTTGTCCAATGGATTTACACATGGATCAGAGCAGGACCCGTGCCGAAGGTTGGTCCGCCCCCGCGCACTTCCAATTCATTTACACACGGACTCGCAGGGGACATATGCTCCCTACCGGGGCCGCGCCCACCCGCGCGGCGGGCCCTAGTAGGTCGGCATCGAGGGCTCCACCTCCTCGGCCCATGCCTTGATCCCGCCGCGGATGTTCTTGAGGCGCGTAAAGCCGGCTTCCTGCAGGAACTCAATCGCCCGGGCGCTGCGGACGCCGGTCTTGCAGTGGACGTAGTACGTA
>Ga0302046_10005190_pt1 | contig 11504 bp, 10 predicted proteins | sample RVTome_11_FD_200261 | JGI IMG/M metagenome (GOLD analysis project Ga0302046, IMG submission 200261) | Soil microbial communities from uranium-contaminated site in the Upper Colorado River Basin, Wyoming, United States - RVT147D111 (version 2) ... | reverse complement strand
GCGGACGCGGTCGTGAAGGAAGGGGCGCAGGTCGGAGAGGACGTCGTCGCCGCTGCGCTCGAGCCGATCACGGTAGAGGAGCACCGCCTTGGCGCCCGCCAGGTCGAGGTCGAGGGCCAGCTCGGCCTCCAGCACCATGCGCACCAGTCCCTGGGCGACCCGGCGCAGCCCGAACGGATCGCGGCTGCCGCTGGGGATCAGCCCGAGGCCGAAGATGCCCACCAGCGTGTCGAGGCGGTCGGCCAGGGACACCAGCAGGCCCACCTCGCCGCGCGGAATCCGGTCCTCCAGGCTGACTGGAAGGTACTGGTCGTAGATCGCCTGCCAGACCTCGGGCGGATAGCCCTCGTCGCGGGCGTAGATGCCGCCGACGGTCCCCTGGAGCGAGGTGAACTCCTTGACCATCTCGGTGGTCAGATCGGCCTTGAGGAGTCGGGCCGCCTCCGCGGCGGCCTCGCTGCGGTCCTCCCAGCCGAGGGCCGCGGCGAGGACGGCGGTGAGCTGCCGGACGCGCTCGGTCTTCTCGGCGAGGGAGCCCAGCTCGGCGTGGAAGGTGAGGTGCTCGAGACGGTCCAGACGATCGGCGAGCGGCGTGCCGAGGTCTTCCCGCCAGAAGAACCGGGCGTCGGCCAGGCGGGCCTCGACCACCCATTCGTTGCCGGCGCGGACCCTGCCCCGGGGGTCGTCGGCGCGGTCCATGACGGTGAGGAAGCCGGGAAGCAGGACCCCGGCAGCCTCCACGGTGAAGGCGCTCTGGTGGTCGCGCAGGCTGGTGATGAGGACCTCGCGCGGCAGCTCGAGGAAGGACTCGTCGAAGCGACCGGCGACGACTCCCGGGATCTCGCAGATGGCGGTCAGCTTGTCGAGCAGCTCCTCGTCTTCGACCCTGCGGCCGCCCAGCTCCCCCGCCGCCTTCTCCAGTCCCTCCGCGAGGGCCCTGCGGCGCGCCTCGAACGGGACGATCAGTCCGCGCCGCGCCAGTTTCTGCCGGTAGTCCGACCAGCCGCGCACCGCGAACGGCTCGGGTGAGAGGATCGGATGTCCGACCGTCTTGTCGGTGGCGGCGACGCCGAAGAGCTCGCAGGGGACGACCTCGCCGCCGAAGAGGACCAGCAGGCCGTGGACCGGCCGCACCCACGGTCCCGATCCGCTCCCCCAGCGCATGGTCTTGGCCCAGGAGAGCTCTCTCAGGGTGGCGGGGAGGATCTCTGCGAGGACGTCGGGGGTCGAGGCTCCGGCGACGTCGCGCTCGGCGGCGACGTACTCCCCCTTCTCGGTGGTCACGCGGCGCAGGGCCTCGACGGCCACGCCGCACCGTTCGGCGAAGCCCCGGGCCGCCCGCGTGGGTTGCGCATCGGCGTCGAAGGCCGCCGTCACGGGCGGGCCGACCAGCTCCTCGCGGCGGTCCGGCTCGCGCTCGGGCAGTCCCTTGGCCGCCAGGCAGAGCCGGCGCGGCGTGAAGGCGGTGAGGACCTCCGAGGGCGTCATGCCGCGGGCCACCAGGCGCTCGAAGCAGCGGGTGGCGAGCTCGCGCACCGCCGGCTGCAGCATCCGGGCCGGGATCTCCTCGCAACGCACCTCGAGCAGCAGCTCACCCTTGGCCATCGGCGCCCCCCTCCTCGACCGTCGCCGCGTGGCCTTCCGCGAGCAGGGGGTGCCCGAGGGCCTCGCGGCTCGCCACGTAGGACCGGGCGCAGGCGACGGCCAGGTCACGAACCCTCTTTATCATCCCCACACGCTCGGTCACCGACACCGCGCCGCGGGCGTCCATGACGTTGAACAGATGCGAGCAGCGCAGCGCGCATTCGTAGGCGGGCAGGACGAGGCCGGCGTCGAGGCAGCGCCCGGCCTCGCGCTCGTAGCCCGCCAGCTGCTGCTCCAGGAACGCCACGTCGGCGACCTCGAAGTAGTACCTGGACTGCTCCACCTCGTCCTGGTGGCGCACCGCGCCGTAGGAGAGGCCGCCCGCCACCCAGTCGATGTCGTAGACGTTGCGCGAGAGACCGAGGAACATGGTGATGCGCTCGAGCCCGTAGGTGATCTCGGCGCTCACCGGGTCGAGCTCGATGCCGCCCGCCTGCTGGAAGTAGGTGAACTGGGTGATCTCCATGCCGTCGAGCATGACCTGCCACCCGACCCCCCAGGCACCCAGCGTCGGGGCCTCCCAGTTGTCCTCCTCGAAGCGCAGATCGTGGAGGGTCAGGTCGATCCCCATCGCCTCGAGGCTGCGCACGTAAAGCATCTGGACGTCCTGCGGCGAGGGTTTGAGCACCACCTGGAGCTGGTAGTGCTTGCCGAGGCGGAAGGGATTGTCGCCGTAGCGCGCGTCGGCGGGCCGGCGGGAGGGCTGGACGTAGGCGACCCGCCAGGGCTCCGGGCCCAGCACTCGCAGAAAGGTGTCGGGATGCATGGTCCCGGCGCCCACCTCGAGGTCGTAGGGCTGCTGCAGGACGCAGCCCTCCTCGGCCCAGAAGCGGGAGAGAGAGAGGATCAGGTCTTGGAAGGAGCGCACGTCGCGAGGACCTCCTTCATCACTCGGTAGCTCTTGATCTCGTGCTGCAGGAAGGCGCGGCGGATCCGGCCCGCGGCCTCCTCGACCTGCTCGAGGACGAAGGAGGGTGGCGGCGTCGCCGCTGCCTGGCGAACGTTCTCACGGCCGATGCGGAGCAGGAAGTCGAGGGTCGAACGCGAGACCGAGTAGCCTCCGGTGGGGACCGTCTCCGGATGGACGAGCCCTTCGCCGGAAGGGGGCACGACGGCTCCCTCCTCGCCGAACGGCCGCCCGCTGACGGGACACTCCCGGGGCGGCGGGAAGAGGCCGGCCAGGCGCAGGACCCAGACTTCGAAGTAGCGGGCGACGACATGGCGGTCGGCTCCGGCCAGCAGGGCCTCGAGGGTCGTGTCCAGCAGGCGGTAGAGGTGCTGACTCGGCTCGTTCTCCTGGGCGAACTCCAGCACCTGACCCGCGAGATAGGCCCCGAGGAGGATCCCCTCGAGGTCCTGCTGCAGCCGGTGGACCGGGCGGATCAGGTCGACTCCGGAGATCCGCGCCAGGTCCCGCCCCTCCTTGAGGAACCAGGTGACCTTGGCCTTCGCCAGCGGCTGGAGATTGCCGGCGAAGCGACTGTATTTGCGCCTCGCTCCGCGTGCAACCCCTCGCACCTTGCCGCGTTCGGGGGTCAGCAGGGTGACGATGCGGTCGTTCTCCTGCAGGTCGAAGACGTCGAGGAGGATCGCTTCGCTGCTGGAGAGCATGAGGGAGGGCCGGTGCCCCCCTCAGCGGACCAGGAGGTCCAGGAGGAGCATCGCCAGGCTGCAGTAGATCAGGATGCCGGTGATGTCGTTGGAGGTGGTCACCAGCGGGCCGGCGGCGACCGCGGGGTCGATGCCGAGGCGCTCGAAGAGCACCGGGATGAGCGAGCCGCTCGCCGACGCCACCAGCATGGCGGTCCACATGGAGACGCCGACCACCAAGCCGTAGTAGGGGCTGGTCTCGATGAACACCGCCACCAGGCCGACGAGGAGCGCGCAGGCGAAGCCGAGCAGGGTCCCGACCTTCATCTGCTGCCAGACGAAGCGCCCCACCTTCCGCCGTTCGACGCTGATGTGCCCCGTCGCCAGGCCGCGCACCGCGATCGTGGAGGTCTGCGAGCCGATGTTGCCGCCCATACCCATGATGACCGGCACGAACGTCGAGAGCAGGATCGCCTCGCCGATCGAGAGCTGGAAGTGGCGCAGCAGCAGCCCTGCCGTCAGGCCGCCGACGAGGTTGACGAGCAGCCAGGGGAGCCGGATGCCGGCGACACGGAAGGGCCGATCCTGGTAGATGAGCTCGTCCTCCGAGGTGCCGACCATCTTCAAGAAATCCTCGGTCGCCTCCTCCTGGACGACGTCGATGATGTCGTCGACGGTGACGATGCCGACGAGGCGGTTGGCGTCGTCGGTGACCGGAATGGCAAGGAGGTTGTAGCGGGTGGCGAGCGCCGCCACCTCCTCCTGGTCGGTGTCGGTGTGGGCCTTGATGACCGACCGTGTCATGACGTCGGCGACGCTCCGCTCCAGGTCGGCCAGCAGCAGCTGGCGCAGCGAGGCCACACCCACCAGATGACCGGTGTCGTCGACGACGTAGACGTAGAAGATGTTCTCGACGTCGCCAGCCCCGCGCAGGGCCTCGACCGCCTCGCGCACGGTCCGCTCCTCGGAGAGCGCGAAGTACTGCGTGTCCATGATGCGACCGGCCGACTCGTCGCCGTAGGTCAGGTGCGTCTGGATCTCGTCCAGGCCCTCCGAGAGGTCGACGATCTCGAGCACCTGGTCGCGCAGGCTCTCGGGAAGCGACTCGACGACGAAGACCGCATCGTCGACCGGGATGTTGCGCAGCAGGTGCGCCACCTCCTCGGCCGTGAGCCCCTCGAGCAGCGCCAGCCGCAGGCTCGGCTCGACCTCGGTCAGGACCTGCCCGGCGCTCTCCGCGAAGTCCTGGACCATCAGCTCGAAGACCCACCTCCGCTCCTCCGGAGTCAGCGTCGGCAGCACCGCCGCCACGTCCTCCGGCCGCGTCTTCGACAGCAGGTTCGCCACCCGGTTGCGCGCCGCCCGCCGCGCCAGCCGCCGCAACGTGTCCCCCATCACCGCGATCCGACGCGACGCGGTCAGGGTGGTGGGCGGGACTTGCTGCTTGACGGCAGGCATGACGAGGGCTCCAGGGCGGCCGCTCATTGTAGCCCCCGGCCCTGGCCCCGACCAGGGTCCGGGCTCAGACCCCGGCGATGACGTGGCGGTCGAGGTCGGCGAGGAGGTGACGGTTCTCGCGCCAGCCGGGCTCGAGGCGGACGAAGAGCTCGAGGTGGACGGGGCGGCCGAGGAGCTGCTGGAGGTCGAGGCGGGCGGCGGTGCCGATGTCGCGGATCATGCTGCCCTCCTTGCCGACGAGGATCTTCTTGTGGCCGGGGCGCTCGACGAGGATGGTGGCGTGGAGGACGAGACGGCCGGAGGACTGCTCCTCCCAGGAGTCGAGGCGCACCGCCGTCGTGTAGGGCAGCTCGTCGCGAGTGCGCTCGAGGACCTTCTCGCGGATCCGCTCGGCGGCGAGAAAGCGCTCGGAATGGGGGGTGTAGAGCCCGGGGTCGTGGAGCGGCTCCCCTGTGGGGAGGCGCTCCCAGAAGAGATCGAGCAGCGGGTCGCAGCCGTCGCCGGTCAGGGCGCTGACCGGAACCAGCTCCTCGAAGAGCCCGGTCGCGGCGTAGCGCTCGAGCCGCGGCAGCAGCTTGGGCTTGGCCACCAGGTCGATCTTGTTCAAGGCCAGCACCCTGCGACCCGGAGCCTCGGCCATGATCTCGAGCATCCGGGCGTCGCCGGCGCCGAAGGCGGTCGAGGCGTCGACCAGCAGGCAGACGACGTCGGCCTCCTCGAGGGCGTCCTGGGCCAGGCGCACCATCTGGCGGTTCATTTGGTGAAGGGGCTTGTGGAAGCCCGGAGTGTCGAGGAAGACCATCTGCCCCCGCGCGCCGGTGAGGATGCCGACGATGCGCTGGCGGGTCGTCTGCGGCTTGTTGGACACGATGGCGACCTTCTCGGCCACGAGCCGGTTCATCAGGGTGGATTTGCCGGCGTTGGGCCGGCCGACCAGCGCCACCGTGCCGCTGCGGCGTTCGGGGCTCACGCGTCCCCCCCGCCGGCGGCATCCGTGGGGCCGTTGCCGGCCCGTTCCACCAGGACCTGGCGCACCCGTCGGTCCACCACCTCCTCGACGGTCAGCACCAGACCGCGGGCCTCGACTGATTGGCCGACCCGGGGCACCTCGCCGACCAGCCCGAAGACCATGCCGCCCACCGTCTCGTAGGGCTCCTCCTCCAGCTCGACGTCGAAGAGCTCCTCGAGCACCTCGAGGTCGGAGCTTCCTTCGACGCGCCACGCGTCGTCGGCGACCTGTTCGGGGTCGGCGGGCGGGGGCTCGTGCTCGTCGGCGATCTCGCCGACGATCTCTTCGAGCAGGTCCTCGAGGGTGACCAGTCCGGCCGTGCCCCCGAACTCGTCGACGACGATGGCCATCTGCTGGTGCCGGGCCTGGAGCTCTCCCAGCAGGACCGAGACCGGCTTGGTGTCCGGAACGAAGAAGGGATCGCCCGCCAGCGCCGCGACGCCCTCGGCGCCGTCGGAGCGGACCGCCCCGAGGACGTCGCGAATGTGGAGGATGCCGACGATGGTGTCGACCGATTCCCGGTAGAGCGGCAGGCGGGAGTGCTTGGAGGAGAGGAAGAGGTCGGCGGCCGCCTCGACGTCGCTGTCCTCGGGCAGGCAGACCATGTCGATGCGCGGCGTCATCACGCTCCGGACGACGGTGTCGCCGAAGTCGATGATGCGCGCCACCAGGTCCTCTTCCCCCGGCTCGAGGATCCCCTCGACCGCACCGACCTGGAGGAATGCCCGAATCTCATCCTCCGACGCCTCCTCGGTGTCCTCGTCCTCCTCGTCCTCGGGCAGGGCCCAGGACTGCCCGCCCTCGCGGACGAGGACCAGGAACGGCGCCCCCACCAGGGCCAGGGCCCGGTAGACCGGTGTCGATGCGGCGAGCGCCTCCTCGGCCCAGCCGCCGACGGTGACGCGCGCCGCCACCTCCGCCAGCGCCAGGAGCAAGACGCCGCCGACCAGGGCCAGCCGGGCGCTCGCCAGGAGGTGCTCCGTGAGCAGGACGGCGGCGACCAGGGCCGACCCGCTCGCCGCCACGAGGAGGAGCCGGAAGGCCTGGAAGCGACGGCGGCGCTCGTAGAGGGCGCGCAGGGACGGACCGGCCTCCTCGGCCCAGTGGTGCAGCCGGATACGGCTGCTGCGGTCGAGCAGAGCCGCCAGGACGTGCAGGAGGCCGGCGAGGGCGAAGAGGGCGAGCGGCGCGGCGACGGTCATCGGCTCACTCCCGCCCTCCCGACCAGCGGGCCCGCAGCGCCAGCTCGAGCGCTGCCATCTCCCCTCCGTCGGTTTCGTGGTCGTGGCCGAGGCAGTGCAGGACGCCGTGCAGGGCGAGCTCGCGGAGCTCGCGCTCGAGAGGGTGGCCGGCCTCGCGGGCCTGCCGGCGGGCGACCGGAAGGGAGATCACCAGGTCGCCGAGGTGGCTCCCCTCGGGCGTCGCCTCGCCGGCGAAGGAGAGGACGTCCGTCGTCCGGTCCTGGCCCCGGTAACGCCGGTTGAGCTCCCGCATCTCGGCGTCATCGGTCAGCCGCACGGTCAGGCTCGTGGCCGTGGGAGCCACGTCGGCCAGCACCGGGTGGAGCCACGCGGCCAAGGCCCGGCGCTGCCGGCGCGCCCGGCCGGTCGGGTCCAGGACCGCGATCTCGCATCGCGTGGCGGTGTCCGCCTCCGAGGTCACGCCGCTACTCCCGCGGGGCGTGCGCGGGCTCGGAGGTCGCTTGCGCACGGGCCTTCTCGTGACGTTCGTAGGCGAGCACGATCTTCTGCACCAGGGGATGGCGGACCACGTCGCGGTCGGTGAAGTGGATGAACTTGATGCCGTCGACCCCGGCCAGCACCTCCTGTGCCTGACGCAGACCGGAGACCTTCCCCGACGGCAGGTCGACCTGTGTCACGTCTCCGTTGACCACCGCCTTCGAGTGGTTGCCGACGCGGGTCAGGAACATCTTCATCTGCTCGCCGGTCGTGTTCTGGGCCTCGTCCAGGATGATGAAGCTCTCGTTGAGGGTGCGCCCGCGCATGAAGGCGAGCGGCGCCACCTCGATGGTGCCGCGCTCGAGCAGACGGTCGACCTTGTCGAAGCCGAGGATGTCGTAGAGCGCGTCGTAGAGTGGGCGCAGGTAGGGATTCACCTTCTCGACCAGGTCGCCGGGCAGGAAGCCGAGCTTCTCGCCCGCCTCCACCGCCGGTCGCGCCAGGACGATGCGGCGGACCCGCTTCTCGAGGAGGTAGACCGCCGCCATGGCCACCGCCAGATAGGTCTTGCCGGTCCCCGCCGGCCCGATCGAAAGCACCAGATCGTGCTCCGCCATCGCCTGCAGGTAGAGCTGCTGGCGGAGGCTCCGCGGCTTCACGACCCGCCGGACCTTCCCCACCAGGTCGTCGCCGAGGAAGAAGTCGACCAGGGAGACCTCCGGCGCCTCCTGCATCACGCGCACGGCGGTCTCCACGTCCTCGGGTCGCAGCTCGTAGCCCTTCTCGAGCAAGGTCGAGAGCTGACTCAGGAGCGACTCGACGCGCTCCGCGCGATCCGGCTCGCCCTCGATCTGCAGCTGGTTGCCGCGCGCCTGCAGAGTCACGCCGAACGCCTTCTCGATTCCCCGCAGGTTCTCGTCGCGGGTCCCGTAGAGAGACTCGATGCCTTCCTCGGCCAGGATGAGCTGTGTCATGGAGGGCTGGGCGCGGACCGATCAGCCGGCGCTGTAGTCGTAGAAGCCGCGCCCGGACTTGCGGCCCAGACGTCCGGCCAGCACCATCTGTTTCAAGAGCGGGGGCGGCGCGAAGCGCTTCTCCCGGTACTCCTCGAACATGATGTTGGCGATGTAGTAGGTGGTGTCGAGGCCGACGAAGTCGAGCAGGGTGAAGGGTCCCATCGGATAGCCGCAACCGAGCGTCATCGACCGGTCGATGTCCTCGACCGACCCCACTCCTTGCTCGTGGGCGCGGATGGCGTCGAGCAGGTAGGGCACCAGGAGGCGGTTGACGATGAAGCCTGAGTTGTCTTGGCAGGCGACGGGCTGCTTGCCGATACGCTCGACGAAGGCCCGCGCGTCGGCGAACGCCTGGTCCGTCGTCATCAACGTGCGGACTACTTCGACCAACTTCATCACCGGCACGGGGTTGAAGAAGTGGAGGCCGAGGAAGCGGCTGGTGCGCGTCGTCGCCATGGCGATCTCGGTGATGGTCAGCGACGACGTGTTGCTGGCGAAGAGGGCCGTCTCCTTCACCGCTTCGTCGAGAGCGGCGAAGGTGCGGCACTTCTCCTCCAGGTTCTCGACGATCGCCTCGATCACCAGATCGCAGTCGGCCAGGTCGTCGATCGAGGTCGTGCCCTGGAGCTTGCCGAGCGTCGCATCCCGGTCCTCGGCCGCCAGCTTCCCCTTGTCGACCGCCTTGCCCAGCGACTTCTCGATGCGGGCCATTCCCTGGTCGAGCAAGCCCTGCTCCACCTCGCGCACGACGGTCGGCAACCCCGCCCGCGCGCAGACCTCCGCGATTCCCGACCCCATGAGGCCGCAGCCCAGCACTCCCACCTTCTCGACGCTCATCCGCTCTGCTCTCCCTCCGGGCCGAGGCCGGCCGGCCGGGCCCGGACCTCCCGTTGCGTGACTCTCCGATCGTCGTCTCCGTCCCCGCGCTCGATGTGGATCCAGATCGCTCCCGGGGGCACCGCCGTCAGGCGCTCGGGCCACTCCACCACCTTGACTCCGGGGCCGGCGAGCTCCTCCTCCAGGCCGATCCCCGGGAGCTGGCTCGGGTGCAGCCGGTACAGGTCGACGTGGAGGAGCTCCCCGAGCGCCCCGTGATGCCGTTGCATCAGGGTATAGGTGGGGGACTGCACGTGCGCTGGGTCGACTCCCAAGGCGGTGGCGACACCTTTGGCGAGAACCGTCTTGCCGGCGCCTAGTGTACCCGAGACGAGCAGGATGCCGTCGGGGGCGGCCTCGCGACCCAGCAGCTCCCCCACCTCCCGAGTCTCGCGCTCGCTCCCCGAGCTCCAGCTCCTCATGAGCCACGGAGGTCGCGGAGGGCCACCGGCAGGGCCTCAAGGAGATCTCCCGCGCGCAGGCTCACCTCGTCTCCTGCGGCCGCCGCCACGTCGCCCGCCAGCCCGTGCAGGAAGGCCGCCAGGCAGGCTGCCTCGAAGGGCTCGCGGCCCGCCGCGAGCAGGGCGCCGAGCATCCCGGTCAGCACGTCTCCGGTGCCGCCGGTCGCCATCCCGGGGTTGCCGGTCGGATTGATCGCGATCCCCTCGTCCGGTCCCCCGACCAGGCTCCGCGCTCCCTTGAGGACGACGCAGCAGCCGCTCTCCTCGATTGCCCGGCGCACGGCGGCGAGCCGATCGGCCTGGACCTCCTCGACTTCACAGCCGAGCAAGGCGGCCATCTCCCCCGGATGGGGCGTGAGGACGGTGGCCGCCGGCCGTTCGCCCAATGCCCCGAGACGCCCGGCGAAGGCGATCAGGCCGTCGGCGTCGAGCACCATGGGGATCGGGGCCGCCAGCACCGCCTCGCGAATCGCTGCCAGCACCGCTTCGGATCGTCCCAGACCGGGTCCGAGGGCGAGGGCGTCGCGACCGGCGCAGGCGGCGACGAGCTCCCCGGCCGCCTCGGCGGCGATCTCGCCCGTCTCGCCCTCCGCCAGAGGCAGGGTCATCGACTCCAGGCTGCCGCTCGCCACGCGGGCCGCGATCGAGGCGGGGACCGCTGCGGTGACCAGGCCGGCGCCGCAGCGCACGGCGGCGCGGGCGGCGAGAACGGCGGCGCCGCTCTTGCCGGTCGAGCCGGCCGCCACCAGCAGGTGGCCGTAGCTTCCCTTGTGGGTGTTCGGCGGCCGCATCCCCAGGACGAGGCTCATCTCGGCGGCCGTCAAGAGCCGGAGATCGCCTTCGGCCTCCTCGATCAGGGAGGCCGGGATCCCGAGATCGGCCACCGCGACCCTGCCCACGACCGTGGCGGCGGGCAGGAGCACGTGCGCCGGCTTCGGCGCTCCGAAGGTGACGGTCAGGTCGGCGACGAAGCACGGACCAGGGATCTCCCATCGGCTCCCGGCCAGGCCGCTGGGGACGTCCACGGCGACCCGCAGGCCCTCCACCTCGGAGAGCCCCTCGACGAGCTCGGCGAGCAGCCCCGTGAGCGGACGGGAAAGCCCCGTTCCGAGGAGCGCGTCGACGACCACCTCGGCGCGGGCCGCCGCCGCCAACGCGGCACGTAGGTCCTCGGGGTCGCGCAACGGGCGCACCGGCAGGCCCATGCGGCGGACCACGTCGTGCTGCACACCGGCGTCTCCGGGCAGGGGCAGAGCGGGCGCGAAGAGGAAGATCTCCACCCTCCAGCCGCGAATCGCCAGGTGGCGCGCGAGGGCCAGGCCGTCGCCCCCATTGTTGCCCGGGCCGCAGTAGATGGCCGCCGAGCCCGCCGTCGGGGCGGCGTCTCCGATCGCCTCCACCACGCCCAGGGCGGCGTTCTCCATCAGGACCAGGCCGGGCAGGCCGAGCTCCTCGACCGCACGCCGGTCGACCGCCGCCATCGCCTCCGCCGTCAGCACCCTCATGGCGCGAGGCGTCCCCAGCTCGCCAGCAGGCGCTCGGTGGCCGGGCAGGTCGCTTCTCCGGCGACGAGACGCGCGGTGAGGGCGGCGAGGTCCGCCGGCGTGTCGACGTCACGCCCCGGCGGCAGGAGGCGGACGGCCAGCCCCGCGGCCGCCGCCTTGCGCACGGTCTCGGCGAGGACCGCGGGAGTGCTCCAGGGGATGTCGGCGAAGAGCTCGCGCCGCACCGCCCCGGGGCGCAGGGCGACGAGGTAGTAGCCGCCGTCGTC
>Ga0302046_10005189_pt1 | contig 11504 bp, 9 predicted proteins | sample RVTome_11_FD_200261 | JGI IMG/M metagenome (GOLD analysis project Ga0302046, IMG submission 200261) | Soil microbial communities from uranium-contaminated site in the Upper Colorado River Basin, Wyoming, United States - RVT147D111 (version 2) ... | reverse complement strand
CAGGCGTCCCGTTTTTCGACCTTTGCATCGCTATCTCGGACTGAAAGACTTTCCCGGCGCGGAAGAGGCCTATCGGCGAGCGGTGTCGATTCCGCTCTACCCGGCCTTGAGCACGCCCGAAGCGCAGAGAGTGGTTCAGGTAACCCGCCGCGTCGGCAAGCTCTTAACGTGGAGTCGATAAGAACATGCGAAGAACGTATAGGGTTGGCGCCGCCGGCATTGCAGCGCTCGCAGCGATCGCGGTAGTCGCTCCGTCGATAGGAACGCTCTCCGGCCCAAACGGGCCAGGAGGACTGCCCACCGAAACCATCTGGCTCGCCTTCTTGGCGTTCGGCTTGTCAGCGAGCCTGACTCCAGCCGCGGCCTCGCTGGCCCGGCGGGTGGGTGCCATCGATATCCCGGGAGGCAGAAAGATCCATCAGGCACCGACTCCCCTCCTTGGTGGAGCAGCGATCTATGTCGGTTTCGCAACGGTGGTCCTACTCAAGTCTTCCTGGTCGACCGAGCTCTGGGGGGTGGCGACGGGCGCCAGCATCGTTTTCGCCCTGGGCTTCTTGGAGGATACGAAGGGTGTCCCGGCCACGGTCCGCTTGGCCTTTCAGATCGCCGCCGTCGCCATCGTGATTCGCTCCGGCGTGGTTTTGACCTTCCTGCCACCCACTTGGTGGGGCGTCATCGGAGAAGTGCTGCTTACCGTATTATGGATCGTCGGGATCACGAACGCCTTCAACTTTCTCGACGGCCTGGATGGGCTGGCCGCCGGCTCGGCAGCCATCAATGCTTTCTTTCTCGGGGGTGCCGCGGTCTTGACCGGTCAGACGAGTTTGGCACTACTCTGCTTCGCGCTCCTCGCCGCGGCCACCGGATTCCTTCCCTACAACTACAAACCCCATCGCCGCGACGCTTCGGGAGAGATCTTTCTCGGGGACAGTGGCTCGACGTTCTTGGGCTTCACCCTGGCTTGCTTGGCCATCAACGGCGACTGGGCGGAAGGAAGCCCCAAGGACCTCATCGTTCCAGTTCTCATCATGGCCGTGCCGATATTCGACATGGTCCTGATAACCATCATGCGCGTCCGCGAAGGTTTGGTTCGAAACCTAACCGAGTGGATCGTGTATACGGGTCGCGACCACTTCCATCACCGTCTCCTTGGACTCGGTATGCGGAAAAAGGAAACGGTGGCCATCATCTACCTTGTCAACTTCTGTCTCGGGATTTCGGCTTCGCTACTCAAGGGCTCCGGGACCGTCGATGCCTTCTTGGTTCTCGGACAAGTGACCATCATCTTCGGCATCATTGGCTATGCAATGGTGGTGATGAGGAAGCGAGGAGTGGCACAGCCACTCGTTCCTCAAGAGCCTCGGGAAGTGATCTACCAGGAGCACATTGACCGCCGGTAGGATCGGGATCGTTGCGTCCGTCGCGTGCGAGCGTCGTCACGTGCTTCGAAGCTCACCCTCACTCGAGAAACGACGAGCGGGTGTATCCGCCTGCGCCGCGGCACGTCGATTGAATGGCCGCGGCTACGGCGAGACCGCGCCGTAGTTCGCCGAACGGGGACTCCCTCGCGGCGAACGAAGGCGGACTGACCGTACTCAGAGGGGAGAGGACCCTTCCGTTACTCGCGCCCGTTGCTCGAACCGGCGTAGTAGAGGTCCAAGGCAGCGTTGCTCCGCTTACCCACGAGATCCATATCCACGAGCTTATCCAGCACGCGACGCACCTCGGTAGGGTCGTCTTGAACCCACCACTTCGCGATCCCCTCGACCGTGTCCTTCGCCTGGGGGTAACGACGGAAGTAGTCGAGGATTTTGAAGGCAAGCTGGGAGTTCTCAACGAACTCCGCCAACTCCGCATCATTCGGTTTCATGTTCCAAGCTCTCCTTGCAAGCCTCCGAACTCCTCGTGCCGGGAGAAATTGCAACCCCTATGCCAATGGACTTGGTAACTCGCTCCAACCTGGAAACCTCAACATTTCCGCGGCTGTTCGCGCAGCTCGCCGAGGAAAGCCAGGCGCTGATTCGGGAAGAGTGCGGTCATTTCCACACGTAAACTTGTCTCGTCCATAGGCTTTCTCCTGCATCAACCCGACCGGGCGGGACGTTCGGCGATCGGCCCGATTCGTCGCGTCAAGTTTGTCTAACAAGTTGTAGGGGATACCCGACGCCTCGGCGGGAAATTCCCTCCACGAGACGTTCCCGAAGAGCGGCAATGGGACTGGCCTCGGACTGGCCTCGATGGCATAAGCCGTTCTGTATCAGGTAATTGGCTGGCAGACACGGAACTCCTTTCGACTCCTTCCGAACCGTCTCTTTGGTACGGAAATTGCTCATTTGGACTCGGAGCGTGTTCTTTCAGACGTTCGAGTAACGGAGGAATTTACCCTTTGTCGCACAAGATCCTAGCGGTCGACGACGAGCCAGATATTTTGCGGCTCACCCAATACCTGCTGGAGTCTTGGGGTTACGACGTCGCCTCGGCCTCCAACGGCCGCGAGGCGATCGAAGTGGCCAGGCAGGATGTACCCGATCTCATTCTGATGGACGTCAACATGGAAGAGATGAACGGGTTGGAAGCATGCGAGAAGTTGAAGAGCGATTTCTCGACTTCCTTCATTCCGGTCATCATGCTCACCAGCCAGGATCAAGTAAACGACAAGATCACCGGATTGGGGAAGGGCGCCGACGACTACGTCATCAAGACCGTCGATCCGCTCGAGCTCAGGGCCCGCATCGAGATGGTCATTCGCCGCACTCAGGAACAATCGAGCGCCAATCCTCTCACCAAGCTTCCCGGCAACATCATGATCGAGCGCGTGGTCCAGCAACGTCTTGCATCTGGGACCGAGTTCTCAGTGTGTTATTGCGACCTGGACAACTTCAAAGCGTACAACGACAAGTATGGTTACGAAGCCGGAGATCGGGTCATCGTTCACACCGCTCGCCTGCTCGTGCAGTCGGTACGCGAGCAAGGCGACCCCGCTGACTTCGTTGGCCACATCGGTGGAGACGACTTCGTGGTCGTGACGACCCACACCCGCGAGGACGCCATTTGCAGCTATATGGTCAAGAAGTTCGACGAGACCATTCCCGATTTCTACGACCAGCAAGACAAAGCTAGAAAGCATATCGAGGTCGAGAATCGTTCGGGCTCACTGGAGCGATTCCCGATCATGAGCATTACCATCGCGATCGTGAACAACGTCACCGAGAAGGTCGGGAGCTCGCATGCGATCGCGGAGCGAGCGGCCGAGCTCAAGAAGTATTTGAAGCGATTTCAGGGAAGCAACTATCTCTCGGAGCGCCGGGGCGGCGCGCCTCGGACTGACGAGAACCCTGGCCCCTCCGGGAAGGTTCTCGAGGCCGCGCAAGGATTTGGCCATGGCCGCTAATACGAAATTTCGCTACCGGGGCCTTCTCGCGGGCGTTGCTGCGAGCGCGATAGCCGTGTTTCTCCTGTACTTCGAGGCGTTTCTGCCAATAGAGAGCCAGCTCTACGATCAGAACTTTCATCTTTTCTGGACGGGACAAGACACCTCCGAGATCGTCATCATTGGAGTCGATCCGACCTCTCTAGAGTCCATTGGACACTGGCCGTGGCCGAGGATGTACCACGCCGAAGTCATTCGCCAGGCGGCCCGGGACGGCGCCAAGGTGATCGGGGTCGACATCGGCTTCATTGAGCCGGATCGAGACTCGCCCCAAAACGACCTGGAGCTCCTCGACGCGATCGCCGAGGCGCGCAACGTCATTCTTCCGATCCTGGTTGAAACCCGGAGATCTGGTGAGAGCACCAGGTTAGTCTGGGCAAGAAACCTCCCCGAGCTCGAGCAGGCGGCAGTGGGGACCGGTCACGTTCACATAGACACCGGCGACGATGGCATCGTCCGCCAGGTTTCCCTCTCCTCGAGCTTGGGAGACGAAAGCAATTGGGGTTGGTCTATCGAAGTGCTGCGCGCCTATCTGGATATTCCGCGCGAATCGATTCGGCCCGTGGCAGGAGACCATCTGGCACTGGGAGACATCGAGATTCCGGTGAGCGTGGCTCCGCGCTCAGCCGAAGCGAGCGCCGACCGGATCCTCAGAGACTACATGATGAACATCGGCTGGGTCGGCGGACGAGGCGCATTCCCTAGGATCGCGGCAGACAGCGTTATCAATGGAGCGTTTCCGGACGGGTACTTCCGAGGAAAGATCGTCCTCTATGGCATGTACTACCCTGGATCCGACGAGTTCACCACCCCCTTCGCGCACGGGCCCGTGCCGGGGGTGGAGGTCCAAGCATCGATCATCCACACGATCTTGAAAGAGACGTTCATTCGCTCCGCACCGATCGAGCTGATCGCGGTGGTCAGTATCCTGGCCGGCCTCTTGGTGGGCTTCGTCTATGAACGGTTCGAGACGCGGGTCGCCGCCGCGGCCTTGATCGTCCTCATGATCGCCAGCCTGGCGGCCTACGTCTACCTCTTCAATTTCATGGAATATTGGACCCAAGTTACCTCCATTCATGTCGCGATGGTCTTGTCTTTCGTCTTCTCGCTCATGCTCAAGATGAATCAGGTCAACCTTGCGCTGGACGAAGAGATCTTGAATCTGTCCCAGGCCGCGGCGCAGGGAGCCAGGGGAGGCGAGGATCAGGTCGCTCGGGCCTTCCGTAGTGCCGAGTCGACCCTCCGGGATGTTCTGGCAATACCCGCCGCCGCCCTCTTCAAGGTGGACCGCTCCAAGGGACACATGACGCTCGCCGCACAATACGGGTTGTCCGAATCGAAACGACCCAAGGACCGATTCATCAAGATTGGCGCTACGCTACGCGGGCTGCTCATCAGCCTCGACCCCATCAGTGTCGACGGTGTGAGCGAGCATCCGCTCAGCGGGTTCCTCAAGGGTGGCGGTGGCCGCCACGGGCTCCATCACACGCTCTTCGTTCCACTGCTGGCCCAGGGCGAGACCGTGGGCGCGCTGGTCGTCTGCCGTCCCAAGGGATCGCCCTTCCGCGTCGAGGAGGAGGAGCTCCTGAAGGCCGTCGCGGGTGAGCTCGGGACGTTGTGGTATAGCGCTTCCCTCTATAGTCGGCTGGACCGGATGTCCTCGAATCCTCTCGCCCGGCTAACGTACAAGAACCAAGAGCGCCGGATCCAGACCCTGTCCGTACTGAGCGAGTCCGTGCGCGGCGAGAAGGCCCTGATGGGCGCCATCATGGACAGCATTGCCGACGGCGTGGTCGTGACCGACGCCCTGGGAACGATTCGGCTCCTCAATCCCAAGGCCAAGGACATCTTGGGACTCTACGCCGAGAACGCCGTGGGACAGAACGCCACCGACTTCATCCGCCGTTTTCACGACGTCTCCTACGAACAGATTCGGGAGAAGTTCCAGCAGGTCATCGAGCGAGAGAAAACGTTCACGATGGAAGTGAAGCTCGTGCTGCCCACGACGCGCTACTACACGCTCTCCCTCGGACCGGTTCGGAGTCGTGAGGGCCTGGTTAAGGGGATTGTCGCGGTGTTGTCGGATATTACTGAGCTCAAGGAAATGGACCAGATGAAAACCGATCTCATGTCCATGGTGACCCACGAGATCCGCACACCCCTCGCCACAGTGCGGGGCTTCGCCCAGATCCTTCTCAAAGGCGGCATCCCCGCGGAGAAGAGCAGCGAGTTCTTGGGGATCATCAATCGCCAATCCAACCGATTGGTCAATCTCGTCAACGACTTCCTCGACATCAGCCGCATCGAGTCCGGTCGCCAGGTCATCACCAAGGGTCCGCTGGATATCAACAAGCTGGTGCAAAATGCCGTTACCGACCTTCAGCCATTGGCCGGGGAAAAGGACATCAAGCTAAGATACACGCCGCCTGCGACATCCATCTCGGAGATACTCGCGGATCGCAACCTCGTCGAGCAGGCCCTCATCAATCTCGTCTCTAACGGAATCAAGTACAGTCCCAAGGGAGCGTGGGTCGAAGTGGCCCTGACGAAGGAAACCTCTTTCGTGCGTATCGATGTCAAGGACAACGGTCTCGGGATCCCCAAGGAAGCGCTACCTCGCCTGTTCGAGAAGTTTTACCGGGTGCGCTGCGACGACCGGAAGGACATCATCGGCACCGGATTGGGCTTGTCCCTAGTCAAACAGATCGTCGAAGTGCACGGCGGCGCGATTACCGTCCAGAGCGAGCATGGCGTGGGCTCCACGTTCACGTTCACGATTCCAGCGAATGCGCCCCCAGAAACTGGGGATGCCGGCTCCAAGGAAACGCGCGTGTCGGATGCGATTGGCGCCCTGCAGAGTTGAGAGACTGAGCAATGAGCAAAGGTCGAATTCTCGTTGTCGACGACGAGCTCGATAACCGCGTCATGATGCGGTACTTCTTGGAGTCTTGGGGCTACGAGGTGGAGCTTGCGTGTAACGGCCAGGAGGGTTTGGAGAAGGTCGACACCAACAGGCCGGATCTCGTTTTGCTGGATCTCGAAATGCCGGTCATGAACGGCTTCGACGCCTGCGACCACTTGAAGAATAGTCCCGAAACCGAGCAGATTCCGGTCATCATGTTTACCGGACTCGAACAAACGACGAACAAGGTCAAGGGTATTCGCAAGGGTGCCGACGACTATGTCGTCAAGACGGTGGATCCCGAGGAGCTGCAGGCGCGCATCGAAATGATTCTACGCCGTACGCAGCGCTACCCGGCGCAGAGCGCCGCGACAGCCCCGGACAATGACAACGCCGTCTCCGGCTCGCTTACCGAGATGGAGTTCCCCGAGGCGATGCAGCTCATCCTCACCTACGGCAAAGCCGGCGTCATGCGCCTCGTCGACGGAAGCAACCAGGCCAGCGTGTTCGTCGGGGACGGACAACAAGTCGTCCACGCCGAGGTCGACGGTCTCGAAGGGGAAGAGGCATTCTACACGCTCGTATTCTGGAAGTCCGGTAAGTTCCACTTTCAGGTCGGGGAAGAGGCCCCACGTCAGACGATCACCGCCTCCGGGACCAACCTGCTCATCGAGTCGACGCGCCGGCTCGACGAGTGGAATCTGTTCTCTAGCAAGATTCCCAGTTTTGACGTGACGCCTCACCGAGTGCCGCTGGCGGAGGGGAGCTCCATCCGACTGCGGCGGGGCGATTGGCGCATCCTGGGGCTTGCCAACGGGAAGACCAGCATTGCCCAGATGTCGGCGACGCTTCGCATGGACCGATTCGAGACGGCTCGAGTCGTCTACGGATTGCTGACGCTCGGCGCGTTGTCCCTCGAGCCCGAGCCCGAGAAGAAAGAGGATTTCTCCGACGCGATCCCGCGACTGGCCAACGAGCTCAGCGACGACGAACCGCTTCATTTGACCGCCTTTCAGTGGAAGGTGCTGTCTTACATCGACGGGCGCCGGTCCATCAGTGCCGTGGCGAATCGTGCCGGACTACCCACCGTCACGGTGATCGAGATGATCAAGGACATGGCCGGGCTCGGCTGGGTCGAGGTGGATCAGAAAGACTCTCAGCGAGGGGCTGGCCAATCGCAAGCCGCCGACGACCGGCCTTCGGCACAACCAGCCAACGAAGACGTAGAGGAATTCCTCCCTCGCTTCCGTGCGATGGGGATGGAGTAGGCATGATTTCGAATCGATTTTTCACGGTAATCCCAACCGCTCCGGTGGGCGCGGAAATGGTCGAAAGCTCACCAAAGAAACGAAGGAGGTACCCATGGCGTGGGTGAAACTGCTAAGGTGGAGCAAAGTGCTAGCCATCGCTGGCGTTTTGTCCTTTGCGGTCACCCTCACAGCATCGACCGAGGGGGGGCGCTCCGAGGAGCAGGTCAAGAAAGTGGATCCTGCCACTGAAGTGACTTCTCCTCAGAGCGAGCCGCAGGCTACTGACGCTCGTCCGGACGATGACTATGTGGTGGTGTTGAACGCAGAAGACGATTCGCCGATCAAGGTCTACCAAAAGTACTTGGACAAGGCCGATTTCTGGCGAGAGCTGACCGAGTACAACCTTCTCGACGAAGGCGTTCGGGTCCGTGTTCCAAAGCACATGCTGAAGGCGGGACAGATCCCCGCGAAAATCAGCAAGTTCAGCGGGCAGGTCCAGATCGCTCGTAACTTCGACTGGCAGTGGGTGCCGGTCGTGGACAACATGCTCGTCTCGGAAGGTGACTGGGTCCGCACCCGGAGTCGCTCCAGCGTGGAGATTCTCCAGGACGACGGCACCGTCATCAAGCTGCGACCGAATAGCAAGGCGATGATCAGCCTTGCCGGCCAGACCAAGACGGCGCGTGGTGACGTACGGGTGACGCAGGTCAAGCTCGAATCCGGATCGATGATCGCGAAGGTGAACAAGCTTCTCCAACGCGAGAGCCGGTTCGAGATCGAGACTCCGACCGCGACCTCCTTCGTACGAGGAACCGAGTTCCGCGTAAAAGTGGAGGGAGACCAGGGTGCGACGCGCCTCGAGGTCTTGGAAGGCGCGGTCGACTTCGGCTCGGCGGAGCAGAGCATCTCCGTGGGCGGCAACTTCGGATCGCTCGTGAACGTCGCCGGCAGCGCGCCGGCGGCAGCTCACGCGCTTCCCATGCCCCCGGCGGAGCTGTTCACCCCTACCGAGCGCGAGGTGCTGAGTGGTCCTATCAGCAGCTATCGGTTCAGCTGGGCGGCCGTGAACGGCGCGGTTCGCTACCACCTGGAGATCTCCGCGGATCCCGAGTTCAAGCAGCTGATGGACGAGACCTGGGTGAGCGGAACCGATGCCGAGCTCATGAGCCTGAGCATCGACTCTCTGGAGCCCGGGACTTACTTCTGGCGAGTCGCCGCCATCGACGCCGATGGCTACGAGAGCGCCTGGTCGACCGCTCGGTACTTCGTGTACCCGCTGCAGCTACAGTAACCGGCTTCGACGATCAGCACAGGACCCTCACCTCGCAGGAGGGGAGGGTCCTTCTTTTTTGTTTACATGCGCGGAGCGTAGTAACCGACACGGCTCCGGACCTCGGTCCCTTCCTGATCGCACATCACCTGTAGCCGTCGCCAAGACCCGTCGGTCTTGGCGTTCGTCGACACGTAACCAATGTTGTATTGGCTCTTGAGCTCGGCGGCGATACGCTCGTAAACACCCGCGAGATCGTCGATTCCGGCCGGAGCAAAAGATGAGCCACCTGTTTCAACCGAAAGTTTTTCCAGCTCGTATTTCGCGTCCGCGTACTTCTGCTTTCTGAGGTCATCCTCCTGACCGCGAAGAGAGATCGTATAGACCAGTACGTCTGTCTTCCGCGCCAAGTCTCGAACGTCGTCGAACGTGACCAACGATCGCGTGTCGTTTCCATCCGAGAGCACGACGACGGCGAGTCGTTCGTTGCCGTCCCGCTGACGGGAAAAGCTCCGTAACGAGATATAGAGGGCCTCGTAAAGAGAGGTGGCTCCTTGAGCCTTGGTCGACCGAATGGCCTCCTTGGCCTCCGCGAAGTCAGGAGTGAAGTCCGTTAGCGCGAGCACGCGATCGTTGAACTCTATGATCTTTACTTGATCGCCCGGTTGTAGCGAATCGACGAAACGCACAGCGGCTTCCTGTGCCAACGCCAATCTCCTCTCGATGCTCGAGGAGGTATCGAGCAAGATGACCATCCTCAACGGAAGTGCCTCGCGAGAGAAGATCTTGATTTCCTGCGGAGCACCGTCTTCGTAGACATTGAAGTCCTCCACCCCGAGATCGGTGACCAACCTCCGATCTTCATCGAAAACGGTCACCGACAGGCTGACCATCTCGACGCTCACACGAAACTGAGGTCGCTGACTTCCCGAATCCTGCCCGTAGGAGACTGCGGACACGAAAGCAACGAGACTCGACAAAATCAAGGGACCGACAGCCGCAAGACGCCCGGTGATCTTCATGGTATCTCCACCAGCATTCCTTCGGCCTCGACGATCTCCGCCTCGACCTCTTTTGTTCCATCCGCCCCGAGCTCACCGGCGGTTCGGACCAACCCCTTGCCCCTCTCGAGCGCCGCCACCAGCTCCTTGCGCTGCACGTCATCGAGTCCCGCCTTATGGGCCTCGGCCACGGTCTTGACCCACCGTGCCTCGGCACGCGCGGCGTCGGCGGGTAGTTCCGAGTCGTTGGGATCGAGCCGCGCCAGGAACGCAAGGCACCGGGCACCATCTCTCAACGCCGTCGAGCTCGCGAGATTGGACAAGCCGCGCGCTATTTGTGGAGCGGCCTCCGCGCTTTCGGATTCCGAATAGTTATCCATGACCGCATAAAGCACGGGCATCAGAAACTGCATGCCGAGCTCCGCCCACCTGCTCGCGAAGCGCGCACGGCCCTCCTCCGGAGACGTGCCCGCGAGACGCAGCCAAAGCTCGCCATGAACGAGGTTGGAGTAGGCGGCGCGGCGTGATTGAAGAGGAGCATCCCGGGCAACACCCCAAATACTCAACCGAAGCCCCCCATCCTCCACGGCGACATCGCCCACGAACGCCTTTTCGTCCGGTTCGAAAGCCCGCGCCTCGGTCTCGTTGCCATGAGTCACGCGGACGGTCTCTTTGTCCAGATCGACCTCCGCCTCGGTGAGTCCGAGAATCTCACGCTCTTGCCCCAGCGCTCGGATGATCCGGTCCTGGAGCACGGGAACCCTCAACACGACCAGACGCGCCAACAGCGAGTACCGAAGCGCATCCTCGAAAAGACTCTCCTTGGTCCACTGGAAAATGAGCTCTTCACCCGCGGGGGCTATCAAGTCTCCGCCTTGAAGTGGGACCTCTTGACCGGCCCGAAGCTCCCGCCGGTTGAGATGAGTACCATTGGTGCTGCGGAGATCGACGACCACGGCGCCGTTTCCGGTTCGGCGAATCTCGAGATGGTGACGAGAGACCAAGGGATGGGCCAAGACGACGTCTGAGCTCGTGAGCCGGCCCACCTCGATCACGTCATCGGTCAGCGCGTGGAGTTGCAGAGTACGAGGTTGCCACAAATAACCCCAAGCGTCTTCACTTTGTGGGCTTGCCGGGCTTTGTGGGGCTCCTGCCGCCCCCTGGCTGGTTGCCGCAAACCAGAGGAGAAAAGTCAACACGCCCCAATAGTTCGCTCGCTTCACCAATCTCCTCAGAGCTCCGGGTTGCGGGCTAGAGTAGGCTGGAGCCCGTTGCGAGTCAAGCGGGTGGGAAGAAGTCGCAGACGGCCCTAGGGAGGCGGGATCCATCCTCTTTCCAGGACGAATTCTCTGGCGACCTCCGCGGGCGGGCGTCGCTCGACGTCCACCTTTCGATTAAGGCCGCGCATCGCGGGCTCGTCGATCGCACCGCCGAGCAGCGCCACCACCTGGGCCAGGGCGGGCTGTTCGGCAGCCGCCTCCGGTCGGTAGACGAGAGCCGCGTAGTAGGGCGGGAAGAACTTGCGATCGTCCTCCAGGATCGTAAGACCGAGTTTCTCGATCAGTCCGTCCGTGGAATTGCCAGCGATGAGGTCGACCACGTCCGCGGACAAGGCCTCGTAGATGAGACCGAGCTCCATGCCTCGCGGAGG
>Ga0302046_10005188_pt1 | contig 11506 bp, 9 predicted proteins | sample RVTome_11_FD_200261 | JGI IMG/M metagenome (GOLD analysis project Ga0302046, IMG submission 200261) | Soil microbial communities from uranium-contaminated site in the Upper Colorado River Basin, Wyoming, United States - RVT147D111 (version 2) ... | reverse complement strand
ACGCGCTTGGGAACCCGGTCATTGGGGTACCCGTGTCGTTCAGCGTGGCGGTGGGCGGGGGCAGCGTAACAGGTGGAACGCCCAATACGGACGCGACCGGTGTTGCGCGGGTCGCGTCCTGGAGGGTGGGGACGGTCCCTGGTGCCAATGAGCTAAGCGCGGCGATCTCCGGATTCGATGTGGAGTTCGATGCCACGGCGGTCGTGGGACCGGCCTCGACCGCCACGTCTGTCATCAGCGTCTCGCAGGGCACGCTGCAGGCCGGCGGTGCCGCCGTACTGACGCTCACGACGTTTGATCAGTACGGCAACCCGGTTCCGACTGGTGGCAATACGGTGGTGTTCATGACCCAGGGCGGGGGAAGCGCCGGGACGATCTCGCCCACGAGCGACGGTGGCAACGGCGTCTACACGGCGACGTTTACGGGCACGACCGCGGGGTCCGCGACGTTCGTGCGTGCGACGATCAACGGCGTCAACGTGACGACAGCGGTGCCGACGATCACGGTGCAGCCTGGCGCCCCTGCGCAAATGGAGATCTGGGCGGGCAACAATCAGTCAGCTGCTCAAGGCACGTCAGTCGCCACTGCGCCGGCCGTTCGCGTCCTCGATGCGTATGACAACCCTGTACCAGGCGTGGTTGTGACCTTCGCGCCTCAGGGCAACACCAGTGTGACCGGGAATAACCCGTCGACGGCGGCCAACGGCGTCGCCGCGGTCGGCAGCTGGAAGTTCGGGCTCTTGGCCTTGGGCCAGCAACAGCTAGTGGCAAGTACGGCTGGCTTATCGGTGACCTTCCTCGGCAACTCGACACTGTTGGCGCCGCCGCCCGGAGATCAGCCATGATGGAATCTCCTACGGCGCCCCTGAATGCGGGTGGTACTGCCACGGCGATGCTGAACTCGCATGACCGTCCCACCGTGCCGATGAGCACGGTTGGTCTGGACCTCGTAGCGCGGCTGCAGCGCGCGACGGCCGGGCAGTTCGAGGTGTTGGGGGAGATCGGTCGCGGCGGCATGGGCGCGGTGTTCCTCGCCCATGAGCTGGCTCTGGACCGTCGCGTCGCGCTCAAGGTCATGCTGCCGGAACGGATCCAGGGACCGGACTCCGTCAAGCGATTCCTCCGCGAAGCGCGCACGGTTGCGTCGTTGAGTCACCCCAACATCGTGCCTATCCACGCCGTGCACGAGCGGGACGGCCTGGTGTACTTCGTGATGAAGTGCATCGAGGGGCGGAGCCTCGCGGATCTCCTGCGGCATTCGGGCCGTCTTTCCGTCGACGTGACGATGAGCATTCTCGATCAAGTGGGCGCCGCTCTAGCGTATGCGCACGACCGGGGTGTGATTCATCGGGACATCAAGCCGGGCAATATCATGATCGACAACCAGGGGTGGGCGATCGTGATGGACTTTGGACTGGCTAAGGGGTTGGGCGCGGCGGACCTCACCGCGACGGGGATGACCGTCGGGACCCCGCAGTACATGAGCCCGGAACAGTGTTCGGGAACGGACGTTTCCCCGGCTACGGATCAGTACGCGCTGGGCGCGGTGGCCTATGAGATGCTGACGGGACATCCGCCGTTCGTGGCGGACAACGTGGCGACACTTGTCAAGCGACACCTGTTCGACGCGGTGGATCCGGTCCAACGCGATGACTGTCCGCCTCAGCTGGCCATGGCCATCGGGCGCATGCTGGAGAAGAGTCCGGGCCGCCGGTGGCCGGGTCTGGCCGCGGCCCTCGAGGGCAGTGGATCGACGGACCGACCGCCGGAGTCTCCCGTCCGGCGGCAACTGAGCTCGCTGGTATCAGCGGTGGGCCCCGCACAACCGCTGGCGGTGCCAACCACCGCGCTCAGCGTCGACACGGCGCCGATGACGGCCGTCGCCGTGCCGCGTCGCCGCGCGCGTCGGGCGGCCACCGGGATGGTGGCCCTCCTCACGCTGGCCGCTGGTGTCATGTTCGCCTTGGCGCAAATGCCCGGCGTTGCGCCGGCGGCGGCGGCTCCGGTCCTGGCGATCGCCACGGCGATCGTGGCGGAGCCGAACCTGCCGGATGCAGCGAATGGGCCGGCCGCGCCGACCGTTTCATTGCCCATTAGGGACCGGGTTGCGGATCGGGACTCGCCAGCTGGTCCGCAGGAGAACCCGCCCCTCAGCACGTCGCCGAGTGGGCCGGTCGGGGAACGGGTCCCGGTGGGGGTCGTCTCGGATCCCGACGCCGCCACGACCCCGGCTACGGGACAGGTGCGGCTGGGTACGCGTGGTCTCGAGGCCGTGCTCTACGTGAATGAAACGGCGTTCGGCGCAATCGATCGATTGAACCTCTGGACCGTGCCAAGTGGGGCGGTTCGTCTCACTATCAAGACCGAGGGGTGCACGCCGTGGGATTCGACGATCACCGTCGACCCCGGTGCGACCGCACGGATCGGCTACAGGAGTCCGGCATGCGGAAACTGATGAACCGGGTCGCGATCGCGACGCTCGTCCTCGCCGCGCTGCTGCCGGTCGCGTCCTCGGCACAGACGCCGATGGATGAGCTGTTACGGCGCGCGCGCGAAGCGCTGAATAACCTCGAATACGAGCGCGCCGATTCGATCGCCCGTAGCCTCGTTACGGCGACCGGACCGGGGACGCGCGCCTACCGGACCACGGGGTTGCAGATCCTCGCTGCGGCGCTCTATCCGGACGAGCAATGGGCGCAGAAGCCCGATTCCGCGCGCAAATATCTCACCCAACTGGTGCGGCTGTCTCCCGATGTCTCGATGCCGGACGGTGTCACGTGGCCCGGACTCGATTCACTCCTGGAAGATGCGCGTCGCCGCACATTCGCGGTCCGGCTGGATGCCGCGGGGCAGGATACGATTCTTGGTGTCGACGGATCGGTACGCGTGCGCGTCGTGGCCACGCGACCCGCTCGGTTTCGCTTAGTAGCGGAGCCGATCGACCTCGCGGGCACGGTCGTCCACCTCGACTCAGCTTCCGGGCGCGTGGAGATGGAACTCGCCATCCCGGTATTTCGAGAGGACGTACGGCTGCTGGAATCCGGTCGCTACCGGCTTCGGGTCATTGCTGACGACCCCGTCTCCGACCTGCGAACCGAGGACCTCATGATTGCCACGGTGGTCGCACCGCAGCTGCGGAGAGTGTCGATTCCGGTGGTCCTCGACTCCACGCAGCTCCTCCCGGAGCGGAGCGCGCCCAGGCGGTGGCGCAATGGCGCAATCGGAATGGGACTGGGGTTCGTCACCGTCTTGGCGGGATCTGTCGTCGGCTCCTCGAATGAACTCTCCGGACTGGGCGGCGATGGGCGCGCGTACTGGATGGCCGGCGCGCTCGCGACCGGAGCCGTGCTCGGCGCGCTGCTCGATAGCGGCGCGTCGCTCCCGGAGAACGCGGAGTACAACCGCGGCCTTCATCGGGGCTTCGCCGAGAGCGTTCGGGATGCGCAGGAAGAGAACCGGCGATTGCGAGATACCTATCGCGCGACCGTCCGCTATGAGGAGGCGGGCAAATGATGGGTCGTGCCTTCATGCTCGGATCGGCGGCCGTGGTGTTGGCGTGCACGCCCGCCGTCGCGCAGCGGTCCATCGATCTCTCTCTTCACGGGCTCGGGGTCTTCTCTCGCCGATCAGCGGCATTTGACGGTGGGGCGGGCTCGGGATCCGGCCGACTGGCCGGCGGAGAACTACTGGCACGCGCCCGGCTCTGGGGCGTCTCGCTACGATGGGTCGGAGGCGAGTTCGAAGCGGATTCGGGGAACGCCGCCGTGGGATCCGTCGCGGAAGGCGAGATCGACCTGGCGCTCGGCCCGCGAGCGTTTGGCGGAATATTCGGGTATGGCCGGCGCTCGTACACCGGGGCCGTGGGCACGCGACGCTGGTCCCTGTTGCGCGTCGGAGCCGCGACCCAGCTGCCGCTTGGCACCAGTGGTTTTCGCGCCGAGGCGCGGGCGCTCCGTGCGCTCACCCTCGGTGGAGAGGCGGGAGGTTCCGGCACCATTGTCGAGACCCGTTTGGCGTATGCCCCGTCCCACCTCCCGCTCTCCATTGCCGTGGGGTACCGTGCCTCCAGCTTTTCTTCGGAGGCGACGACCGGGACGCGGCCTGAAGACGTTACCGGGCCGCTGATCGCCATAGGTGTTCGCTGGCCCTAACCCCGTCAGCCCTCGTCGCTCTCGCGCAGTTTGGCCAGTACGCTGTAGTCCTCGAGCGTCGTGGTGTCACCAACTTCTGCTTTCCCAGCGGCGATGTCACGCAGGAGCCGGCGCATGATCTTGCCCGAGCGAGTCTTGGGCAGGGCTTCCGTGAACCGGATCTGATCCGGTCGGGCGATCGCGCCGATCTCCTTTACGACGTGATCGGCCAGCGTCTTCTTGAGATCCCCACCCGGTGCCCCCTTGCCGACGAGGGTGACAAAGGCCGCAATGGCCTCGCCCTTGATCTCGTGCGGAAAGCCCACGACCGCGGCTTCGGCCACTCGGCTGTGACTCACGAGCGCGCTCTCGACTTCCGCGGTGCCCATGCGGTGGCCTGACACGTTGAGAACGTCGTCGACGCGCCCCATGATCCATAAGTACCCGTCGGTGTCGCGGTGGGCCCCGTCTCCCGTGAAGTAGCAGCCGTCGATCTGTGACCAGTATTGCTCGCGGTATCGCTCGTCGTCCCCGTAGAGTGTGCGCAGCATGGACGGCCACGGCTTGCGGAGGACCAGGAAACCGCCGTCCGGAGGGCTCACGCTGCGCCCATTCTCCGATACGACGTCCGGGACGACGCCGAAGAATGGCAGCGTAGCCGATCCGGGTTTGGTCGGCGTCGCGCCGGGCAGCGGGGTGATCATGATGGCGCCGGTTTCGGTCTGCCACCACGTGTCGACGATCGGGCAGCGCTCAGCGCCGATCGCCTTGTGATACCACATCCACGCCTCCGGATTGATCGGTTCTCCCACGCTACCGAGAAGGCGCAGTGAAGAGAGATCGTGTTTGGCCGGATGTTCGTCACCCCATTTGATGAACGCCCGGATGGCCGTGGGCGCGGTGTAGAATACCGTCACCTTATGACGTGCCACCATCTCCCAAAAACGATCGGGTCCGGGGTAGTTGGGTGCGCCCTCGTACATGAGGCCGGTGGCGCCGTTCGCCAGTGGCCCGTAGACGATGTAACTGTGGCCGGTCACCCACCCGATGTCGGCGGTGCACCAGTAGATGTCGTCATCCCGCAGGTCGAAGACGTATTTGGTGGTGAGGTAGGTGCCCACCATGTATCCGCCCGTGGTGTGGACGATGCCTTTGGGCTTGCCGGTGGTGCCGGATGTATAGAGGATATACAGCATATCCTCCGCATCGAGCGGTTCCGCGGGACAGTCATCGGACGCTTCGGCCATCAGGGTGTGCCACCAATGATCGCGTCCCTTCTGCATCGTGACCGCCGTATCCGTGCGGTTGTACACGATGACGGTTCGGACGCTCGGGGTCCTCGGGAGGGCCTCATCGACGGCGGCCTTGAGTGGTACCACGGATCCGCGCCGCCAGCCACCGTCCGCCGTTATTACCGCCTCCGCTTGGGCGTCATTGATCCGGTCGACCAATGCCGTCGCGCTGAACCCACCGAACACGACACTGTGCACGGCGCCAATTCGTGCGCAGGCGAGCATGGCGATCGGCAGCTCGGGCACCATCGGCATGTAGATACAGACGCGATCGCCCTTCTGGATGCCCTGTCCCCTCAGTACGTTGGCGAATTTGCAGACCTCGCGGTGCAGCTCCGCGTAGGTGAGCGTCCGCTGATCGCCCGGCTCTCCCTCCCAGACGAAGGCAGGTCGGTCCCGGCCGGGACCATCCAGATGCCGGTCGAGACAGTTGTAGCTCAGGTTCGTCTTGCCATTGACGAACCATTTTGCGTGCGGGAGGTCCCAATCGAGCACGCGATCCCATCGTTTGAACCAATGCAGCTCTTCGGCAACGCGCGGCCAAAACGTTTCCGGCGAATTCACCGATTCATCATAGAGCTTCTGATAGGCTGCGAGATCGGAGCAATGCGCGCGGGACGCGAAGTCCTGGGGCGGTGGAAAGACTCGGGTTTCCTTGAGCAGGCTCTCGATGTCTTTTCCGCTCATAGCAGGAATCGTCTCCGTCAGAGGGTCGGAATCACAGTGGTCTGCCCCACAACTTGGCCTGCGGCCGGAGGCAATGGAAGTGCTTCCGCTTGGCGATCCACCGGCTGCCGTTACATTGCATGGGCCCAGGTGCGGGACAGCGTCGATCAGTGTGAGGTGCATGGTGTTGGTCCTTGCGTGACGAGACCATAGCCTCGCGTCGTACGGCTGACACGCTCGGTGATATGGAGCCGCCGCCCCCTACAAACCACAGACCACGTACCACAAACCAAACAGCGGGGGAGAGGGGTGGCGTTCGAGTTGTTGGTGATTGGTATGGCATCCGGCGCCTTGGGGGCGCTGTTGGGAGTCGGTGGTGGAGTGATTCTCGTACCTGCCCTCTCGTTGCTAGCAGGTCTCGAGCTGCGGGCCGCCGTCGGAACCAGTCTCGTTGCCGTGGTGGCGACCTCCGTTGCGGGATCCGTGGTCTACCTCCGGCAAGGGTTGGTCGACGTTCCGGTCGCCGTGGAGCTGCAGTTCTTTGCCGCGTTCGGGGCGGTTGGCGCCGGGCTACTCGCGCCTCTCGTTCCGGAACCGCCTCTGTATTTTCTTTTTGCCCTCCTGCTTCTGTTCACCGCGAGCCGCATGTGGCCAAAGCGGCCGCCGGCCAACGCAGTTGACGAGCCCGTAGTGCGCCACCGCCATCTCGTCGGCGCCGGCGCGTCGCTGAGCGCCGGAATCGTCGCCGGCCTGCTGGGGGTTGGCGGCGGCATCCTCAATACGCCGTTGCTCCACTTGATTTTCGCGCTGCCGTTTCGTCAGGCGGCCGCGACGAGTGTGTATATCATCGGCATCACTGGCTGCGGGGCCGCGATGATCTACCTGATTCGCGGGGACGTTGGGGTGGGGATCGCCGCCGTCACCATGCTGGGGGCGATGATCGGGGCCGGTGGCGTTGCGTTGGTCGGCCACCGGGTTCGGCAGCGCACGCTCGTGGTTGGATTCTCACTCCTCCTCGTCTTCGTGGCGATTCAGATGGTGCGCCGTGGCATCGCGTCCATCTGACGGGGCCGGCCGCGCCCAGCGGCGCGCGGCAGCGGTGCTGCTGACCCTGGCCTCTGCCGTGAGCGTGACCGTCATTGCCGGTCTCGTGCTCACGGGTGTTTCGGCCGAGGCGATACTGAGCGCGGAATCCATCCGCCGCGTCTTCGACCACGTGGTACATGGAGAGCTGGTGGCGCTTGGCCCGGTCCTGCTCGCTGCGGGGGTCGTGGTCACGCTCCTCGCACCGCTCGCGGCTCTGATGGCCGTGGCGCTATTCGGTGGACGACCGCGCCCCAGGTACGTCGCGCTGGCGCTGGGTGTCGCCGCAATAACGGCCGGCGGAGTAGTGTTAGCTTTTGGGTGACAGGGGCGGGTCGCGACACGGACCGCGGCCACATCCGCGCCACCAACACCACACGTCTTAGACCACGGGATAGCCGTGCAGCCGGAATCACTCGGAGTCATCGGGCTCGGCGCGATGGGAGGCTCGCTTGCGTGGCAGGCCCTGCGCCATGGCGCGAGCCGCGTCGTGGCCTGGACCAAGTTCCCCGCCGACGCAGCGGCAGCCGTCCGCGCCGGTGCGGTGACGGAGGTCGCGCATTCGCCCCGTCATGTCATCATGCGTTCCGATCTCGTGGTGATCGCGGCGCCACCGGCCCCGACGATGGATCTGCTGCGAGAACTCGCCCCGCTCATTCGAGAACGCGGAGTGCTCGTCACGGATGTCTCGAGTGTCAAACAACCCGTCATGGATCTCGTCCAGCGTCTGTCGCTCGGGGATGTCTTTGCTGGGTCACATCCCCTCTGTGGCACCGAACGGTCGGGGTTCGCGGCGGCGCAGCCGGACCTGTATCGGGGCGCGCTGGTGTACGTCACGCCTGCGGCCAACGGCGAACGCGCCGAGCGCGAGATTCGGGATTTCTGGAGGGGCCTGATGGAGGCGTCGCCGGTGCTGATCGACGCCGCGCTGCACGATCACCAGCTGGCACGCACCAGCCACCTCCCCCAGGTCGTGTCGACACTGCTCGCGGTGACATTGGACCGCGTCGCCCCCAAGGGCACGAGCTACGGCCCGGGCGCGCGCGATGTCACCCGGCTCGCCCGCAGCAACCCGCAGATGTGGCGCGATATCGCCATGCTCAATCGTCACCAGGTCGATGAGGCGCTCGCGGCGTTTCAAGAGACCCTCGGCGAGTTTCGCCGCGCGTTGGATCGCGGAGACGCCGCGGCGATGGAACACCTGTTTACACTCGGTCACGCGTTCGAGCCGAGGGTGCGTGAATGACACCGGAATTGCATCCGCCGGGGGATAAGAGTATCACGCATCGCGCGCTGCTCATTGGCGCGATGGCACACGGCACCTCCACGGTGGAACACCCCCTGACGGCGCTGGACGCACGCTCGATGGCCGGAGCGCTGCGGAGGTTGGGGGCCGAAGTGAGCCCGCTGCGCGGCGACGCCGTCCGCGTTCGCGGCGTCGGGCGTCGCTTCCGGGAACCCGGCCGTGCCTTACACCTCGGCAACTCGGGAACCGCGGTGCGCCTCCTCCTGGGCGCGGTCGCCGGGTGTGACATTACCGTGCGGTTGACCGGAGATGCCTCCCTCCGCCGCCGCCCCATGCGCCGCGTGACCGAACCGCTGCGCACTATGGGACTCACGATTTTGGATGCACACAACGACGGGCTTCCGGTCACGGTGCGCGGAGGAGCGTTGACGGACTTCCGGTACACCTCGCCGGTCGCGAGCGCGCAACTCAAGAGCGCCCTTCTGCTGGCCGGTCTTTCGGGACGCGTCGCGGTCACGGTCACCGAACCATTCCGTTCGCGCGATCACACCGAGCGCCTGCTTCGTGCGCTGGGAATCGACGTGGCTGTCCGAGGGACGACGGTAACCCTCGATCATGAAGGAGCCATCCCCTCGTTTTCGACTCGGGTGCCTGGTGATCCATCCTCGGCCGCGTTCCTCATTGGCGCCGCCGCATTGACGCGTCGCCCCGTGCGCGTGCGTGGGGTCGGATTGAATCCGCTGCGCATCGAGTACTTGGGGATCCTCACACGCATGGGCGTCACCATTACTGCCAATCAGCAGGACGAATGGTTGGGCGAGCCGGTGGGGACGTTGACCGTCGGATCAGGCGAATTGCGAGGCACCGAGGTCGCGGCCGGCGAGATCCCCGGCGTGATCGACGAGATCCCGCTACTCGCCGTGCTGGCCGCCCGCGCCGAAGGCGAAACAGTGTTTCGAGGGGCGGGAGAGTTGCGGGTGAAAGAGAGCGATCGGCTCGCGCTGATCGCGCGCAACCTGAGAACGATCGGTACGGAGGCGGAGGTCGTGGGGGACGACCTGGTGGTCCGCGGCGCGCAGAAGCCGTTGCACGGGGTCGTCGAAACGGGGTGGGACCATCGTATCGCCATGGCGTTCGCGGTGTTGGGGGCCGCACGCGGCGTCAGGGTGCAATTGAGCGAGCGCGAATCGCCCGCGGTGAGCTATCCCACCTTTTTTGCCGATCTCTCACACACGCTCGGGCATGATTGAGCACGTTATCGCGATCGACGGTCCCGCCGGATCCGGGAAGTCCAGCACCGCCCGCGGGGTCGCGCGCAGCCTGGGCATCGGTCATCTGGACACTGGGGCTCTCTACCGGGCGGTGACGCTGGCGGCTTTGGATGCGGAGGTCCCCATCGAAGGCGAAAGGGTCGTGGCAGCGGCGGAGGCCCAGGGCGTCAACCTCGTCTGGGTTGGCGATGAGGTCCGGCCCCAAGTCTCGGGCGTGGACGTCTCCAAGGCCATACGGTCTGGGCGGGTTACCGGCCGCGTGTCAGAAGTGGCCGCGTTGCCCGCCGTTCGCGAGTGGGTAAACCGCCGGCTCCGGGCGGTGGCGGCGGAACACCCCGGCGGGGTAGTGTCGGAGGGGAGGGATATCGGGACCGTGGTGTTTCCGGACGCGTCCCTCAAGATCTATCTCACTGCGACGCCCGAAGAACGGGCCAGGCGACGCGCTCGGGAGTTGGGGATCGAGGGGGCGGGGGAAGTCGAACGTCTCGCACGGGGCCTGGCGGCCCGCGATGAGGCCGACTCCACCCGATCGGTGGCTCCACTGGTTCCGGCAAAAGGCGCAATTCATTTAGATACGACCGGGATGACGCTCGAAGAGCAGGTACTGCAGGTCGCCGGCCTTGCCCGCAAATCCTTGGAATAAGTTGACCTACCGGAAGTCGCCTCGTAGGTTTCCAGGCTTGCCGCGCTCACTTCGGATCGCGACGCGAAACTCTCAACCTCAACCCCCTCCGTGCTCTCGTTCCCATGGCTGAAGCTTCCGAAGAATCCACTACCACCCAAGCCGTCGCCGAACAGGCCGATCCCAAACCGGGACCCCTGGACATCCGCGACGATCTCTACGACGACGATTATTCCGAGGACGAGTATCGGGAGATGCTCGCCCTGTATGAGGGCACCCTCCAGAGCATCGCGGAGGGCGAAATCGTCAAATCCAAGGTTCTGCGGGTCACCGAATCCCACGTCATTCTCGACGTCGGATTCAAATCCGAGGGAGCCATCCCGCTCGACGAATTCAAGTCCACCACGGTGGAGCCGGGGGACGAGGTCGAGGTGCTGCTGGAGCGGCTGGAGGATGAAGACGGATCAGTCATCCTCTCGAAGAAGAAGGCCGATTTCATGCGGGTCTGGGAGAAGATCCGCGCGGCCTACGAGAACGGCGAGCCCGTGCAAGGCGCGCTGATGAAGAAGATCAAAGGCGGCGTGGTCGTCGACCTGATGGGCGTCGACGCCTTTCTACCGGGCAGTCAGATCGCCCTCCGGCGCGTTCCCAATATCGACGAACTGCTCGGCGAATCGTACGAATTCAAGATCATCAAGCTCAACAAGCGCCGTCGCAATATCGTCGTCTCGCGCCGCGTCATCCTGGAGGCCGAGCGGGCCGAGAAGCGTGAGCATCTGATGAAGGAGCTGGAGAACGGTCAGGTGCGAAAGGGGATCGTCAAAAACATCACCGACTTCGGGGCGTTTATTGACCTCGGCGGTGTCGACGGTCTGCTGCATATCACGGACATGAGCTACGGCCGAGTCTCCCATCCTTCCGAAATGACCAAAATCGGGCAGGAGATCGAGGTCAAAGTGCTGGACATCGATTGGGACCGCGAGCGCATTTCGCTGGGGCTCAAGCAACTCCAGGAATACCCCTGGGAGAACGTCACCGAGAAATATCCGGTCGGCTCCCGCGTGCAGGGCAAGGTCGTCTCGATCACCAACTACGGTGCCTTCGTCGAGCTGGAACCCGGCATCGAGGGGCTCGTGCACATCAGCGAGATGAGTTGGACGCGCAACATCCGGCATCCTTCCACGGTCGTGTCGATC
>Ga0302046_10005187_pt1 | contig 11506 bp, 7 predicted proteins | sample RVTome_11_FD_200261 | JGI IMG/M metagenome (GOLD analysis project Ga0302046, IMG submission 200261) | Soil microbial communities from uranium-contaminated site in the Upper Colorado River Basin, Wyoming, United States - RVT147D111 (version 2) ... | reverse complement strand
TGTTGAAACAGGTTATATGGTTCGCTCCTATACTAAAAATAGAATGAGACCAGCACTTTTGGGTATCTGTTTCGTCATGCCCGAATGTATTTATCGGCCAGCCATAGGTCATGTATACTAAACGCATCCTAAAATTTCCACCTGACCAGCGGGTTTATCACCGCAGAGTCGCAGAGAACGCCGAGAAAAGCCATAAAAACCTCTGCGAACTCGGCGTCTCTGTGGTGAAATCGGAAAATTCAACGTGCGCTTGGTATAGAATGGATTCCCGCTTAAAACGTGCGGGAATGACGGATGATGAAAGTGTGGGTCTCAAACTAATTTCAGTATAACGTGTTTTCAACACGTTTCTTTTATCAGGCTGCGAATTCATTCGCAGAAATATGAATCGTCTCACCTCACCCTACAAAAAAACAGGCCGGTGGACATGCCACCGGCCCGTTGATCACTGATTGGTTATGTTGCTGAAACGAACCCTAAACGCGGTCGCGGGCCAGTTTCAAGGCACGTTTGCCATAGACTTTGGCCAGTTCGACACGATACGGCCCGGAGGCATGGACATCGCCCAGCGGGTCACTGATGGCCAGGTTGCTGTCCACGGCCTGATCGATGGCCGCATCGTCCAGAGCTTGCCCAACCAGGGCGCTGGCGACGCCGCTGGCATCGAGCGGAGTGGCCGTGACACCGTTGAAGCACAGGCTGGCGCGGGTGCATTTGCCGCCGCTTACGGCTACCACGGCAGCGGCTCCGCAGATGGCGTAGCCCGAGGCCGGATGCTCGAACTTCACATAGGCCGAGCCGGTCCCGCTGCCCAGGGCAGAGACCTCGATGGCGGTCAGGATTTCATCTTCGCCCAGGGCGGTTGCCAGCAGATCGACAAAGAAGTCGGCGGCGTTGATCTGGCGCGCCCCTCCGGCTCCGGTGACGTGGATGACGCCGCCCAGGGCCAGGACCACCGCCGGTAGATCGGAGGCCGGATCGGCGTGGGCGATGTTGCCGCCAATGGTGCCTTTATGGCGCACGTGCGGATCGCCGACCATTCCGGCCGCTTCGGCCAGAATGGCGCAGTTCTGTTTGACCTCGCTCGAGGCGGCGATGGCCGCGTGCGTGGTCAGGGCGCCCACCCGCAGCTTGCCGCCGCTTTGGGAGATGCCCCTCAACTCGGCAATGCGACCGATATCGACGATATGGGCCGGTTGGGCCAGCCGCAGCTTCATCGCCGGCAGCAGGCTGTGACCCCCGGCCAATACCTTGGCGTCGTCATGCTGCTGGAGCAGGCTGATGGCTTCTTGAACACTGCTTGCCCGATGATAATCGAATTTCGCTGGATACATTTTATGACCTCCCGTTTCCGTTTCCGTGAATGGCTCGCCAGACTTTCTCAGAAGTCAAAGGTGGATTGAGATGCTTGACGCCGTAGGGTTTGAGTGCATCGATCACGGCGTTGGCCACAGCGGCGGTCGAGGCGATGGTGCCGGCCTCGCCGACGCCCTTGACTCCCAGCGGGTTGTGGGGGCAGGGAGTGACGGTGCGATCGAGCTCGAAATTGACCAGATTATGCGCCTTGGGGACAGCGTAGTCCATGAGCGTGCCGGTCAAGAGTTGGCCGGTGTCGCTGTAAACCGCTTCCTCGTACAACGCCTGGCCGACGCCCTGGGCGATACCACCATGCAGCTGACCCTCGACAATCATGGGGTTGATGACGTTGCCCACGTCATCGACGGCCACATAGCGCAGCAGGTCGACGTGCCCGGTATCAGGATCGATTTCGACCACGGCGATATGCGTCCCGAACGGGAAGACAAAGTTGGGCGGATCATAGAAGGTCGTCGCTTCCAGGCCCGGCTCGATATCGTCAGGGATGTTGTGGGCCAGATGCGCTTGCAGGGCAATATTGCCAAAGCCCTGGTTTCGATCCGGCGCGCCGCGTACAAAGTAGTTGCCGTCTTCAAAAACGACGTCTTCTTCGGCGGCCTCGAGCAGGTGGGCCGCGATCTTGCGCCCTTTGGCGATGACCTTGTCCACGCTGACGGCGACGGCGCTGCCGCCGACGGCCGCGCTGCGGCTGCCGTAGGTGCCCCAACCAAACTGGACCCGTTCCGTATCGCCCTGAATGATCTCAATCGAATCCATATCAACGCCGAGCTTATCGGCCACGATCTGGGCGAAGGTGGTTTCGTGCCCCTGCCCGTGAGCCGTTGAGCCGGAAAGGACCCGAATGGCTCCGGTGGGGCTGACCTGAACCTCGGCGCTCTCCCATTGACCAGCCTGGGCGCCCAACGAGCCGACGACGGCAGAGGGGGCCAGACCACAGGCTTCGATGTAGGTTGAGAAACCGATGCCGATTGGTTTGCCACCCACCTGGCGGCGTTGGGCCTGTTCGGCCCGCAGATTGTCGTAGCCCAGCATAGCCAGGGCCTTGTCGAGCGCGGGCTCATAGTTGCCGCTGTCGTATTGCAATGCAACCTGGGTCTGGTAGGGGAAGGCGTCGGGCGACACAAAGTTTCTACGCCGAACGTCGGTTGGATCGATACCGACCTCATCAGCGGCCAGGTCCATCAAGCGCTCGACGACAAAGGTAGCCTCGGGCCGGCCGGCGCCGCGATAGGCATCAACCGGCGTGGTGTGAGTGAAGACGCCCAGCACATGGCAGTGAATGGCCGGGATGTCGTATTCGCCCGACAGCAGGGTGCCATACAGATAGGTCGGAATGGCCGGCGCAAAGGACGAGAGATAAGCCCCCATATTGGCATAGGTCGAAACGCGGAGGCCCAAAATCTTGCCGTTGGCGTCGAGGGCCATTTCGGCCTTGGTGACGTGGTCGCGGCCGTGGGCATCGGTCAGGTTGGTCTCACTGCGGGTGGCAGTCCATTTGACCGGTCGATGAACTTGCATGGCGGCCCAGGCTGTGATCGCCTCATCGGGGTAGTGGTGGATCTTGCTGCCAAATCCGCCGCCGACGTTGGGCGCAATCACGCGGATCTTGTGTTCGGGCAGGTTGATCGAGGCCAGGGTCATGAGCAGCCGATGGATATGCGGGTTTTGTGAGGTCATATGGACGGTCAGTTCACCCTTGACCGGGTCGAACTCCGCCAGGGTGGACCGGGGCTCGATAGCGTGGGGAATGAGCCGGCTGTTGCGAATATCGACGCTGACGGTATGGGCCGCGTTGGCAAAAGCCTGGTCGGTCAGGGCCTTGTCGCCAATTTCCCAATCGAACGCAATATTATCGCTTTCACTGTCGTGAACCCTGGGCGCGCCCGAGGCGGCTCCTTTAGCCGGGTTGGTGACGGAATCGTGCGGCTCATAGTCGACCTCAACCAAATCGGCGGCGTCACGCGCGGTATAGCGATCCTCGGCGATCACCACGGCCACCCCATCGCCCACGTAGCGAACCGTATCGACGGCCAGAATCGGGTGGGCGGGCATCTTTAGCCCATCTAACAACCAGCCAACCGGGACCACGCCGCCCTGCGGGCTGTCGGCGATATCCTGACCGGTGAAGACGGCCACCACGCCCGCGAGCGCTTTGGCCTTACTGATGTCGATGCTCTTGATCTTGGCGTTGGCATGGGGGCTGCGGACAATCACCGCGTAGGTCATCCGGGCAAGCTGGATGTCGTCGGTGTATTTGCCTGAACCCGTGATCAGGGCCGGATCTTCGCGGCGCTTGATGGCGGAACCAAATAACTTAGCCATTGTCATTGTCTCCTTATTTCATCTTCGCCGCCGCATATTTCACGGCTTTGACGATATTGTGATAGCCGGTGCAGCGACAAAGATTGCCCTCTAAGGCATGGCGAATCTCATCATCGCTGGGATTGGCGTTATTTTGGAGGAGATCATAAGCGGCCATGATCATGCCCGGCGTGCAGTAACCACATTGCAGGCCGTGCTCTTCCCAGAAACCTTCCTGAATTGGGTGGAGGGTTCCGTTTTGGGCCAGTCCTTCAATGGTCATAACCGAGCTCCCATCAGCTTGAACAGCCAATTGGGTACAGGATTTGACCGACTCCCCATCCATTATCACGGTGCAGGCCCCGCACAAACTGGTTTCACAACCGACGTTTGTGCCCGTAAGCCCTAAGACATCACGCAGAAAATGGACAAGCAGCAAGCGAGGCTCAACCTCTCTTGTATAGGCTGTCCCATTGACGGTCACCGTAATCTGTTCTGCCATAGAATAAATCTCCTTCTTTGGGCTGTAAGTTTTTGGATAGATTTTGGAAATAAAGCGCTTCGGCGTGGTGTAGAGGTTATTCTCAATAGAGATATTTGCGTTCTATGGGTCTAAACATGCCTCCTTTCCCGACCTGCGACTGCCACGTTTCGGGCAATTCAACTAGACCACAAAATAAAAGCGAAAATCAAAACCAGCAAGACCACGAGCCCGATAACGAGGGGCATGCGGCGTTCGGGGGAAATCATATCATTGAGCAGTTCCCTGGTTACACCCAGCCCAAATTCGACCTGGGAAGGCGCTTCAACGCTGGAGACGGATGAGGATGGGGCGGATGTTGTCGGGCCGGATGTTGTCGGGCCGGATGAGGCTGTTTCCGGGCTGCTGCTCTGCTCGCTGCTGGCCGTCGGGGCTTGATGACGGGCTTGGATCTGCTTGTTGAGGCTATCCAGACTTTGGCGCGTGATGGCCTTGGCTGAACTATCCAGCAGACGCTGGCCCACGCTGGCGATGCGGCCGCCGACCTGGGCATCGCCGCTGTAGTGCATGAGGGTCGAGTCGCCCTGCGGTTCGAGCTTGACCGCGCCGGCGCCTTTCACAAAACCGGGCGCGCCTTTACCGTCGACCTGCATACTGTAACTTTCTAATTCATTAATATCCGACAGCTTGACCGTTCCCTGGAATTTACCCTGGACCGGACCAACCTTGATTTTTATATCGCCCTGGTACTCATTGTCGCCGGTCCGTTCGAGCCGCTCGCAGCCCGGCATGGTTTTAGCCAGGACCTCCGGGTCCAGAAGTGCTGCCCATACGACTTCGCGGGGTGCGTCAAAAGTATAGGTCCCTTCCAATTTCACAGTTCGTTCCTCCGCACTCGTTCGTTAAGGATTACCTGGAAGCCCATCGAAGTCATCACAACGATTGACCAGCATTATTTGCCATCACAGCCACGTGATACGCGCTATCAAAAACTGTCATACCTGGATGTCTATAGTTGTTGAAAGCATAAAGATGTTTCAACCAATATGACTTGAATAACGGGGATTATTAACCGGACTGCGGTCCCCCGAATAATAACACAGGCTAAAACCCATGTCAAATCGTTCGCATCAAAGCGTTCACTTGAGGAAACAACATTCTGAGTTTTAGCGGCGAATTAGGCCGAACCCCGATCGAGCCGAAAGCCATAACCCCGGACGGTGACCACAAAGTCGTGCTCCGGTTCGATCTCGGCCAGACGCTGGCGCAGCCGGCGGACCAGGGCATCGATGGCATCATCGCTGACGCCCTCGGCGGCCTGACCGGGCCAGGCGGCGGCGATCACTTCGGCCCGGCTGTAGACCTTGCCCGGCTGGTCGGCCAGCATGGCCAGCAGTTGATACTGTTGATTACTGAGGGGTGGTGAGAGGAGTTGGCCGTGGATATAGGCCTGGCGCTCACTATGATCGAGATGCAAACCGCGTCCCTTGCGGCCCGGCAATGGCGCGGTGGCTTCGCTGTCGACGTAGATGAGTTCAAGACCGGGCGCCAGTTGAATGATATCGCCATCGGCCAGCGCCTGGGGTTTAACCACCCGCTGGCCGTTGACAAACACGCCGTTCTTACTGCCAGCGTCTTCCAGAAAAAATTGCCCCTGCTGCGGGCGCACAATGGCATGCACTCGCGAGACCCAGCGCACCGGGATGGTGATGATGCAATCACTCGAGCGGCCAATGGTCACCTCGGCCTCGGATTCATCCAGAACCCATTGGTCCTTGATCAACTCATCTTCTCGCCATATAAGAAGGACCTGTTCAGTTTGTAGGTGTTTCATTTGTTCCCCTGCTTGACAGTAATTTGAGATTGAGATACTCTACGGATTGTTCATGTACCAAGTATCATTGGAGGAATCTTGCCCTCATATCTAAAACCAGGTGATGTTTTGCGCGACCGGTATCACGTCGTCGGCCTCATCGGAGCCGGGGGGATGGGCGCGGTTTATTTGGTCGATGATGACCGGATCGAAGGTCGCCAATGTGCTATTAAAGAAACAGTGCCTCAACCCAATGTGAGTGAGGCCGTAGCCCTGGCTCACCACAAACAATTCCAGCAAGAGGCCTCGACGCTGGCCCGGCTCGATCATCCCGGCCTGCCCAAAGTCAGTGACTTCTTCTCGACCGATGGCCATGATTATCTGGCCATGGATTTTGTGCCCGGCCAGAATTTAGAGGAAATCGTCAACGAGGCTCGCCGGGAAAACCGCTTTCTTGATCAACCCAGTGTGTTAGGCTGGGTCGATCAACTGTGCGATGCCCTGACCTATTTGCATTCCCGCCAGCCGTCTGTCCTGCATCGGGATATCAAACCGGCCAACATCAAACTCACCCCCGAGGGCCGGGTCAAACTGGTCGATTTTGGCCTGGTCAAACCCCTCGACCCGAATGATCCCAGCACTTTGACCGGCCTGCAAGGGGCCGGCAGTTTACCTTACGCGCCGCTCGAACAGTATGTGGAGCATTTGGGCCATACGGATGCCCGGTCCGATTTGTACGCGCTCGGCGCAACCGTCTATCATCTCCTGACGGGCAAGGTTCCGGCCAGCGCTCAAGAGCGGTTTTTGATCCCGGAACTGCTGCCACCGCCATGTGAGGTCAACCCCGATATTTCACCGGGCGTATCGGACGCGATTTTAACGGCTATGGCGCCTCACCCCAGGGATCGCCCGGCCTCGATTGCCCTGTGGCAGCAGCTTCTCCACAGTTCCGCCTCGACCGCGCCTCTACAAGCCGGTCACCCCAGCGGCGCCGACTGGCCCGCCAGCCTGCGCGAAAACTGGTGGCTGGCCGGGATTGCCCTGGTGCTGCTAATCGCCTCGGTGTTGGTGACGTTCAATTAGGTCCATACTTGTGTTTAAGTAACCGTCGTTTGAACCACTGAACGCACCGAGGAAAATTGATTACGCTGAGGGTCCTGTCTTTTCAGTGAACTCAGCGCCATTCAATGGCTTCAGCGGTTCAAATGATCGTGACTGGTCAATAGTGTTCCACAATCTTTATTGTGCTTAGGGTCTATGCTACTTGCTACTTGCTACCCTGCTACTATTTAATACCAACCCTATCAAGCCAAACAAAAAGGTCAAACTCGCCACGGCCAGGCGACCCGCCAGCAGGTCGGGTTCGTCCAAAAACCAATGCTCAGGGCGCAGCCAACCGGCTCCGTAGAGCAGATAGCCCACCAGGCCGCCGATCAACACCCATAATCCCAGCCGGACCCGGCGCGACAGCGGCTGCCGGGACTGCTGGCCCAGCCAAAAACCCAGCAGTCCGGCCAGCAGCGTGGCGCTCAAGGCCGACAATAAATCCACGCCATCGAGATGACGGGGAGCGGCAGCGGTCATCGGCGGCGGAGACACCTCGGCTTCAATAACCGCTGGCACTGCCGGGGTGTCGGTGGGCGCGGGAAGCGGCGTTGGTGAAGGGACCGGGGTGACGGTATCGGCGGGTGTGACCGTTAGCAAGACGGTCGGGGTTGGAGTGGGGCTAGGCGGAGCACTCACCGAGATCGGCATGCGTTCGGACATGGTATTTGGACCGGCCACGGCCACGATCTGAAACTCACCGGGTTCGGTCAGAATGAGAACCGTTTCAACCAAACCGGCAGCCGTGTCCACCACCTCGGCGGTCGCCTGGACCCCGTCGCGCATGGCCCTGACTTCCACCGGCGTCCCATCCGGGACCGGGTGTCCATTCCGGTCGACGATGGGACCAACCCGCACCCGGATCGAGACCGGCACAATTCGACTTTCGGGCACGATCTCCAGCGGCTCGATGACCAGTTCCTGGTTCGGGTTGGGAGCCAGGACATCGGCCAGTTGGTAACCAACCCCCTCGACAGAAACCGGCGAAGCACCCGGAAAGCCGATGTCGCCAAACAGGGCCCGCACGGCGGCTTCGATATGGGAGGCTGTTTTGCTATATGCGCTGATATAGGCGGTCAGTTTGGTAATCTCGGTCGTATCCAGATAATAGGGCGCATTGAAGCCCAGCACAATCGCCTTCTTGTCGCGCAAGGTGCCGCTTTCCTGGCTCAAGAACAGCTTGAGCGCATCCGAGTCGCTGTAGCGGCTGATGTTCACGTCAAGAATGGCGAAGATCAGCCAGTTGGCGGCCTGGATCCGCTGGCGCACTTCCTCGGCGGACAGACTGATTTCGGGGTTGGCCGCGATTTCTTCCGAGCGCTCGCTGAGCGGCGCGATGGCCCCCCCCAGGGCCAGTTTTAGCTCCGAAAACGTGATCGAACTGATGCGATCCGGCTGAACCTGGTCAGTTGCGCCCGGCCCGTAGAGTCGCAAAATCGTATCTTCGACCACCGTCCGGGGTAAGAATAACTCGACCGGCTGGCAGTTATCGGTAAAACATTCGCGGGCCAACCGGGCATCGGTAATGACCAGAATCGTCTCGTCGGTGCGCGGCGCGTTAGGCAGGCGCACCCGCAGCTCCTCCGCCGAGGGGTAGAGCAAAGTCAGACTTTGGCGGGCAATTTCGTTGATGACGGGCCGGGCTTGAGTGGTCACAGCCAACGCCGCGTCGGGCGGCACATTGAGCGCGTCGAGGTTTAGCTCGGGGTAGAGCTTGAGTTTGAGCCGCAGGATGCGGGCCACAGCCTGATCCACCCGTTTGGCGAAGGTTGGGTCGCTGATATATTCGGTCCGAAAGAAAAAGATGGTGTCCTTGATATTGGCGAACTGGTCAGGCCAAATCGACTTCAAGTCGAACTGGACCAGGCTCAATACATCATTGCCGGCCAAAAAGGCCTCTCTGGCAATGCGCCGGTGCGGAAAGCTTTCCAACGTTGGGTCAAAATGCTTACGCACGGCCGGCACGCCCAGGGCATCACTCACTATCAGGCCGCCATTGTCGCGCCAGGGAGCGATTTCGGGCAGGCCGGTCAAGGTCTTCATACCTTCGGCGTCGAAACTGATCGGTGCGGTGAATTGGCGAATATCGCCCTGAAACCCCCGGTAGCGAATGTGGCTTGACATCAAGGCATCGGTCAGCCCCAGCGGATCATCCGGCAGATCGGCCGTAATGTGAAAGAAAGGGGGCAGCTCGATGCGACGCAGCTCCTGGAGCGATTTGTCGACCGTGGCCACTTCGCTGTCGGGCAGCCGGTCGCTGCCACCGTGGCCGGGAAAATGCTTGGCCACGGTCGCCAGCCGGCCCTCGCTGCCGAGATGAACCCCCCGCACGTAAGCCCGACCCAACTGGCTGACCCAGTAGGGGTCGCCGCCAAAGACGCGGGTGCCAATGTCGCCCCGGCCGGTAGACCGCGGCTCTTTGAGAACATCGAGGCCGGGTCCGAGCAAGAGGTTGATCCCCATCGCGCCCAGTTCCTCACCGACGATACGGCCAATGGCTTCGGCATAGTCGGTGTCCCAGGTGGCGCCCAGGGCCATTTGACTCGGCGCCGGGGCGACGCCGCCCGTGATACGGGTAAAGGGAAATCCGTCACCCTCGTGGTCGATGGCCACGAAGAGGGGGATGCCGTTGGTCTGAAACGCCGTGGTTTTGAGCGTGTTGGTCAGTTCGGCCACCTGGCGCGGGGCAGAGGCATCGTTGTTGAAGTTGCTGTTGGCGGCCAGCAAAATGACCCCCCCCACCCGGTACTCCGTAATAAGCTGATAGACATCGGAGCCGGGGTTGGCCTCGGCCCCGACAAAGGGCACGATGAACAACTGGCCCACCTTGTCCTCGACCGGCATGCGGCTCATCAACTCGGCGACCGGGTCCGGCTCTTGAGCCTGCGAGTTCGACGTTGGCGAAAACTGGAGCCAGAGTAACGTTAGAAAAATGAGGGCAATTCGTCTTGACGTAGCCATAAAAACATGATACTCAAACCTGAGCCGTGAGCCAAACCGGGAAGGTTGTTACAAGGTTACCTTGTAACTGCTCACCACACCTGTTCGGGGCTGTCTTGACCGGAGACCGAGGACCGGAGACCGGTGATTAAAGCGTTTCGCCCCGGTCACCGGTCGCCCGTCTCCGGTCTGGGGTTATTCCTACACGGCGGCTGAGCAGTTACGTTACTTTTTGAGAACTAACTCCACAATTTGAAACGTACTATATCACGCGTGGCGAGGTCTGTCTGGCCCTGAAACCCACATCTGACCAACAGACCAGGTGACGGTTTGGCGTAGGGTAACGGTAGACACTTGTGCTACTACAATGAGAGGATTCGGTAATTGGGTAGTAGGCCCTCACCCCCCAGCCCCCTCTCCCAAAATTTGGGAGAGGGGGGCCGGAGCGTAGCGACGGCGGGGGTGAGGGCCTTAACTGGGTCTTAGTGGGCCTAACGGATCAATTACCGGATCGTCTCACAATAACAAAAACATATCGATGCAGTTAACAACCAACTTTGAACCCAGGCAAGCATATGTCACCCCGATCCCCCTTTGTTAATTACTCATTGTTCATTGTTAATTGATTTAGCCCTGTGTCTTGCAATTTTTATAAAAAAAGTTAGAATATTAAAAGAACGTTTCAATGGGAGGATCAAGGGGCGATAGATTCCATTTTTTATCCAAATTCTATGAGCATGACATCAACCTTTCGGGTTTTCTCTAGGAGCTCGAGAAAAAATGACTGGTTGAACAGTAAGCCACATATTCTGGATCAGTCAGTCATTTTCGTTACATTGACTCCAACCCTAACCACCGCTTCCCGTACTACACCCAGAAACTGTCCCTAATGCTGCCTCTACGAGGAGTGTGTGCGGACGCTGGTAGACCTCTCCACGATGTCAGGTCAAACCGCGTCAGGCATTTTCGCCAGCCTTAATAGGCCACCCTCCGCCAGATATCCCAAAATTTAGAGACGTTACGACAACATCTCTATCTAACCAGCATTTATTACCAATAATGAGAGGAGCGAGACCATGGCCAGTCAAATTAGAGAGTATTTGCGTGATCCATTTTTGAAACGGCTTTACAGCGAGATTCGGGAGGCGGGATCTCTAAAATCCATTGTCGTTGATATTACTCATATTTGCAATATTCGCTGTCAGGGATGTTTCTTCTTTGCCGAAAACATGGATCAGTATCAAGCTCCTCGAGAGGAAGCCGAATTCGATGCTTTTGTCGACCGGGAGAAAGCACGCGGCACCAATTTCGTGACCATCGCCGGCGGTGAGCCCAGCCTCATGCTAAATCGGGTCAAAAAGATGCATGACAATTTCTGGGTCATGGTCGTGACGAATGGGACCCGCCGCATCCCATATGAGGGCTTTGAGAATCTGCCAATTGCCGTTTCATTGTGGGGTGATCATGAAACCGATACCCAGCTGCGAGGC
>Ga0302046_10005186_pt1 | contig 11507 bp, 10 predicted proteins | sample RVTome_11_FD_200261 | JGI IMG/M metagenome (GOLD analysis project Ga0302046, IMG submission 200261) | Soil microbial communities from uranium-contaminated site in the Upper Colorado River Basin, Wyoming, United States - RVT147D111 (version 2) ... | reverse complement strand
TATCCCGATGGTCAGGCCGCCCCGCTTCTCGACGCGACGTCTGCCCGATTCGCTGCGCAGCCGACTCGAGGTCGCCACGTCGCTCGCGTGGGAGGCGATCGTCGATACGCACGCGGCCCAGGCGCTTGCCGTCATCAACCTGCTCGAGGACCGCCTGCCGCTCGAGGATTCGCTGCCGCGCTACCTCATGGAAGTCGATCTCAATGACGCGATGACCTCCGCCGTGCGCAGTCGTGTGCTCGCCGCCAGCGATGCGAACCCGGCGCCGGCTCCCGATGACCACCCGCCCATCGCACTGCGATCCGACGGCGATGAGGCGGCGCCCGATGATGACGGCGGCGATCGCAGCGCAGAGGCCGGATGGCGCCGGTTCCGGCCCGACATCGTCGTCCGCGATTTCCGGCAACGACAGCGGCGCGACGAAGAGACCGAAGGCCTCATCAAGCTCGCACTTGCACGCGCCGAGGAAGCCGTCATCGCGACTCACGTCGACAACGCCCTCACCTTCGTCGCACTCCTCGATGACGTCGTGACACTCGACCGCGCGGTCCAGGTCTACCTCGAGGCCGCCGGCCTCTCGGGCGGCCGTGCCCAGACCGTCCACCAGCGTACCATGGCCCGTCTCGCGGACGTCCACCTGCCCCTGCCCAGGCCGCGTAACTGACGACGTTGCAACCGGTCCCGGCCCGTTGACACCAGCGGAAGGGGCCGGCTAGCTTTCTCGGCTGTCGTGCCTTCTGTCACGATCACCGGAACCGAATGGCGGAGAACCCGACCCCCGCGCCCATGCTGCTCCTGGCCGGCACGGCCAACCAGCCGCTCGCCCAGGAGGTTGCGGACCAGATCGGCCTTCCGCTGGCGGACCTGACGGTCCGCCGGTTCGCGGACGGCGAGATTTTCGTGCGCATCAACCAGAATGCGCGCGGCCGTGATGTCTTCATCATCCAGCCGACGCCGCCGCCGGCGGAGACCGTAGTGGAGCTGCTGCTGCTGGTGGATGCGGCGAAGCGGGCATCGGCGGCGAGGGTGACGACGATCATTCCGTACTTCGGCTACGCGCGCCAGGATCGCAAGGACCAGCCGCGTGTCGCGATCGGTGGCAAGCTGATGGCGAACCTGATCGAGGCTGCGGGCGCGGACAAGGTGCTGGGAGTGGACTTCCACACGCATCAGATCCAGGGTTTCTTCGATGTGCCGGTGGATCACCTGTACGCGGCGCCCGTGCTGACACGGTATTTCCGCAGCCTCGGCCTGGTGGAGCCGGTTGTCGTGGCGCCGGACGTTGGCGCCGCGAAGATGGCGCGCGGATTTGCGCGCCGTCTGAACGCGAGCTTCGCCATCATCGACAAGCGGCGTCCGGCCCAGAACGTCGCCGAAGTGATGCAGGTGGTGGGTGAAGTCGAGGACCGGCCGTGCATCATTGTCGATGACATGATCGATACGGCGGGCACGCTGGAGAGCGTGGTGTACGCGCTGAAGGATCGCGGTGCGGCCGACATCTGGGCTGCCGCGACGCACCCGCTGCTGTCCGGACCGGCCGTCGAGCGGCTGTCGAAAGCGCCGTTGCGTGAAGTCGTCGTTACCAACACGCTGCACGTACCGCAGTCGAAGCGGTTCGCGCAACTGAAGATCCTTTCGGTCGCCGAGCTGCTGGCGCGGGCGATCATCTATACGCATTCGAACGAATCGGTCAGTCAGTTGTTCGACTGAGGAAATACGGCTGGGGCCAGGGCCACGGAACACGGCCAGCGAACACGGCAACGATGCCGCGTGCGAACGCGCTGATGGAGCAACGCGCACGAGGCTGAGGCGATGCATTCCCGGCCCTGGCCGTAGCACTTGACCCTGAAACGGCGAGTGACGAAGGAGGATGGGACCATGGCGGTTACGGCAAGTCTGACTGCGCAGCCACGTACGGGCACGGGCAAGGGGAATGCCCGGAAGATCCGGGCGACGGGGCGGGTGCCGGCGGTGATCTACGGTCACGGCGAAGCGACGCGGCTGCTCTCGATGGACGCGCACGAGTTGAGCGTTCTGTTCGCGCGCATCCGCGTGGAGAGTACGGTGATCGATGTGACGATCGAGGGCGAAGCCTCGCCGGTGAAAGCACTGGTACGCGAGGTCCAGAAGCATGTGGTGAAGGATGACCTTCTGCACGTGGACCTGTATCAGATCCACGCCGGCGAGAGCATCACGGTGGACGTCGCGTTGCGGCTGGTGGGCGCGGCGCCGGGCGTCAAGGCGGGCGGTCTGCTGCAGCAGGCGCTGAGCGAGATCGAAGTGCGCTGTCTGCCGGACCGCATTCCGGACTCGATCGAGGTCGACATTTCGAGTCTCGACATTGGTGACTCGATCCACGTCAGTGATATCACGCCGCCGGAAGGCGTGGAGTTCCTGGTGGATGCTGACCGCACGGTGTGCAGCGTGCAGCCGCCGGCGGTGGAAGCGGCGCCGGAAGAGGTGGCCGTGCCGGTGGCGGAGGCGTCAGAGGAGCCTGAAGTCATCGGCAAGGGCAAGGAGGAAGAGGAGGAGGAGGACGAGAAGTAGCGCGCGGCTCCTCGATGAAGGTGGTCTGCGGTCTGGGCAATCCGGGCGAGGAGTACGCAGCCACGCGCCACAACGTGGGGTGGTGGGTGCTGGATGCAGCACGTCGCGCGTGGAATTTTCCTGCCTGGCAGAAAGAGGGTCGCGCGCGTCTCAGCACGGGCAGGCGAGGTGCGCACGACGTACGGCTGGTCCGGCCGTTCACGTACATGAACCGGAGCGGAAGTGCGCTGGCGCATCTGCGCGACGATGATACGTTCGATCTCGCGCGCGATCTGCTCGTGATTCTGGATGACGCCGCGCTCGATGTGGGGCGTGTCCGTATGCGCGCGGGCGGCAGCAGCGGCGGGCATAACGGACTCAGGTCCATCGAAGCCGTGCTGGGCACGCAGGAGTACGCGCGGTTGCGCATCGGAGTCGGGACCCCGCCACCGGACGTCGACCTGGCCGACTGGGTGCTGTCGACGTTCGATGGCGAGGAGGAGGAGCGGGTTCGCGCGCTGCTTCCCGATCTCGTGACTGCCGTGGATCTGTGGGTGGAGCAGGGGACCGAGGCGGCAGCCAATCGTTTCAATCGCTGAGGGTGCGCCCGGAATCGACGCCGGGTGCCGGACATCAATCGATCGCGCGCTGGCGCCGGCTGGGCGCGGGACACGGACGATGGAGGGCATGTGACGGATCTCGCGACCATGGCACAGTGGGCGCCACTGCTGGGGATCGTCGGCCTTGCGGGTGCGCTCGTGCTGTACCTGTACATCGCGCGGCAGAGCGCCGGCAGCGAGATCATGCAGGAGGTGGCCGACCGCATTCGGGAAGGCGCGATGGCATTCCTGCGACGCGAATACACCGTGCTCGGCGTATTCGTCGTGCTGGTGGCCGTGCTGCTCGCGCTCGCTCTGGATACCGGCGTGGCACTGGCCTACGTCAGCGGCGCGGTCAGCTCGGTGCTCGCCGGCTTTTTCGGCATGACGGCGGCGACGCGCGCGAACGTGCGCACCGCAGCCGCCGCGAAGGAATCGGGTGCCGCCAAGGCGCTGCGCGTCTCGTTCTTCGGCGGCGCCGTGATGGGGCTGTCGGTGGCAGCGCTGGGACTGCTGGGTGTCGGCGCATGGTACTTCGTGGAGGGCGCCGTTGCCATCAGCGACGCCGAGTTCCAGGCCTTCGCCCGCCTGATCAGCGGGTACGCGATGGGAGCGAGCTCGATTGCGCTGTTCGCGCGCGTGGGCGGCGGAATCTACACGAAAGCCGCGGATGTCGGTGCGGACCTCGTCGGCAAGGTTGAGGCGGGCATTCCGGAAGACGATCCGCGCAATCCGGCAACCATTGCAGACAACGTGGGCGACAACGTCGGTGACGTTGCGGGAATGGGCGCGGACATCTTCGAGAGCTACGTGGGCGCCGTGATCGCGACGATCGCGATCGGCGCGAGCAGTCCGCTGTTCGCATCGAACCGTGCCGAGGCGCTGGCCCTGCCCATGCTCACGATCATGGTGGGGCTGCTGATGTCGCTGATCGGCATCGGCTGCATGAAACTGCTCGAGCGGTTCGGTCCCGCACAGGCACTGCGCAACCTCACGCTGATCGCGTCCGCGCTGTTCATCGGTCTCATGTGGTTCGTGGTCGATGCCCTGGCGTTCGAGATCTTCGATCCGGTGACCGGGCGCGAGTACCCGATGAGCGGACCATTCTGGGCGATTCTCACGGGTTCGGCGATCGGACTGCTGATCGGTCTCGTCACCGAATACTATACGGCGTGGAAGCCGGTGAAGCGGATTGCCGAAGCCAGCCGCACCGGCAGTGCGACCAACATCATCCACGGCCTCGCCGTCGGCATGGAGTCGACAGTCGCGCCCGTCCTCCTCATCGCGCTCGGCATTGGCATCGCCTACAGCGTTTCCGGCCTGTACGGCATCGGCATTGCCGCGGTCGGCATGCTCGCCACGGTGGGCGTGACGATGTCGGTCGACGCGTACGGCCCGATTGCCGACAACGCAGGTGGCATTGCCGAGATGAGCAAACTGGGACCCGACGTACGCATGATCACGGATGAACTCGACGCCCAGGGCAATACCACCGCCGCAATCGGCAAGGGCTTCGCCATCGGATCCGCTGCACTCACCGCGCTCGCGCTCTTCAGTGCCTACGCGACGGCGGTCGGCCTGCGCGATGGCGGCCTCGACATCATCAATCCGGCAGTCACGATCGGCCTGCTCATTGGCGGTGCCATTCCCATGCTCATAGCGGCCATGACCATGACGGCGGTCGGTCGTGCCGCGGCCGGAATGGTGGATGAAGTGCGCCGCCAGTTCCGCGAGATTCCCGGCCTCATGGAAGGCACCGCACGACCGGACAGCGCGCGCTGTGTCGACATCTCGACGAAGGCGGCCTTGCGCGAGATGATCGCACCCGGCCTCGTCGCTATCATCACGCCGGTCGTCGTCGGTTACTTCAGCATTCTCGCGCTGGGCGGCATGCTCGCCGGCGCCACTCTGACGGGCGTGCTCATGGCGCTGTTCATGGCCAATTCAGGCGGTGCCTGGGACAACGCGAAGAAGTACATCGAAAAGGGTGCGCACGGTGGCAAGGGTTCGGAGACGCACAAGGCTGCCGTCGTCGGTGACACTGTGGGCGATCCGTTCAAGGACACGTCCGGTCCATCGATGAACATCCTGATCAAGCTCATGAGCGTGGTGTCGCTGGTGCTGGCACCCTGGTTCGTGCGTGTGCACGGCATCACCACCGCAGATGCCGACTCGACGCTCGACGCACTGCTCGCGGGACTGCGTCACATCGCGGCGGCACTCTTCGGCTGATGGCCCGCGACCTCTCCTTCGATCGCGTCATTGCCTTCGCACAGTCGCTCGTGCGCATCCCCAGCCCGCCGGGCGGCGAATCCGATGTCGCCGATCGGACGCGCCGCGAGCTCGAGGAGCTCGGTTTCGACGACGTCTGGCTCGACGGCGCCGGCAATGTCATTGGCCGGATCCGTGGACGCGGTGAGGCGCCGCCGGTCATGCTCAGCTGCCATCTCGATGTCGTCGATGTCGGCGATCCGGCAGGCTGGGAGTTCGAACCGTTCGGCGGCATCCTCGACGGTGGCTTCCTGCACGGCCGTGGCGCCATGGACATCAAGGGACCGCTCGCCATCCAGACCTACGCCGCGGCATCCTTCGTCGAACACCGGCCGGCCGGTGATGTCATTGTCGCCCACACCGTGCTCGAGGAGCGCGGCGGCTGGGGCATGGAACACCTGCTCGACCAGGGCGAAGTGAAGCCGGGCGCCGTCATCATCGGCGAAGCGACGCAGGGCGACATCTGCATCGGCCACCGCGGCCGCGCCGAGCTGCTCGTCGAAATCGACGGCGTTGCCGGTCACGCCAGCGCGCCTGACCGCGCCCACAACCCGGTGTTCGCGCTGGCGATCGTGCTGCCCGCAATCGCGGCCTTCGGTGAACAGCTCGGCAGCGACCCCGTGCTCGGCAAGGCGACCCTCGCGCCGACCGCCATCGAGACCCGGCCCACGAGCCACAACGTCATTCCGGATCTCGTCCGCATCGTCATCGACTGGCGCGTCCTGCCCGACACAACGGCGGACGCCGCCGCCGAACGACTCGCACGCTGGCTCGGACAGCACACGCCACTCCCTGAGCCATACCAGCTGCGCGTCAGCTATGCCGGCGAACAGCAGCACACCTGGACGGGACTCGAGCGCGACCGCCGCCTGTACACGCCCGGTTTTCTGATGTCCGCCGATCACCCCGTCGTCGCCGCCGCTGCGGCTGCCATTGCGGCGAACGCGCCTCGCCCGCCGGCCGTCCGGCCATGGACCTTTGCTACCGACGGCGGCCACACCTGCGGCGTTCACGGCATTCCGACCATCGGCTTCGCTCCGGGCGAGGAGCGTTTCGCGCACACCAACCGCGAACGCCTCGCACTCGACTCCGCTCGCAGCGCCTACGCCGCGTATCCAGCCCTGATTGCGGCCGTCCAGGCGGCCAGTGTGAGCGCGCGGCCTGACTAGCCCCAGCCCTGAGCCCTACCGCCGTCGGCCGCCAGTGACTATACTTCTCCGCTTTGCTCCTGCCCGGCCCGCCGCGGGTCGGGCCGCCCAGTCCACGGGAGGCACGCGGTGAGAGCCTACGAAGTCGTGTACATCTTCGATTCGCAGCTGACCGACGAGCGCGTCAACGAAAAGGTCGAGCGGTACCATACCCAGCTGACCGGAACGGGCGGAGCGGAGGTCAGCGCCGTCGATCACTGGGGCCGCCGTCAGCTCGCCTTCCCGATCCGGAAACGGACCAACGGCTACTATGTGGTGGCCCAGTTCCGCGCACCGACGGACGCGCTTCCGGAATTCGAGCGCCTGCTCAAGCTGGATGACGAACTGCTCCGCTACCTGGTGGTGCTGCACGAGGGCGAGCCGAGTGCGCCGATGTCGATCGCGACGCGCCAGCCGAAGCGAGCGGGCGACGATGACGATGAGGACGAACGCGAAATCGAGGAAGGGGCCTGACCATGGCGCGTGGCGTGAAGGCCTGTCCCCTGTGCGAATCGGGGATCCGCCAGATCAACTACAAGGATGAGAAGACGCTGGCGCGCATGATGACGGAGCAGGGAAAGATTCTGCCCCGTCGAATGACGGGAATGTGCGCGCGTCACCAGCGGCAGATCGGACTGGCGATCAAGCGCGCGCGCTACCTGGCGCTGGTTCCGTACCTGCGGAGGTCGGGCGGCTGACGTGACGCAGCCACGCCGTGGCCCCGGCGCCGCACTGGCGCTGGCCGTGGCGACAGGCCTGCTGTCGATCGTGAATCCGGCGCCGCTGATTGTCGTCCCGCTGGCGCTGCTGTTCGTTGCGCTGCCGCCGGTGCGACCGGTGTGGATCGTTCTCGGCGCGCTGATCACGGTGCCGCTCTGGCTGACACCGGAAACGGGTGTCACGGATTTCGAGCGTGGCTTCGCGCTCGTGCTGGGCGGGTGGTTTCTCGCAGCGTGCGTGGCATACCCGTCCCGGCCGTTCCTGACCCGCGGCCTGATCGCGGTGGTTGCGGCGACGACGACCTGCGCGGCGTTCTACGCGCTCGATCCGGCTGCATTCGCACAGTTGGATTCGTCGCTGCGGCTGCGGGTGCTGGATGGGGTGGAGTCGCTGATCGCGCTCGGCGAGGGCAGCTCGCGCAGTGCGCTGATCGAGCCGACGCTGCGCGAGGTCGCGGATGTACAGATGCGGATCTACCCGGCGCTGCTGGCACTCGCGTCGCTCGCGGGACTCGGCGTGGCCTGGTGGGTGTTCCGCAGGTTGACGGCGAGGGATGGACCTGCGCTCGGGCCGCTGCGCGAGTTCCGGTTCACGGACGGGCTCATCTGGCTTTTGATTGTCGGAGTGCTGCTCGTCCTGCTGGCACACGATGACGTGGCGGTGCGGGCGGGTGCGAACCTGATCGCGTTCATGGGCGTGCTCTACTCGGTCCGCGGTCTGGCCGTACTCGTCGTGCTGAGCGGGGGCGTGCCGGGACCGGTCGGGATCGCACTGGCCATTCTGGCCACTGTGCTGCTGTATCCACTGGTCATGGCGGCCACGTTCGTGGTCGGTCTGTCCGACACGTGGTTCGAGTTCCGGAAGCGTCGCGAGACAACGCCGCCGGGCATGTGACCGGTGCAGGGTCCGGCGGGTGCCGTCGCCAGCGGCGGTGCGGGCACAGGCTGGAGGCTGATTCGTCAGGAGCGAGTGATGAAGAACGTGAAAGTGATTCTGCGCCAGGACATGGACAACCTCGGCAGCGCGGGCCAGATCGTGACCGTGCGCCCCGGTTTCGCACGCAACTACCTGCTGCCGCGCGGCTATGCGGCGGAAGCGACGCAGGCGAACATCCGCCAGCTCGAGGACGACAAGCGTCGGGTCGAGGCGCGCGCAAAGCGTGACTACCTCGAGGCCAGACGACGGTCGTCCCAGCTCGAAGGCGTCTCGCTCACGTTCCATGCCCGGGCCGGAGAAGAATCGAAGCTGTTCGGGTCGATCACGACGGCGGACATTGCGGACCGACTGAACGAGCAGGGCATCGACTTCGCGATCGACCGCAAGCAGATCGATCTCGATGATCCGATCAAGGCGCTCGGCGTCTATACCGTCGCCATCCGGTTGCACGCCGATGTCAAGCCGGAGGTCAAGGTGTGGGTGATCAAGGCCGACTGAACGGCCGGGGCGGAAAACGGCACGAGCGGCGACTGTCCGTAGCGGGCGGTCGCCGCTCGTTCCATTTCAGACGGGAACGGGTGGGATGGGGCGAATCAGGGCGGGGGCGGGGGTCGGACGGGCGGGGAGATCGGATCGAATCTCCAACCGTGCGCGGAGGCGCGGGTTGTGCGATACTAGGGGGATCGTGGGATCGACTGGAAGAGAGGGTGCCATCACGCGGGTGAAGACGGGCGCAGGCCGAACGGGTGCGGGCGAGGTGGAGGGGCGGGGTGTGCTGCCGGCGGATCTGGCGCTGGCGGTCGAGGCGGCGAGGGAAAGGAAGGGTGCGGATCTGCTGGTTCTGGATCTGCGCGGGCTCTCGGATGCAACGGACCATTTCCTGCTGGTGACGGGGACGTCGGACACGCACGTGCGCGCGATCGCGGAGCGGGTGATCGAGATGCTGCGCGAGCGTGGCGTGCGGACGAGCCACGTCGAAGGATTGCGGTCGGGGCGGTGGGTGCTGCTCGATTACATCGATTTCGTGGTACACGTGTTCCATCCGGCGTCGCGGGAATTCTACCAGCTGGAGCGGCTGTGGGGCGATGCTCCGGCGAGGTCCATGGAAGCGTAGGGGGATTCATGCTCGGTCGGCAGTTGACGGTCGGGTTGCTGGCAGCGGTCGCGCTGGGTCTGCCCGCGACGGGCAGCGCGCAGTACTTCGGTCGCAACAAGGTGCAGTATCGGTCGTTCGACTTCCAGGTCATCAAGACCGAGCATTTCGATGTCTACTACTATGCGCGCGAGCGAGCGGCGGCGGTAGACGCGGCGAGGATGATCGAGCGCTCGTACGGCCGGCTGTCACGTGTGCTGCAGCATGATTTCCGCGATCGCAAGCCGCTGATCGTCTACGCATCACACAGCGAATTCCAGCAGACGAACGCACTGCCCAGCTTCATTGATGAGAGCACGGGCGGGGTCACGGAGGCGCTGAAGAGCCGGATGATCCTGCCGTTCACGGGTTCGTACGCGGACTTCGATCACGTGCTGACGCATGAGCTGGTGCACGGCTTCCAGTACGACGTGATCTTCCGCCGCGGCGTGATGACGGATGCGTCACCGTTCGGCGCGCGGTTGCCGCTGTGGTTCATGGAAGGCATGGCAGAGTACCTCTCGATCGGCACGATCGACGCGCACACGCAGAGCTGGCTGCGCGATGCCACACTGGCCGGGTACCTGCGGACGATTGAAGAGATGATGTACCGCGACGACTATCTGTCGTACCGGTTCGGCCAGTCGCTCTGGGCGTACATCGGATCGAAGTGGGGCGATGAGGTGGTCGGGATCCTGCTGCAGAAGGCGCCCCGCGTCGGGCTCGAGCGCGCCTTCGCATCCACACTCGGCATCACATTGGGCGAGCTGAGCACGGAGTGGATGAGCGCGGTGCGCAAGCAGTACCTGCCGCAGGTGACGGAATTCAGCCAGCCGGCGCGCTTCGCGTCGCAGCTGACGACGCATCGTCGACTGGAAGATCCGTGGTATCTGGCACCGGCCCTTTCGCCGGACGGCAGCCAGATCCTGTTCCTGTCGCAGCGTGATGGTTTTTCGTTCGACCTCTTTCTTGCCGACGGCCGGACCGGCGCAGTGAAGCGCAAGCTGGTCGAGGCAGAGAAGAGCGGCGGTTTCGAGTCGCTGCGTTACATGAACTCGAGTGCGGCGTTCTCGCCCGACGGCCGCTACGTCGCGTTCGCCGCGCAGACGGGCGGCCGTGATGTCCTCTACATCTACGACCTGCGTCGAAACAACGTCTGGAAGAAGCTCGGCTTCGACCTGAACGGACTGTCGAATCCGAGCTGGGCGCCCGATGGCAGGCGCATCGTGTTCACGGGCATGGATGGCGGTCTGTCCGACCTCTTCGTGACCGATCTGGATGGCAGGCTGCAGCGTCTGACGAGTGACCGTTACGCCGACCTGCTGCCCAGCTGGTCACCGGATGGAGGTCGCATCGCGTTCACGACGGACCGCGGTCCCGCGACCGACCTGGATGAGCTGAACTACGGCAACTACCGGATCGCGCTGCTGACCCTCGCCGATGGCGCGATCGAGGTCCTGCCCCACCAGGATGAAGGCAAGAACGTCAATCCGGTGTGGTCACCCGAGGGCGATGCGCTCATCTGGGTGAACGACCGCACCGGCACCAACGACCTGTATCTCTACGAGCTGAAGGCGGCTGCCTTGTGGCGCATCACCGACGTGCTGTCCGGCGTGATCGGTATCGGCCCACTCTCACCCGTGCTTTCCTGGTCGGCCAGCGGCGCGTTCGCGTTCGTTTACTTCGAGCAGGCGGGCTACAACGTGTACCGGGTCGAGGATCCGCGCACGCTGCCTCGCCTGCCGGTACCGCGGGCACAACGGGCGATCGTCGCCGACGGTGACTTCGAGGCGGGACCGCCGCTGCCGCCGCTGCCGTCACCACCGGCGGACGTGGAGCCGCGGGTTCGCGCATCGGCGTTCGACGCGTCCTTCTACCGGAGCGGGCGTCAGTTCCGGCCGAGCGGCGAAGCACTGGCGGCGAGCGAGCTGTCGGCGCCGGTCTCGGTCGTCGCGCTTCTGGACAGTGCCGCGCTGGCCCTGCCGGACACGATCGGGTTCGCGCACGAGGACTACAAGGTCAGGTTCACACCGGACATGATCGGCCGGCCGACCATCGGCGCCAGCGTCGGCGGGCACTACGGCAACGGTCTGTACGGGGGCAGCTTCATTGCGCTCTCCGACATGCTGGGCAATC
>Ga0302046_10005185_pt1 | contig 11507 bp, 8 predicted proteins | sample RVTome_11_FD_200261 | JGI IMG/M metagenome (GOLD analysis project Ga0302046, IMG submission 200261) | Soil microbial communities from uranium-contaminated site in the Upper Colorado River Basin, Wyoming, United States - RVT147D111 (version 2) ... | reverse complement strand
GTCATTCACCAGATCGACCCGGAGGCCGGCGCCGCCAGCGAGCCCATCGCCACCCTTCCGTCCTCCCACGGCGGCCTCGCGATCGCGCCGCCGCCCGGGAGCTGCCTCTCCGGAACGCCGCTCGCGGTACCGGCGCTGTCGACGGGCGGGATCGCGGTGCTGGTGCTGTCGCTGCTCGCTCTCGGCACCTTTCTCCTCCGGCGCGGCGCGGAGGCTGCCGGCTCGTGCTCCTGAGTCCACGCGGCGCCGTGGCTCGACGGCCGAGACGCCCCAGGACGTTCAGCGGCGCCGCCGGCCGCCGCCGGCCGACCGGGTTCTCGAGGTCGAAGAGCGTCCCGCCGTCCCGCTCGACCAGGATCCGGGGTTCCGGCCGGTCCATCATCGGCCGGACATGCATGAAATAGCTTGAAATCTCGAAGGTCGACTTCGAGAGGCCGGCCGATCACTCCGGTCGCTCCTCAGGCCGCTCGCGGAGGTCGGCCTCGATCGCCGCGAGTGTCGTCACGGTGACCCGATCCTCGAGATCGTAGGTCGGTCCCCCCGGCACGACGACGTAGAGCAGGTCCAACCGGAGATCTTCGAGCGCCGCGCGCATCGAGCGCGAGAAACCGGGGGCATCGGCGAGCTTGACCTCGAAGCCCAGGCGCCGGCCGCGATGGAGCACGAACAGATCGAGTTCGGCGCCGGAATGGGCCGCCCAGAAGTAGGCATCGCGGGTCTCGAGTGCTCCGAGGATATGCTCGACGGCGAAGCCCTCCCAGGAGGCGCCGACCTTGGGATGGCCGGAGAGAGCGTCGAGGTCGTGGACCTGGAGCAGGGCGTGGAGGAGCCCCGAGTCGCGGACGAAGACCTTGGGCGCCTTGACCTGCCGCTTCTTCAGGTTCTCGAACCAGGGCGGCAGCACGCGGAGGACGTAGGCGCCCGCCAGGATGTCGAGGTAGCGCCGCACCGTGTGGCCCGAGACCCCGAGCGAACGGGCGAAGCTCGAGGCGTTCCACACCTGGCCGTGCGCATTGGCGACCATGGTCCAGAAACGCCGCAGCGTCTCGGCGGGGATGGCGATCCCCAGTTGCGGCAGATCGCGCTCGAGGAAGGTGCGCACGAAGGCCTCGCGCCAGGCGAAGCTCGCCCGGTCGTCGGTGGCGAGAAAGCTCCGCGGGAAGCCGCCGCGGTTCCACAGCGAATCGAGCGCCCCGGTGCCCACCTCGGCCAGCGACAGGCCCGCCAGGTCGATGAAGCCGACCCGGCCGGCGAGCGTCTCCGACACGCCGCCCACGAGCGCCGGGGAGGCGCTGCCGAGCACCAGGAAGCGGGCCGCGTTGGCCGGCCGATCGACCAGGACCCGGAGCAGCTCGAACAGCCCGGGCAACCGCTGGATCTCGTCCAGGACCACCAAGCCGGCGAGGCGCCCGAGGGTGTTCAGCGGCGCCGCCAGCCGCTGACGGTCGACCGGGTTCTCCAAGTCGAAGAGCGTCCCACCGTCCCGCTCGACGAGGACGCGCGCGAGGGTGGTCTTCCCGCACTGCCGGGGGCCGAGGAGGGCGGCCACCGGATGGATGCGGAAGGTCTCGTCGATGCGCGCGAGCGATCGCGGCCGAGGGATCATCGGCCGACTATACAGGAAATTTAGAAGGTAGAGTTCAAAATTTCAAGCATCGACAGGAGTCTGCCTCAAAACGCCCCGGTGTCGGCGTCGCCGCAAATCTCGCCCGGCGGGTTGTGGTACGGGACCGAGAGGCCGGTCGTGGTGTCGGTGACGGTGATCGTGTACTCGACGTCGGACAGCGCGCCGTAGAACACCCACAGGTGACCGTTGACCGAGGTCGCATCGAGCGCCTTGACCACCAGCTCGAGGTTGTCGGCGTTGAAGAACCAGAAGAAGCCGGACTTGTCGGTTCCGGGCACCGCCTTGCCGGTGCCGCTGCCGCCGTTGTGCTGGTCGTGCCATTCGACTTCGACGCGCAGGCGGCGGTCGAGCAGGCAGAGGGTCTCGGCGCCCGGCGTGCACGAGCCGCCGGTGGTGCCGGTAGCGGCCTGAGGCGCCGGCGGCTCACTGGCCGGCAGCGACAGCGCGCGCCAGCGGCCCCCTGATTCCCGGGCGCCCGCGGTCGCCGGTGGCACGGGTGCCGGGGGAGCCCAGGCAACCGGCTCCCGCCGTGCCGTCCGCGCCTCCGCGGCCGCCGCCGTGTGCGGCCACGTCACGACCACGGCGTCGCGCGCGCCGTCCGTGCCGGCCGCCGATGCGGACGCCTCGCCCGCAACCGGCGCGACCTCGGGGAACGCCGTCGTGTCGCCGACCCCGCAGACCTCGCCCGGCCGGTTGTAGTAGGTGCGGCTGCGGTGGCGGTCGGTGTCGACCACGGTGACCCAGTACTCGACGTCGGAGAGCGCGCCGTAGAACGACCAGTAGAAGCCGTTGACGGTGCTGCCGTCGAGCGCCTTGGCGATCAGCTCGACGTTGGCGGGGTGGAAGAACCAGAACAGCCCGGTGCGGTCGGAGCCGGCAAGCGGCAGGGCGCCGCCGGTGCCGACGCCGCCGTTGTGCTGGTCGCGCCACAGCACGGAGACCGCGAACCTTCCGCCGGCCAGGCAGAGCGTGCCGGCGTCGGCGAGGCAGGGGCCGGCGTCCGCTGGCAGCGGCGTCGCGCTCGCCTCGTTGCTCGGCGCCGAGGCGCCCATCGCGTTGAGCGCCGTGACGGTGAAGGTGAACGGCGTCTCCGGCGGCAGCCCCTGGATGAACACCGAGTCGGTCCCGGCCGGCACCGAGACCGCGCCGCCGAGCGACTCCTCGGCGGTCGCGCCGGCGATCAGGAACGAGGTCTCGAACTCCGACTCGTCGCTCCAGGACAGCCGCACGCCCGACTCCGACCACGCCTCCGCCTGCAGGTCGCTCGGCTCCTCGGGCGGGCCGAACGGCGGCAGGTTCGAGTCGAGGTCGACCGCCCACAGCTCCTCGCCGATCACAGGGCCGACGGCGTTGAACAGGAGCTGATCGCCGAGCGCGATCGGCGGCACGCCGTTGCCGAGGCCGAAGTCGTAGACCTCCAGCCCCTGCAGCGAGGCGATCCGGCGCCGACCCGCCAGCGTGCCGTCGGTGAGCCAGAGCTCCCGCTCGAAGAGCGGGTGCTGGACCAGCAGCAGCAGCCCCTCGCCGGCGCGGAACAGGTTGACGACCTGGTGCCCGGCCGGCGGTCCGCCGGCGGCCGCGTGGGTGCCCGCCGGCGTGCCGTCGGTCGACCACAGCCGGGGGTCGGAGCCGAAGGCCTTCAACCCGGCGATGAAGAAGAGCCGCCCTGCGAACGGCACCGCCGTCGCGCTACTGATCGAACCCATCTCTCCGAAGACGCCGCCGAGCTCGGCGAAGTCGGTGCCGTCGGTCGCCCACAGGGTCTGGCCGTCGTGCAGCACGATCCGGCCGCCGACCGCACCGAGGATGCGGCCCGGCCCCAAGAACCTCTCGAACTCGCGCAGCAGCTCGGTCCCGCTCTCGGTTCCATCGGTTCGCCACAGGCCCTCCTGGTCGAACCCGTGGACGGCGATGAAGTAGAGCCGGCCCCCGAGCGCGGTGAAGTCGCGCGGATGCGACGATGCCGCACCCGGACTGATGTCGCGCACGCGCCGGGTGCCGGCGGGAGTGCCGTCGGACGACCAGAGTTCGATGTTCGGCTCGCCGCCCGCAGCCCCTGCCGTGGCGGCGAAGTAGATCCTGCCGTCGAGGATCCCCGGTCCCTGCTCGAGCGTGCGGTCGGAGAACTCCAGCTCGGCGAGCCTCCGCGCCGATCCCGGTGTGCGGCCCGCCCGCCACAGTCCCGGACCGAGCACGTAGAGGTTTCCGCCGGCACTGGCGAGCGTGGCCTCGCAGCACGAAGGCGATGCGGGGAGGTCGTCGGCGAAGATCCGGCGCGTGCCGGCTGTGCTGCCGTTCGTTCGCCACATCTCGGTCCGCAGGTCGTGCTGTGTCAGCACGAAGAGATCGCCGCTCGATGTGAGCAGGTCGGTGACTTGGCCTTCCGAGTCGAGCGCCGGGACAGGACTCGTGCCGGCCGCGGTGCCGTCGGTCCGCCAGAGACGTCCGACGGACGAGGCCGGGGTGCCGACCAGAGCGACGAAGAACGCCTCTCCCTCGAACTCCTCGAAGCCGGCCGGGCGGGAGCCGAAGTCGCCGCCGCCCTGGGCGAGATCGGCGATCCGGAACGTCCCGGCGACGGTGCCGTCGGTGCGCCAGGGCTCGGCGCCGTAAAGGTCGTCGGAGGCGCCGAAGACCGCGACACCGTCGACGACGGCGGTGCTGATCGGCTGCGAGATGGCCACGCCCGGCCCCAACTCCAGGGGCCGAGTCCCGGCCGCCGTACCGTCGGTCACCCAGGCCGTCCGGTTGAACGTTGAGTAGAGGACGACCCGACCGCCGAGGTCGGCGAGAAACTCGGCGATGCTGCTGCAGGGACCGGGACACAGATCGGCCACCCGGCGGGTCCCGGCCTCGGTGCCGTCGGTAAGCCACGGCTCGCTGCCGTGCTGGGTGTCGAACGCGGCGAACAGGAGGCCGATCGAGGTCGAGGTGACCCTCCCCGGGAAGCTCGAGCAGCTCCCGGGGCAGAGGTCGAGGATCCGGGTGCCGTTCGGAGTGCCGTCGCTCGCCAGCAGCTCCACGCCGGCGTCGGCGACGGAGATCGCCGCGAAGAGCATCCCGCCGACCTGGGGGTAGAAGCTCCCGCCGGCGTTGTCGATCAGGGACACGGTGCCGGCCGCCGTGCCGTCCGTGCTCCAGAGGCTCAAGCCGGGATCGCGGAGCAGGAAGAACGTCCGGCCCGAGGGGCGGGCGGCGCCGAGCAGGTTCACGGACGAGCCTTCAGCCCCGGGCTGCAAGTCCTCGACCAGGCGGGTCCCCGCGGGGGTGCCGTCGGTGACCCAGATCTCCATCCCGGCGGTGCCGTCGTCGGCCACGAAAATCGCCCGCCCCTCGTCGAGGCCGACGAGCTGGTCGATGCGCTCGAAGCTGCGGACCGGCACGGTGCCGGCACGGGTGCCGTCGCTGCGCCACAGCTCGGAGGACTCGTTGTTGACGAAGACCACGGCATCGCCGAGCGAGGCTCCCGCGGGCGGGGACCCGTTCAGCTCGGCGACCAGGCGGGTTCCTCCGGGCGTGCCGTCGGTGACCCAGAGGTCCTTGCCGACGAGGAACTCCTCGAAGGAGATCAGCAGTCGCGGCGGGTCATCCAGCCTGCCGTACACGCCCTCTTGGCCGTACGGTTCGCGCTGGCCGAGCTTGTGGAAGTGGAGCCCTACCGTGCCCTCGGGCGTGCCGTCGGTCGCGAAGAACCGATCGGCCGATCTGCAGAGGAGCAGCTCACCGACCTCGCCGACGCGAAACGGGCCGAACGTCGGAGAGGACGCGGGCTGGACGTCGGCCAGGAGCCGCGTACCGGCCGCGGTGCCGTCGGTCGCCCACGGCTCGCGGCCGTGCTCGAGGTCGGTGCCGGCGAAGATCACCCGGTCGTTGACGACCCCGAACACGAACGGGTCGGATTCGCTGCGGAACCCGCTCTCGGTGTCGTTGATGTTCGCGACCAGGTACGGCTGGGCGTCCAGCCGCGGAGCGACGAGCAGCGAGAGGAGGCCGATCGCCCCCACCGCGAGACTGAACCGGTCGTTCATCGGGGTGCCCCGCGTAGCGTTTTCGACAGCAGGCAAGTATAGGCGGTCGGCGGAGCGTGTGCAAGGGGCGAGCGGCGGCCGTCGTATCCTCCGGCCGTTCCCGGGCGATGCTCATGGATGCGACGGCGATCTCCCTCCACGCGGTCCGCGGCCGGCGAGTGGTGACGCCGGAGGGCGTGCGGCCGGCGACGGTGCGGGTCGAGGGCGGGCGGATCGCTGCGATCGAGGCGTGGGGGGCGGGGAAGGGCGGGGGCGGCGCGGAGGGCGTGCTCGACGCCGGCGACCTGGTGGTCTCGCCCGGGGTGGTCGATCCGCACGTCCACGTCGACGAGCCCGGGCGGACGGAGTGGGAGGGGTTCGAGAGCGCGACCCGGGCGGCGGCGGCCGGGGGCGTGACGACCCTGGTCGACATGCCGCTCAACAGCGTGCCGGCGACCACGACGGCGGCGGCGCTCGCCGCCAAGCGGTCGGCGGCGGCCGGCGAGTGCCGGGTCGACGTCGGCTTCTGGGGCGGCCTGGTGCCGGGGAACACCGGTCCGAGCGGAGCAGACGTCGAGGACTTGATCGCCGCCGGCGTCCTCGGCTTCAAGGCCTTCCTCGTCGACTCGGGAGTCGAGGAGTTCCCGGCCGTCTCCCTCGACGGGCTCAGGCGCGCGGCGCCGCTCCTCGCCGCCGCCGGGCTGCCGCTGCTCGTCCACAGCGAGGACCCGGACGTGATCGCGTGCGCGGCGGCTGCGGGAGCGCCGGGCGGCGCGGCGGCGCGGCGCTACGCGGCCTACCTTGCGAGCCGGCCGCCCGGGGCCGAGATCGAGGCGATCCGCGGCCTGCTCGGGCTCTGCCGCGAGGTGCGCGGGCTGCGGCTGCACGTCGTCCACCTCGCGAGCTCCGGGGCGCTGCCGCTGCTCGCCGCCGCGCGCGCCGACGGGCTCGCGGTGACGGTCGAGACCTGTCCGCACTACCTGACCTTCGCCGCCGAGGAGATCGCCGGCGGCGCGACCGAGTTCAAGTGCGCGCCGCCGATCCGGGAGGCGGCCGAGCGCGAGGCGCTGTGGCGGGCGCTGCTCGACGGCGCGATCGACCTCATGGCGAGCGACCACTCGCCCTGTCCGCCGGCGATGAAGCGGCGCGAGGAGGGCGACTTCTTCGCCGCCTGGGGCGGCATCGCCTCGCTCCAGCTCCTGCTGCCGGCGGTCTGGACCGGTGCGCGCGCTCGCGGCGCCGGGTTGGAGCGGCTCGCGCGGTGGCTCTCCGAGCGGCCGGCCGCGCTCGCCGGGCTCACCGGCCGGAAGGGCGCGATCGCTCCCGGCTGCGACGCGGATCTCGTGATCTGGGACCCCGACGCCTCGTTCACCGTCGATCCCGGACGGCTCGAGCACCGCCACCCGATCACCCCCTACGCGGGCCGCGAGCTGTTCGGAGTGGTGGCGGTGACGGTGCTGCGCGGCGAGCTGGTCTACGATGCGCTCCACGAGCCGGGCGCCGCGGACGATCCGCGGGGAGTCGCGGCGCGCGACGGGCGAGGGCGCTTCCCCGGCCCGCCCCGCGGCGAGCTGCTGACCCGGCCGACGAATCCGACCGCCACTCCATGACCGATCCGCCGAGTCGCCCGCCGAGCGAACCCGCGCACCACCCGCCGAGCGACCCGCTCGACCTCCCCGACCTCGCCTCCGCCCGCCTCGGCGGCGCCGTGCTCGCCGCCAACGACGAGTTCTTCGCGCCCAAGGAGAACCTGGTGCGCGACGAGCCGCCGCGCTGGGACCCCGACCGCTACACCGACCGCGGCAAGTGGATGGATGGCTGGGAGACCCGCCGGCGGCGCGAGCCCGGGCACGACTGGTGCCTGGTGCTGCTCGGCCTGCCGGGGATCCCGCGCGTGGTGGTCGTCGACACCGCGCACTTCCGCGGCAACTTTCCCGAGAGCTGCTCGCTCGAGGGCTGCGACGCTCCGGCGGAGGCGACGGCCGAGGAGCTGCTCGGCCCCGGCGTCGAGTGGCTGGAGATCCTGCCCGTCTCGCGCCTCGAGGGCGATGCGCGCAACCGCTTCGCGCTCGAGACGCCGTACCGCTTCACCCACCTGCGGCTGCACATCTACCCGGACGGCGGAGTGGCGCGCCTGCGGGTCCACGGCGAGGTGGTGCCGCGGGCGGCGGACCTCGCCGGCAACGACACGATCGACCTCGCCACGCTCGCCTACGGCGCGCGGGTGCTCGCGGTCAGCGACCGCTTCTTCGGCAGCCCGGAGAAGCTGCTGCTGCCCGGCGAGCCCACCGGCATGCACGACGGCTGGGAGACCCGCCGCCGGCGCGGACCCGGGCACGACTGGGTGGTGATCCGGCTCGCGGCGCCGGGGGTGCCCGAGCGCGTCGAGGTCGACACCACGTTCTTCAAGGGCAACGCGCCGGGGAGCTGTTCGCTCGAAGGGCTGCTGGCCGAGGGCGGCGAGCCGGACCTCGCCGCCACCGGCGAGGCCGCCTGGCGGCCGCTCCTCCCGCGCACCCCGCTCGAGCCCGACCGCCGTCACCTCTTCGACCGCCTGGAGCCGGTCGGCCCGGTCAGCCACGTCCGCCTCGCCATCCACCCCGACGGCGGCGTCGCGCGCCTGCGCGTCGACGGCCGGCTCGACTCCGCGGCGCGCGAGAGCCTGGCGCTCGCCGAGCTGAACGCCCTGCCCCCGGCCGCCGCGCGCCGGCGCCTGCTCGACTGCTGCGGCTCCCCGCGCTGGACCGCGGCGATGGCGGCGCGGCGGCCGTTCGCCGACCGCGCGGCGCTGCTCGCCGCCGCCGGCGAGGAGGCCGGCCGCCTCGACCGCGACGACTGGCTCGCCGCCTTCGCCGCCCACCCGCCGATCGGCGGCGCCGCGGCCGACGCCGAGCGCCCGCGCGGCGAGCGGTCGGCGCGCTGGTCGGAGGCCGAGCAGGCCGGCGCACGCGGCGACGCCGCTCTCGCCGCCCGCCTCGCCGAGGCCAACCGCCGCTACCGCGAGCGCTTCGGCCACGTCTTCATCGTCTGTGCCGCCGGCAAGAGCGGCGAGGAGATGCTCGCCCTGCTCGAGGAGCGCCTGGCGAACGATCCCGCCCGCGAGCTGGAGGTCGCCGCCGCCGAGGAGCGCGCGATCATGCGCCTGCGGCTCGATAAGCTACTCGGCGGCAACCGGTGAGAGAAGCCCACACGCCACGGAGGAGCAAGCGATGAGCACGATCACCACCCACGTCCTCGACACCGCCCGCGGCCGCCCGGCGGCCGGCGTCGGCGTGACCCTGGAGCACCATGCCGAGGGCAGCGGCTGGAGCGAGGTCGGCCGCGGCACCACCGACGCCGACGGCCGTGCCCGCGATCTGCTGCCCGAGGGCGAGCGCCCGGCCGCCGGCGCCTGGCGCCTCCGCTTCGCGGCCGGCCACTACCAGGCGAGCCGCGGCGGGCACAGCTTCTACCCCGAGATCACGATCGAGTTCACCGTCGACGAGCCGTCGCACCACTACCACGTGCCGCTGCTGCTCAGCCCGTTCGGCTACTCGACTTACCGGGGGAGCTGAGCGGCCCGCTGCCGGCGCGTCACGCTCGTCTCTTCCAGAACCTCGAGTCCCTGGCCTGGTGGACGACGGCGATCACGAGCACCGACTCGCCTGCTATGCGATAGAAGATCGAGTACGGGAACCGGTGCACGAGGGCGCGACGGATGTCGCGGTACACCTTGGCGTAGAGGGCGGGGCGCTCCGCGATCCGGCCGAGGGCCTCGCGAACCGCGTCTCGGAAGCGGAGGTCGAGACCGGGCACCTGATCGCGATACCAGCCCCGGGCTTCGAGGAGATCCTCTTCGGCGGCGCTGGTGAGGCGGACGATCGGCCTCATCCGCCTTCGGGCCAGATCCGCTTCTCGACCTCGTCCCAGGGGGCGCCCGGTTCGGGTTTCTCCTCGAGGGCGGCCAACCGCTCGTCGAGCAACCGCCGCTGCCACTCGGGAAGCGGCGTCGGCTCGGCTTCGAGGCTCTCCCACAGAGCGGTGGCCAGATCCTGCCGCTCCTCAGGCGGCAGCTCCAGCGCCTGCTGGTGAATCTCGCTCTTCGTCACGGGAGCAGCCTACACCAACCGCACCTACGTCACCGACCCGTCCTCGCCCCTTCGCATCGCCAGGGGTCTCAGGAAGCGTGTGCTCCCCTGCGCCGAAGTCGCGCGCCGCGAGCCGTCTCCACGGCTGGCCGTTGCCGGAGAGCGAACGGGACCGCCGGCAGGATCGCGAAGCCTACGCCCGGCGGTCGCGGCTTCGGCGCCGGCTGGGCGCACGATGGCGCCGGGTCTCGACCTCGACGACCTCTTGGCCGCGCTCGCCGAGCGTCTCACCCCTCACCCCCGCCGCGCCGCCAGGATCTTGAGGAACGAGCGCGCGCGGATCTCCTCGAGGGTCAGCCCGGTGCGCTCGACCGCCTCCGCCTCCGAGAGCGCCCCGCAGTTGACGGCGCGCAGGAAGTAGTTGAGCAGGCCCTGGCCGGTGGCGGCGTCGTCGAAGACGTCGCCGATCAGGGTCGCCTGGGCGGCCCTGGCGACGAAGTGGCGGAGGCGTTCGGCCGCGGCGTCGAGGCCGCCGAGGAAGAAGGCGTAGACCGCGGCGTAGCGGGTCGGGAGCTGCGCCGGGTGGAGGTCCCAGCCCTGGTAGTAGGCGTGAGTCAGCGAGTGGCGGACGTGGTCGGCGTGCAGGCGCCAGGCGGCGTGGACCGAGCGGCGGTTCTCCCCCTCCTGCTCGGCGGTCAGCGGTGGGCCGTCCGGCGCAGCGCGGTGGGGCACGACCGGCAGCACGTTGGTGGCGCCGTCGGAGAGCCACGTCCCGGTGCCGGCGAGCGAGACCTGGAGCACGTGGCGGGCGAAGTCGCACGCCGGGTGGGTCATGTGCTGGTGGGCCGCGGTGATGCCCATCAGCGCCGTGTAGTCGTAGGTGCCGAAGTGGGCGGCGACGCAGCGCCCCCCGCCGGCGGCGACCAGCGCCGGCGCGGCCGCCTCGCCGCCGGCGGCGAAGACCGACTGCGGGGTCTCGATCATCACTTCGAAGCGTAGCGAGCCGGGGGGTAGCTCCAACCGCTCCTCGAGCCGGGCGAGCAGCGCCGCCAGCGCCGCCGGCTGCTCGGGCGAGGTGATCTTGGGCAGGGTGACGACGAAGCGCTCGAAAAACTCCGGCGGCGGCGCGCCCTCGGCCGCGGCGACCAGGGCGCTCAGGAAGAGCTCGAGGGTGCGCGCGGCGCGCGCCTTCAGCTCCTCCGACAGCGGCTTGACGCGGATGCCGAGGAACGGCGGCAGCGTGCCGGCGGCGAGGCCGGCCGCGACCTCGACGGCGGTGCGCTCGGCGTCGGCGTCCTCCTCGGCGTCGGGGCGGTTGCCGTAGCCGTCCTCGAAGTCGATCCGGAAGTCTTCGACCGGCTCGCGCCGCAGCTTCTCGCGCACGCGCTCGTAGACCGGCGCCGCCAGCGCTGGCGGCACGCCGGCGGCGGCGGCGAAAGTCCCGGCATCGGGGGCGTGGGCGTCGAGCGCGGCGAGGGCGAGCCGTCCCAGCCTCGCTGCGGTGTCGCGCTTGAAGATCTGCGCGCCGCCGTAGACGGTGTGGACCGGCTGGCGCCGTCCGGGATCGCCGGGGTAGCGGGCGGCGACCGCGGCGTTGGCGGCGGCGAGGCGGTCGAGGAACGGGCGGAGGTCGCCGGGGCCGAGAATGGCGGGCACGGTCCGTCTCCTGATTCGTGAGGGGGACTATGACGATGCGGTGCCGGCGAGGTCGAGGACCATCCGCCGCACCACCCGCTCGAGGGCGAAGCGGCGGTAGTCGGCGGTCGAGCGGACGTCGTCGATCGGGGTCACCGACCCCGCGGCGAG
>Ga0302046_10005184_pt1 | contig 11511 bp, 9 predicted proteins | sample RVTome_11_FD_200261 | JGI IMG/M metagenome (GOLD analysis project Ga0302046, IMG submission 200261) | Soil microbial communities from uranium-contaminated site in the Upper Colorado River Basin, Wyoming, United States - RVT147D111 (version 2) ... | reverse complement strand
CGTCTCACGCGCAGCTACTTCGCCCGGAAACCGTGGCTCACGCAGCCCGGGGCGCGCACGTGATCCACGCCGCGCGCCGCTGACGGAGCCGGGCGATGGCCTTCCAGGTCTGAATCGCCGTATCATCGGCGAGGCGTCGCCATGTCTCGATCCATTCGCGTCCGCCCGGCCCGACTCCCCGCCGCCACGCTCGTCCTGGCGCTCGTCGGAGGCGCCTGGGTCGTCGCGGGAGACTGGCCGCAGTATCTCGGCCCCGATCGCAACGGCGTCTACACCGGCCCGGCGCTCGCCGACGACTGGGGGCCGGACGGTCCGCGCGTCGTCTGGCGCAAGGCCGTCGGACAGGGATTCGCCGGACCGGCCGTGTCCGGCGACCGCCTCATCCTCCACCATCGTGTCGGCAGGGAGGAGGTCGTCGAGGCGCTCGACACCGCGACCGGCGACGGCATCTGGCGGTACGCCTACCCCACGACCTACCGGGACGACTACGGCTTCGACGAGGGCCCCAGGGCGGTCCCGGTGGTCGCCGGCGGTCTGGTCTACACGTTCGGCGCACAGGGCCAGCTCCACGCCATCGATCTCGCTACCGGCGAGAAGCGCTGGAGCCACGACACCATGACGGAGTTCCGCGTGCCGAAGGGCTTCTTCGGTGCCGCGGGATCGCCGCTCGTCGCGCGCGGCCTGGTCATCGCCAACATCGGGGGCGAGGGCGCCGGGGTCGTCGCCTTCGACGCCGCCTCCGGCGGTGTCGTCTGGAGGGCAACCGAGGACGATGCCAGCTACTCTTCGGGGATCCTGGCCTCCATCGGCGGTCGCCAGTCCGCGGTGTTCCTGACGCGCGACAACCTGCTCGGTCTCGATCCCGCGACCGGCGAGGTGCATTTCGCACACCGCTGGCGCGCACGCCAGAACAGCTCGGTCAACGCCGCCACGCCGGTGATCGTCGGCAACGCCATCTTCGTCTCGGCCGAGTACGGCCCCGGTGCGGGCGTGCTCGAAGTGGACGGCTCGCAGATCGAGGAGATCTGGAACTCGGACGACGTCCTCTCGAACCACTACGCCACCAGCGTGTATCGCGACGGGTACCTGTACGGCTTCCACGGCCGGCAGGAGTTCGGTCAGAGCCTCCGGGCCGTGGAGTTCCGCACCGGCCGGGTGGCCTGGAACGTGGACCGGTTCCTGGCCGGCAGCGTGACGCTCGCCGGCGATCGCCTCCTCGTCGTGCGGGAGGGGGGCGAGATCCTGATCGCGCCCGCCTCACCCGACGCCTTCCACCCCACCGCGCGCGCGCAGGTGCTGACCGGCGTCGTGCGGCCGTATCCGGCCGTTTCCGACGGATTCGTGTACCTCCGGAACGAGAACACGCTCCTCAATCTGGACCTGCGGCGTCCATGAAGCGGATGGCCTTCTCGCTGCTCGCCCTGGCGGCCATCGTGCCGCTCGCCGCCATCCCGCCGCTGCAGCGGCCCTCCGACGATCCCAACCAGATCATGGACCGCGCGATCGACGACTTTCTCGCGGGCCGGATCGTCGAGTCGCTGGCCGGCTTCGATCGCGTCGTCGCGCTCGTCCCGAGCGCGGAGCCGCGGCTCTGGCAACGTGGCATCGCGCTCTACTACGCGGGCCGGTACGACGCGTGCCGCCGTCAGTTCGAGCTGCACCGTACGGTCAACCCCAACGACGTCGAGAATCCCGTGTGGCACTTTCTCTGCGTGTCGAAGATCGAGTCGCCGGCACGCGCGCGCGAGGCGCTGCTGCCGGTTGGAGCCGACCAGCGCCAGCCCATGCGCGAGATCTACCTGATGTTCCGCGGCGACCTGTCGCCAGCCGACGTGCTCGCCGCGGGCACCGGCTCGGCCTCCGCGCGCTTCTACGCGGAGCTCTACGCGGGCCTGTACTACGACGGGACGGGCGATGCCGCCAGCGCCAGGCGCCACCTGCGCGAGGCGGCCGACGAGCGCTACGCCACCGTCGGCGGCTACATGCACCGCGTGGCGGAGCTGCACCCCCTGCTCGACGACGGCCGATAGGCCGCCTCCCCGCTACGGCCCGGCCTCGATGCGGTACAGATGGGTGGCCGACCGGATGTAGACGGCCTCGCCGTCGACGGCCATCGAGGCGAGCGTCGCGCCGTCGAGGCGGTTGGTGGCCAGCAGCTCGAAGTCCTCGCCCGGCGCCACGACGCTCGTCACGCCCTCCTCGCTCTGGAAGTACAGGCGGCCTCCGGCCAGGACCGGCGAGGCCGAGAAGTTGCCGCCCAGCCGCGCCTGCCACCGGACCTCCCCCGCGCGTGCGTCGGCCTGCGTGAGCACGCCGGTGTCGCTCACGTAGTAGAGATACTCGCCGGCGACGATCGGCGACGGGGTATAGGGCGCGCCGCGGCGCTGCGTCCAGGCCAGGTGGGTAGCGGTGACGTCCCCGTGGCCGTCCGGCCGCACGGCAATCAGCGTGGGCTCGTTGAAGCCGGTACCGATATAGACCAACCCGTGGGCGAAGACGGGACGTGGCACGTTCGAGAAGCCATCGGCGTAGCGGACGCGCCAGATCTCACGCCCCGTGCGAGGCTCGTAGGCCACGGCCCGGTAGGCCCCGGTCGAGACCACCTGATCCTGCCCGTCGACCTCGATGAGAAGCGGGGTCGAGTACGCGTGACTCCACGGGCGGGGCCTGCTCGTCTTCCACCGGATGTCGCCGGTGGCCGTGTCGAGCGCGGCCACGTAGGCCTCCTCGCCCCACCCGTCGCAGTTGACGATGAGCAGGTCGCCATAGAGGACCGGCGAGCCGCCGTTGCCATGCTGGGATTCGTACGGCAGCCGCGTCCGCCACAGGATTCGGCCCCGTCCGTCGAGCGCGGCCGTCCCGTCGGCTCCGAAATGGACGTACACCCGCCCGCGGTCCACGATCGGTGTGGGCGATGCCCGGCTGTTCTTGAGATTGATCGCACCCGGTCGCTCGAGTCGAAACACCTCGACATCGACACGCGATTGTCCGGTTCGAGCGTCGAAGGCCACCGCGCGCAGCGAGACCGTCGCGCCATCGCGTCCCGCGACCGCCGTCGTCATCCAGACGCTCCCGTCGGCGACGACCGGCGAGGACCAGCCGCCGCCGACGGGGACCTTCCATACGACGTTTCGCGTTTCGCTCCATTCGAGCGGCGGCTCGGCGCCCGCCGCGAGGCCCTGTCCCGTCGGGCCGCGGAACTGCGGCCACTGCGCGGCGGCCACCGAGGCCGCCGCCAGGACCGCCGCCGCGCACGTACCGAGCCGCAGGGCCACCACAGGTTGCTAGCTCACCTCGAAGCCCTGCACGGTGACGTCGAGCACGTGATTCACGCGGAACCCCGCCATCCCGTCGGTGGTCACGCCGCTCTTCGGCGCCGTGTGCACGACCGTGCCGTTGACGACAAAGGACACCGTGTCGCCGGCCACGCGTACCTCCAGGACGTTCGTCGAGGAGCCGTCGGGCCCGGGGCGGGCCACCGCCTCGTGCATCGTCCGACGCTGCACGTCGCTCACCGCGTCTCCGTTCCGCTGGCGCACCAGGTACATCCCGTTCTGGGCGACGACGAAGTACGTGTAACGCTGCGCCGCCCCCTCGAGGCCGCCGCCCCCGAAGACCAGACCGTAGAAGTTGGTGTGACTGCTCGGCTCGTTCAGCCGGAAGCTCGCCTGCAGCGTGTAGCTGCCGGACGCCGTGTTCGCCGGATTCCAGAAGACTCCGGCCGGACCGCCCTTCACGTGGAATCCGCCATTGGTGGTCGTGAACGCGAGGTCGGGACGATCGTCGGGATCCTGGGCGTCCTGACTCTGGTCCACCCGCATCTTCCAGCCCTGCGGAACCTGCGCCGACACCGACACGACGAGGCTGACTGTCACCAGTATGAGTACGGCACGTACGCGCATCAAGGTTCTCCTTGCTGGCGGAACGACGACCTGGCTGCACACCAGGTGTGCCCGCGCGATTCTCTGCGTGTACCGCGTTTCCGGCAACGGGTCAAGGCTCGCCCCGATGACACATGAGGCGGCTGGACCCCTTCGACCGATGCTGCCGGGAGTTGCCGGGACGCGATCCCGCGCTCATCACAGGGGCCCGCCGACGCCTGTGGCACGCCGCGCGGTCAGGCGGCCAAAAGTGACACACTAGAGGGGTGACGGAGCCCCGCATTCCGCTTGCTCCCGATCCCGTCCCCACGCGGCGACGGATCTCTCGGGAAACGCGCCAGCTGCTCACGGCCGCGCTGGTCGCGTTGCTCACGCTCTGGGTGCTTGGGCGCGTCCGGTTCCCGGACTCGCCGGCCACGGCCAATCCCCTGCCGTCGCTGCTGTCGCTGTCGTCGGCCTCGCCCCTGACCGAGCTCGCGGCCGAAGTGTCCGAGCTGCAGCGCCGTCTGTCGGGCTCGCTCCTTGCCGTGCCCCGGGCGCCGGGCGTCGGCGGCGCTCTGGCGGCGCTGCGCGTCGATGGAGACGTGGCCATCGCGGTGGCTCCCCAGGGCGGGATCGAAGCGGCCACCTTCGAGGTGCTGGCCAACGACGCGGTCACGGGGCTGACGGTCGTGCGGGTCGGCCCGGGGCCGTCGGGTGCCGTGGTGGCCCCATGGGCGACACCCGCCCTGGACGAGCCGCGATTCCTGATGAGCACCGCGGTCTCTCCGAGCGGCGTATCGCTGCGGCCGGTCCTCGTCGGCGCCGTCCACCAGATGCGCAGCCCGGCCTGGCCGGAGCCGATCTGGGCCGTTGCAGCCGGCACCGATCTGATACCAGGGGCGATCGTCTTCACGACCAGCGGAGAGCTGGCCGGCATCGTGATCGACGAGCGTGGCGTCCTGGCGATCGTTCCTGGCGACGTGGCCGTTGCCGCTGCCATGCGGCTGCTCGAACGCGGTCCGCGCCTGCCCGGCGAGCTGCACGTGGAGGTGCAGGGACTCACGCCGCAGCTCGCCCGGGCAACGGGAGCGCCGCACGGGGTCATCGTGGCCCACGTGGATCCGGAGGGGCCATCGAGCACCCGGCTCGTACCCGGCGACGTCATCGAGACCTTCGAGGGACGGCCGCTGCTCGACCTGCGCGACTGGGGCATCGTGACGCGACGTATGGCGGCCGGCGACCAGATCCACCTCCGCGTACGCCGCAACGGCCGGTCGATCGACCTGTCGCTCGCGGCGGCGCGGCGCCGGCCCGACGCGGCCGTCGCCACCGCCCCCGTCCCGGCCCGCCCGCTCGGCCTGCGGCTGCGAGACGTGTCCGGCAGCGGCGCCGGGATCGTCGGCGTCGCGGCGGACTCGGCCGCGGCGATGGCCGGCCTGCTCCCCGGCGATCTCATCACCGCCCTCGACGGCACGGCGGCGCCGACCCCGGCGCAGATCGATCAGGCGTTCGCCGAGGCGGCCGCCGGCGCGGCGCTCGTCGTCGCCTACACGCGGGGAGAGGCGCACGGCGTCCTGGCCGTCGTGAAGTGACCGTGCAGCCGGGCGCCTATCCCTCCGTCGACGCGCCGATCGGTCCCGGTCGCCTGCAGCTCGAACCGGGCCGGACCACGTCCCGTCGTCCGCCCTGGCACGCACGGTTCGGCATCAGCTGGGCGTCCGATGCCGTGCCCGTCGTCCTGATCCTGCTGCTCGGCGTCGCGCTCGGGCCCGAGGGGCTTGCCGTGCTCACACCGGCCGTGCTGGCCGTGATCGACCCCGTGCTCCCCGTGACGGTCGCGGCGCTCGGCATTCTCGTCGGCCTCGACCTCACGCGGCCGACCACCGAGTCCCGCCTGCGGCTCCTTCCGCGGTCGAGCCTGGAGGGCGTCACGACCGGGGTGCTGGTGGCCGGCGGCGTTCTGTTCCTGCTGCCTCGCGCGATCGAGGTCGGTCCGGCCGATCGCTGGATCGCCGCGATCGTCGCGGGCGCCTGTGCCGCAACCTCCGCGCCCCTTCCGGCGACGTCGTCGGATCAATTCCGCTCCCGCGTCCTGCGCCTCCGCGACCTGGACCTGCTGGCGCCGTCAGTCGTCCTGGCGCTGACGCTCGGCGTCGCGCGCGCCGGCACCCTTGGCGGCGCGCTGGCGCTCACGGCGCAGGCCGCCTTCCTCGCCGTGCTCGTGGCGGTGGCGGCGTGGCTCCTGCTGGGCGGCACGACCTCGAACACGGAGCAACGGGTGTTCTGCGTGGCGGCCCTGCTGCTCGTCGGTGGCGTGGCCGAGTACCTCTCCCTCTCCGCGCTCGTCGGTGGCATGGTGGCCGGCGCGTTCTGGGGATGGCTGGGCGGCTCGGCCCGCGACTGCGTCGAACGCGACATGGAGTACCTGCGGCACCCGCTCGTCGTCCTCACCCTGCTGGCCGCGGGGGCGCACAGCGCGTTCTCCCCCCCGCTGCTGGCGCTCGGCGCGGCCTACCTCGTGCTGCGCGCGCTCGGCAAGCTGGCCGGAGGCTGGCTCCTGCGTCGACTTCCCGGCGTCCCGCTCCCCGACGGGCTCGGCGTGTCGCTGCTGCCGCCGGGCGTGTTCGGCGTGGCGGTCGCCGTCACCGCGGGCGCCTCCATTGGCGCGGCGGCTCCGGCGGTCCTGACGGCCGTCGTGCTCGGCTCGATCGGCTCGCAGATCCTCGCGGCCTCGCTCCGGCAGGGCGATCGGCGATGAGGCAACTGGCGGCCCTGGCCCTGGCGGTCACGGCGGTGCTCTGGGTCCGCGTGCTCGGCGTGAGTCCGTCGGGCGTCGCAGCGAGCGCGGCTCTCGCCATCGGATTCACCCTCCTCGGCGCCTGGATCGCCGGCGATCTGCTGCGCCGCTTCCATCTGCCCCGCCTGACCGGTTACATCCTGTTCGGTGTCCTCATCGGGCCGAGTCTCGGCGACGTGATCACGGAGCCCATGGCGGTCCAGCTCCAGGTCGTCAACGGGATTGCCACGACGCTCATCGCGCTCATCGCCGGCCTCACGCTCAACCTCGAGCGCCTCGGCCGACAGGTCCGCGCCATCGCCAGGCTCACGGCGACGACACTCGCCGTGGCCATGCTCGGCATCGGCGTCGTGGCCTGGCTCGCCTGGCCCTGGCTGCCGATCGCGCCCGATGCGACCGGCCTGACACGTCTTGCGATCGTCGCGCTGCTCGTCGTCATCACGGTGAGCTTCTCCCCCACGATGACCGCTGCGGTCACGACGGAGACCGGCGCGCGGGGACGTCTGAGCGAGCTGGTGCTCACGATGGTCGTCCTCGCCGACCTTTTCCTGCTCGTGCTCTTCTCGCTCGCGATGCTCTTCGCACGCGTCCAGTTCGGCACGGGCGCCCAGGACGGCGTGGGCCTGCTGGCGCGCTTCCTGTGGGAGATCGGCGGCTCGGTCGCTGCCGGCGTGCTCGTGGGCGCGCTGTTCGCGCTGTACCTCCGGTACATCGGGCGGGAGGTCACGCTCGCCGTCATTGCCATCTGCGCGCTCCTCACCCAGTTCGGCACGACACAGCAGTTCGAGCCGCTGCTCGCGGCCGTGGCCGCCGGGCTCGTGATCGAGAACCTCGCCATCGCACACGGCGACGCCCTGAAGACGGCGGTCCAGGGCGCGGCGCTGCCGGTGCTCGTCATCTTCTTCGTCGCGGTCGGCACCTCGCTCCGGCTGGACGCGCTCGCCTCGGTGGGGCTGTTCGCCCTGGGACTGGCGGCGCTGCGCGGCGGACTCATCTGGCTGGGCGTCCGCGCCGGAATCCGCTCGTGGAGCCTCGACGAGGCGGTCGGCGGCCACATCTGGACGGGCCTGATCTCCCAGGCCGGCATCACGCTCGGGTTCGCGGCCGTGGTCGCCGCCGAGTTCGCCGACTGGGGCCCCCAGATCCAGTCCCTGCTCGTGGCGCTCATCGCGATTCACGAGGTGGTCGGGCCGTTGCTGTTCCGGTACGGGCTCGGACGCGCTGGAGGCGTTGCTGCACAGACGCCGCGCCCGCTGGTGGTGGTTTCGAACCGCGAGCCGTACCTGCACCACCGGGACGACTCCGGCGCGATCGTGGCCGCTCCAGCCACCGGCGGCGTGGCCGTGGCGCTCGACGCGCTGATGCGCGAGCGTCACGGCGTGTGGGTCGCCCATGGGGCCGGACCGGCCGATCGCGACGTGGTCGACGACCGCGACACGGTGGCGGTGCCGCCGGACAATCCCGCCTATCGCCTGCGCCGTCTGTGGCTCGAGGAACCGACCTTCTCGGCCTACTACAACGGCTTCGCCAACGAGGGGCTCTGGCCCCTCTGCCATCTCGTGGACGTACGCCCGCAGTTCAGGGCCGAGGACTGGGCAGCGTATTGCGACGTCAACGACCGCTTCGCAGGCGCCGTGGCGGAGGAGATCGGCAGCACGAGCACGCCGGTGTTCATCCAGGACTATCACCTGGCGCTCGTGGCACCTGCGTTGCGCCGGCGGCATCCGCTCGCCCGCACGGCCCTCTTCTGGCACATCCCGTGGCCGTACCCGGACCGCTTCCGCATCTGCCCGTGGGGCCAGGAGGTCCTGACGGGCCTGCTCGCCAACGACCTCCTGGCGTTTCAGGTGGAGCGGGATCGGCGCAACTTCCTCCTGGCCGCCGAGGAGGAGCTGGGTGTGGAGGTGGAGCACGAGGCGTCGCGGGTGCGCTTCGACGGACGCACGACCACCGTGATCTCGGTGCCCATCGGCGTGGACTACGACCGGATCCAGGCGATGGCCGGCGAGGCCTCGCTCGGGGCCGAGCAGGACCGGCTGAAGGCCCTCTTCAACCTGGAGGCGGACATCATCGGCATCGGCGTCGACCGCCTCGATTACACCAAGGGGATTCCCGAACGCCTGGCCGCGCTGGATGCGCTCTTCACGCGCCGGCCCGATCTGCGCGGACGGCTCACCTTCGTCCAGATCGGCGTTCCGTCGCGATCCGAGATCGACAGCTACGCCTCGATCGAGGCCGAGATCGGCAGCCGGATCGACGAGATCAACGCCCGCTACGCGACGCCCGGGGGCGCGCCGGCCGTCCACTACCACAAGCACGCGCTGGGCATCGCGAGCCTGGTGGCGCTGTACCGGATGGCCGACTTCTGCATCGTCAGCTCCCTCCACGACGGCATGAACCTGGTGGCCAAGGAGTTCGTGGCCGCCCGCGACGACGGCGACGGCGTGCTCGTCCTGAGCTCGCTCGCCGGCTCCGCGCAGGAGCTGCGGGAGGCCCTCATCATCAATCCGTACGATGTCCAGGGCTTCGCCGACGCGCTGATCGCGGCAATCGACATGCCCGTCGAGGCGCGTCGCGCGCGGATGCAGGCCATGCGTCGCGTGGTGGCCGGACGCAACGTGTTCGGATGGGCGTCGGACATCCTCGAAGGTCTCGAAAGCCTCTGGACGCGCCCGCTGTCCTACTCGGTCCGGCGATGGGAGGACGTATCGGTGTGAGCCGGACGCGCCGTCCACACCGGGGGACGGCGCGGCGCCGCACCGGCACGCGCGGCCGGTATCAGGAAAGACCGAGCGTCGTGTGATCCGGACCGGACGGAGCCAGGCGCTGGCGCCGCCGCTTCACCAGCAGCACGCAGCCGGCCACCAGGGCGCTGCCCAGGGCCGCGGCCAGCAGAAAGATGCCCGCCATCTCGAACATCCCCAGGACGAAGTCCACACTGATGTCGGGTGTCGCGGCGGCTTGGGAACCGACGTCCACGATGATCGGATCCGGCTGCAGGAGGCCCAGCATCCTCACGCCCGGGGCCGAGCCTCTCCGGCCCACGTCCCGGAATCGCACGCCAGCTCCACGAGCGTGCGCACGGCCACGCCGGTGGCGCCCTTCGGCTGGTACGGCCTGGCCTCCTCCGACCAGGCCGTCCCGGCGATGTCCATGTGCACCCAGGGGAGGTCGCCCACGAACTCGCGGATGAAGAGGGCGGCGGTGATCGCCCCGCCCGCGCGCGTGCCGGTGTTGGTCAGGTCGGCGATCTCGCTCTTGAGCTGCTCGCGGTAGTCCTCGAACACCGGCATCGGCCACGCCCGGTCCCCGGCGCGCTCGCTGGCGCGCCGGACGTGCTCGACCCACGAGGGCGGCGTGCCGAACAGCCCGCTGGTCGTCCGGCCCAGCGCCACGACACAGGCGCCGGTCAGCGTGGCGACGTCCACGAGGTGCGTCGCGCCGAGTTGCCGGGCGTACCAGACCGCATCGCCGAGGACGAGGCGCCCCTCGGCATCCGTGTTGAGGACCTCCACGGTCGTCCCCGAGGCGGCGGTCAGCACGTCACCCGGCTTGAGTGCCCGCCCGCCCGGCATGTTCTCCGACATCGGCACGATGCCCAGGCAGCGCACCGGCAGTCGCAGCCGCGCGATGGCGCACAGGGCCGCGACGACGGCGGCGCCGCCCGACATGTCGTCCTTCATCTTGTCCATGTTGTCGGCGGGCTTGATCGAGATGCCGCCGGTGTCGAACGTGATGCCCTTGCCGACCAGCGCCAGCGTGACGCCGGCCGGCGCGTCGGCCGGCTCGTGGCGGAGCACGACGACCCTTGGCGGCTCCTCGCTCCCCCGCGCCACACCGAGCAGCAGACCCATTCGCAACTCGGCGATGCGGGCTTCGTCGAGGATCTCGACCCGCAGCCCGACGGCCTGCGCCATCTCCCGCGCCCGGTCGGCAAACAGCCGGGGCGGGAGCTCGTTGCCCGGCGTGTTGGCCATCACCCGCGCCTCGTTCGTGTACGCGCCGAGCGTCCGCCCGCGCTCGAGGGCCTGGCCTGCCTCCGCCGGCGCCTCCGCCACGCGCAGCTCCGCGCGTTCGATCCACGCGGGCGGCGGCCCGCTGGTCTTGCGTGTCGCGCCATCGTAGCTGGCGATCATGACGCCCTCGGTCATCGCCTGCACGGCGTCGACCGGCGAGACGGGCACCCCGGCCCGCAGCAGAATCGCCACCCTCGTCAGCCGGCGCTGCCGCGCCTGAAGTCCACCGATGGTCGCCAGCCGCCGAAGGTGGTCCGCCGTCAGATTCGCGCGTTCGCCGACGCCGACGAGCAGCGCGCGCGGGGCTGCCCACGCCCCGCGGGTCGAGACGACCAGCGTCTCGTGGGCCTTGCCGGTCAGCGCGCCCCGCTCCTGCGCACGCGACACGTCGCCACCGCTGGCGCGATCCAGATCCGGCTCATCCGTGAAGTCGTCGCCGACGAAGACCGGCACCACGATCAGATCCGCGTCGAGGGTGGCAGCGGGCGCCCCGCTCAGGGTGACCGTGGGCATGTGGTAGGCGCTGGGCATCGCGTCGCGGCTCTCCGTCGCCGGGTCCGCTCGCCGCCGTGGCGACGGGGACGCCTTGTCGGGTCAGGGCTTTGGTCTTAGGATCGGCCTGTCTGCCCGAAACACCGTCATGATCGACTCACGACGCTCGCGCCCCGGGCTCCGGGCCGCCGTGCTGCTCTGTGTGCTCGGCTCCGGCGTCTCGCCGGCCGCACAGGACGAGGACGAGGCCAGACGGCCCAGTCTATCACTCAGGGCGACCCCGCTGGTCGGCTTCACGCCCCTGCGCGCGCGCATCGTGGCCGAACTGCGTGAAGGCGACGAC
>Ga0302046_10005183_pt1 | contig 11514 bp, 9 predicted proteins | sample RVTome_11_FD_200261 | JGI IMG/M metagenome (GOLD analysis project Ga0302046, IMG submission 200261) | Soil microbial communities from uranium-contaminated site in the Upper Colorado River Basin, Wyoming, United States - RVT147D111 (version 2) ... | reverse complement strand
CGTCGGTCGCCTCAAACGCCGTCGTGCGCCTCATCGAGATCTACGAGGAACTGGAGTACTCCGAGGAGATGCGGGAAATGTGTCAGCATCTCCAGCAGTTTTATCCGAATGAGCAGGACGCCGAGGAGGAGTGTCGGACGGTGACGGCGTCGCAGTGAGAACTCGGTGCGCATCGGTATATTCGGCGGCTCGTTCGATCCCGTCCATCTCGGCCATCTGATTGTCGCGGAAGCGGCGGCGGACACGCTGTCGCTGGACGAGGTGCGATTCGTCCCGACCGCTCGTCAGCCCCTGAAGGACGCCGAATCGCAGTCGCCCGTGGAGCATCGACTGGCGATGCTGTCAGCCGCCATCGACGGGAACCCTCGCTTCCGTATCGACGCCATCGAGGTGGAGCGGGGTGGGACGTCCTACACGATCGACACGCTCTGCACCCTCCGGGACACGTTTCCACAGGATGAGTTATTTTTCTTGATTGGAGCGGATGCCGCTCGGACGCTTGCGTCCTGGCGGGAAGTGGAGCGGCTTCCTGAGTTCGCCACGATCGTGAGCTTCACTCGGGAGGGGGCTCAAGCGCCTCCCCACCCGGTCATCGCCAGATCCATCCGGGTGCCCGCAATCGGTATTTCGGGCACGGACATCCGCCGGTCGGTCGCGGCGGGTCGTTCGATTCGGTACGTCGTGCCCGACTCGGTTCGATCGTACATCGCTACTCATCGGCTGTATCACGAGGTTTGATGCTCAAGACGCTAGTTACCAAGGTCATCGGCACCCGGTTCGAGCGAGAGCTGAAGCGCATTCAGCCGCTGGTCGACGCCATCGCCGAGCATGAGAAACGGCTGGCGGGATTATCCGACGACGAGATCCGGGCGCAGACCGATAAACTGCGCGCTCAGTTGCGCGGGCAGTACGGGGCGTTGGAGGACGAGCTGGCGAAGGTGCGCGAGCAGAAGCACGGGTGCGCGGATCCCGATGAGCGCGACCAGCTCGAGGCCCGTGTGCATGAAGTGGACGATCAGCTCAAGAAGGAGATGGCGGCGGCCCTGGATGCGGTGCTGCCCGAGGCGTTCGCGACCGTACGCGAAGCCTGCCGCCGCCTGCTCGGCACCACCGTCGTGGTGACCGGCCATGACCTGACGTGGGACATGGTGCCCTATGACGTTCAGCTGATCGGCGGCATCGTCCTCCATCAGGGCAAGATCGCGGAGATGGCCACGGGTGAAGGTAAGACGCTGGTGGCGACGCTTCCGCTCTATCTCAACGCCTTGACCCAACGCGGCACCCATCTGGTGACCGTCAACAACTACCTGGCTCGTCGGGACTCCCAGTGGATGGGCCACCTCTTCCAGTTTCTGGGTCTCACCGTCGGTTGTCTGGACGATACCGAACCGCATAGCCCGCAACGCCGCGCCGCGTACGCGTGTGACATCACGTACGGGACCAACAACGAGTTCGGCTTCGACTATCTCCGGGACAACATGGTGTTCTCGCTGGATCACCGGGTGCAGCGGCCGCACTACTATGCGATCATCGATGAGGTGGACAGCATCCTGATCGATGAAGCGCGAACCCCCCTCATCATTTCGGGGCCGGTGGGAGACGAAACGAACACGAAGTACGCCGAGTACAACGCCCGCGTGCGCCAGCTGGTCCGGAAGCAGAATGCCATCGTCAATCAGTTGGTGGCCGAGGCCGAGCCGGAGGTGACGGGGAACGGCGAGCCGCCCTACGAGGCCGGGGTCAAGCTCTTCAAGGCGCAGAAGGGTATTCCGAAGAACAAGCGTCTGATGAGGTTGATGCAGGAGCCCTCGATTCAGCAGCTCGTGCAGCGCGTGGAGTTGGACTATATCGGGGATCGTAAGCTGCCGTCTCGGGACCGACGCTTCAAGACCTTCGAGAACGACCTGTTTTTCGTGATGGACGAAAAGGGGCGCTCAGTGCATCTCACGGATCAGGGGTCGGAGGAGATGAGCCCCAACGATCCGGAGCTGTTCATCGTGCCCGACATCTCCGAGCAGGTGGGCAAGATCGAGCACGACGAGTCGCTCTCCCCAGAGGAGAAGCTGGCCCGGCGTCGCGAACTCGAAGGGGAATACGCCGAGAAGTCCGAAAAGCTGCACATCATCCATAAGCTGTTGCAAGCCCATGCCCTGTACGAAAAGGATGTGGAGTACGTCGTACAGGACGGACAGGTCTATATCGTTGACGAGTTCACGGGCCGCATCATGCCGGGACGGCGATGGTCGGATGGACTCCATCAGGCCATCGAGGCCAAGGAAAGCGTGACGGTGCGGGGCGAGACCCAAACGCTCGCGACCATCACGATCCAGAACTATTTCCGCATGTACGACAAGCTCGCGGGCATGACCGGCACGGCCGAGACCGAAGAGCGCGAGTTCTATGAGATTTACGCGTTGGACGTCATGGTCATTCCGACCAATCGCCCGGTCCGCCGGAAGGACTTAGACGACGTCATCTATCGGACGCGGCGGGAGAAATACAACGCCATTATCGAGGAGATCGAGCGCAATCACGAGCGCGGTCTGCCGGTGCTCGTGGGCACGACGTCTGTCGATGCGTCCGAGACGTTGGCGCGCATGCTGAAGCGGCGCGGCATGAAGTACGAGGTGCTGAACGCCAAACAGCACCAGCGCGAAGCGGAGATCGTCAAGTTCGCGGGACAGGCCGGCGCGGTTACGATCGCGACCAACATGGCGGGCCGCGGGACCGACATCAAACTGGGCCCCGGAGTCAAGCAGTGTACGGTCTGCGGGATAACGTCCAAGCTGGCACCGTTCGGCCAACAGCTGGAGCAGCCGGATCTGACGCGCGCGGAAATCAGTGACCGCGGATGCGAAGATGATCCGCCCTGTGGGTTGGTGATCGTCGGGACCGAGCGGCACGAATCGCGGCGCATCGATCGACAGCTGCGGGGGCGGTCCGGCCGGCAGGGGGATCCGGGACAGACTCGCTTCTTCATGTCGCTTGAAGACGACCTGATGCGGCTCTTCGCATCGGATCGCATTGCCCGGTGGATGGACAAGACTGGGGCGGAAGAGGGCGATGTCATTACGCATCCCCTGGTCACCAGCGCAATCGAGAACGCCCAGAAACGGGTCGAACTCCAAAACTTCCAGATCCGCAAGCGCCTGCTCGACTACGATGACGTGATGAACCAGCAGCGCGAGGTTGTCTATTCGTTGCGGCTGTTCGCGCTGGAAGGGGGAGAGGAACTGAAGGCCGAATCCGTCCGCATGGTCGTGGCGGCCATGGAGCGCTTCGCCGCTCAGTACGAAGGGGTTGAACCCGAAGAGTGGGACCGCAAGCTCATGGGCGCCGAACTGCTCATGAAGTATCTCGTGTCCGTGCCGGCACTGGAAGACAACGAGCAGGTCAAAGACGTCGAGGCGCTCACCACCGCCCTGAAGGATGCCGGGAGCAAGGCGTTTCATGGCAAGATCGACTCGTGGAACGATCTGGCCAAACGCTACAACGCACCGGACCTCTCCGAGCGCCTTCTCTCCCAGCTGATGCTTCAGGTCTTGGACGAGAAATGGAAGGACCACCTGTACGACCTGGATCAGCTCCGCCACGCCATTCAGTATCGCGCATGGGGACAGAAGGATCCGCTGGTCGAGTACAAGCAGGAAGCGTTCGACCTGTTCGCGGACCTGATGCACGACATCCGACAGTCCTTCACCGAACGGTTCTCCAAGCTCCAGGTACAGGGACCCGGACCCTCCGGTCCCGGGGTCCGAGGGGCGCCCCCCGTGCGCCGCCCACCGGCGGGCCGTCCGATCCACCAGCAGGCACCTGAGGCGGAGACGGATCTCCTCGTGCCAGGGGCCAGCACGCCCCCGCCACCTACGCTCAAAGGGGCAGTTGCCTCCAGCGCCAGTGGTGCCCGACCGGCCGGGGGTGGTACCGCAAGTGCGGGGGTGCCCAAGGTCGGGCGCAACGATCCCTGTCCGTGCGGGTCCGGCAAGAAGTACAAGAAATGCCATGGCGCCAAATGAGCGGCCGGCCGCTGGCGGCTAGCGACCAGCTTGTACCGATGCCAGCGTACTCCTGGACCCTGTCGTCAAAACGGCCGGGGACGGTCGGCCGTCGGGACCATGCCGCAGCTGGTCGCGGGTTAGCTGGCCGCTGATTCCCGCACCTCCCCCGCGAGGTTTCGTACCGTCTCCGCTGTGCCTCAGGGCGGATATTGCGCGCCATGGAACGACTTCGTGTGTCCGAGCTCTCCGCCGGCGATCGCCCCCGAGAACGGCTTCTCACGCAGGGTGCGGCAGCGTTGACGCCCGTCGAGCTGCTGGCGATTCTCATAGGGACGGGGACGGCTGACCGGGACGCTTCGGAAATCGCGTCCCTCGTGCTGGCGTCGGCCGGTGGTACGATGAGACGCCTCGCTCGGCGTCCCATCGGGGCCCTGGCGGCGCTGCCGGGTATCGGACGAGTCAAAGCCGCCCGCATCCTTGCGGCCCTGGAGCTGGCACGGCGCCTCGCCTGCGAACCGCAGGAGCATGTCCGGGAGGTTCGGTCGCCGGAGGACGTTGCGAGGACCTGTGGTCCTCAGCTTCGTGATCTGGTGGTTGAGGAATTCCACGTCGTGACCCTCGACGCGCAGAACCGTATCACCCGTCAGATGTTGGTGACTCGAGGCATTCTGAACGGATCGCTGGTCCATCCGCGGGAGGTCTTTCGTGAAGCGATCGCGGAATCGGCGGCCGGGATCATCGTCGTGCACAATCACCCCAGCGGGAATCCGGCGCCCTCCCCGGAAGACAAAGCGGTGACCATTCAGCTGGTCGAGGCGGGCCGACTCCTCGACATCCCGCTCTTCGACCATGTCATCGTGGCCGGAGATCGCTTTTTCAGTTTCGCGGAGGCCGGATTGTTGTGACCCTAGCGCTCGCGGACATCGATGCGGGTTTTGCGCGAGCCCTCGCGGATCGGGCCGACCGTCTCGATCTCGATCTGGTCGAGCGGGCGTACCGTTACGGTGCCGCCGCGCATAAGGGACAAAAGCGGCTTTCCGGAGATGATTTCATCTCCCACGCGGTAGCCGTCGCGCAGATCCTGTTCGACCACCACATGGATTCGGTGACCATTGCCGCGGCGCTGTTGCACGACGTCGTAGAGGACGCCGATGTCACGGTCGACGAGTTGCGGCAGCAGTTCGGGGATGAAGTAGGCGTTATTGTCGACGGCCTTACCAAGATCTCGAGTCTGAGCTTCCGGTCCAGCACCGAAGAACAGGTCGAGAACTATCGGAAACTCCTGCTGTCGATCGCCAGTGATGCGCGCGTCATCATCGTCAAGCTGGCGGATCGCCTGCACAACATGCGCACGCTCGAGTATTTGCCGTCGGAGAGCCAGCGGCGCATCGCACGAGAGACGCGGGAGATCTATGCGCCGCTCGCGCACCGCTTCGGCATGGGCGGGATCAAAGCCGAGCTGGAGGATTTGGCGTTCCGGTTCTTGGAGGCGGACGATTTCACCGGTCTCGACCGGAAGCTGCACGATCGTCGCGTGCAGCGGGACGAGATGATCAACCGTCTCCGCGTGCCGTTGAGTGAGGCGTTGCGGGAAGAGGGCATCGAGCCGTTCGAGATTCACGGCCGCACCAAGCATCTCTGGTCGATCTTCCGGAAGATGAAGCAACGCGGGACACCGCTCGAGGAAGTGTACGACCTGATGGCGGTGCGTGTGCTCGTGCAGTCCGTGCCGGATTGCTATCACGTCCTCGGCGTCATCCACCACCATTGGACGCCGCTGCAGGAACGCATCAAGGACTACATCGCGTCTCCCAAGTCCAACGGGTATCAATCGCTCCACACGACGATCTTCGGTCCGGGCGGCGAACTGTACGAGATTCAGATCCGGACGTGGGAGATGCATCGGACGGCGGAATACGGCATCGCGGCCCATTGGGTCTACAAGGAGGGCAGTTCCAAACGTGATGATCTCGACATGCATCTGGCGTGGTTCCGCCAGCTCCTCGAACTCCAACAGGACGCGCATTCTCCCGAAGAGTTCCTCGAGTTCCTGAAGATCGATCTCTACCAGGACGAGATCTTCGTATTCACGCCCAAAGGGGACGTCAAACGACTCCCCAAGGGCGCCACGCCCATCGACTTTGCGTTTGCCGTCCACACGGAGATCGGGCTCCGAACGCAGGGGGCACGAGTCAATGGGCGCATCTCACCGCTCCATCGCCCGCTCAAGAACGGGGATACGGTCGAAATCCTGGCCGGATCTCAGGTTCGTCCCAGCCGCGATTGGATCAACCACGTGCGCACCGCCCGAGCGCGCCACCGTATCCGGCAATGGATCAAACAGGAGGAGTCGGACAAAAGCATCGGCTTGGGCCGCGACATCCTGGCGCGCGAGGTGCGGCGCCGGCGGCTGCAGCAACCGGACGAAACCACCATGAAGGGCGCGGCTCGAACTTTGTCCGTGGGGTCCGAGGATGGGCTGCTGCAGGCGCTTGGTCGCGGCGACATTCCAACCGGGCAGGTGTTGCGGGCGCTGTATCCCGACCGCCCCACCGAGGATTTGGACAATGCCAAACCCAACGTGTTCGGTCGCGTCATCGATCGTATCCGTCTCGGGCGGGGAGTGCGGATCCATGGCGTTGACGGACTGCTCGTCCGATATGCGCAGTGCTGTCAGCCGGTGCCGGGTGATCCGGTCGTGGGATTCGTCACGAAGGGGAAGGGGATTTCGATCCACCGTGCGGACTGTCCCAATCTCTTGACGCTGCCGGCCAATGAGGACCGCCGCGTCGAGATCGACTGGAAGGAAATGGAAGGGGAGGTCTACGAGGTCTGTCTGGCCGTGGCGGGAGAGGATCGGCGGGGTTTGTATGCAGACATCATGCACGCTGTTTCAGGAACCGGCACCAACATTCGCCGAGCGGATCTGTCCAGTCGGGATGGGGGCATGTTCGGGACGGTATTCGTCGAAGTGGAGAACAGCGCTCACCTCTCGAAGGTGATTCGCGCGATGCGGCGCATCAAAGGCGTGGCCAGCGTCGAACGGCGTGAACCCACGGGCCCGCGTGTTGTCGAAACGGAAGAGCAACCACCGGATGACGAGTGACGTGAGCGCGTTCGATCTCACCTTGCCGTGGGCGCCCGCCGGCGATCAACCCGCGGCCATCGAGCACCTGAGTCGTGGCCTGGAGGAGGGGCGTCCGTACCAGACGCTGCTTGGCGTTACCGGATCCGGAAAGACGGTCACGGTGGCCAAGGTGATCGCGCAGTACGGCAGGCCGGCGCTCGTGCTCTCCCACAACAAGACGCTGGCGGCGCAGCTGTACGGTGAACTCAAGTCGTTCTTTCCGCACAACGCGGTCGAGTATTTCATCTCCTACTACGACTACTATCAGCCCGAGGCCTATGTCCCGGCCACGGATACGTACATCGAGAAGGATTCCTCCATCAACGAGGATATCAACGCGCTCCGGCTCCGCGCGACGTCCAGCTTGATGGAGCGAGAGGACGTGGTCATCGTGGCGACCGTCAGTGCCATTTACGGCTTGGGTGACCCCGGTGAATACCGCGACCTCATGGTCACGATTCACGTCGGCGATCAGCGGGGGCGCGACGGCATTCTCGAGGAACTCGTTCGGATCCAGTATCACCGCAATGATGTCGCGCTGGAGCGGGGGACGTTTCGCGTCCGCGGGGACACGATCGAAGTCTTCCCCGCGTACGAGGAACAGGGGGTCCGGATCGAACTGTGGGGAGACACGGTCGAACGCATCTCCAAGATCGATCCGCTGACGGGGCGGCAGATCGCGCAACTCCAACGGTGCGCCGTGTATCCGGCCACGCACTTTGTCGTCCGCCGCCCAGCGGTTGAGCGTGCGGTGCGAGCCATTCGGGCGGAACTGGATGAGCGGCTGCGGGAGCTGCGGACCGCGGGCAAGTTGCTCGAGGCCCAACGACTGGAATCGCGCACCAACTTCGACATCGACATGCTGCTGGAGATCGGCACGTGCGCGGGGATCGAGAACTACTCCCGGCACCTGACGGGTCGCCGGCCCGGAGAGCGGCCGGCGTGTCTGCTGGACTACTTTCCGCCGGATTTCCTGACGGTCATCGACGAATCCCACGTGACGATTCCGCAGTTGGGAGGCATGTACGAGGGAGACCGGTCGCGCAAGACCACGCTGGTCGAGTATGGGTTTCGACTCCCCTCCGCGCTCGACAACCGGCCGCTCAACTACACGGAGTTCATGGAGATCGTGCCGCGGATCATCTTCGTGTCGGCGACGCCGGGACCGAGAGAGGCGAGTCTGTCGGACGGACGCGTGGTCGAGCAGATCATCCGGCCCACGGGTCTCGTGGACCCCATGGTCGAGGTGCGGCCGGTCGGGGGCCAGGTTGACGATCTGTTGGGCGAAATCCGCGCCTGTGAGGCGGCCCATCAGCGGGTGCTCGTGACGACGCTGACCAAGCGCATGTCGGAAGATCTCACCGATTATTTGCAGCAGACCGGCGTGCGCGTTCGCTATATGCACTCCGATATCGATTCCATCGAGCGCATGGAGATCGTTCGCGGGCTCCGGTTGGGCGAGTTCGACGTGCTGGTGGGCATCAATCTGCTTCGAGAGGGGCTGGATCTCCCGGAGGTTGGTCTGGTGGCGATTCTCGATGCGGATCAGGAGGGGTTCCTCCGCTCGGAGAGTTCGCTCATCCAGACCGTTGGTCGGGCGGCGCGAAACCTCGAGGGGCGCGCCATTCTGTACGCGGATCGCATGACGGGCTCCATGCAGCGCGCGTTGGACGAGATGGAGCGCCGGCGAGCGATCCAGCGGGAACACAATGCGACGCACGGCATCACGCCGGTCTCCATCAGCAAGTCGGTGGAAGAGGTGCGGTTCGTAACGCGAGTGGCCGACGCGCGCAGCGAGGCGCCTCGTCGCAAACGGCGGGCCGAGCCCAGCGATCTCGATCCGGAACAGTGGGTCGAAGTGCTCGAGCGCCAAATGCGCGAGGCGTCCGCCGAGCTCGATTTCGAGCTTGCGGCTCAGCTGCGGGATCAGATCTTTGAGTTGCGCGCCAAGATGGATCGGGCCGGACGAAAGAAGACGGATTCGCCGACCGGGTCGCCCGGCAGCCGCCGGCAACGCGCGTGAGGGCGGAGGAGGCGACGGCCGTTTCGGTGGAACACCTGGAATCCATCGCCCGTCAGCTGTGGGACCAACTGGACGACCGCGCGGTCGTGTGGCTCACCGGGGACGTGGGCACCGGCAAGACGACGTTCGCCCGATTGTTGACGCGAGCAGCCGGGGCCCAACCAGCCCGGAGTCCCACGTACGCCCTCGTCCACCGCTACGATTCCCCCTCCGGCCCCATCATCCACGCCGACTGCTACCGACTGCGATCGGCGGACGAAGCGATCGACCTCGATCTGCATGACCTCCGGCGGGCGGCCAGAGTGCTGCTCATTGAATGGCCGGAACGCGCCGGCGCGCACGCCCCATCCCCCAACGTGCACCTGGAGTTCGCCCACGACGACGATCCGGAGATCCGCGTGATCCGTCGCCTGCAATGACTTGGCGCCTTGCGCTGGACACGGCCAGCGAATTAGGGAGCGTCGCCGTGGGTCGAGGCGACAACCCGGTTGCAACGGTCATGCTGCCGCCACGGTCGCATGCACGTCATCTCGTGCCGGCGATGGCGACGTGCCTGAGGATGCTCGGGATCGGATACGACGACCTCACGGAGATCGTGCTGGCGGACGGTCCCGGGAGCTTTACCGGATTGCGGATAGGGGCGGCTACCGTGCAGGGAGTGCTGGCTGCACACCCCTGCGAGTTCTGGGTCGCGCCGTCAATGATGGGGCTGGCCTGGGGCGCCGCCCGGCACGCGGACGATACGGTGGCCGTCCTGTATGACGCTCTTCGTGGCGACGTATTCGCGGCGATCTATCAGTTCGCGGATGGGAATGTGATCGCGCACACTGAACCCATCCTCGTATCGGCCGGAGAATTACAGCGCTGCGCTCGGGTTCGGCCGACGGTCGTGCTCGGGGACGGTGCCCGTGCCCATGCCGATGTGATTGAGGCGTGGGCCGGGACCAGACCGCTCGGTGCGAACCGCAGCGTCCCCCGCGCCGAATACCTGCTGCCGCTGGTCGGGATGGCGGGGGGGGCCAGACGAATCACGGATGCTACCGTGTTCGAGCCGGTCTACGGCCGCGCGGCCGAAGCACAGGTACGCTGGGAGCGGCAACATGGGCGAAGGCTTCCGGATTCGTCTGCTGAGGCCTGAGGATCGTCCAACGCTCGCTGAGATCGAGTCGGAGGTGTTCTCTGACCCCTGGCCCGGCGCTGCGTTTGATGCGCTCCTGGGGCCCTACGCGATCGCGGCGGAGCGAGACGGGCGGGTGGTCGGCTTTGTGCTGGGGAGGGCGGTGGCCGACGAGGGGGAGGTCCTCAACCTCGCGGTCGTCCCCGACCAGCGCAGGCGAGGTGTAGCACGAGCGTTGTTGGATGAGCTTTTGAAGTACCTGACCGATGACGGAGTACGACTGGTGTTTCTCGAGGTGCGGGAGTCCAACGAGGGGGCTCTCGCATTTTACGAAAAAGCGGGATTCGAGAGGGTCGGACGACGGCCCGGATACTACCGTCTCCCGCGCGAGGATGCCCTGGTGATGCGTCGATGCATCGGTGCCGATCCAGGTGCGCAAAAGAATGATGCGAAGGGGCGTATCTTTGGTTGACAAAACAACTTAAAGCTCCTATAGTGTTGGCTTCGTCCGGGTCCCAACCCAGCGAAATCGACGGAGATTTCACCATGAGTAGTAGGAGCTTGAACAAGGTGCTCTTGATCGGCAACCTCGGGGCTGATCCTGAGGTCCGGAGCACCTCCAATGGGACCAGGGTGGCCACGCTATCCATCGCCACGAGCCGGCAGTGGAATTCCGCGACCGGCGAGAAGCAGGAAAAGACGGAATGGCATCGCGTCGTTCTGTGGAACAACCGGAGCGGAAGTGGTTTGGCGGACGTCGCCGACAAGTATCTGAACAAGGGCGATCAGGTCTACATCGAAGGCAGTATCGAGTATCGCACTTGGGAGGACCGTGAAGGCAAGACGCGCTATTCCACGGAGATTCGCGCCCGAGAATTGATCATGCTTGGCGGCCGGGGGGGGGGTGGTGGACGGCAACCCGCAAAAGCGGCCGCGGGCGAATCAGTCTCGAACAACGACGCGGAGTCGTATCGGGACTTCCCGGAGGCACTCGATGAAGAGGAAGACGATCTGCCTTTTTAGCGGGCCATTTGCGTTGGCGGCCGCCACCTTGGTGGTGGCCGCTCCGCTCGCCGCTCAAGACACGACCATGACAGCGCAAACGTCGGGCGATGTGCACGTTGTCCAGCGTGGCGAGACGTTGTGGGCGCTGGCTGAGTATTACATGGGTGATCCGCTTCTGTGGCCGGAGATCTACCGGATCAACACCACGGTCGTGGAGGATCCGCACTGGATCTTCCCGGGCGAA
>Ga0302046_10005182_pt1 | contig 11515 bp, 9 predicted proteins | sample RVTome_11_FD_200261 | JGI IMG/M metagenome (GOLD analysis project Ga0302046, IMG submission 200261) | Soil microbial communities from uranium-contaminated site in the Upper Colorado River Basin, Wyoming, United States - RVT147D111 (version 2) ... | reverse complement strand
CCCAGCCACCCACAGGATACTGCCATTGGGTGGCTGGGTGGGGGAGCGGGCCGGTGATGCCAAACGATCGGAAAATGCTCTAGCCAGGCATCGCGACATCGCACCTGGTGGTATGGTTCCAACAAAAAGGTTCCCGCCTGGAACCTTTTGTTGGAAGCTGAACACCACTAGAAAATATACATTTGGTGGGCTGGTTGCGTCGTCATACCGAGCAGACCATCATGGGGCTGCGCGCAACACCTGGGGGGCCATCGATGTCAGCCAAGATCGGAGACGTGCTTCTGGTCGGAAGCGTGCCGTTCGACAGCGTCGAGGAGGTCTTGGAGACCTGCGCCCGGTCGCTCGGCTCCCACGCCTACGCATTGCCTGATGGCGAGATCGGTCCGCGCAAGAACTGGATCCAGGGCCTGCCGGGCATGACCTTTTCGAAGAACCCGGACCTCGATCCGATCCGCGTGGTTCCGCCGGACGAGGTGAAGAGCCCCACCAGCCACGATCCGGAGCAGATGAAGGCCACGCGGAGCACCTACAGGCTCAAGCCCGGCATAACCGAGACAACGCTGGAACTCCCCTACGCCGAGGCGGCCATCCGGTCTTACGAGGCCTTCAAGACGTTGCGGGCGGCGGCGGATATCGACCCCGGCCTTCGCTTCCAGGTCTCGCTGCCGTGTACCCGCGCCGGCACGGTCGGCTTCTTTCCCGACCCGGCCGACCACGCCGTGGTGATACGCGCCTACGAGCGCGCCATTCGCTCCGACATCCAGGAGATCCTGCGCCACGTGCCCGCGGACGATCTGGTGATCCAATGGGATTATTGTTCGGAGTTGCTCGATATCCTGGGCGCGCGCGACAAATACCTGGACGGGGATCCCGGCACCGGGACGCTCGCCTCTGATGAGCGTTTCGAGAAGTACACGTCGAAGGACTATCTGGCGCCGATGACGGACGCGATCCCCGAAGAGGTGCTGATGGGCTACCACATCTGCTACGGCACCTGGGGCGGCTGGCCCATGACGGAAGTCGAGGACATCGGCTTCTGCGTGCGCCTGGCCAATGCCTTGGCCGGGAATACGCCCAGGCGCGTCGACTTCTTTCATCTGCCCGCGATGCGCGACGCCGACGACGCTTTCTTCAGGCCGCTTGAAGACCTGCGTGTCGGCGAGGCCAAGATCTTTCTCGGGCTGGAGCTGGCGGACGGGGTCGAGGCGATGGTCCGCCGCGCCGACTCGGCGCGCAAGTTCCTGCCCGAATTCGGCGTGTCGCATTATTGCGGCTATGGCCGTGAGGAGCCGGCGCGGGTGCGCGAACTGCTGGCCGACATCGTGGCCGGCGCGGACCGGATCGCCGCCCGCTGACGCTGCCCGTCGTTGCTTTGCCTCAGCCGTCACCATTGTTGCGCTGCGCCGCCCGTTTGCGCAGGAGGACGGTGTCGAGATGGCTCATCACCACCTCGCCGTGCTGGTTGGCGAGCTCGATCCGGACGGTGACGATGCCGGCGTGCGGCCGCGAGCGCGAGGCCCGCTTCTCGGTGCATTCCATGGCCAGGGTCAGCGTGTCCCCGGGCCGCACGGGCTTCAGGAAGCGCAGCTCGTCGTAGCCGAAGGAAACGATGACCGCGTCGGCATTGATCGGCGAGGTGCGCAGCAGACGCTGCTTGACCGCCAGCACGTAGAGACCGGACGCGGTGATGCCGCCGAAGGCGGCGCGGCCCGCCGCCTCGTCGACATGGATCGGCATGGGGTCCCATTCCCGTGCGAAGGCCAGCATGTGGGCCTTGTCGATCAGGTGGCTGCCGCCGGTCAGCCGGTCGCCCGGCTCGATGTCGTCGAAGAACAGGCTTTCGCTCATGCAATACGGTCCCCGGCCGCCCCATCGTCGCCCTGCGCGGCGTTAACCCTAGCATGCGGACCTTCGCCCGCGATGCGCGAGAAGGCTGGCCCAGCGGAGGTGGCTCGGTTAGAGTTCCGGTAACGTTACGTTTCGACTTTCGCCATCCGACAACCCAGGCACAGGGGGAGTAAATGAAACGCTTCAGCCTCGCAGCGGCGGTTCTGACCGCGGCGCTCGCGACCGCGCCGGCCCAGGTAGCCCAGGCGGCCCAGGCGGGCAAGACGCTGGTCTTCTGTTCCGAGGGCAGCCCCGAGGGCTTCAATCCCACGCTCTACAGCTCCGGGACGACCTTCGACGCCTCGGCGCGCGCGGTCTACAACCGCCTCGTGGAGTTCGAGCGCGGCTCGACCAAGATCGTGCCGGGCCTGGCCGCATCCTGGACGGTCTCCGAGGACGGCCTCGTCTACACCTTCAAGCTGCGCAAGGGCGTGAAGTTCCACACCACCAGCTACTTCACGCCGAGCCGCGACTTCAACGCCGACGACGTGCTCTACAGCTTCAACCGGCAATGGAAGAAGGACCACCCCTACCACAAGGTCTCGGGCGGCAATTACCAGTACTTCGCCTCGATGGGCATGCCGAAGCTGCTGAAGTCGATCGAGAAGGTCGACGCGACGACCGTGCGCTTCACCCTGACCAAGCCCGAGGCGCCCTTCATCGCCAACATGGCGATGCCTTTCGCCTCGATCCTGTCGGCGGAATACGCGGACAAGATGGCCGCCGCCAAGACCATGGACAAGGTCGACTTCCTGCCCGTGGGCACCGGCCCCTTCCAGTATGTCGACTACCGCAAGGACGCGGTGATCCGCTACAAGGCCAATCCCGCCTACTGGTCCGGCAAGGCCAAGATCGACACGCTCGTCTTCGCCATCACCAAGGACGCCTCGGTGCGCTGGGCCAAGCTCAAGGCCGGCGAGTGCCACGTGATGCCCTATCCGAACCCGGCGGACCTGGAGGCGATGCGCAAGCATCCCGACGTGAACCTGCTGCAGCAGGAAGGCCTCAACGTCGGCTACCTCGCCTACAACATGAAGAAGAAGCCCTTCGACAACCTCAAGGTGCGCCAGGCGCTGACCATGGCGATCAACCGCGACGCCATCATCAAGGCGGTGTTCCAGGGTGCGGGCAAGGTCGCCAAGAACCCGATCCCACCGACAATCTGGTCCTACAACAAGGCGACCAAGGCCTATCCCTACGATCCCGCGCAGGCCAAGAAGCTGCTCGCCGAGGCCGGCCACGCCAAGGGCTTCGAAACCGACATCTGGGCGATGCCGGTGCAGCGGCCCTATAACCCCAACGCGCGGCGCATGGCCGAGATGATCCAGGCCGACTGGGCCGCGGTCGGCGTCAAGGCCAAGATCATCTCCTACGAGTGGGGCGAATACCTCAAGCGCAGCATCAAGAACTCCGAGCACACCACGATCCTGCTCGGCTGGACCGGCGACAACGGCGATCCGGACAACTTCCTGCACGTGCTGCTCGGCTGCGACGGCGCCAAGGACGGCGGCATCAACCTCGCGCGCTGGTGCCACAAGCCCTTCGACGACCTGATCATGCAGGCCAAGGCGACGCCGGACGTGAAGAAGCGGACGGCGCTCTACGAGAAGGCGCAGCTCGTCTTCAAGGCGCAGGCGCCCTGGGCGACGATCGCGCATTCGATCGTCTTCAAGCCGGTGCGCAAGAACGTCGTCGATTTCCGCATCGACCCGTTCGGCGGGCACGACTTCTACGGCGTCGACCTGAAGTAGGAGCGGCGCGAACGCGAATGGACTGAGCGCGGCGAGCCTTGACCCATGCTGCGCTTCGTCCTCTACCGGCTGGGGGTGGTGATCCCGACCTTTCTCGGGGTCACCATCCTCGCCTTCTCGCTGATCCGCCTGATCCCGGGCGACCCGATCGAGATCATGGTCGGCGAGCGCGGCATCGAGGCGTCCCGCCACGCCGAGCTGCGCGCCCGGTACGGCTTCGACAAGCCGTTGGTGCAGCAATACGGCATCTACCTGGGCGGCGTGCTGCGGGGCGACCTCGGCCGTTCGATCGTCACCAGGCAGCCCGTGCTCGACGAGTTCCTCACCGTCTTCCCCGCCACCATCGAGCTGTCGCTGACGGCGATCCTGTTCGCGCTGCTGCTTGGCCTGCCGGCGGGGGTGCTGGCGGCGGCCAAGCGCGGCACGCCGGCCGACCACGCCGTCATGGGGGTCGCCATCACCGGCTATTCGATGCCGGTCTTCTGGTGGGGGCTCCTGATGATCCTCCTGTTCTCGGTGACCCTCGACTGGACGCCGGTCTCCGGGCGAATCGCGGTGCAGCATTTCATCGAGCCGGTCACCGGCTTCATGCTGATCGACACGCTGATCGCCGGCGACCGCGCCGCCTTCGTCTCGGCGCTCCGCCACCTCATCCTGCCGGCGATCGTGCTCGGCACCATCCCGCTCGCGGTGATCGCGCGGATGACGCGCTCGTCCATGCTGGAGGTGCTTGGCGAAGACTATATCCGCACCGCCAAGGCCAAGGGCCTCACGCCGCTCCGCGTGGTCTGGGTGCACGCGCTGCGCAACGCCCTCATCCCGGTGGTGACGGTGGTCGGGTTGCAGGTGGGCCTCCTGCTCTCCGGCACCATCCTGACGGAGACCATCTTCTCCTGGCCGGGGCTCGGCAAGTGGCTGGTCGAGTCGATCAACCGCCGCGACTATCCTGTGCTGCAGGGCGGCGTGCTGCTGGTCGCCTGCCTGATCATCTTCGTGAACCTGACGGTCGACCTGCTCTACGGCCTCATCAACCCGCGCATCCGGCACGCGCGGTAGGGCGATGGCGGAGCTCGCGCAGATCCCGGCCGACCCCGTCCCCGCCGCCCCCGCGGCCCACGCGCCGGTGCCGCCGGCGCTGGAGACCTGGCGCGACTTCCGCGCCAACCGCACGGCGCTCGTCGGGCTGATCGTCGTCCTGCTGCTGGCGGGGCTGGCGATCGCCGCCGACTGGCTGGCGCCGCACGCGCCGAGCCAGCAGTTCCGCGAGGCGCTCCTGGCGCCGCCCTTCTGGGCCGAGGGGGGCAGCTTCCGCTTCCCGCTCGGCACCGACGACCTCGGCCGCGACATCCTCTCCCGCCTCATGCACGGGGCGCGGCTCTCGCTGATGATCGGGCTCGCCGTGGTCGTGCTGGCGCTGACCGCCGGCGTGCTGCTGGGCCTGATCGCGGGGTTCTTCCCGGGCATCGTCGACACCGGGCTGATGCGCTGCATGGACATCATGCTGGCGCTGCCGGCGCTGCTGCTGGCGATCGTCATCGTCGCCATCCTGGGCCCCAGCCTGGTCAACGCGATGATCGCGGTCTCGATCGTCTACGTGCCGCATTTCACGCGCCTCACGCGCTCGGCGGTGCTGGGCGAGCGCGCCAAGCCCTACGTCACCGCCTCGCGCATCGCCGGCGCCGGGCTCGGCCGGCTCATGTTCGTGACCGTGCTGCCGAACTGCATGGCGCCGCTGATCGTCCAGGGCACGCTCAGCGTCTCCACCGCGATCCTCGACGCGGCGGCGCTCGGCTTCCTCGGCCTCGGCGCCCAGCCGCCGACGCCCGAATGGGGCACCATGCTGGCCAACGCGCTTCAGTACATCGAGCGCGCCTGGTGGGTGGTCACCCTGCCCGGCCTCGCCATCCTGGTCACCGTGCTCGCCTTCAACCTCGCCGGCGACGGGCTGCGCGACGCGCTCGATCCCAAGATGAAGCGCTGAGCCGCAGGTTGCCCGGCATGGCGCTCGTCGAGATCGAAGGCCTTTCCGTCAGTTTCGCCACCCGGCGCGGCGACTTCCCCGCGGTCGAGGACGTCTCGCTCACCATCGACGAGGGCGAGGCGCTCGGCATCGTCGGCGAGTCGGGCTCGGGCAAGAGCGTGGCCATGCTGGCGCTGCTGGGGCTGGTGCCGGCGACCGCGCGGGTCGAGGCGAAGCGGCTCGTCTTCGCCGGGCGCGACCTGCTGAGGATGAGCGTGCGCGAGCGCCGCGCCTTGGCCGGCCGCGAGATGGCGATGATCTTCCAGGAGCCGATGACCAGCCTAAACCCCTGCTTCACGGTCGGCTTCCAGATCATCGAGGCGATCCGGCGGCGGCCGCGCGCCGGCGCCGCCTCGCCGCACGCCCAGGCGGCCGAGCTGCTGGCAAAGGTCGGCATTCCCGATCCCGGGCTGCGTCTTTCCGCCTACCCGCACCAGCTTTCCGGCGGCATGAACCAGCGGGTGATGATCGCCATGGCGCTGGCCTGCGAGCCGCGCCTGCTGATCGCCGACGAGCCTACGACGGCGCTCGACGTGACGATCCAGGCGCAGATCCTCGATCTCCTGGGCGCGCTGCGCGCCGAGCACGCCGCGGCGCTCATCCTGGTCACCCACGACATGGGCGTGATCGCCGAGACGGTCGAGCGGGTGATGGTCATGTACGCGGGCGCGGCGGTGGAGACCGGGCCGGTCGCCGAGGTGCTCGACCGGCCGCGCCATCCCTACACCGCGGCGCTGTTGAACGCGTTGCCTGAACGCGCCGTCGTGGGCGCGCCGCTGTCGACCATTCCCGGCATCGTGCCGGGGATCGAGGACCGGCCGGCGGGCTGCCTCTTCCATCCGCGCTGCGCCCATGCCGAGGCGCGCTGCCGCGCGGCGCGGCCGGGCATATCCCTGCGCGACGGGGCGGCCTTGCGCTGCCACTTCCCCCTCGGGACCGCGGCGGCGGCGACGTGAGCGAAACCGCCCCAATCCTCGCCGCCCGCGATCTGGCCAAGCACTATCCGGTGCGCACGGGCGCGTTCGCGGCCACGCGGATGCTGAAGGCGGTCGACGGGGTCAGCTTCGCGGTCCGGGCGGGCGCCTCGCTCGCGGTGGTCGGCGAGTCGGGCTGCGGCAAGTCGACCCTGGCGCGCGTCGTCGCCATGATCGAGCTGCCGAGCGCGGGCGCGCTCACCATCGACGGCCGCGACGCCACCACGAAGGCCTCGGTGCGGGCGCTCCGCGCCGCGGTCCAGTTCATCTTCCAGGACACCTACGGCTCGCTCAACCCGCGCAAGACCGTGGGCGCCATGCTGGAGGAGCCGCTCAAGCTCAACACGCCGATGACGAAGGCCGAGCGGCGCGAGGCGGCGCGCGACATGCTGGCCCGCGTGGGGCTCCGGCCCGAGCACATCGGGCGCTATCCGCACATGTTCTCCGGCGGCCAGCGCCAGCGCATCGCCATCGCAAGGGCGCTGATGCTGCGGCCGAAGATCGTGGTCGCCGACGAGCCGGTTTCCGCCCTCGACATCTCGGTGCAGGCGCAGATCCTGAACCTCTTGCGCGCGCTGCAGGACGAGTTCGGCCAGGCCTATCTCTTCATCTCGCACGACCTTTCCGTGGTCCGCCACATGGCCGAGGAGATCATGGTGATGTATCTGGGGCGCGCGGTGGAGCGCGGCCCGCGCGCGACCGTGCTCGACCGGCCGCTCCATCCCTACACGCGGGCGCTGATCGCCAGCACGCCGAGCGTCGATCCGGCGCGCCGGCGGGTCCGCGTGCCGGTGACCGGCGAGCCCCCCTCGCCCTTCGATCCGCCCTCGGGCTGCGCCTTCCGCAAGCGCTGCCCGCATGCGGCCGAGATCTGCGCCGCCGAGACGCCGGCGCTGCGCCAACTCGACGGCCGCCTCGTCGCCTGCCACCGCGCCGAGGAGGTCGCCTGACCGGGCAGCCTTCGGCGCCTTCGCCTGCGCTTCCACGCGGTGTCGTTGCGATGCACAATTCCTTGGCAAGCCTGCTTAGAGAATTGGCAATGTCAGGAATATTGTCGGATGAACGGCGACTCGAAAAATCCCCTAAATAGCTAATAACAAGCAATAATATCCAATTTCGAATTCTGGCACGCTAATTGCCATTGGATGGATGGGGCAATGCTGCTCTTGCGAACAGGCGCGCCATGCTCGCCCGGAGAAGCCATCCATGGACTATGTGACGCCGAAGGCCGTCAGTGAGACGATGATCAGTGCGGGCACGCTCAAGGTGTCGTTGCCGCCGCGCCACCTCGTCGTGCGCGGCCTGCTGTCGGGATCAATCCTCGGCTTTGCCACCAGCCTGGCGGTCGGCGCCATCGTGCAGACCGGCCAGCCCATCGTCGGCGCCCTCATCTTTCCGGTCGGCTTCGTGATGATCGTGATCCTCGGCCTGGAGCTGGTCACGGGCAGCTTCGCCCTGGTGCCGCTCCCCTGGATCGAAGGCAAGGCGAGCGGCCGGGCGGTGCTGGCGAACTGGGGCTGGGTATTCCTGGGCAACTTGATCGGCGCGCTCATTTATGCCGGCCTCTACGCCATCGCGATCTCCAAGGCCGGGAGCATCACCGGTCCCGACCCGATCCTCGCCAGGATCGTCGGCATCGCCGAAGCCAAGACGCTAGGCTACAAGGCCGCCGGCAAGGCGGGTCTCGTCACGGTCTTCGTGAAGGCCATCCTCTGCAACTGGATGGTCTGCCTGGGCGTGGTGATGGCGATGACATCGTCTTCCACGGTCGGCAAGATCGCCGCCGCCTGGCTGCCGATCGTGGTGTTCTTCGGCCAGGGCTTCGAGCATTCGGTGGTCAACATGTTCGTGATCCCCGCCGGCATGCTGCTCGGCGCCAAGGTCAGCATCGCCGACTGGTGGCTGTGGAACCAGATTCCGGTGACCCTCGGCAACATCGTCGGCGGTCTCGTGTTCACGGGCCTTGCCATCTACTTCACCCATCGCGGCGCGCCGGCCAAGGTCGTCGCCGCGCCCGCCGGCCCCACGCCGACCGACGCGCCCGCGGAATAGGGCGCCGGCGGGACGGGAGCGATCTCGTGAACGATCAGGCCGGTCCGTTCAGCGACGCCCAGAAGGAGTATCTGGAAGGCTACGCCGCCGGCCTTCGGTTGCGCGAGTTGCTGCCCTTCGTCGGCGAGCGCGGCGATGGGCGCATCACGAGCACCCCCGGCGACGGAGCCGCCAACCTCGCCGCGCCGCTTGACGGCGAGGAAACCGCGTTCGGCATTCCGATCGACGAGCTGACCCGCGAGGAACGCTTCAAGCTCGAGGAGAACCCGCTCGACATATGGGACAAGATCCTGCGCCACGCCGCGGCCGGCACGCCGCCCGAGGGTGGCGACGTCTTCCGTTTCAAGTTCCACGGGTTGTTCTACGTGGCGCCGACGCAGGACTCGCTCATGCTGCGCGTGCGGGTGCCGGCGAACGAGATCGCGGCGCGGCAGATGCGCGCGTTGGCCGGCATCGCCAAGCGCTGGGGCAACGGCCAGGCGCACGTCACGACGCGCGGCAACATCCAGATCCGCGAGATCGCGCCCGGCGACATCGTCAACGTGCTGATGGCGCTCTCCGATGCGGGGCTGACATCGCGCGGCGCCGGCGCCGACAACGTCCGCAACATCACCGCGACCCCGACCTCGGGCCTCGACCCGGCCGAGCTCTACGACGTGCGCCCGCTCGCCAAGGGCCTGCAGTTCTATCTGAGCAACAACCGGGATCTCTTCGGCCTGCCGCGCAAGTTCAACGTCGCTTTCGATACCGGCGGCAGCGTCAGCGTGGTGAGCGATACCAACGACATCGGCTTCCAGGCGGTGCGTATCGACGAAGCGAAGGGCGCCGCACGCGGGTTCGCGGCCGGGGTCTGTTTCCGCGTGCTGTTGGGCGGCATCACCGGGCACGGGTTCTTCGCCGAGGACGCGGGCATCGTGGTGCCGCCGGAGGAATGCGTCGCCGTGGCGGCGGCGATGATCCGGGTCTTCGCCGCCCTGGGCGACCGCACCGACCGGAAGAAGGCGCGGCTGCGCCATCTCATCGATCGTGTCGGTCTCGACGCCTATTTGGCGGCCGTGGAGGACAAGCTCGCCTTCCCGCTGCGCCGGCTGCCGCCCGACATGGGCAGCCGACCGCGCGCCGTGATCCGCCACGGCCATGTCGGCGCCTATACGCAGAAGCAGCCGGGGCTGAGCTATGTCGGCGTCGCGGTGCCGGTCGGCCGGCTCACGGTGGCGCAGATGTCGAAGCTCGCCGAGCTTGCGGAGGAGCGCGGCTCGGGCGCCCTGCGCCTGACGGTGTGGCAGAACGTGATCCTGCCGGACATCGAGGACGGCGACCTGGGCGCCGTGCGGCGCCGGGTGAAGGCGATGGGCCTCGACACCAGCGCCTCGGCGGCGTCCGCCGGGCTGGTCGCCTGCACCGGCAACACGGGGTGCAAGTTCGCCCTGTCGGACACCAAGCGCCACGCGCTCGAGATCCGTCGGGCGCTCGATCGCGCGGTGACGCTCGACGGGCCCGTCAACATCCACCTGACCGGCTGTCCCAACTCCTGCGCCCAGCACTACGTCGGCGATATCGGCCTGCTGGGGGCGCAGGTCGCGGCGGGCAGCGAGACCGTGGAGGGCTACACCGTGCTCCTCGGCGGCGGCTTCGGCCGCGAGCAGGCCCTGGCCCGCGAGATCGCCTCGGGCGTGCCGGCCGACGCGCTGCCGGGCGCGCTCTGCCGCCTGCTTAAGACCTACCTGGCGCGGCGCGAGACCGGCGAGAGCTTCGCCGCCTTCGCCCAGCGCCATGAGGTCGGCGATCTCCGCGCGATGCTGCTGGACGGCGTATCGTGACTTTGACGCGCCTCGCCGGGCCGGGCGCGGCGATCGATCTCCTGCCCGACGACGCGCCGTTCTCCCCGGAGCAGCGCGCCTGGTTGTCGGGCTTCGTGCTGGCGCTTCTGGAGGCGGGCGGCGCGGCCGCCGAGACCAGGGCGCCCGCGCTCCCGATCGCGGTGCTCTTCGCCTCGCAGACCGGCACCGCCGAGCGCCTCGCGCGCAAGCTCGCCCGCGCCGCCAAGGGCCGTGGCTTCGCCGCCACCGCGCGCGACATCGGCGAGTTGACCCTGCCCGAGCTGGCCGGGCTCGGGCATGCCGTGGTGATCGCGGCGACGCACGGCGAGGGCGAGCCCCCGGATACCGCGCTCTCCGTCAGCCGCGCGCTCGCCGAGGCCGAGGGCGAGGCGCTCGCCGGGCTTCGCTACGCGGTGCTGGCGCTCGGCGATTCGAGCTACCTCAAGTTCTGTGCCTACGGCGCCTTTCTCGACGAGCGTTTCGCCGCGCTCGGCGGCGAGCGCCTGGTCGAGCGCGTCGACTGCGACGGCGATCCCGACGCGCCCTTCGGCGCCTGGCGCGACAGCGTCCTGGATCTGGTCGCGGAGGAAACCGGCGCGGCGGCGCCCGGCGATGCGGGCGCCAGCGCTGGCGACGACGACGACGCGCCGGGCGACGCGCCGGGCTCCCGCGGCAACCCGCTCGCCGCGACCGTGGTCGACAACCGGGCGCTGACCAGCGGCGCCTCGGACCGCGAGGTGCGCCACATCGCGCTGACGCCGAACGACATTGCGCTCGTCTACGAGCCCGGCGACGCGCTCGGCGTGGTCGTGTCGAACCCGCCGGAGATGGTCGCCGCGGTGCTCGCCGCGACGGGATTCGACGGCGGCGCGAGGGTCAGCCTGGAGGGCGGGCCGACCCTGGCGGAGGCGCTGGCGCACCGGCTCTCGATCGGGCGGTTGACCCAGCCGACCGTGATCAAGTTCGCCGCGGCGGCGAAGGACCCCGAGCTGTCGGCGCTGCTCGAGCCCG
>Ga0302046_10005181_pt1 | contig 11516 bp, 9 predicted proteins | sample RVTome_11_FD_200261 | JGI IMG/M metagenome (GOLD analysis project Ga0302046, IMG submission 200261) | Soil microbial communities from uranium-contaminated site in the Upper Colorado River Basin, Wyoming, United States - RVT147D111 (version 2) ... | reverse complement strand
AGACGGCGTGAGTTACGCGAAGAAGCTGCAAAAGGACGAGGCGGAAATCAATTGGCGCGCGACCGCGGAAGTCCTGGAACGGCGCATCCGCGCCTTCGATCCCTGGCCGGTGGCGTGGTGCGAAATCGGCGGCGAGCGTACCCGGATCTGGAAGGCCGAGGTCACTGGGCAGCGCTGCATCGCTCGGCCCGGTGACGTGCTGGAGGCCGGCCGCGAAGGCATCTCGGTGGCCACCGGCGACGGTGTTCTTCGCCTGCTGGAGTTGCAGCGCCCCGGCGGGCGCCGCATCAGCGCACGGGATTACCTCAATGCCCGCCACGTCCTGCCGCGCAACCTCGAGCGAATTCAATGACGAAAGCGGCAAGCCCGCGCCTGGCTGCGGCCGAGTCGATCGCAGCGGTTCTCGAACGATGGGTCAACCTCTCAGAAGCCGAAGACGAGGCAGCGCCCGACACTGGGACAGCCGATCCCCGTGACTCGGCCTTTGCCCGCCACCTCGCCTATGGCGTGCTGCGTTGGCTGGGTGCGCTTGAATGGCTGGCCGGTGAGCTGCTGGACCGCCCCCTCAAAACCCGCGATCGCGACATTCACCGCCTGATCCTGATCGGCCTGTTCGAACTGTGGAAGGGCGGTGCGGGCGAGCACGCCGCCGTCAACGAAACCGCCGAGTGCGCCCGCATGGCCGGCAAACCCTGGGCCGTCGGGGTGGTCAACGCCGTCCTTCGCCGCTTTCAGCGCGAGCGTGATGAGCTATTGAAGCGCCTGGACGAGTGCATCGAGCGCTTCGCGCACCCCGACTGGCTGGTCGAGCACATCCGCGCCGACTGGCCGGAAGACTGGCAGCAGATTCTGCAAGCCAACAACCGCCAGGCCGGCCTGTGGCTGCGGGCCAACCGGGCGCGGTCCTCGGCAATGCAGCTCGAAAAGGCGCTCATCGAAGCCGGCTTCGAGGCGCACCGACATCCTTACGCGCCGGATGCGGTCGAAGTGCGGCCGGCGGCGCAGGTCGCCCAGCTTCCCGGTTTCACCGAGGGACTTTGGTCGGTGCAGGACCCGGCCGCCCAGCTCGCCGCCGCCTGGCTTGACCCCCAGCCCGGCCAACGTCTGCTCGACGCCTGCGCGGCCCCCGGCGGCAAAACCTGCCACCTGCTCGAATCGGCCCCGGGCGCCCGCGTTACCGCCCTCGACCGCAGCCAGGCGCGCCTCGCGCGGCTCAGGGAGAATGTCGACCGGCTCGGCCTGGCGGGTCCGGACCGCCTGACCGTGATCGCCGGCGACGGCCTGCATCCCGATGCCTGGTGGAACGGCGTGCCGTTCGACCGCATACTGCTCGATGCCCCCTGCAGCGCGACTGGCGTGATCCGCCGCCATCCCGAAATCAAGTGGCTGCGCAGCCCCGAGCAGGTCGAAGAGGCCGTGGCGCTACAGGCCGGGCTCCTGCGCAGCCTCTGGCCCCTGCTCAAGGCGGGCGGTATCCTTGTTTACGCCACCTGCTCGGTACTGGGTGATGAGAACAGCGAGCAAATCAGCCGATTCCTCCAAGTCCACGGCGACGCACGTCCCGAACCGCGTGAAGTGCCTTACGGGCAGCCCAGCGGTGCCGGGCGCCAAATTCTGCCGGGCGAAGCGGACATGGACGGGTTTTTCAACGCGCGCCTTCGCAAGCTGGCCTGAGGCACAGCGCCGGGCTGCGGCCCTTTGCGGCCTGCTCCTGTGCATCTCGGCCGCCGCCTGCGCACCGACCGAATCCGATTTCGGGATCCGCCTTGCTGACCTTCGCGCCGAGCGCACCGCGGACGGCCTCGAAATACGCGCCCGCCATGAGGTGCAGTTGAGCGGCGAGGCCCGCAGCGCGCTGCGCCACGGCGTATCGCTGCGCCTTCGGATCGATATAAAAGTGAGCGGCCCGGGCACCTGGTCGGCGGTGGAGGGCGGTTCCTACGGCTACGAGATCCGCTACCTGCCGCTCAGCGACCACTACCAGCTTTCCGGGCCCTCGGTGGACGGCCCGGCGCGGACCTACCCCCGCCTGCGCCATGTGCTCGCCGCCCTGCAAGACGTGGAATTGAGGATTGTAGGGTCTACGGGCGAGCCCGGAGCGATCAGAGTCAAGATGCGCAGCCGCCTCGACCGCAGCGGCATGCCGGGTCCCATGCAGCTGCCGGTTTTGTTGTCGCCCAACTGGGCGCACGATTCCGGCTGGATAAGCAGGGAACTGGAAGTAAAAGGCTGAAGCTTTGAACAGGCGCCTCAGGAAATTTTTGTCCCGAACGCTTCCGGCACTCGCCGTGCTGGCGACGCTGTTGGTTGCGTTGTTCCTTGCCGGCGGCCTGCAGCGCGACGCCGCCGGGATGAGCGACCAGTTCATCTGGGTGTTGGGGGTTACCATCGTCGCCCTGCTGATCCTGGCCTGGTCGATCGTCTACCGGATCGTTCAGCTGCTGCGCAATGTCAGAACCGAAGCGCCGGGCGCCCGGCTGGCGGCGCGCTGGGTGCGTAACTTCCTTGTCCTGTCGCTGCCGCCCGCGGTCATCGTGTTCGCCTTCTCGGCCTACTTCCTCACCCGCGCGATCGACGACTGGTTCGACGTGCAGGTCGAGCGGGCGCTGGCCGACTCGCTGGAGCTGGCTCAAGACTTCCTCGACAACCGCAAGCTGGATGTTCAAAACCAGCTGCGCGACATCGCGCTCGATGTCGGCGGCCTGCCCGAGGGCGGGGACATGCTGAGGCGCGAGTTGCTCGAGCACGTAAGGTTTACCGGACCGACGGACCTGTCGGTCACCGAGGCGGACGGCAACCTGGTGGCGACGGCCAGCATCGAGCCGCTGTCCGGACTGCCCGAGCGGCCCGACGACTATTTCCTGCTGCAGGCGCGGGAGGCGGGTGAGTATGCCGACGAGGCGCCGACCGCCGAGGGCGGCCTTCGCATCCGCGCGATCCAGCGCCTTCCCGGCCGCCTGCCGGGCAGCCCCGAACGTTACCTGGTGGCCAATTATCCGCTGCCCCCCGGGCTCACCGCGCTGACCGGTTCCATCGAGCGCGAGTTGGTCCGCTACCAGAACGTCAGCTACCTGCGCGAGTCCCTCAAGCAAAGCTTCGTGCTGGTGCTTACCCTGGTGCTGCTGCTGACGGTCTTGCTGGCCATGCTGGCCGCCCTGAACGCGGCGCGGCGCATGGTGGCCCCGCTGTCGCGGCTGTCGCTCGCCACCCACAAGGTGGCCGAGGGCGACCTGGAGCAGGAGGTCGCGGCCGGGCCCAACGACGAGATCGGCTTCCTGGTCAGCTCCTTCAACGACATGACCCAGGCACTGCGGGCCGCCAGCGAGGCTGCCGAGCTCAGCCGCGCCGACCTGCAGGCACAAGGCGAGCTGCTCGAATCCGTGCTCGGTAATCTCTCCTCCGGTGTGCTGACGCTGGACGAGCAGGAGCGCATCCTCACCGCCAACGAAGCCTGCCTCGGGGTGCTCGGCCTCGAAGGTGCCGACATCCCAGGTGCTTCACTGGACCGGCTTTCGCAACGCGCGCCACACCTCGACGTATTCGTCAGCGCCATTCGCCATCAAGCCGCGCGCGGGCGCAAGGACTGGCAGCAGGAAATCCGTCTGTCGCACCCGAATGGACCGCTGGTTCTGCTGATGCGCGGAACGCGGGTGCCGCTGCTCGAACCGCCAAGCTCCGGCGAGGGGGAAAAGGGCGGCCGCAAGGTCAACCAGGGCCAGGTCATCGTGTTCGACGACGTGACCGTGCTGAACCAGGCCCAGCGCGAAGCCGCGTGGTCGGAGGTCGCTCGCCGGCTGGCCCACGAGGTCAAGAACCCGCTGACGCCGATCCGGCTGGCCGCCGAGCGCCTCAAGCTCAAGCTGGCGGACCGGCTCGAAGCCGCGGACGCCGAAATGGTTCGCCGCGCTTCGGGGACGATCGTCGCCCAGGTGGAAGCGCTGCGACGGATGGTTGACGCCTTCGGCGATTACGCGCGTGAGCCCGCGCTCGCGCGCGAGGCCATCCGGCTGGACGAGCTGGTGCGGGAAGTCGTCGCGCTTTACCAGCACGGCGACGATGCAGCGAAGTTCGCGCTGGATCTATGTCCCGGACCCGAGGGGCTGGCCGCTGACCCGGGGCGCCTGAGGCAGATGCTCCACAACCTGATCCGCAACGCGGGGCAGGCCGGCAGTTCACAGGGCGCGGCGGTCGGCGACGAGGGCCGCCCCGCGGGGCCCTTCACCATTGCCATTGAAAGCCGCGTGCGCGAGCGCAACGGCCAACCGGAGGTCGAGCTGGAAGTGCGCGACAACGGCCCCGGATTCCCGGACAAAGTCCTGGACCGGCCCTTCGAGCCCTACGTCACGCACAAGCAGGACGGCAGCGGCCTGGGACTTGCGATCTGCCGCAAGATCGTCTCCGAGCACGACGGCCGAATCGCCATCTCCAACCTCGATTCCGGCGGCGCCTGCGTACGCATCACCCTGCCGCTGAATCAACCGGTGTCGTTGCCCGGGCCGCGCCACGCTATCGCTTGACCATAGCTCTTCCGGGCAAGGATCAAAGAGAGTAAGCTGTTGCGCGGATACAACAATCCCCGAAGTCGTTTCTGATGTCCCAGGCGCACATTCTTATCGTCGATGACGAGCCCGATATCCGCGAGCTCGTCTGCGAAATCCTCGAGGACGAGGGCTACAGGGTGTCGGTCGCCGAGGACGGCGCCGCTGCCCGGCTGGCCTTTTCGCGCGAGGAGCCCGACCTGGTTTTGCTGGACATCTGGATGCCGGACGTCGACGGCATTTCGCTGCTGAAGGAGTGGTCGGCGGGCGGCATCCGCTGCCCGGTCGTCATCATGACGGGCCACGGTTCGGTCGAGACCGCCGTCGAGGCCACCCGCCTCGGCGCGCACGATTTCGTTCAGAAGCCGATTTCACTCGCCAAACTCCTGTCCATCGTCAGTACCGCGCTGCAAAGCCAGCAGCCGGCGGCCGAACGGCCCCGCCCGCCCGCGGCCGCCGCCACCGAACCGGTCGGCACCAGCGCGGCCATTCGAACCTTGCGCGACAGGGCCAAGCAGGCAGCCCGGCACGACTCGCCGGTGCTGATTACCGGCGAGGGCGGCTCGGGGCGGGAATCGCTGGCGCGATACATCCATGACCGCAGCGGCCGCGGCGGGCCGTTCCTCGTTCTCGACCATTGCGCCGTGCATTCCCACAGCGCCCAGGCCTACCTGCTGGGCGGTGAGGTGGACGACAAAGAAACCGCCGGCCTGTTCGACGAAGCCGCGGGCGGCAGCCTCTACCTGCCCGATATCCAGGATCTTCCCGCCGAGGCGATGAGGACCATCGTCCACGCGCTGGAGGCCTTGGAGAAAGCCGGAAACGCCAAGACCCCGCCGCGCTTGATCGCTGCCGGAAGTGCGGACCTGGCCGCCCGCGCGGAGGCCAGCCCGGAGCTCGAGCAGCTGTACTTCAGGCTGAACGTGCTGCCACTGCACATCCCGGCGCTTCGCGAGCGGCCAGAGGACGTGCCCGAACTGCTGCGTTATTTCGGCGAGTGGTTTCCCGACCGAGAGGACCTGCCGTATCGGCCGATCTCGCTTTCGGCGCAAAACCGCCTGCGCAATCACAGCTGGCCGGGTAATGTGCGCGAGCTGAAAAACCTCGTCCAGCAGCTGCTCATTTTGGGCGGCGAAGGGGAAATCTCGGTGGCTGAAGTCGAGGATGCGCTCTCCCGCAACCCGGTCACGCCCAGCAGCCAGGCGCCGTCGCACCCGGAGATCTTCGACCTGCCATTGCGCGAGGCGCGCGAGGCCTTCGAGCGCGACTACCTGATCTACCAGCTGAGCAAGGTGGACGGCAGCGTCGGCAAGCTGGCCGAAAACGTCGGCATGGAGCGCACCCACCTCTACCGCAAGCTGCGCGCGCTGAGCATCGATCCGAAGTCGGTTTCCCGTGAGGGGGGACAATCGTGAAGATCGTCGTGTTGGGAGCCGGCCAGGTGGGCTCCAGCGTGGCACACGCCCTGTCGAGGGAGGACAACGACATCACCATCGTCGACATCGACACGCGGCGACTCAAGGAATTGCAGGACCGCCTCGATATTCGCGCCGTGAACGGCTTCGCCTCGCACCCCAAAGTGCTGGTACGCGCGGGCATCGAGGACGCCGACCTCGTGATTGCCCTCACCAGCAGCGACGAAGTGAATATGACGGCCTGCCAGGTCGCCTACACGCTCTACAACACGCCGACCCGCATAGCGCGCATCCGGTCAGCGGAGTACATGGCGCACGAAAAATTATTCCAACGCGAACATTGCCCGGTGGATGTTCTGATCAGTCCTGAACAGCTCGTTACCGACTACATCGCGCGCCTGATCGAATACCCAGGCGCCCTGCAGGTTCTGGATTTCGCGGACGGCAGGGCGCAACTCGTGGCCACCCGCGCATACAAGGGCGGCCCGCTGGTCGGCCACCGGCTGCATACGCTGAAGCAGCACATGCCTTCCGGCGTGGAAGCCCGGGTCGCGGCGATTTACCGCGCCGACGAAACCATCATTCCGGACGGCGCAACCGTCATCGAAGAGAACGACATCGTCTTTTTCCTCGCCGCGCAACGGCACATCCCGACGATGATGCAGGAATTGCGGCCGCTGGGCCGGCCGGTGCGCCGGGTGGTGCTGGGCGGCGGCGGCAATATCGGCAGCAACCTGGCCCTGCGTCTGGAACGGAATCTGCACGTCAAGGTCATCGAGCGCAACCCCGAAGTCGCGGAAGCAATCGCCGAGGAGCTTGAGAAGGCCATTGTGCTGGTCGGCGACTGCGCCGACGAGGACCTTCTGCGCGAGGAATCCATTGACACCTCGGACGTGTACTGCGCGCTGACCAACGACGACGAGGCCAATATCCTGTCCGCCATGCTGGCCAAGAAGTTGGGCGCCGAAAAAGTGATTGCGCTGATCAACCGCCCGTCCTACGTCGAACTGATGGAATCGGGCAGTATCGACATCGCGGTCTCGCCCCAGCAGATCACCATCGGCGCGCTGCTCACCCACATCCGCCGCGGCAACATGGAGCGGGTGCATTCGCTGCGCCAGGGCGCCGCCGAGGCCATCGAGGCGGTGGCCCTCGGCGACAGGCGCTCCTCGCGCGTCGTCGGCCGTACGGTAGAAGAAATCGAACTGCCGGAAAACACCACGATCCCGGCTCTGGTCCGCGGCGATGACGTCATCATCGCCCATCATGACACGGTGATTCAGGAGAACGATCACGTCATCCTGTTCGTGCCCGACAAGCGCCACATCCCGGCAGTGGAGCGCCTGTTCCAGGTCGAGGCGATCTTCGTTTGATTCAGGCAGGCATCGCGTCAACAGATGAATCCCGAAGCCGGCTTCTGAAACAATGATCAACCCGGCGGTGCAAAAAGTGGTGGGCTTCCTGATCGCGGCGTCCAGCCTGATGATGATTCCCCCCGTCCTGGTTTCGCTGTGGTACCGCGACGGCACGGCGGACCTCTTTCTCGTCTGCGCGGGGATCCTCCTGCTGACCGGTCTGTTAATCTTCCTTCCGGTTCGTACCACCACTCAGGATTTACGCCTGCGCGAAGGGTTCCTGGTGGTGGTGGTGAGCTGGGTCGTGCTGGTCCTGGTGGGCGCGCTCCCCTTCGTGCTGCTCAAGCAGCCGGTGATCGGGTACGTCGACGCGATGTTCGAGTCCATGTCCGGCCTCACCACCACCGGCGCCACGATCATGACCGAGATCGACACGCTGCCGCGGGCGGTCCTGTACTACCGTCAGCAGCTCCAGTGGCTGGGCGGCATGGGCATCATCGTGCTGGCCGTCGCCATTCTGCCGATGCTCCGCGTCGGCGGCATGCAGCTGTTCCGCGCCGAGACGCCCGGGCCGATGAAGGACGTCAAGCTCACCCCGCGCATCACGGAGACCGCCAAGGCCCTGTGGTTGATTTACGTGGGCATCACGGCGGTCTGCGGCTTCGCATTCTGGCTTGGCGGCATGGACCTGTTCGACGCGGTCGGCCACGCCTTCAGCACGGTGGCGATCGGCGGATTCTCGACGCACAACGACAGCCTGGGCTACTGGAACAGCGTCGAGCTCGAAATCATTGCCATGACCTTCATGGGCATCTCCGGCATCAACTATGCCTTGCATTTCACGGCCTGGAGGCACGCCAGCGCACAGGCCTATTTCGCCGACCCCGAACTGAAGGTCTATGCCACCTTGTTGTTCGGAGTCTCCTTGCTGGTCAGCATGACGCTGTTCATCGGCGGAACCTACGACAGCCTCGGAGAGGCGTTCCGCTACGGCAGCTTCCAGGTATTCTCCGCGCTCACCACGACCGGTTTCACGACTGCTCCGTTCCATGCCTGGGCAGGGTTCGTACCCATTGTTCTGATGCTGGTGGCTTTCATCGGCGGATGCTCGCTCAGCACGGCGGGGGGCATGAAGGTCATTCGCACCATCCTGCTTTTCCATCAGGCCGTGCGCGAGATTCGCCGCCTGATCCACCCGCATGCCGTCGTGCCGATCAAGTACGGCGGGCAGGTGGTCTCGACTACGGTTATGGACGCGATCTGGGGCTTTTTTTTCCTGTACATCGCCAGTTTCGTCTCCATGGGCGCCCTACTCACGGCAACCGGGCTCGACGCGGTCACGGCCTTCTCGGCGGTCGCCGCCTGCATCACCAACCTCGGCCCCGCTTTGGGCGAGGCCGGCCTTAATTACGCCACGCTCCCCGATAGCGCCAAAATAATCCTGGCTTTCGCCATGCTGCTCGGAAGGCTGGAGATCTACACGCTTTTCGTGCTGATCTCGCCGGCGTACTGGAGAGGGTAAGCTGGACAGGCCCGGAATGGATATCGAAGCCCTCAAGCAACTGATTGGCACGCACCGCGACAGCGCGCTGCTGCGCATATCGATCGCCACTGCTCTGGTGGGCGAGGATCGCGCTTCCGAGGCCGAGGAACAGCTCACCGAAGCAGCCCGGATGGATCCCCACTACACGGCCGCCTGGAAGCAACTGGGCAAGGTGCGCCTCTTGCTCGACGACACCGGAGGCGCCCGCAAGGCCTGGTGGTCCGGCATCGAGGCCGCTCGCGCCAACGGCGACAAGCAGGCTGAAAAAGAAATGACCGTCTTCCTCCGCCGCCTGGATAAAAAGCCGTCCTGACGCCAACGAATAGATACCCGACTCAGGCAGCCCACTCAGCGCCCGGTCGCGGCGAGGGCGCCGCTCCTACAAATCACCAGGCGGCGTCGCAAAGAATCCTGTAGGAGCCGCGCCTCGCGGCGATTGCAGCCCCCGGTCGCGGCGAGGGCGCCGCTCCTACAACCACAATGAAGCGCCGAATATCGCGGCGAGGGCGCCGCTCCTACAACCACAATGAAGCGCCGAATATCGCGGCGAGGGCGCCACTCCTACAGTGAGGTGCCTGTGTCGGCCGGCTAGGCGTAAAAGGGTGGTTCGCCTTCGGGGCGAGTCTTAAAGCGGCGGTAGCTCCAGAGGTACTGGGCCGGGTCGATGGCGATGCAGGCCTCGACGCCGCGGTTGACGGCGGCAAGGGCGGCATCGAGTTCTTCGCCCCCGATGGCGTCCTCGCCCGGCAGGATGTGGATGCGGTAACGCCCGGCCGGCAAGCGCTCGCAAACGCCAAAGAACACATCGCAGCCGGTCTTGCGGGCGATGCGCGGTGCCAGCACGCCGGTCAAGGCGGGAACGCCGAAGAAGGGTGCGAAGCGACCCTGTCCGCGCGAGGGCTCCTGGTCGGGTAGAACACCGGCTCCCTTTCCGTTTCGCAAATGCGCGAACAACGCCCTGACGCCTTGCGAATTGGTGGGCAGAAGTATCCCGCCGCCTCGCTCGCGCCGCTCGCGCAGGGCCTGGTCGAGGCGTGGGTCGTCCGGGGGCTTGTACAGGATGGCGATTTCCGGAATGCGCTGCAGGTACATTCCGAGGTACTCCCAGGCACCGAAATGCGGCGCCAGAACCATGGCGCCCCGCCGCGCAGCGATTGCGTCGTTGAGCATGTCGAGACCCACGGCCTCGTCGCAGCGCGCTTGCAGTTTCTTCACCGGCCAGTACCAGTTGTGCCCCGCCTCCAGCACCGAGGCGACGTAGTGCACGAAGCTGGCGCGCGCCAGGCGCCCGCGCTGCTCGGCCGGCATGTGCGGAAAGCAGCGCTCGAGATTTCGCAACGTGGTGTGGCGCTTGGTCGGGGACAAGCGCATCCACAGACCGCCCAGTCGTATCGCCAGCCAGTACGGCGCGCCGGCCGGAAGCCAGCTCAACAGCTTGAGCAGGGCCTTTGCAAGATAGACAGTCACGCGGGCCTTACCGGGTAAGCGCAGCAGCGGAATGGCGCATCACCGCTGGTAACATAGCCGGGCAAGAGTCGCACTGAGAGACGCTGAACTTTGATCGCATTGCTGCAAAGGGTAGCGGAAGCTGCAGTCCATGTTAACGGCTGTGAAACCGGGCGCATCGACCGCGGCGTCCTGGCGCTCGTCGCGGTGCAGCGCGGCGACCGCGAGGCGCAGGCCGACCGGCTGTTGGAGCGGGTGCTGGCTTATCGAATGTTCCCGGACGGGCGGGACCGCATGAACCTCGATGTGCGCCAGGCTGGGGGGAGGCTGCTGCTGGTGCCCCAGTTCACTTTGGCGGCGGATACCAGCAGCGGCAACCGGCCCAGCTTTGCGACGGCCGCGCCGCCGGCCGAGGGCGAGCGCTTGTTCGACTACATGCTCGAGCGCGCGCGCCGCGCATTTCCCGGCACCCAGGCCGGCGAGTTCGGCGCTCATATGAAGGTCAGCCTGGTGAACGACGGGCCGGTGACGTTCTGGCTCGAGGTTCCACCCGGCTAGGTGGAATCGGTCTCTTCAGAACCGCCCAGTTCGGGGTGCTGCTTGAGCTTACGCGTCAGGGTGTTGCGCCCCATGCCGAGGATCTGCGCAGCCTTTTGCCGCTGGCCGCGGGTTTCCTTGAGGGCGACGTCCATCAGCACGGCTTCCATGTCGAAAGCCGCACGGCTGAACAGTTCTGCCTCGCCGGCGCTCAGTTTCCGCCGCGCCCAGTTGCGTAGCGACTGCCGCCAGTCGGCGCCGTCGTTACCGCCGCCCCCACCGCGAATCTCCGGCGGAAGATCCTGCGGAAATACCTGCTCGCCCGGCGCCATCACGCACAGTTGCCGGCAGACGTTCAGGAGCTGGCGCACGTTGCCGGGCCAGTCGTAGGCCTCCAGGGCCTCGAGGGTTTCCGGCCTGAGCCGTTTCTCTTCCAGGTCCAGTTCCCGCGCCACGCGCGCCAGCAAACTCTCGGCCAGCAGGCCGATGTCCTCGGGCCGCTCGCGCAGCGGCGGCAGTGAAATGTGGATCACGTTGATGCGGTGATAGAGGTCCTCGCGGAAGCTCCCTTCGGCGATTTTTTCTTTCAGGTCCTGGTGGGTCGCCGCGATCACCCGCACGTCGGCTTTCAAGAGATCGCGCCCGCCGACGCGGTGAAACTCGCTTTCGGCCAAGACGCGCA
>Ga0302046_10005179_pt1 | contig 11517 bp, 4 predicted proteins | sample RVTome_11_FD_200261 | JGI IMG/M metagenome (GOLD analysis project Ga0302046, IMG submission 200261) | Soil microbial communities from uranium-contaminated site in the Upper Colorado River Basin, Wyoming, United States - RVT147D111 (version 2) ... | reverse complement strand
GGACCCGGATTCACCCGGATTTTGCCGCTTCGCTAACTGGTTTTTCTTTAATTTTTGTATAATCCGTGTTTATCCGTGAAAATCCGGGTCCAAAAACTTTGGTTCGGTTATTCAGCCACAACTCTAATAATTCGGTATCTTGGATCAATTATTTGCAATCCACACGTCACCATTCATAATGTCTTTACATCCTGTGGTATTATAGTACTATAGGGTTGGGTAGGGGGCAAGCGTCAGGAGAGGGCGGCATGGAGTCACTCGATGTTTATATTCCTATGGATCGTCGTCAGGCCATGGTCAGGGGCCAAGAGTTGCCGGATCGGGCGCAGGGTGCGGCTCTGTTTGCCGATATTTCGGGCTTTACGCCGCTGACCGAAGCCCTGGTACATGAATTTGGACCCCGCCGGGGCGCTGACGAGTTGACCCGGCAATTAAACCAGATCTACGATGCTTTGATTACTGAGGTGCATCGTTACGGCGGCAGCGTCATTAGCTTTGGCGGGGATGCCATCATCTGCTGGTTCGATGGCGATAACGGCTTGCGCGCAACCACGTGCGCCCTGGCCATGCAAGCGGCGATGAGCCAGGTCTCTGCCTGGGCTGAATCGACACCCTCCGTCTTAGATATCCCTCTGGCCATCAAAGCCGGCGTTGCCTGCGGAGCGGTTCGCCGCTTTTTGGTGGGCGATCCCCATATACGCTATCTCGATATCCTGGCCGGCGCCACCGTGGATCTCATGGGGCAGGCCGGGCAACAGGCCAACAAGAATGAAGTGGTCGTTGGCTCAGAAATCATCAGCCTCATCGGTGATCAGGTGGTTATCGCCGCCTGGCGTCCTGAACAAGACAGCCCGCCCAGCCCTGGCTCAGAACAACGTTTTGCCGTTGTCACGGGCTTGACCTCACCCCCAATCAATGTCCCAACCTCAGTTATTGGCTCGTCTTCAGCCACCCCACTCCCCCTAACGGAAGCGCAAATTCGTCCCTGGCTGCTGGCCCCGGTCTACGAGCGGCTCAAGGCCGGGCGTGGCATGTTTCTGGCCGAACTGCGCACAGCCGTCGCGCTGTTTCTTCGATTCGGCGGCCTGGATTATGACCTGGACGATGCCGTCGGCCAAAAACTGGACGCCTACATCTGCTGGGTGCAGAATGTACTGGCTCACTACGAGGGCTATCTAATCGAAGTGACCATCGGTGATAAAGGCAGCTCGATCTATGGCGTCTTTGGCGCGCCTCTGGCTCCCGGCGATGATGCCGCGCGGGCAGTGGCAGCGGCACTCCAACTCCAGACACCGCCTCCGGAATTGGGCTATATAACCAACGTTCAGATTGGTCTCAGTCAAGGCCAGATGCGGGCCGGTCCCTATGGCAGTTCAACCCGCCGCGCCTATGGCATCCATGGCAGCGAGGTCAATGCCGCCGCGCGCCTGATGGATCAAGCTGAGCCAGGACAGGTTTTGATCTCCAAACGCATTGCCGAAGCCGCCGCCAAGAATTACGATTTTGAATACCTGAAACCGGTGCAGGTCAAAGGCCTGCAAGAACCCATCCCGGTCTACCGGGTTTTGAACCGGCGGCTGCCCACCCCGGAGCGGTTGACCTCGCTCGTTATGCGTCAGGAAGCCCTCCAGGAATTGGAACAGGTACTGGAAATAGTGCTGGCCGGTCAGGAACAGATTCTGCGTTTGGAAGGCGTGGCCGGAGTGGGCCAAAGCCATCTCACGGCTGATTTTGTACAGCGGGCCCATAACCGGGGTTTTCAAGTTGCTCGGGGCATCTGCCGGTCGCCTGCCCCTGGCAACGACTATGCCCCCTGGCGGCAGATTTTTCGGGCCTGGTTCGATCTGGCCGATGAACCGCTGGCCGATCAAGACCCGGCCGAGTGGTCGGCCCAACAACTGGCCCAGGTTCAGGATATCATCAAAGACATTAACCTTGATTGGCTGTCGCTGTTACCCTTGCTGAACCGCCTGCTCGATTTGGACATCCCTGATAATGCAGCCACCTCGGATATCGAACCGGCCCTGCGGCGAGGCATCTTCCTGGCCCTGACGCTGGAAATGATCGACACCTGGACTCAACATCGACCTACCCTGCTCCTGATCGAAGATGCTCATTGGCTGGACGAAGCCTCGCAGGAATTGACGCTGGCTTTGGCCCGCAGCGTCGTTAACAAACCGATCTTGTTAACCCTGGTTCACCAACCGCAGGGAGGCAGGGCTGAGCCCCTGCTGCCTGAACTAAACCAGCTACCCGGATATAATTATTTGAATTTACACAGCCAGACGCCGTTCGCGCTGTATCGCCACCACCCTTCCGGGCAGACGCCTACGACAGCACCGGCCGGCGATGGCGCTAATAGGCCGGCCCTCAATGGCAAGTCAGACACCGTCGGACGCGAGGTGGAGCATCAAAAGCTAACCGGCCAACTTCAAGCGCTGCTCGATCATCAAGCCAGCAGTCTGATCATCATCGAGGGTGAGGCCGGGATCGGTAAGTCGCAGTTGATCACCGATCTACTCAAACAAGCCCACGCGATGGGTGTTACCAGCCTGATCGGGGCGGGCGACGCCATCGAGAAATCGACCCCTTACCACGCCTGGCGGCCGGTCTTCAGGCAGCTTTTCGATCTCGATGTCCGGCCCGGCGCGAACACCATCACCCGGCGCACCCAGACCTTATCGCTGCTGCCAACGGACCCTGAACTGCTGCGGCTGGCGCCACTGCTCAACGCCGTTCTCCCCTTGAAGCTCCAGGAGAACGATGTCACCCGGCACTTGAGAGGCCAGGCTCGGGCCGACAACACCCACGAGCTACTAACCCGCCTCCTGCAAGGGGCCGCCACCCGATCACCCACGCTGCTGATTCTGGAAGATGCTCATTGGCTCGACTCGGCTTCCTGGGCCTTGACCCGGCTGGTGAGCCGCCGCATCCAGCCGGTCTTGTTGGTGATTGCGACTCGCCCGATGGCGGAGCCGCTGCCGTCCGAATTCAAGCAGTTGCAGCAAACCGCGGGCGTGCAGCGGTTGCAGCTCGAAGCCCTGACGCCGGAAGAAGCACTGTCAATCGTGTGCCAGCGCCTGGGGGTAAATGATTTGCCCGAGCCGGTCGCGGCCCTGATCCGGGCCAAGACAGGTGGGCATCCCTTTTTCAGTGAAGAGATGGCTTACGCCCTGCGCGATGCCGGTTTGATCCGCATTAGCAACGGCCGCTGCCAGCTTGCCTCAGGCATCAATGAGTTCAGCACCATCAACTTACCCGATACCATCGAAGACGTTATCACCAGCCGCATCGACCGGCTCAGGCCGGCCCATCAACTGCTACTCAAAGTTGCCAGCGTCGTCGGTCAGGTCTTTTCGGTGCGGGTGCTGACCGACATCCACCCGGTTACGGTCGATAAACCCCGGCTGCCGGATTATCTCAATACGCTGGAACGCCTGGACATCACGATGCTGGAAAGACCGGAGCCGGATCTGGCCTACGTCTTCAAGCACGCCATCACCCAGGAGGTGGCCTATAACCTGATGCTTTTTGAGCAGCGCATGGAGCTTCATCAAGCGGTGGCCGAGTGGTTCGAGCGGACCTATAACGACGATTTGTCGCCGTTCTATCCATTACTGGCTCACCACTGGAGCCGGGCCGTCCTGGGGGGAGCGGCCGATCCCGGACGGCAGGCCAAGGCGATTGACTATCTGGAAAAAGCCGGGGAAAAAGCCCTGTTGAGCTATGCCAACCAGGAAGCCGTGCGGTTCTTTAGCGAGGCCCTGAGCCTGGAGCAGACCGCCACCGCCCCGGCCAGGGAAACCAACGGGCATAGCCGCGCGGCCGGCGGTCTGGCGCCGCCGTCGAGTATCCGGGCTCGATTGCGAGGGGCAAGCTGGAAACGCATGTTGGGACAGGCTCATCTCGGTTTGGGTAACCTGGTCGAGAGTCGCCGCTATCTGGAGCAAGCTCTGGCCCGGCTGGGTTGGCCAGTGCCCACCAAAACCTGGCCTTTGCTACTCGATCTGCTGCGGCAGGTACTCCAACAATTTTGGCACCGCATCGAGTTAATCGACCTGATGAAATCGACCCCGGAGCAGCAGGCTGTCTGGCTCGAGGCCGCCCGGGCCAATGAACGGCTTGGGGAAACTCACTACTGGTCGAACCAGACGGCACCGGCCATTCACAGCGTGTTGCGAACGCTCAATTTTGCCGAGCGAGCCGGCCCCTCGCCGGAACTGGCCCGGGCCTATGCCAATATGTGCCTGGTTGTCAGCTTTATCTCGCAGCGCGCCCTGGCCGAGTCCTACGCCCGGCGGGCCCAAGACGTGGCCCGGGCGCTGCGCCACCAACCGGCCCTGGCCTGGGTATTGGAGGTCACAGGCATCTATGCCATCGGTGTCGGCCAGTGGGCCACCGCCACGAGCCGGTTAGATGATGCGGCGGCGTTATCCCGGCAGCTCAAGGATCAGCGCCGCTGGGAAGAATGTCTGACGGCCCTGGGAGACATCCAGCATCTACAAGGCCAATTTGCCGCCAGCGCCAGGCTGTGGCCCGATATCTATGACTCGGCCCGGCGACGGGGGGATGCTCAAGCCCAGTCATGGAGTCTGGCCGGACAACTGCGGACGAGGCTGATTCTGGATCAACTGGATACCGCTGACGGGACCAACACTCTAAAAGCCTTGGAGCTGCTGTTAAGCGAAAACATTGGCAGCGCCGACGAGATAAACTCCTACGGCAGCATCGCGCTGGCAACCTTACGCTGTGGGAAGTTGGATCTGGCCCGGCAAGCGGTTGATGTCGCTGCGCAGCTCATCGCCCAATCGTCACCGACCGGCTATGGTATCATCCACGGTTATTCCAATGTTACGGAGGTCTACCTGGCGCTGTGGGAAGCTGAGGTGATTTCAGATATGTGTCTGCCGATTTTGGACTTGCCCCAGCTTCGAACCCGGTCTCCCACTGTTGAGGTTCAAGAGCTAAAATCGAATGCGCGACAAGCATGCCAATTTCTGCACAAGTACGCGCGCGGCTTTCCCATCGGGCGGCCGCGCGCCTGGCTGTGGCAGGGTTTATACGACTGGCTAACAGGTCAATCGGCCAGGGCCCGGCAAGCCTGGCAGCGCAGCTTGAATGAAGCCGAACGGCTGGGCATGGTCTATGAGCAGGGGCAGGCCCATTACCAGATCGGTCGCCATTTGGCCCTGACCGAACCGGCCCGACAGATTCATCTGGCTCGCGCCGTTAGAATTTTCGATCAACTCGAGGCGGCCTATGCCTTGAAATGCACGCGAGCGGCCCTAATGGTAGAAAAGTGAGGGGTTTTTAGGCGTATACCGAAGGTAGGAGCAGGTCTTGGACCTTGCCCCTACCTTGAAAAGTCGAACGTGATCCTCACGCCGTGATCCTCACGCGTGATCCTCACTTCACGTTATAAAAGGCGCTGCGCCCCGGATAGACGGCGATTTCGTCCAGTTCTTCTTCGATGCGGAGCAGCTCATTGTATTTGGCGACCCGGTCGGAACGGGCCGGAGCGCCGGTTTTGATCTGGCCGGCGTTGAGGGCGACGGCCAGGTCGGCAATGGTCGTGTCTTCGGTTTCACCGGAGCGATGGGAGATAACGGCGGTCCAGTTGGCCCGTTTGGCCGTTTCGATGGCAGCGATGGTCTCACTCAGCGAGCCGATCTGGTTTAGCTTGATCAAGATGCTGTTACCGGCCTTGAACTCGATGCCTTTGCGCAGGCGCTCGACGTTGGTCACCAACAGGTCATCGCCCACCAACTGGACTCGATCCCCCACGGCCTGGTTGAGCGAGACCCACCCGTCCCAATCATCCTCGGCCAGGCCATCTTCGATGGAGATGATGGGATACTGCTCGACCCAACTCTGCCACAGCTTGACCATATCGTCGCTGGAGAGTTTCTTGCCTTCGATCCGCAGGTTGTATTGACCGTTTTCGTACAGTTCCGAGGTGGCCGGATCGAGGGCAATCAACACCTGCTCGCCCGCTTTGTAGCCGGCCTGCTCGACCGCTTCCAAAATCACTTCGAGCGCCTCGGTGTTGCCCTTTTTAAGCGCCGGGGCGAAGCCGCCTTCGTCGCCGACGTTGGTGTTATAACCCTGGCCTTTTAAGACCTTTTTGAGGGCGTGGTAGATTTCGGCCCCCCAGCGCAGCCCTTCCCGGAAGCTGTCCGCGCCAACGGGCATGACCATGAATTCCTGAAAATCGGTGGTTTGCCAGCCGGTGTGGGCCCCCCCGTTGAGGATGTTCAGCATCGGCACGGGCAGGGTACGGGCGCTCACGCCACCCAGATAGCGATACAGAGGCTGGCCGGTACTCATCGCCGCTGCTTTGGCCACGGCCAGGCTTACGCCCAGAATGGCGTTGGCGCCCAGGTTCGATTTGTTGGGCGTGCCATCCAGTTCACCTAAAAAGGCGTCCAGGCCCTCCTGATCGAGGGCGTCCCAACCGGTCAGGGCGGAGGCAATGGTGATATTGACATTTTCCACTGCCTTTTCAACGCCTTTGCCCAGGTAGCGGCTGTCGTCGCCATCACGCAGTTCCAACGCCTCATGAACCCCGGTCGACGCGCCGGAGGGAACTGCGGCCCGGCCGGCAGCCCCATCTTCCAACAGCACTTCTACTTCTACAGTCGGATTGCCGCGAGAGTCAAGGATTTCTCGGGCCACGATTTCTTCAATAAAGCTCATTATCATCTCCTCAGGGCAGTTGGCCATTCGCAGCAGCCGCGTTGACAAGTTGGCAACTTGCCCTACAATTCAAATTTCTTGATCCAATTTGGTTCCATCACGGATGGAAAGCTCCAACGTTCGAGTATAAATCAGTGAGCAGTACAAGGCAAATAACGCCCGGATATCTATACCGGAGAGGGTAACAATGAACTCGATCTTCCATTTGAACAACCGCCTGTTTTGGCTCATCGTCTTCGCGGTCATGGTGACCGCATGCCGCGGCCAGGCCGGGGAACCGGTCCGCCTGGCCGCCTCATCCGCACCGATGGTCACACCCACCTCGACCGCAACCACGCCTCCCACGCCGGCTCCATCCTCGACTCCCTCGCCAACAGCCAGCCCGACTCCGACGGCTACACCAACCGCCACCTCGACGGTCACTCCCACCCCCGATCCTTATGCCGGACTGGTCATCGACGATCTAATTACGCGCTCATATGGCGGCGGCGAAATTCAGGTTGAGGATATTTTGGGCGTGACCGATGCCTTCACCCGCAGTCTGATCACCTTTCCCAGCGAAGGGCTGACCCTGTATGGCTTCATGAACGTTCCCCAAGGCGAAGGGCCGTTCCCGGTGGCGCTGGTCATGCATGGCTATATCGCGCCAGAGCAATATACGACCCTGGCTTATACCACGCGCTACGCCGATGCTCTGGCCAGGGCCGGATACCTGGTCATTCACCCTAACTATCGCAACTTTCCGCCCTCGGACAGCGGCCCCGAATTTCTTCGCGTGAGCCACGCAGTTGACACGCTGAACCTGATCGCCATCATTCGGGCTCAAGCCGGCCGGCCGGGTCCCCTGGAATGGGCCGATCCAAAATTCATCGGTATCATGGGCCACAGCATGGGTGGGGGCATCACGCTGCGGGTTATCACCGTGAGTGCTCAAGTTCAGGCCGCGGTGCTGTACGGAGCGATGAGTGGGGATGAGGCCCAAAATTTCGAGAGTATCTTCGTCTGGTCCGGGGGCCAGCGAGGCGCGGCAGAACTCAACGTGCCGCCGGAAGCGTTGGAACGGATCTCGCCTATCTTTCACCTGGACCACATCACGGCCCCGGTCAGCATTCACCACGGCGACAATGATGGCACCGTCCCGCTGGCCTGGTCGCTCGATTTGTGCGAGCGATTGCAAGCGTTGAGCAAAGAACCGGAATGTTTCACCTACCCTGGCCAACCGCATACGTTTCAAGGCGAGGGAGATCAGCTATTTATGGAGCGGGTGATCGATTTTTTTGATCGATATTACGCTCCCTAAGTAGAGCTAAGAGGATGGTTGGATTTTAGGCTAAAATCCAACCATCCTGAAGTGTATCCATTGATCGGTCGAGCATTGATGATGTTAATGATCGAGGATCAAGGACTTGTGCAAGTGTTACTACTATGGGAAATGAATGGTAAGTAGACCCGGTAAGGCATTTCACCCGGCTGGAACGGGAGGAACCCAACATTGTCAATCCGGACTTGGGACCCGACCACTAAGCCACCTTTGACAATCTTGAAGGTTAAAGTGGTCACTTGACCACGCAGATTTGTCGGAATTTCGATCTTTCGGTTGATGAAACCCGCATCTTCAAAAGCATCATTTTCTCTTAATTCATAATATGGGTCGAGTGTTTGCTCACCTAACTGGACCTCAAGTCTATCGATCGTGGTGAGGGGACCATCGACCCGCCAGAGATCAAATTGTAGATGAGTGGCATCAGGAGGGATGTAGAACCAATTATGGGTACGGGTGGAACCGAAAATAAGATCGAGTTCCAGGTAAATGGTGTGATCTTCCAGGAAATGTCCACTACCGCCCCCACCGTGATGGGTCCAACCCGGTTGAGGACAGGTGCCCAGGGCTTCACAAAGTTCAACTACAAAATTTAAGTTTTCAAAGTTCCCATTAATGATGGTTAGGGGATTCCAGGCGGATTCCCAACGGCCCTGGGTAATTTGCCCAACGGTTAAACCCAGATTGGATAGTCCACTTTCATTGGGCAAACCAGAGGTAGGATGGACGATTGTTGGTTCACTATGAAAGTGATCCTGCTCTGTGGAATAAAAGTTGGGGGTTGGGCGAAGGGCGGTATTCTTAATACGGCTAAAAGCATAACCGGTTTGTGAATAGTCGATGCGTTGTACTGGGGCGTTGCAGCCATCTGGATTCTGGCCCATTACAGTTCCACGATAAAAACACTCCCACACATAACTATGGGGAGAGAATTCGAAGGTTGGGATCAAATTATTAGTCAACTTACTATATGCACCTGGAATAGGACGTCCCTCTGGGTCTAATGGCTCACTAATTTTCGTTTGGTAGTAGACGTCGGCAAAGGCGACATTGTTCCAGACCGAAGCGCCATAGCATGGCGGTTTGCCGAGATCAAACAGTCGTTGTGACTCATCAACAACCGGAATATTCTCTTGGTCGAAATCGTGGGGATCGAGATAGGTCACATGATCGACCGGCACGCCCAAACGGGCCAGTCGTTCGACCGCTTCACTGGTCACAGCCGTGCCAAAACTGTGACCGATGAAGTGCAAGGGGATATGCTCTGAGGCTGCAGGGTCGATCAGGCCCAGGCCAACCAGCATAGCGAACAGGGCATCACCTGCCGCTTCACCCCAGCCATCCGCAAGCTCGTTCGACTCTGGCGCCCAATCGAAAAGCAAGACCAACTCGCTTTTTCCGGCTTCGCCTGGCGCTGGCTCGCCACAGTCGCTTGTGCATGTATCAAAGAACCCGTCTTCTCCATCACCGGGAACATCGTAATCGAGCACCCATCCGCCAGCCTTGTTCCTGATTGCCTCGGCTAATGGCATCAGCGAGTCGCCAAGTTCATCGTCAAGAATCGGAATATCATATTGAAATCCATGGGTAATAACGGTTACTCCTGTCACGGTCTGATTACTCAATCTTGTGGCAATGTCTTCTAAACTGAAAGCGCCGAGGGCAGTGAGTTTGTATTGCCAGACTCGAAAATGACCGGAGGCAGGCTCCCAGGCCAGGATACGATGACCATTCAGACCGATTAATTTGTGCCCGGTATGGATCGCGCTAAAAGTTCCTTCGGCAACGGGTTTGCCTGATAACGGATCAGCATTTCCTCTAATAACCGGATCATAGCGCCAAATGCGGTAGTGACCAGAGACAGGTTCCCAATCCAGGATACGGTTGCTACCCACGTAGATTAGTTCATGACCAGAGCGGATGGTAGGCCAGGTCCCTGTGACGATAAGACGGCCTGGAAATGAATCAAATTTTCCGGTAATGGTTGGATCATAGCGCCAGATCTGATACTGGCCGGAAGCAGGCTCCCAAGCCAGTATTCGAGCGCCGCTCAGGCTGATTAATCTGTGCCCAGAGCGGATCGTACTAAAAGTTCCTTCGACAGTCGATTGTGTCGAGAGTGGATCAACATTTCTACTGATAGCCGGATCATATCGCCAGATCCGGTACTGGCCCGAGGTGGGCTCCCAGGCTAATAAGTTTAGGCCACCCAGGTAGATTAATTGGTGCCCTGAACGAACAGTACTCAAAGTGCCTGCAGCAAGAGGAATGCCGAGGAATTCATCAGCATTTTGGGTAATTGTTGGATCATAGCGCCAAATACGATATTGGCCGGAGGTGAGTTCTCGATCCAGGATGAGGTTATGTCCCAGATTGATCAGTTCATGTCCGGCGCGAATGGTGGGCCAGGTCCCCTCGACAATGAGTTGTCCCGGAAATGGGTCCGTATCTGTCTGCGCTGAGGCAGTTAAGGACAGAATAGTAGAGGAACTGAGCGCCAGGCCTGCCCCTAGACCTAAGATGAGTTTTAGATAGAAGGCCAGGATTGAAGCTTTCTTGAGATAACTTGATGTGAGTTGTGACGATTTCATATTTCACCCTCCTGAAGTTAATATAAAAATGGAATATAAAATCACAGGGACTCTTGATGCCCCTGATGATTGCCTCTTTACTCCTGCCCCTATCCAGGCATAGAAAAAGGGGTAAAGCCGGATAACTCTTTGTTGGTGAAGACGTCGATCGAGTCAGGAAGGTGAGGTCGAGGTAGGGGGTGAGGTGGCTTTAGGATACTGATCGAGTTTGTGATTATTCGATTTTTGACTCAGATTCTTGCTGGATTAGTGAAGGTGGCCTGGTTAGCGAATAGTGCGTTTTATTGCCCACCATTTTATAATGAAAGCTTTGATTTGTCACCTAACTAAAGTTAGGATTTAGAGCCTGACTACTACTTTAAAAAGTCGAGAGTGACTCAAAGTTGTTCCCAAAATCCAGATTGCGAACACCGTTGCTATCCCTCTTTCTGAATGCACTTCAACAAATACTATTCAGAAAATGCACATAAGGATTATTCCCATCTATGTCTCCGCCTAACCTTGCTTCACACCAGCAGCAGGGTCTGTCCCAAATTTCAGAAAAAGAGAGACCTGTCAGGTTTTGAAAACCTGACAGGTCTGCCGAAAATTTGGGACGCACCCCCAGTAGCAGCGTCAATTGAACAACTCTGCCTTTTGTGCTACACTCAGATCAGGAATTACGACGAGATAAGGAAAACAGGATGGCGGAGAAAACCAAGCCACCCTTAACCCGCGCCCACGTATTCATCACAGGGCGGGTGCAGGGCGTCAGTTTTCGCTGGTATACGCAAGACAAGGCGCAGGAACTGGGCCTGACGGGCTGGGTCCGTAATCTTTGGGACGGTCGGGTCGAGGCAATTTTTGAAGGTGAAGAACAGGCTGTCCGCGAGGCTGTGGCCTGGTGTCGCACCGGGCCGCCTTCCGCTC
>Ga0302046_10005177_pt1 | contig 11517 bp, 10 predicted proteins | sample RVTome_11_FD_200261 | JGI IMG/M metagenome (GOLD analysis project Ga0302046, IMG submission 200261) | Soil microbial communities from uranium-contaminated site in the Upper Colorado River Basin, Wyoming, United States - RVT147D111 (version 2) ... | reverse complement strand
CGCGAGCACCGACTTCGGCCGCCTCGGCGAGGCGGATGCGATCCTGATCTGCGTGCCCACTCCGCTGACGCCGCAGCGCGACCCCGACCTCTCCTACGTCGAGAAGACCGCGCGCGCGATCGCCGAGCGCCTCCGGCCGGGCCAGCTCGTGGTGCTCGAGTCGACCACCTACCCGGGGACCACCGACGAGCTGGTCAAGCCGCTGCTCGAGGCCGGCGGGCTGCGCTGCGGCCGCGACGTCTTCCTCGCCTTCTCCCCCGAGCGCGAGGACCCCGGCCGCGCCGGCCACCGCGCCACCGAGATCCCCAAAGTGGTCGGCGGCGCCGACCCGGTCTCCGGCGACCTCGCCGAGCGCCTCTACGCCGCGGTGACGCCGCGGGTGGTGCGGGTCGGCTCGGCCGCCGCCGCCGAGGCGACCAAGCTGACCGAGAACATCTTCCGCGCCGTCAACATCGCCCTGGTCAACGAGCTGAAGGTGGTCTTCGATCGCATGGGGATCGACGTCTGGGAGGTGCTCGACGCCGCCGAGAGCAAGCCGTTCGGCTTCATGCGCTTCGACCCCGGCCCCGGCTGGGGCGGCCACTGCATCCCGATCGACCCGTTCTACCTGGCGTGGAAGGCGCGCGAGCACGGGATCACCGCCCGCTTCATCGAGCTGGCCGGCGAGACCAACGTGCGCACCGTCGAGTACGTGCTCGACACGCTCACCCGGGCGCTCAACGGCCGCGGCAAGCCGGTGCGCGGCAGCCGGGTGCTGGTGCTCGGCCTGGCCTACAAGCGCGACGTCGCCGACCCGCGCGAGAGTCCGGCCTTCGAGCTGATCCACGGGCTGCTGCGGCTCGGCGCGGCGGTCTCCTACCACGATCCCCACATCCCGGTCGCGCCCCGGATGCGCTCGTGGCCCGACCTCGAGCCGATGGCGTCGCAGCCGCTGACCGCCGAGACCCTGGCGGCCAGCGACGCGGTGCTGATCGTCACCGACCACTCCGCGGTCGACTACCGGCTGGTGCTCGAGCACGCGCCGCTGGTCGTCGACACCCGCGGCGTCTGCCGCCGCCTCGACCCCGGCCGCAACTCGCCGGCCGAGGTGGTGGGCGCGTGAAGGAGCCGCCGGCGATGCCGATCCCCGACTTCGCGGGCGTGCCGGTCCTCATCACCGGCGGTGCCGGCTTCATCGGCTCCCACCTGGTCGACGCCCTGGCCGCGCGGGGCGCCCGGGTGCGGGTGCTCGACGACCTCTCGACCGGCTCGCGCGGCAACCTCGCCGCGGCGCTCGGGGCCGGGGCGGTCGAGCTGATCGAGGGCGACGTCCGCGACGCCGAGGCGTGCGCGCGCGCGGCCGGGGGCGTCCGCTGGGTCTTCCACCAGGCGGCGCTCGGCTCGGTGCCGCGCTCGCTCGCCGACCCGGCGGCGACCGTCGACGTCAACGTCACCGGCTCGGCCCGCGTCTTCGCCGCCGCCCGCGACGCCGGCGTCGAGCGGGTGATCTACGCCTCCTCCTCGAGCGTCTACGGCGACAGCGACGAGCTGCCCAAGCGCGAGGGCGAGGAGGGGCGCCCGCTCTCGCCCTACGCCCTGTCGAAGGTGATGAACGAGCAGCTCGCCGAGGTCTTCGCCGGCTGCTACGGCCTGGAGCTGATCGGCCTGCGCTACTTCAACGTCTACGGCCCGCGCCAGAGCCCCGAAGGGCCCTACGCCGCGGTCGTGCCGCTCCTCTTCGCCGCCGCCCGCGACGGCCGCCGGCCGCGGATCCACGGCGACGGCGAGCAGAGCCGCGACTTCACCTATGTCGCCGACGCGGTCGAGGCCAACCTGCTCGCCGCCGGCGCCCCGGCCGCCGCCTGCGGCCGCGCCTACAACGTCGCCGCCGGCGGCCGGACCACGATCAACGCGCTCGCCCGCGCGGTCGCCGAGGCCGCCGGCACCGACCTCGACCCCGAGCACGGCCCGCCGCGGCCGGGCGACGTCCGCCACTCGCAGGCCGACCCGGAGGCGGCCGCCGCGGCGCTCGGGTTCCGGGCGCGGGTGACGGTGGCCGAGGGACTGCGCGCCACCGCCGGCGCGATCGAGGAGGCGGCCCGGGCATGACCGCGCGCGCTCTCACCGTCATCGCGCCGCGCCGCGGCTGGGTCGGCGTCGACTTCGCCGAGCTGTGGGCGTACCGCGAGCTGCTCTACTTCCTGGTCTGGCGCGACGTCAAGGTGCGCTACAAGCAGACCATCCTCGGCGCCTCCTGGGCGGTGCTCCAGCCGCTCCTGACCATGGTCGTCTTCACGCTCTTCTTCGGGCGGCTGGCGAAGATGCCGAGCGACGGCCTCCCCTATCCGCTCTTCAGCTACGCCGCGCTGGTGCCGTGGACCTTCTTCGCCACCGGCCTGACCGCCGCCGCCGGCAGCCTGGTCAGCGGCGCCAACCTGATCCGCAAGATCTACTTCCCGCGCCTGCTGGTGCCGGTCGCCGCGGTGGCCGCCGGCGGCGTCGACTTCGCGATCGCCTTCGCGGTGCTGATCGGGATGGTCTTGGTCTACGGTTTCGTCCCCGGAATCGCCGTCCTCTGGCTGCCGCTCCTCGCGCTGCTCGCCCTCGTCACCGCCCTCGGGGTCGGCACCTGGGCGGCGGCGCTCAACCTCCAGTTCCGCGACGTCCGCTACGTCGTGCCGTTCGGGGTCCAGCTCTGGCTCTTCGCCACCCCGATCGCCTACCCGAGCAGCCTGCTCTCCGAGCCGTGGCGCACCCTCTACGCCGTCAACCCGATGGTCGGCGTGGTCGAGGGCTTCCGCTGGGCGCTGCTCGGCACCGCCACCCGTCCGGGGCCGATGATCGCCGTCTCCGCGGCGGCGGCGACGCTGATCCTGGTCACCGGCGTCCTCTACTTCCGCCGCGTCGAGCGCGGCTTCGCCGACCTGGTGTGACGTTCTGACCGCCATGCCGCACACCGCCATCCGCGTCGAAGGGCTGGGCAAGCGCTACCGCCTGGGCGAGGGCGCGCTCCCTTACCAGACCCTGCGCGAGCAGATCGTGCGCGCCGCCGTCCAGCCGGTCCGCCGCCTCGGCGCGGTGCTCCGCGGCGGCTCGACCTTCACCTCGCGCGAGACCTTCTGGGCCCTGCGCGACGTCAGCTTCGAGGTCTCCGAGGGCGAGGTGCTCGGCGTCGTCGGCCGCAACGGCGCCGGCAAGACGACGCTCCTGAAGCTCCTCTCCCGGATCACCGAGCCGACCGCCGGCCGCGCCGAGATCGCCGGCCGCGTCGGCTCGCTGCTCGAGGTCGGCACCGGCTTCCACCCCGAGCTGACCGGCCGCGAGAACGTCTTCCTCAACGGCGCCATCCTGGGCATGAAGCGCGCCGAGACCCGCGCCAAGTTCGACCGCATCGTCGAGTTCGCCGAGATCACCCGCTTCATCGACACCCCGGTCAAGTTCTACTCGAGCGGCATGTACGTCCGCCTCGCCTTCTCGGTGGCGGCCCACCTCGAGCCGCACGTGCTGCTGATCGACGAGGTGCTGGCGGTCGGCGACGCCGCGTTCCAGCGCAAGTGCCTCGGCCAGATGGAAAACGTGGCTCGAGAGGGGCGGACGGTGCTCTTCGTCAGTCACCAGCTCTCGGCGGTGCGGCAGCTCTGTTCGCGAGCGATCCTGATCGATGGCGGCCGGATCACCGGCGACGGCTCGGTGGAGGACGTGATCGAACAGTACTTGGCGGCGACCTTCGAAGCCGCGGCGACGCCTCTCGCCGAGCGTACCGATCGCGCGGGCGACGACGACTTCCGCTTCACCGCCGCGGGCGTCTTCAACCGTGCCGGTGATCCGGTCTCGGTCATCGGCTCGGGCGAGCCCGTCTCCTTCGAGCTGAGCTACTCCTCGGGGCGGGAGCGTCTCGCCAACGTCGCGATGGCGATCCACGTCGAGGATCTCCTCGGCCGTCGGCTCTTCGCGCTCGCCACCCCGTTCACCGGCGAGGACTTCTCTACCCTCCCGCCGGAGGGGCGGATCCGCTGCACGTTGCCCTCGCTGCCGCTCGTCGCCGGCGAGTACAAGACGATGCTCTGGTGCTCGGTCAACGGCCGGCTCGCCGACCGGATCTACGATGCGCTGCGCTTCTCGGTGGTCGACGCCGACGTCTTCGGTTCCGGCCGCTCTCCCAACGCCCGCCATCACGGCAACTTCATCGTCCCGCACGGCTGGCGGGTCGCTGACGGTGACGCCGTCCTGCCGCCGGCCCGGGCTCGAGAGGTCGGAGCGCAGTGACGCGCGACGCCCCGATGGCCACGGCGGCACCGCCCTCGCCGGCGGCGGCTCCGCGCTCGCTCGCCGCCGGCGCCGGCCTCCGGCACGTGCTCGGCCGCCTTTATCGGCTTCTCCCGGCCTCGCGCTGCACCCGACTGCGCTGCGGGGGCGCCTGGAAGCTGGGGGTGAGGAAGCTGTTCTCGCCGCTCCTCGGGTTCCCGGTCGTCCTCGAATCGCCGCCGCCTCCGCGCGTACGGATGTTGGTGAGCGCCGACCCGGTGGACGAGCGGATCGTCGAGACCCTCCTCGGTCGGCAGCGAGCACTCTACTTTCCTGCGCTCGCCGACGACTGGACCCCGGAACTGGTGCTCGACGTCGGCGCCCACCACGGCTTCTATGCGCTGTTCGCGCTGGCGACCTATCCGGGCGCGCGGATCGTCTGCGTCGAACCGTCCGCCGCGGCGGCCACCCTGCTGGCGCGCAACCTCGAGCTCAACGACTGGAGCGGGCGGGCGAGTGTGCGCCGGGCGGCGCTGGCGGCACGCGCGGGCGCCGCCGAGCTGAAGCACTCGCCCGACGGATCGTGGGGCCACTCCCTGCTCGAACCCGACGAGGGCGCGACCGGCGCGGAGCAGGTCGAGACCGCGACCCTCGGCGAGTTGCTCGGCGACCTCCGACCCGACCTCGTCAAGAGCAACGCCGAGGGAGCCGAGTTCGAACTGGTCCGCCAGCTCGCCGCCGGTGGCTGGCGCCCGCCGCTGGTCGTCCTCGCCGTCCACCCGTGGCTGGGCGACGAGGCGGCGCTGCTCGCGACTATGGACAACCTCGGCTACACCCGCGAGCAGGTCGGTTCGCCGGAGCGGCCGATGGTCCACTTCCGGCGCGCCTCACCGTGACCTCGGCCGCTCTCCCGCTGACGGTCGTCTACGGCTTCCGCGACCGCGACCTCGACCGCGTCCGGCGCTCCCTCGACTCGCTCGCGCGCCAGACCTTCTCGGACTTCCGGGTCGTCTTCCTCGACTACGGGAGCCGGACGGACACCGCCTCGGAGACGCGCCGGCTGGTCGACGGCTACGGGTTCTGCGAGTACGTCTATTCCGACGCACGCGGCCTGCCGTGGAACCGCGCCCACGCGCTGAACACCGGGGCTCGCCGGGCCGAGTCGGACTACGTGATGACGACCGACGTCGACATGATCTTCCCGCCCGAGTTCATCGGCACGGCCATGGAGGAGGTCTCACCCGAGCGGGTGCTCTACTGTTCCTGCCGCCTGCTCTCTCGCGGCTTCTCCGACTGGGACCGGGTCGACCGGAAGGGGTCGGGCGCCCGACAGGCGGGCCGGAGCGCCCGCGGCGGCTGCCAGCTGATCGCGGCCGAGGTGTTCCGCCGGCTCCGCGGCTTCGACGAGTACTACCGCTACTGGGGCGTCGAGGATCGCGACTTCCACTGCCGGCTGACGAGAGCGGGTCTGCACGAGGTCTGGCTGGACGAGCGCGCCACGATCTACCACCAGTGGCACCCGACCCTCGATTGGGAAACGGCCGGGTTCATGCCGGATGGCCTCTGGCCGCGAATGCAGGCGTACTTCTATCGTTGCCGGGACCGGCTGGTGCGCAACAGCGAGAGCTGGGGGCGGTTGCTCACGCCAGAGGACCGGCCGGTCTTCGCCTTCCTCGACTTCGACCGCCGACGCCTGCGCACGGACGAGCGGCTGGTGCACTTCGACGGCCGGTGCGACAGCGGCCGCGAGGCCGGCAGGCTGGTCGGCGCGTTCTGGGAGCTGCCTCGGGGGCACGCACTCGCGGTCCTCGGCGCCTCCTTCCCCGGCCGCCGGCGCTGGGCCGACGGCCTGCTGCGCGCTGCCGACGTGGTCCTGCGCCGCGCCGGCTCGCCCACCCGGCTCGGATATCCGCCCAACGCCGTGCACTCGTTCATCGCCGAGCTGGTCGACGCCGACAGCGACCGGCTCGCCGACCTCTACCTCGACTTCCCGGCAGACGGTGGCGTCTCGTTGCTGGTGAGGGCGTAGTGCCGGGAGCGCGGACGACGTGATCGAGCCCCACGGCGGAGAACTGATCGACCTACTGGCGGCTCCCGAGCGTGCCGACGAGCTGAAGGCGGAGGCCCGCGACCTGCCGTCGTGGGACCTCACCGAGCGCCAGCTCTGCGATCTCGAGCTGCTCCTCAACGGCGCCTTCAGCCCCCTGAGGGGCTTCCTCGGGCGCGCCGACTTCAACGCGGTGTGCTCGACCATGCGCCTCGCCGACGGCACCCTGTGGCCGATCCCGATCACCCTCGACGTCACCGAGGAGACCGCGGACGGACTGACCGCCGGCAGCCGGCTGGCGCTGCGCGACGCCGAGGGCGTGCTGCTGGCGGTGATCATGGTCGACGACGTCTGGCAGCTCGACCGCGACGCCAAGGCCGAGGCGGTCTACGGCACCCGCGACCGCAGCCATCCCGGCGTCGCCCACCTCTACGAGCGCACCAACAACGTCGCCGTCGGCGGTCGCCTGGAGGGCGTCGAGCCGCCCCGACACTACGACTTCGTGCGCCTGCGCCACACGCCGGCCGAGCTGCGCGAGCGCTTCCGCCGCCTCGGCTGGCGGCGGGTGGTCGCCTTCCAGACCCGCAATCCGATGCACCGCGCCCACTTCGAGCTGACGCTGCGCGCGGTGCGCGAGCTGGAGGCCAACCTGCTAATCCACCCGGTGGTGGGCATGACCAAGCCGGGCGACCTCAACCACTACACGCGCGTCCGCTGCTATCAGGCGCTCCTCGGCCGCTACCCGGCGAACACCGCGATGCTTTCGCTGCTGCCGCTGGCGATGCGCATGGGCGGGCCGCGCGAGGCGCTGCTGCACGCGATCATCCGCAAGAACCACGGCTGCACGCACTTCATCGTCGGCCGCGACCACGCCGGCCCGGGCGACGGCGCCGACGGCCGGCCGTTCTACGGCCCCTATGACGCTCAGGAGCTGCTCCGCGGGCACGAGGCGGAGCTGGGCATCCGGATGGTGCCGTTCCATCACCTGGTCTACGTCGAGGACCGCGACGCCTACATGACCGAGCCCGAGGTTCCCGACGGAGCGCGGGTGCTGACGCTGTCGGGCACCGAGCTGCGCCGGCGGCTAGCCCAGGGGCGCGAGATCCCCGAGTGGTTCACCTTCCCCGAGGTGGCCGGCGAGCTGCGCCGCGGCCATCCACCCCGCGGCCGGCAGGGGTTCACGGTCTTCTTCACCGGGCTCTCGGGCGCCGGCAAGTCGACGATCGCCAACGTGCTGCGGATCAAGCTACTCGAGATGGGCGGCCGGCCGGTGACCCTGCTCGACGGCGACGTCGTGCGCAAGCACCTCTCCTCCGAACTGGGGTTCTCCAAGGAGCACCGCGACCTCAACATCCGCCGCATCGGCTTCGTCGCCTCCGAGATCACCAAGAACGGCGGCATCGCCCTGTGCGCTCCGATCGCGCCCTACGACGAGATCCGGCGCGAGGTGCGGGCGCAGATCGAGGCCGGCGGCGGCTTCGTCCTGGTCCACGCGGCGACGCCGCTCGAGGTCTGCGAGCGGCGCGACCGGAAAGGCCTCTATGCCAAGGCGCGGGCGGGGATCGTCCAGGAGTTCACTGGCATCTCCGATCCCTACGAGGAGCCGAAGGACGCCGACGTCGTCCTCGACACCAGCGATCTCAGTCCCGAGGAGGCGGCGCAGACGGTGATCCTCCACCTCGAGCGGGAGGGATACATCGGGGCCCGCGACGCAGGCGGTTGAAGCGCGGGGGATCAGCCGACTCGAGGCGTCGAATGCACCGTACCGAGATCATCCAGGCCTTCATCGATCGTATCGGTGCTCGCGTCTACCTCGAGATCGGCGTCAAGCGCGGCGATACCTTCCTGAGCATCAGGGCACCGCACAAGATCGCCGTCGATCCGGCGCCGCGGATCTCACGCCGCAGCCGGGTGCGGAGCTGGATCCGCAATCCGCGAAACCTGTTCAACCGTTACTTCCACGTCGAGAGCGACGCGTTCTTCAGCGCGCCTCCGCGGCGCCTCGACCGCGAAGGGCTCGACATCGTCTTCGTCGACGGCTTGCACACTCATGAACAGTCGCTGCGCGACGTCCGCAACACGCTTCGCTACCTGAATCCCGGGGGAGCCGTACTGCTCCACGACTGCAATCCGGGCTCGGAGGAGGCCGCCTCTCCTCTCGAGCTCTTCGATCGTGCGCGGCGCACCGGTTCCTGGAAGCCGGACGCCGGCTGGTCCGGCGACGTCTGGAAGACCATCGTGGATTTGCGAGCGACCGAGCCCGAGCTCTCGGTGTGTGTCCTCGACTGCGATACGGGGATCGGTGTGGTCACCCGTGGCCCGCGCCCCTCGAAGCCCTGCCGAGTCGATCCCGACGACGTCGCCGCTCTCACCTACTCCCAGCTCGACGCCCAGAGGAGGGAGCTGCTCGATCTCAGACCGCCCGGAGATCTTCACCAGCTTCTGCGCTCGCTGTGAATCGGATGGCCGCCTTCGAGCACGTCCTCCTGACGCGCTTCAACGTGCGGGGCTTCGGGTATGAGGGTGTCGACGACGCCTGGCTCGACCACCGGTTCGACCTCTTCGACCGTTACTGCTTTCCCTCCGTGCGGGCGCAGAGCCGTCCTCCTGACCGCTGGCTGGTCCTGTTCGATGAAGCCACGCCGGCACGGTTCCGCGAACGCATCGCCGTGTATGCCGAATGGAAGCCCTTCCTGCCGTGCTATGTCGACGACCGCTTCGATCGGCTCGACCTGCCCGCCCTCGTGCGCGACCGGGTGCGGCCGTCGGCCGGTCACCTGATCACGAGCAGGGTCGACAACGACGACGCGCTCGCCATCCGTTTCCTGGAAACCGTACAGAGCACCTTCACCGGCCAGCGCTTGTGTTTCGTCAATCTCGACCGCGGCTACATCCTGGCCGAGAGTCGTCTCTATGCGACCTGCCAGCGGAGCAACCCTTTCATCAGCCTGATCGAGAACGCAGAGGGCCTCCGCACGGTGTGGTGCGACGAACACAACCGTCTCGGACACGTCGGGCCGCTGATCCGAATCGACACCGAGCCGATGTGGATTCAGACGGTTCATCAGCGCAACGTCTCGAACCAGGTCGGTCTGGCTCTGCGAGTACCGCGCCGACGGCTTAGCGGCAGGTTCGTCTTGAACGACCGCCGGCTGGACGATGATCCCGAGTCGCGGCTCGGAGTGCTCGCCGAATACCTCGCCACGCGTGGCCGCCGCCTTGGCCGACGGTTGCGCCGGGCCGCCTCCCGCGCTCCTGACGGCCGGACGGGAGCTCGATGAAGGCCGACGGTAGCCGGCCCCGCGTGTCGATCGTGGTGCCGACCTTCGCCCGCCCCGCTCTCCTGCCGCGTGCGATCGCTAGCGTTCTCGAGCAGACGTTCCAGGACTTCGAGCTACTGGTCGTCGACGATGCCTCACCGAAGAGCGCGGAGGACGCGTTGACGGCCTTCTCCGACCAGCGCCTCAAGGTGGTACGCCACCGGAGCAACCGGGGTTCGGCCGCCGCACGCAATACGGGGATCCGTCTGGCCCGGGGCGAGCTGGTGGCGTTTCTCGACGACGACGACAACGCGCTGCCGGGCTGGTTGCAGGCCACCGCCGACGTCTTCGCGACCGCACCGCCCCGCGTCGGCTACGCCTGGTGCGGGGTGCGCGACGTCCAGGCGATGCCGGACGGCACCCGCATCACCCTCCGGGAGCGACGCTGGGAGCACTTCCGCGACAGCGAGCCGCCGGCGATGGCGCCCAACGTGCTCGCCACCGGCTATGGCCTCGTGGTGCGCGCCTGCTGCTTCGACCACGTCGGGCTCTTCGATGAGTCGCTCCGCGCTTGCGTCGACGTCGACTTCCTGCTCCGGCTGGCCCTGCGGTTCGACTACGCCGTCGTGCCCGAGATTCTCATCGAGGTCTCGCACCATGAGCTCGGTCAGCTCACCGATCCCAGCCGGCAGCGGGCCGAGGCCTACGAGCGGATCCTGGAGAAGCACGGGCAACCGCTCTCGCACCTGCCGGCCCTGCGCCTGTCTCTGCAGCGCAAGCTGGCGCTTCTCCGATACCAGACGGGGGAGCGCAGTCGGGGACGGCGTGCTCTGCTGGCGGCGCTCGGCGGCCCTGACCGGCTGGGGACGCTGCGCCGGCTGGTCGCCTACGAGCTGGGTCGGGGCGGAGCGCGGACACGCCGCGAGGCGAGGCGGTGAGCGTCACGCCCGAAAGGGCGCCGTCGGTGGAACGACGGCCAGCCAGGCGTAACGGCCCCATTGATCGAGCGTCGCCCGAACCATGGGATAGGACTCCAGTGAGCGGCGCTCGAGGATCGACCGCACAGAGGTTCTGTACGGCTCGGTATGCATGTCGTCGAGGAGGGCCAGGCCCCCAGGCCTGAGCAGGTCGAGGGCGGCATCGAGGTAGACAGCTCGCTGGGCGGCGGGTGTCCCGTTTCCCCAGGCGCTGGCATGACCGAGGTCATGGGTCACGACATCGAACGCCCCCTGCACGGACGCCATCGCAGCCATGCTGGCCCAGGTAACGCAGTGATCCGTCGGCAGGTCGTTCTTTCGGAGGAACTGGCGCGTCTTCTCGAGCCACTCTTCCTGGTCGTCCGCCGACCACACCTCGAGACCACCCTGCTCCCGGGCGAACGAGCGAAGCGCATAGGACGAGAAGCCGGACCCGAGATCGGCGACTTTCCGCGCGTTCCAACGGTGGCAGATCTCCTGGGCCAGGGCACAGAACTCGGCGGATGCGGCCATGGCGTCTTTGGACACCGACGTGATGTAGTCCCGACGGGGAGCGAGAAGTGGCCGGACTCTCGCCTCGACGGCACCGGTGATCCCTGTCAGGGCCGGATAACGGCGGCCAAGGCGCCACTGATGCCGCGGGTCGAGCAGGCGGCGTCCGAACCGGTCCAGCCGGCGGGCGACGTAGCGTGCCCTCGCAAACCGCCTCACAGTACGGTCCCTCGTTGCGGAGCATACCATGATTACGGAAAGTCAAAAAAAACGGGCTATCTCAAATTCACTCGCGGCCGAGACCCTGCATGCCGAAAGCGGGTGGCTGGCGCCGGGGTTGGCTCGGCGGGACGACCGCGACGTAGGACGAGGCGACCCGCCGGGGATGGTCTCGTGATCGACCCGACCGCCTTCCTGCACCCCCGGGCGCTGGTCGACGAGGGCGCGACGATCGGTCCGCGGACCCGGGTCTGGGCCTTCGCCCACGTGCTCTCCGGCGCGGTGATCGGCGCGGACT
>Ga0302046_10005176_pt1 | contig 11518 bp, 12 predicted proteins | sample RVTome_11_FD_200261 | JGI IMG/M metagenome (GOLD analysis project Ga0302046, IMG submission 200261) | Soil microbial communities from uranium-contaminated site in the Upper Colorado River Basin, Wyoming, United States - RVT147D111 (version 2) ... | reverse complement strand
TTTTGGTCGCGTATTTGGTGTCGGACATCGTCGGTCCGAATTGGTGCGTCATCGGTGCCGGTCCGCAGCGCGACGTTGGCTTCGGCGTTGCGGTCGTCGGCGTAGTCCGGCAACATCCCGACCGCCCCGAACGTATCGAGTACCCGCACGTCGGTGTAGGTACCGCCCGTCAACCGATAGTCGGTGTGCCGTGCCAATTGCATGATGGTTCGCGGTGACACGCCCGACCGTTCCAGTTCCGACACGAACGTCATCCGCAGCGAATGAAACAACGCGAATCCGTCGTCGGTTTCGGGTTCGATTTTCGCCCGTCGCAGGTCGGCATGCCACGTCGTGTAATCGGGGACGGTCTTGAACACCCGGTCGGTCCCCGCGTAGGCGTCGGGACGCGCCGTCCGCAGCAACGCCACCAGATGCGGTGCCAGCGGGATGATGTCGGGTCGTTTGCTCTTGGTGGCTTCGGCGCGCAGCTCGATGCACGGACGCACCGTCTCGTCAATCGCCACGTCCCGCCATTGCAGCCGCTTGAGTTCCCGACGCCGCAAACCCGTCGCCAGCGCGACCCGATACACGACCCGTCGCGGACCCGCCACCGCCAGCAGCCGTTTGACTTCATCCGGCATCAAGGCGCGGCGTTTCCGCCGCTTGTCGTGGGTTTCGTCGACCCGCCCCACGTGTTCAATCGGGTTTTCGTCCAGCCGTTGCGCCCGCACCGCCCAGGCGCAAAACGTCTTGACGTGCGCCGTGATGTTGTTCAGCGTCCGGGGTGCCGTCCCGTCCGCTTTGCGCTTGTGCAGATACGCAACGAACGCATCGCGGCCGATGTCGGTCAAGCGACGCCAGCCGCACCCGTCGCCCACGTGCGTCAGGTACAATTTGGTGATGCGGATGTAGGCGGCGTCCCGTCCCGCCGCCGTCAGTTCTTCAATGTAGTCCGCGACGTTCTCGGCGTAAGTCGCCCGTCGCTTGGCGGACAATCCCGAGACCAACCCCAGCGCTTCCAGCAACCGTCGCGGCAGCTTTTTCAACGCTTCGCGGTCCGGCGGTTCACCCGCAATCTGCCGGTCGACCGCCGCTTGCAGCACGACCCGCCACCCTTCGGCCGCCCCCTTGTCGGTGCACAGCCGCACCGGCTTGAAGTCGTAGGACCCGCGCCGAATCTTCGCGTGCCAGTCTTGCTTGCCCTTGGGTTTGTACAGCTTGGCCATGATTCACCGCCTTGTCTTGCTTCCCCGCACGATGCGCAGGTCCAGGAACGCCGCCAGCCGGTCGATGCTGTCGAGTGACAACCCGCGATGTCCCGCCAGAAAGTGCGACATCGCCCCGTGGTCGATGTTGCACTCGACGGCGATACGGTACCGCGTGTGTTCACTGTCACGAACCGCATCCCGAAGCTGGTCACTGAATGGTTTGGCTTTGGTCTTTCGCTTGGCCATGATACTACAGTGTACCCAATGTTTGGCGCTTTGTCAAATATTTCTTCGCCGTGATGATTCGCCGCCGTTATATTCCAGCCCATCCGCCCATTCGGTCAACTCCGCCGACCGGCGGGGATTGACGCAGACGCGCGCCAGGAAGCGAAGTCGTTCAATCCAGCTTCGCCGGGTCCAACCGGCCGGGACTTCGTACGGGTCCGCCACCGGATCAGCATCACGCAACGCCGCCAGCAGTTCGTCCTTGTGACCGGCGAGCACCGTCCGCAGGTCCGGGGTCAGCACGCCCGCCGGGGCGTCCACCCGGAGTTTCTCGCCACAGGCGGTGAGCACCACGCCCCGCCGACGCAAGTCGTCGATGAGCCGGTTCATGGTCAAAGCTCGATCACCTCGCGTCCGGGCTCAGAATGGTCGTGTTCTTTTGCGTCCAAACCGTCCAGACCGTCCGAACCGGGGTTATCGACCGCGCCGGTCGCCGGTTTGGTGGACGCAAGCTGGTCGTCGTTTGCGTCCGGGGTGCGTCCATCCCGAGTCGGGCTCTTGGGGTCGTCAGCCGTGTTGATGGACGGTTTGGACGATGTGGACGGTTCGGGACACGTCCGCTCTAGGATGATGAGCCGACGACGCTTCACGCCGGATTCCCGGTCGAACGTGACGTTCACGCCCGCCCGCCGCAGGTCCGGTGCCAGCCGCCGCACGGCCGAACCCATCGACCGCGCACCGTTCGGCCAGTCCGTCCGTTTGCGAGCTTTCTCATCGGTGTGCTGGTCGGTTTCGAGTTCGTCTAACAGGTTCCGAGCCGTCCCACTCCACGCGCCGAACCGTTGCACGAGTGCCACCAGCGCGGGACCGATGGGTGACGCTTCAATCGCCAGGTCCGTCGCCGCCGCGCGGTTCGTCGCGTATGCCGCGAGAAACGCCCCCCGCTCCAGACCAAGCGCGGGCTCGCATGCCACCGCCCAAGTCGCGAAGTCCGCCATACGCGGCAACGCGGGGAGTGTCACCGCCGGCAACCGCTTCATGCCCGCCGCCACAGCGTCAAGCAACGCCCCAAGAATTCGGGGGCAGGCCCGCTCAAACGCTCGCCACAACTGCGCCTCAGTCCGCCGCCGGTTCTCGGGAATCGCCGGAAGCGTGACGCTCACTGCCCGGTCCAACAGGTCGGGGCGCGTCGCCGGATCATCAATACCGTTCAAGAGCACTGGGCGCATCGCATCGAAAATCTTTTCTTCGTCGTCGGTGTAGAGTTCCCGCGTCGCGAAGCCGCCGCCGGTCGCCAGCCGACAGAGCCCGTCGGAAAGCCAATCCTTGATTCCGCTCAGGTTGTCGAGCGCGACAATCCAACTATTTAACGATGCGATCATCAAATCGTGGGAATTCCGCGGCTCGGCTCGCAGGGGCGCGGCGTTGGGATCCACGAGCGCGCGCAGCAACCGACATGCCGTGCTTTTGGCGGACCCTTGCTCGCCGCTGAGCACCAGCACCGGGAAGGGTCCGCTTGGGCGCATCGCCGCCGCCAGCCAGGACGCGATGAGCGCCCAACCGGCCTCGTCTTCGAGATTCAAAAACCCGCGCAGCTCATCGACCGAGCCGCCGCGTTCGGGTACGGGCAACGCCTGCATGCCGCGCGCGCGGACGAATTTTACCGGCGGGTCGCCAATGACACGCCAGCCGTCGCGTGTGACTTCGACCGCACACCATTGGTCATCGGCCAGGTCCAGGTAGTACACGCCGGCGTGCTGCGCACACCGCACCGCCACCGGTCGCTCGGTCGCGTCGAAAATCGCCCTCGCCCCGAGCACGCCCAGAGCGTCTTGCATCGCCTGCGAATTCGGCGGTTTTGCGTTCACCATATAGAATTTGTGGGCGAGCCATTGCCGAAAACCCTTCGTCGTGAGCCGCCAGGTTTCGCGGTGCTCACCGACGGGAATCGTCGCATACGCCGTATCGCCGGTGTGGAACAACTCGGCATCATCGGCAAGCCGCACAAGCTGCGCCGCTTGGGCTACGTTGCCGTCGCCGCCGCGCGCTGTGTCATCGTCCGAATCGCCATCCGTAACGTGAGCCGCCGCATCCGCTTCGGACCGCAGCTTGTCCACCACGCCGAGTATCTGACGGTCCAGGTCGTTGCGCTCTACGCCGTCACACCGCTTCATCACCGCGCTGGCGAACCGAGTCCGCGACGTTGCCGACGCAACATTAAGCTGGTCGGTATGGATGGTCTCACCGTCACTGTTTCGCGCCGTCAGTTCCGCTCGCAACTCGCCGTCGAGCCGTGTCGGTATCGGGGTACAATCGATTGTCAGCATCATCCGTGATCCTCACGCCGACCGGCGTGCTCCCATCATCCGCACCACGACGCCGTCACATTGCAGGTCCGGCTTGCGGCACACCCAAAGGTCATCGCTCATTAGCTCGCGCGCGTTGCGTATCAGTTCCCGCGCCCGTTCACGCCGCCACTGCGCTTCGACCAGTAATTCCACGTAGCGCTCGGTGAGCGCCGACGAGCCTTCCGCGAACACGACACGCCGAGTCATCTCGTTTGCGCGGTCGCCGCCCAGGGACCACACCACGCCGCGCTTCTCCGTCAGGAAGCGCACGCGCTCAACGGTCGGTTCAACGTCGAGCTGCGCGTGGGCAATCAGGCAAGCGAACAGCTCCGCGTGATTCTCGTTCGTGAAGTGTTCCGCGGTGATGCTGTGCGAGACCACCGCGTCATAGAACCGGCTTCGATCGTGAAAGCCGCACGACAGGAAACCACGCTCGATTTCGTCGGCGTGCCGAAGGTGCTCCGTCGCCGCGCTCTCGGGCACGTCCAGCACTTCCCGCCGCGCGGGAAACCGGGTAGGGTATGTTCGCTTCCGAACCCGACCCGCGCCGCCGCCCCAAACGGCTCGCGGGTTAGCTTTTGCGCGCATTGTCGCCCCCCGTCATAGCGTCCCAGACTTCGCGCGACGGAGCACCGGCGGCTAGCCAGTCGAGCAGTTCCGCCCGCCGCCAGCGGACCGACCGCCCCAGGCGAACCGGCGCGGGAAGCTGCGCAGCAGCATGTAGCTTCCACATGTGCCTGTCTGAAATGCCCAGCAGCTCCGCGACTTCCGGCGCTCTCAGTGCCGCTGCGCTGCTTTCCGTTGTTTCGGTGTGATTTGTGTTGCTCATGACCTAACGCCAGAATGGGGGTATCCGTGCGCGCGGAAACGGCGTTCGGTGGCGGAAATGCCTTAAAAACCAGGGTTTCATGAAGGGTGTGGGGGTATCAAAAAAAACGCCGGAATACCCACTACGATACCCGCATACCCGCACCCTAAACGGTGGGTTGCCCGCGCCGGTCGGTCGGCAGGCGTTGGGTCTTGGTTTTCGGCGGCTTTTTCTTGCCCAGTTTCCTGAATCCCGCGCGTCGGTGTTGGTCGAATGTCTTCCGGTGTACTCCCATAGCCCGCGCCGCCGCCGCGATGTTGCCCTTGTGCTCATAGAAAAGCCCCACCGCTTCGGTCTGCCGTGGTGTTAGCGATTGGTCGGTCGGTTTCCCGGTCACGCGGCGCTTGCGCCGCGCACCGCTTCGTGCTCGCCCTTGCCCACCGTCCAATTCATCGGCCCACTCCTCCAGCATGTTTGCGTACCAGGGGAGCGTCCTGGTCAGGTACTCAGTCTCCACGGCCACCCCGTCCACGAATTGCTTACCCCGCTGTTCTTCGCAGAAGTCCGTGTCCAGTTCCCCGACAAGCTGAAGACGTTCAGGCGGCAGTTCATCCACATTGATCGTCTCAACCCACCCAAGCACATCGGCCATCGCATTTTCAAGCGCGGTCTGTGCCGCGTTGGCCCCCGCTGGGCCACGTAAGCGTTTCCAACCCGACCCGTCCACGCCCCGACCGCCCTCGAATGTACCGATGAACGACCGCACCGCTTCCGCCCCCATTCGCAACATCGTTGGCGGCTTCAGCGTCTTCGGCACATCATAGACGCCAGAAGCCATGGCGCTGCTTGTTGTAAGGTCGGCCAGCGGTACCTTGCCAGGTTTGGTTCGTCGCGATTTGGACATGTTGCACCGTATCCGCCGGGCGCTACTCGACGGCGCACAGCACGGTGCGTCAGTACGCCGCCGGGTAGCAATTATGCGGGTGGCCACCCGCTCCCGACCGAAGCGATTGTAACCGTTCGGCTACGGCACGCAACCGTGTCACAGACGACCGAAGCAGCCTGCAATCACCGGGTCGCGTTTCGCGTGAGAAGTGCTAAGGGAGAGGCTCGCTAGCGCGGTTTCAGATGGGATGTCAAGAAAACCGGGGGGGCTTACTTACGTAGTGTTCCAGTGCTCTCAATCGACAGCCGAATCGTCAGTGAGAGTTCGTCAATTCTTCCTACCCCATCCCACTGTGAAACAACGTCGAGATTCCCGAGGCGGTCAACTGTGTAGGTTGTACGTGTAGTGCCGTCCAATTCCACGACCCCAAGAAGTTCAACGAGGTCTAAGGCTAGTATCGCATCAGCCAGGACTACAACACCGTTGTCTGAAATCACCACTGTACGAACCACTTGCTCAAATATGGCGACATCACCAAGCCGGGATGTGATACGGTCACCGCGACCCACTTCATCACCAGCATCGTTTATGGGTCGACCGTTTGGTCCAATAGTAACGGTCTCCGTACTTGTCTGAAAATCGGATTGGGAGATGGGGGATAGCTCTCCAAGAGTGTCGAAAATGGTTGCATCAATGACACTTGATACAGAACCCGTATAAATGCCCGGTTCGATAGCTGGTGGCGGCGTAAGGCTTGGCACCCCTGAGCCTGCCCCGCCCGCAGGCGTACACCCCACCAACCCAACCATCAACGCCACAACCGCTCGTCGCACCATAGCTAGTTCTCCTCACGCGAAACAATCGGTATTGTCGACATCCATCCCTGCGAAACAAATCGGTGTGTCTTCATGCACCGTACCTCGCCTCGATAGTAGCCCACTACGGCAGAAAGTGCCCGTTCCACGCCATGCCGAGGTTGCCGTTGAACAGGTTCACGAAAGCTGAGACATCCCCTAAGCCCACGCTGCCGTCGTGGTTAAAGTCAACCAGACACGGCCGTCCCATTCCGTTGAACTCGGTCACGAACGCCGACGCGTCCGCCAGCCCGACACTCCCGTCCTGGTTCATGTCGCAAGGTAGATGGCCATACCGAACTGACACAGTAGCCTCATTTCCGTCACGATCCATGATCGACATCGAAAAGATGGTCCAGTCGCCAGCGGGAAGTACACCTACTGCCCGCACCTTCACAACTGACGCTGGTCCTACAGCGTCTGAGATAACAACCTCTGGCGGCACCGGCACTCCCACAACCGACGGATTATCCGTTGTGGTTACTGTCAACGCAGACGGGCCAAGAGGCCCGCCGTCGATTGCAAGTACCGGTCGATCAAAGTACAACGTGATGTCGTGCGTGTCAGGGCCAGGTTCCCCCCGTGGGTCGATGTACCCGTCGGGCGGATCACTGGCCACGAGCGTCGGTGAACCACTTGGCGGCGCACCTGCAATCAACTCATTCATCCAGACCGAGACGCCATCGTAAGGACTTTCGGCGATGTTCCCGTCGCTGAGCAACACAACGTCCTCATCGCCGTCATTGTCTACATCGGCGAGGTGAACACTCCCGAACTTTGCGAGGCTGCTATCGCCGAAGGTTTCATAATATGTAAGGACGACCGGATTCCCAAAAGTTCCTCCCCCGAGCCCCGGTACAAACACAAGGGCGACCGGCTCTATCGCGTTGGGGATCAATTCGTCCGTTATCCCTACGGAGATAATGTCAGCGATACCATCTCCATTTAGATCGCCAACAGCTGAGTTGCTAATAGACTTGAAACCCGTCGCGTCGAAGGAATGAATCAACGACGGAACTGAAGGTTGACTGGTCGTTATCACCATCCAGGCGCCCCCGATGAACAAGATTCCTGCTACACGTATCATTTAAATTATCCTTTCATTGAGTGTCCCTCGACATGTTTTACGATGCACCTGTCAGGCGCAGGCTCACGGTAAATCGGATTGCAGTCGACCGCCAAAGCGTACGGTAGAGCGGCCAGGGGCTGGTGTGGGGCGGAAAAAACGAATGACGAGCGTGCAAACGACATGACGAAACTCCTTTCACCCCCCGCGATTCAGACACTATCCCATCAAACACCGAGCGCCGTGGCACCCGTCCGCTGGGTCGATGTACATCCGTTCGACTTGGAAGCTCGGCTACGTCCAGGGTAGGCTCGCCGCCCCGACGCCGCAACGGGTAGCGCTTGCCCAGGTCCGAGGTTTTCCAGATTTTTTTCAGGCAGGGCGCGTGCGAGTAGCTCGGAGTCCCAACGCCCCCACCCCGCACTTTCAGCAACACCCCCCGCCCCCTACCCCCACCAATGGTGGTTTTCGACGCATCATAGGTCATTCTGCACGGTGACTTGCCCCCCTGAAACTGCCCACAGAACGGGCAGAATCGCCGTTTTTGACCCCCTGAACCCCCTTCCGGCGTGGTTTCGGCACCGGTACCGCACCGAATTCGGCAACACCGCGCGCAAAACACCGTTTTCACGGGCCCCTCCCCGCCGCCATTTCCGCAGCGCCACACCGAAAACCGCAGGAATTCGCCGCTGTCCGCTCGGCTACAGGTCGATTTGATGGTCCGTATGTGGTGGCGGGTCGGGGTTGACGACTTCGACGACGACCGGCGGCGTGGCGTCCTTCCGGGGTCGGCCGCGTGGTCGTTTGCCCAGCGGGGTAAGCGTCGTCGGGTCGAACCCCGCGTCGCGGCAGGCTTCGGCGAGTATCATCGTCAGTTCATCCGCCATCGTCCGTAGGTTCCGTGCCGCCAGGAAGGCGAGTACCCGTCGGTCGCGTCGGCGGACCCAGAGCGAGCACGACTGCGGTGTGCGTTTGCGTATCATGCGTATCACCCTTTGCGCGCCGCCTTCACCATCGCCACGATGCCCGCCCGCACCGCGTCGGGCAGGTCGTCCCACGCCGCCGCGACGGCCGCGAAATCGGGGTCAGCGGGTGTTTTTCCGGCCGATTTGGTCGCGTATTTGGTTTTCGACACGTCTCGTCGTGAATTCCGCCCTTTGTTTTCAACGGGTTGCGCATCGCCCGCAGTAGGTTCGAGTCCTACTCGGGGAGGTCTTTGTTCCAGTGTTCGAACCCGCGCGCGTTCGGTAACCCGTACCAGATTTCGATGGTCCGGCGGTCGTGAACCAGGACCTTCTTCACCAACCGGCGAAGGAGGTCTTTCTTTTGCGCGTTCGGCCCCTCGGCGATGACCTGCTCGAAGTTGTCGACCAGCGCGGACAGCATCTCGCGGTCGATCGCCGGTAGTTCCAGGCGCTCGCGCCGGGCCTCCAACTCGCGCTGCTCGGTGTCCAACTGTTCGAGCCGATCTTGGAGATCCTGGACCTTCCGGTTGCATAGCTCGGCCTTGAGCGTCCCGGCCTCGAAGGCTTCGAAGTAGCGCTCGACCGACGCCCGGACCTTGGTGGCCTCGGCCTCGACCCGGGCTATATCCTTCTCGATGTCAGGCTTCTCCGCGCCGAGGCGCCGGTTGGCCTCCGCCCAGACGCGGGCCATGAAGTCCTCGTCGCGGAACATAGCCTTGATGTCCTGAACGATGGCCGCCTCGAGGAGTTCCGCCCGGACGTAATCCTGCTTGCACTCGTGCTGGTTGAAGCGTTTCGAGCAGACGTAGTATGGAATGTAGCGACCGCCCTTCTGGCCGCCGCCGCCGAACATGTGCGATTTGCAGCGGGCGCATTTGATGATGCCGGTGAGCAGCCGCTCGTCGCCGTTGTGCCACTGGCGGCCTTTCAGTTCTTCGCTGCGCTCGTCGAGGACCTCCCGCGCCTTCTCGAACAGAATGTCGGAAACGACCGGGTCGTGCTGCCCCTCGTAGAGGACCTCGCGCCAGCGAATCTTGCCGACGTAGAGCGGGTTCTTCAGCAGGTAGAGCACGACGCGCCGACCCCACTTGCGGCCGTTGCGGTTCCGAAGGCCAGCGTCGTTGAGCTTGTTGCAGATCGCCGAGGCCCCCTCCTTGCCGAGGGCGTACATCGTGAACATCTTGCGGACGATGAGGGCCTCCTCCTCGTGGATGACGAGGCGCTTGCTTTCGTCGAGCCGGTATCCGTAGGGGATATGCCCGCCGACGAAGCTTCCGGTCTTGGCCTTGCGCTCCAGGCCGACCCGCGTCCGCTCGACGATGGTGGCGTGCTCGAACTCGGCGAAGACGCCGAGCATCTGGAGCATCATCTTGCCGGCTGCGTTGGCGGTGTCGAACGGCTCGGTGATGCTCTTGAGGGCCACGCCGAGCTTGGTCAACTCGTCGACCATCATGGCCAACTCGCGCACCTTGCGGGATAGGCGGTCGACGCGGAAAACGAGAAGGACGTTGAAGGCTTGTGCTGGGAGGCGTCGAACAGCATCTCCTCCAGGTCGGGCCGGTTCATGTGCGTGCCGGACTCGGTATCGCGGTAGACCTTGTGAAGCGTCCAGTCGTCGCCGTACTGGCTCTTGCAGAAGGCCTCGAGGCGGTCCTTCTGGGCGTCCAACGAGTACTTTTGATGGTCCTCGTCGGTGCTGATCCGGGTATAGAAGGCGACCTTAGCCACGGCCTTCGATGCTCCTAACCTATTGCCAACGCATAACTTACGCCAGTTGGTCGTGACCCCACCCTTGCTCGTTTGGCCAGGGAAATCAAGGCCAAGGGACGCGGTTTTCTCGCATGTAAAAGGCCCCTCGGGCGGCCCAGATGGGGACGTTCGATAAACCGTAAACCGCGTGTTGAATTCAAACCCAACAGCCGCTATGCTGCCGCGCGTGTCAAAACAACCGACCTTTGGGCAGAAGATTCGGGAGCTGCGGAAGGCCATGAGCCTGACGCAGCGGGAGTTGGCGGACAAGGTCGCCGCGCGCCTGAAGGCGGAAGACCGCCGGGGCTTCGACTTCACCTATCTCAGTAAGATCGAGAACGACAAGACTCCGCCGCCATCCATTCCCGTGATCATCCAACTTGCCCGCGTTCTTGACGGAGACGAACATGAACTCATCGGACTTGCTGGGAAGGCACCGCCCGACCTTGGCGAAACGTTGAAAGAGAGCGCGGCGGCGCGCAAGTTCTTCCGATCAGCCTTGAACGCGGACCTAACCGAAGACGAATGGACGAAGTTGCTGAATGATCTGCGACGCAGGACCAAAGGGCGTGAGACCCATTAGGAACCAGGAGATTGAGGACCTGGCGAGCGCGCGGCTCGCCGAACTTGAGCGAGAGCTCGGGCGCCCGCTGTGTCCCCCGATTCCCATCGACCTGATCGCCGAGAAGCTACTGGGCCTGGACTTCCTCTGGGAGGCGATCGACGAACTGCCCGGCGAGACCATCTTGGGCGGACTCATTCCTCAAAAGCGGTTGATCATTCTCAACGAAACGCGGCGGTCGCTGTTTACGGAAAAACCTGGGCTGGAGCGTTCAACAAAGGGCCACGAGATGGGCCATTGGGATCTCTTCATCGACAAGACTTCCCTCAATCATCCGACGCTGTTCAGCATTGACAGTGATGGCCCGTTCGCATTCAGGAGCTCGCCGGCGGGCGATGTGGCCATCATCAAAATGTTGCAATCCGACCCCGAGGGCCGCGAGCTTCTTCGCAAGATTGAATCGCGCGCCGACGAACCCGATGAAGCGCGGGCAGTCAATCGGTATGCTGCAGCGTTGTCCATGCCGTCCGACCTCCTGCGCACCGAGGCGATGAAGATCGATCGGACGCAGTGGCCGAACCTCTACCGCCTCACGGATCGGTTCGAGGTGACGATTTCGGCGCTCGTGGTCCGGCTCCAACAGGTAGGACTGCTGTACGTGGATAAGAACAGAAGGCTCTATGAGTCCAAGGATGCCGCGATGGGGCAGCAGATGCTTGGCTTCTAAGTTTTGGCTCTTCGGCAGAATCTGTGGGTCGCGTGCACTTGCTGCGGCGCTACTTGAGTAGAGCGTCCTTCCGGTGTTTGGCCTCCTTGCCGAGGTTTAGCGGGCATCCCGCCCCCGACCCCGTGGGGGCAATGCGCC
>Ga0302046_10005175_pt1 | contig 11518 bp, 12 predicted proteins | sample RVTome_11_FD_200261 | JGI IMG/M metagenome (GOLD analysis project Ga0302046, IMG submission 200261) | Soil microbial communities from uranium-contaminated site in the Upper Colorado River Basin, Wyoming, United States - RVT147D111 (version 2) ... | reverse complement strand
ATCCTGTGCTTTTCGTCGAAGTTGTCCGGCATGGGGATATGCTCGGAGCACCCGATCTCATCCAGGCCAAGTTCGACAGCCCTTTGAATGTAATCTCCCGCGTCGCCTTCCGCGTGCTTGCACAACGACGTATGCGTATGATAGTCAACAATCATGGTCTTTTGGAAAGCAATGACTTCAGTTCTTTTATCTGATCGCCGGAAAGGTTTCCCCGCTGTTCCGCAAGTTTCAATGCAAAAATTCCCAACGCCGAATAAAGCTCACTCAAAGCCGGTACTTCCCGTCCCAGTGCATCGAGATGCTGCCGAACAATGGTTGAACTCCCCCTGGAAACGGGGCCTGTGAGAACTCCGGCCGCGCCCCGGTCCATGGCCTGACGGATCGCTGTTTCGATCAAGGGCCTGAAGGCTCCGGTGCCATTCATGCGCAGGCGGGCTGCCAATGCTTCGACGGCTCCGATCAAAGCAACGGGATAGTTCGAAGCGAAGACGCATGCTACATGATACAGATTTTTTTGTTCTTTCGGAACCATGAGGAACCTTCCTCCGAGATCCCGAACCAATGAGCGCGCGAAGGGACGTGTATTTTTTTCACCCTCAAATCCGTACCAAATCCCTTTCATCCCGGCCATCTGATCCCTGAGCCGTGTGCCGGCAGCAAAGGTCTGAATGGGATGCAGCGAAAACGTGCGGGCCCCGCATGCGGCCAGCGGCGACAAAGCATCGCTGGTTATGGATCCGGAAACATGGAAGGCAGTGACACGATCCAGGAATGACAATCCTGACCGTGCAATCTGAGAGGCAACCCCTGAAATTTCTTCGTCCGGAACGGCAATGATGAGGAGATCGGTGCCCGGAGAAACATCTGAAATTGATTTTGAAACGGTGGGACATTCAACAAAACGTGCGAACGAACGCGCCCGGGAGGGATTTCTGGTGATAAGCGAAATGATCCGGTAACCGCGTCCCTGAAGCAACGCAGAGAGGGCCGTTCCGACTTTGCCTGCACCGACAAGCGTAAGAGAACGAGGTTTGAGGTTCCGGGGCAATCAGGTTTCCTGAATAAGCGCGGCTGAGAGATATCCGACGACGGCTTCTTTGTCCCCGGTAACATCGCCCGAATTGCAGTAGAAGAGTTCCTTGCACTTTCGGGCTCCCATCGATGCCGCAGCCATCATAACAGCCGCGGTCGGTCCGCCCCCGCACGCTTCACCCTGCTCCCGTTCAATCTTGTCCAGGAGGTCTTCGGGCCGGAATGCGGCAATTTCGTCGATAATCTGGCGATCCAATTCGACGGCTTCCGCATACTGGTGATAGTGAGAAAGATCGGTGCTCGCGACCAGGAGGATATTGCGCCCGCTGCATACGCGGGCGATCGCGTTGGCCAGGCCCGTGCAGAGTTCGCGCCGCTGATCTCCCATGATAACGGGGACGAACGGGAGCTTTCCGAAGACGTACTGCAGAAACGGCAATTGGACCTCGACCGAGTGCTCGAGTTGGTGGCCCGTCTCAGAGATCTTGATTGAAGGATCGGCATCGGCCAACGCTTGCCGGATTTCCTTATCTACAGGGAGGTCGCCCAACGGCGTCCTGTAAAAGTCCCCGTCATAAACCGAAATCCCATCAAAATACTCCCGATGACTGGGACCCACGATGATCGCGGCGTCGTACTGTTGGCCCTGAATGAGTCTGTAGCCGCAAGCCGCCGTGTATCCGGAGTAGACATACCCTGCATGCGGAGAGATCAGGCCGCGAATCAGTCCTTCCACCCGGAACGATCTTGCCCGGAGGAGAAGTTCGCCGACTTCCCGTTCCAGAACGGTTCTCAGATCAGGGTAAAACAGCCCTGCAACAGCTGGCTCGCGAACGGACGGCATGTTAGTGGAGCTCGTAGAGTTCCGATTCAGAAAACGTATTCGCTGTAAATGTGTACACCTGTGCATCCCTCCGCTTCCAACCTTCAGGCGGAAGTCCCGCCTTGAGTGCGGCATGGTTCAGCAACTCTTCACGACCCCAGTCATATTCGCGTGCGACATGAGGAAGCAGCAATCCGCGAAGCATGCCGGCTTCGATAACCACGCCGTGCTTCCCAACCACAATCGTTCCGAAATCCCGGACCTTTTCAAGAGGCGAAAGAACGGAAATTTCTATCTCTACTTCGGAGGTTTCATCGCTGCGAAGGGGTGGAAACCGGGGATCCTCAAAAGCAGCTTTCCTGGCAATCTCGCCCACCGAGCGATATAAAGGCAGCCTGGGTTCCACATAGCCGATACAGCCGCGCAGTTCGCCTTTGATCCGCAACGTTACAAAGACCCCGTGTAATTCCAGAAGATGCCCGGACGATGCCGGAGGGTTGTCCGCGGATCTGATGTTTAGCGCGGATTCGATCGAGGTCCGCGCTATACGGAGAAGCTCGCGTTTCTCGTCATCTTCAAGAACCATATGCCACCTTTCCTATGGCAAAGTACGTAAGGCGGGAACAACTTTCAAGGTTGCTTCTCCAGGCGTCATTTCGTATTATTTTAGACCTTTCGTTTGGTCTTCACCCATGTCCCTCATGATCAGTATATCAGGCCTGCGCGGAATTGTCGGGGCGGGGCTCACCCCGGAAGTTCTCGTCCGCTACGTGTCCGCGTATGCCGAGTATTGCCGCCGGGGACCTGTTGTTATCGGCCGCGACGGCCGGATAACCGGCAAACCTCTTGCGCATATCGCTTCCTCAACGCTGCTTTCCATGGGTTGCGACGTGATAGCAATCGGCGTATGCCCGACCCCCACTGTTCAGCTCGCCGTCGAACAAACGGGCGCAGCAGGGGGAATCTCCGTAACCGCAAGCCATAATCCGATTGTCTGGAACGGCCTTAAATTCCTTGCGAGTACCGGAATGTTTCTGGACGCTGATGAAAACTCGAAATTTTGGGCCATAGCCGACCGTCCCGCGAGGGAATACGTATCCTGGGACAAGCTCGGGCAACATCGCCAGGATGATTCGTTTCTTGATAAGCACATTGAGGCCATTCTGGCCCTCCCCTTTCTGGATGTGAAGATTCTGCAGAAGAGAAAATTCAAGGTGGTGGTCGATTGTGTGAATGCGGCAGGGGGGATGATCATCCCTGCTCTCCTCAGGAGGATGGGATGCGAAGTAGTCGGAATCAATTGCGATGTCTCGGGGGTCTTTGCCCATGATCCGGAACCCGTTCCACAGAATCTGGGTGATCTCTGCAGGAGAGTGAAATCAGAAAACGCCGACCTTGGCCTCGCTGTTGATCCGGATGTGGACCGGTTGGTGATTATCGATGAAACGGGACGGCCAATCGGAGAAGAGTATACCATTGCGAGCGCTGTGAAGTTCGTCCTTCAAAAGCACAAAAAACGAAATGGCGAGGATCCAACGGTGGTGATCAACCTTTCAACCACCCGGGCTGTCGAGGATGTAGCGAAGCAGTTCGGCGCGACCGTTGTACGCACGCCGGTGGGAGAAATCAACGTCGCCAGGAAAATGAAGGAAACAGGCGCTCTCGTTGGAGGCGAAGGAAGCGGTGGCGTCATTTTGCCATCCGTCCATCTCGGCCGGGATGCGCCGGTCGGCATTGCGCTCACGTTGCAGCACCTGGCTGAATTTGGCGGCCCGATGTCCGGGCTCCGGAAGAGCCTTCCAGACTATACGATCGTAAAATCAAAGGTGGAACTCGGAACCCTGGACCCGAGGGCAGTCATAAGCCGGTTGGCCGATCGATACGCCGGGGAAGGGCGCGTCAACACGGATGACGGACTGCGCGTAGATTTCGACGATTCCTGGGTCCATCTCAGGCCCTCCAATACCGAGCCCATCATGCGCATTATCAGTGAAGCTCACGATGAGGCCAGAGCAAAGGAGCTCGGCTCCGTCTTCATGCGGGAAATTCTTGGCGGGCGTTAGCGTTTTCACACCATTCGGGCGGTTACCAGGCTGCGTTTGGATATATAGCGGCCGGGTTGAATCTGCCCCAGAAAGCAAACATCCGATGATCCTCTGCAAAGTAACCGGAACGATCGTTTCGACCCAGAAAGATCCAGCTTTGCGCGACTTCAAATTGCTGATGATCCAGCCCATAGGCCTGAGCGGCAAGCCCGAGGGGAGGGATATTCTGGCCATTGACGATGTCGACGCGGGCGTTGGCGACACGGTTCTGGCGATTCAGGAAGGTGCGGGGGCTCAGCAGATTCTTGGAAGAACGGACGCACCCGTGCACACAGTTATTGTCGCTGTTGTGGACGGGTATTCAGTCGAGGAGTAGGTTCGAAGCTTTTCCGTTGGGACGCAGTGTTTTGGGCTTCGAAATTTGAGGTGGGATCTATTTTGAACTTTGAACTCTGATATTCCATCAAGCGGCCTTGCCATTTCCTTAGTATGACAGTTTGATTTCCCCGGGGGGATCTTGAACATCCGCGATTTACTCCGCCTTTCATCCGTTCCACGGCTTGGTCCCCTCAAGATCCGCGCTCTTCTTAATGCCTTTGGCACTCCCGAAGATGTCTTTCGCGCATCCCCGCGTGAGCTCATCCGCGTCCCCGGCATTGACAAAAAGCTTGCGTCAGCCGTAGCCCACCACGACGGAAGGCGATATGCCACCAACCAGCTCAGTCAGCTGAATCGAATCAGCGGCAGAATCGTAACATTCTGGGATGCCGAATATCCCGACCTCTTGAAAAAGATCTATGACCCTCCGCCGCTGATCTATGTTCTGGGCCGGCTGAATCCGTCAGACAAGCTTTCGCTCGGGGTTGTCGGAACGAGAAAGCCGAGTCTTTACGGACAATCAACGACCGCGGCGATCACAACCCAGCTGGTCCAGCTTGGCATCTCCATTATCAGTGGCCTGGCCCGCGGAATCGACACAGCCGCCCACACAGCGGCGTTAAAAGCGAACGGAAGGACGATTGCGGTGATCGGGTCCGGGCTTGACATTCCGTACCCACCCGAGAACCGCGGCCTCATGGAGCGCATTGCCGAAGGCGGCGCAGTAATTTCTGAATTCCCGCTTGGCACAACCCCCGAGGCGTCGAACTTTCCGCGGCGAAACAGGCTCATCAGCGGGCTTTCACTGGGAACCCTGGTGGTAGAATCTGACGAAGACGGGGGCGCCATGATCACGGCCTCGACCGCTTTGGATCAAAACAGAGAGGTGTTCGCCATTCCCGGATTGATATCGGAAAAACGAAGCGTAGGTCCCCATAAGCTCATTCGGGACGGTCGGGCCAGGCTCGTGCATACGATCGATGACATTCTGAGCGAGCTTCAACCCTTTGCCGAATTACGGGCCGGGAAAGCGACCGCTGATTTCACGCCACCGGAGCTCAGTTTGTTCGAGAAGAAGATCTTTGATACAGTAACTCAGAACCCTGTCCATATCGATGAAATCGCCGAGCGGAGCGGCCTTTCCACTCCGGATACACTGGTGACACTTTTGTCGCTCGAATTCAAGGGCGTTGTAAAGCAGATTCCGGGAAAACACTTTCAAAAGCTGGAGGGATATTCATGAAAGGTAAAGGGTAAACCATGAGTTCACTACTACGAGCGAAGGTGTGAAGAGGGGGATGAAATGTGGCGTAGTGTCGTGTCAGGCTGCGCGCAGACGGGGCCTGGAGGGCCGGCGGGTTGTCCGGGATGATTTACCGAGCATGGATTTCATCTCGTTGTCACAGCGATGTATAAATGATGCAAAGCGGATAAACATTCCGATTCCGACAGCATACAGAAGCAAACCCACCACGACAAGTATCAGCGAATCCATATCAGGACTCCTCATAAAACAACACAGCACGATTCATCGCCGGCGGGTGATGAACCTGAATTGTGCTTCGATGTCCGCTCGCGACAGGCCTTTCTTCTGGCGGGATTCTCCGCCCCGGCAGCATGATCTCTTCAAGACTTCCGCGGCCGTTTACGAATGCGGTGACAAAACACGCGGGATCATCGACGGAGATTGCCCGGACTTCCAGAAGGTTTGCTGTAACGCGGGTGACTTCGAACCGCGCCCGAAGGTTAACGGAGAGTTTTTTCGGCAGGCTGTATTCGAATCCGCCGTTGCTCCGATCGTAAACACCGTTGCCCCCCTTTTTCAGTGTGGAGCGAATTCGGTGACGGTATGCATCGGCGGCAATTTCGTTCAGGTCACTGATGACGAGCTGAACAGAAGAAGCACAATTCCAGTTTGTTGCCATAGCTTGGGAGGAGGAACTAATGGAATTTATTTCAAAGTGAATTCTATTTCACAGCTTCCTACATCAAACCAAATGCCACGTTTCGAGTATTCGCATTTTTCTTTAAACCCGCAATGCTCAGGTAGATTTTTCCGGCCATTGAATGGGGTGTGGAAAAGAATACCGGAAAATTATTCAAATTCGACACCTTCCGACCTCCGAAAGCTGTGCGGAATATCACACCGTCCATCCGCGGGCAAAAAAAAGGGCGTCTTGTCAGACGCCCATGCATCAACAGATCCACATATCGAAATCACTCCTGGCTCATCGACCATGGCGGAGTGACGCCATTGGAGCGGGCATACGCAATGGATTGTCCAAGATGCTCATGAGCATGTGTTGTCAGCAGGAAGAGCACGTTGCGGTACGTAGTCTCTTGTCCAAACATCTTCGTTGCTTTGTCGAGATCCTCATCGGAGACTTTGCCGATAGCCTCTTTGACATGGGCAAATGATTTCCTGAGCATGTCAACGACCTCAGCCTTTGCCGTTATTTTGGTTGCCATATCCCGGTCCATCTTCATCGGTGGATCGATACCGATCATCGTCGGAATTCCCATGTTCGCAGTCGCGACATGCATAAAGACTTCACTGACGGATCGAACTCCTTCCATGGGCCGCCATGAGTACTTTTCCTGAGGCATTGCCTCTGCGAGGCCGATCAGCTTCTTCTCTGCATCTTCAATCCAAAACAACATATCCGCCCGTGTTCCTTTCGTGGGCATGTCGGCAATGCTGAGCGATATCGTCAGCAGTACCATCGTACAGAAACCAAGAGTTCTCATGGAAGCCCTCCATTGTGTGAGATGAGATAGTTCCGAATAATCCAAAAAAACACCCGATTCGGCATGCTTCAAGAACATCGAAACCCTCCAGGGAGTTTCCTCAAACATGAATCCTAAAAGGTTACTGTACCATCATTTAGCCGTCCAGTTGTTCTCCGGTGGTGCTTGTACCTTGTGCGGTTAAACCCGCGCTGTTCCGGTCGTGTCAAACAACCGGAACTCAACAAAGGAGAATATCATGAAGACGGTACTGCTCACGACGATTCTTGTGTTTGCGGCCGGAGTAACACTGGCTCAACCGGGACCCGGCCAAGGCATGCGAATGAGACTCTTGGACGATCTGAACCTTACGGATGCCCAGAAAACTCAGATTGAAAAAATCCACACCGAGGCCATGCAGCAAGGCATCGACCGCCGGGCCGAGATAGCCAAAGCCCGCGTAGACCTTGGCCAGATGCTCAAAGCTGACAAGCCGGATCAATCGGCCATTGAGAAGAAAATGGACGCAATTGCCGGCATGCGGTCGGACGGAGAGAAACACAGACTTCAAACCTGGTTCACAATCAACAAACAACTCAATACGGAACAGCAGAAGGTCTGGAAACAGGGTTTGGAACGGCGAAAGACCATGGGAAGAACGGACCGGCGCGGCCGGATGTACCGTGACGGACGCGGCAGGGATTTTGACGGGCAAAGGGGATTTCGGGATCGCGGCCCGCGGTAAATACATTTTGAGGCTGTAAAGGGATGCGCCCCGGCTACTTTGGCGGGGCGTTTTCTTTTTCCGTCATAAAGCTGGAAATCCATTCAGGCGGAATGAGAGCATTCAGACTGGAACGGAGGGAAGGAGTGAGCAAGTCCATACCGATTTGAAACGAAGCGTTCGTCCATCCGAAACCCTCGCGGGTAATGTAGGAAAATTCCGTTCCGACATTCCCATACTCCGCAAACACCTTGTGAGTTCTGCCCACAACGTCAAACTTCTCGGGGACGGTCCCGTTATAGTGAGCGGCATTCACTGTGATCGTGTAGAGCCACCGGTATGCCAGTCTCCGCGCCTCGGCCTCATAGCCATACCTGGCCAATCCGCCCCACGCGAGCATTTGATGCGGGGACCAGCCAAAGGGGTAATCCCACTGCCGCTCGGGCCTGCCAGGTCCAACCGGACCACGTGACTCCTCTGTAGAGCCCGCTAACCCCCCCGGTTTTTCAAGAAGCGCAAGAGCGTGCGTGACCAGGTTCTTTGCCTGCGATTCAGAAGCGATTCCTGCCCACAGCGGATACATCGTCGCCGCGCTGACATACTGAGTCTGTTCGCCTTTTGTGAAGTCATAATCGAAGAACATCCCCTCGTGGTCATTCCATAAGTACCGATTGATGGCGGCCTTCCTGCTGTCCGCTTTCCCCTTCCATTCCCCGGCGCTCTCGCTGGAGCCGTTGAGGCGCTGAAACGTGCCGCCGAATTCAGACGAAATGACCCCCGCGATGTCGGTTTCGACCTTGAAGAGAAGCGAGTTCAAATCGACGGTCACGAGATTGACACAAAGATCCACGAGCCGGTAGCTGGTGTCGTGGCCGGACTCACGCATCGCACGGTCATGCTTGAAATATTCATCAAGTTCCGGATCACCGATTTTCTCTGACCGGTAACCTTCCTCGAATTTCTTCGATTCCATTCCGTGTTTTTTGGCAAAAAGATCAAACACTTCCCGATACTCGATCACATTCACCTCCGGACATGGTCCGGAGCCCGTGTCCCAGTATCTGCTCAATCCGGTTTTGGTCAACCGGTCGGGGTTCATCCACACTGACTGATACTCAACGATCGCTGCATCCAGAACATCCCGGAGCCATTCCTTTGTTGACTTCGATTTCGGAAGATGTTCGTACACTGCCAGAATCATGGAAGTAAGAAACGGAGGTTGTGAACGCGTGAGATAATACGTTCTGTTTGCATTGAGGATGGCGCCATAGTGCCGGATCTCGTACACGAAGTTATCCACCATTGCCTTTGCCAGATCCACCTCGCCATCATGTAAGAGTCCGATAGTGATGAAATAGCTATCCCATCCATACATCTCATTAAAACGCCCTCCGGGAACTACAAACGGGACGCCTTTGAGGAGACCTGTTTCCGTTTCGGAGAGCTTCAACGAGAGGAGGCCGTGTTTTCCGTCCAGGCTTCTGATATAGGAGGGCGTGATTGAATTGGCAAGAACGTGAACACGCAGTTTCCAATCGGGATGGCGCCCGACGACATCGCGGTAGTACTGAACCGCTGTTTTATCTGATTCCGGCACGTACAGATTGCGGAATCCGTCTTCACTCGTGCTTTTCGGATCCTGGACAATTTGCAGGAGACCTTGCTCGTCGATGGTTCTGGTCAGTCCATCCCAAAAAACTTCCCGGATCATGCGGGAGATACGGTCGGCCGGAGGTTCAAAGATTCTCGCGGGATCAAGAGTGAACTTTCGCCTGCCCTCCTCCTGCGCGAGTTTCAATTCCTGCAGCAGATTCGACAGATAGTATGTACCGGCCACTTCGAAAGAATTTCCGTCCTCCCCTTTCATGCGGAACACTTTGTCGCCACGCGTCGAGTTGCCGATATGATCATCTTCGATGGTGATCCGTTTGTCACCGTCGGTGTCCTCGTCGGCAAGGAGCCGGGAAAGTGCGCTGTCGATTCGAACAACGGGACCTGAAGCGGGTAGTGATCCTTGACGACTCATGGCCGTCAACAGGGGAAGAATGGAGAGAACAAGAAGGCGTTTTCCGGCGAGAGAGGGCATGAAGAAATCTAGAAAAATCCGGGCAAAATGAAAAGCAGAAACGGGGCTGATTCCATGGATCTTCTACCGGTTAAGAGTGTCCATTCGGAAATGCGGTTGAGTGTTGCACTGAACAATGTGAAGATTCAGAACGATGGAAACATCGAAGAAAAGAAGCTCTCTGGAACTGGCACCATTGTTGCTGTAGTATCGAGTAACAAGCCTGAGGATGACATGAAATTCAATCTGATTATATCCCTGGCCCTCGCATTTGCCTTTACAGGTTGTTATACGATCGTCGCATCGGATGTCATTGTTTATCAAAACGTTTACATCGACCAGGATTTGTATCCGCCGGTTTGTCTGTATCCCCCAGCGCCTCCTCCCCTGCCGCCACCGCAGCCAGTCACCAGACCTGTATATAATCCTTCGCCTGTCCGGCCAGCCCCGACCACAATCCGGGATTCGGGTTCCATCCGAACCGGTGACAAAAGGTTGGAAACGGGAGAACCGAATCGTACCAGCGGGGGAAGCAGAGAACGCCGGTAGAATCGAATTTCATGCAAAACCCTGACGTGACAAGCGCATGAACAAAAGGACCCCGGTCATGCCCACTGCACACGCGGCCAACAGCGGGTATTCCGGGGACACCTGCCAAAGAAGGCCACCCAGGACTCCGGCCGGAACAATCGACAGGTTTCGGATTGTGTAGTAAACCCCAACCGTCCCGCCACGCCGTTCCGGATCTGCAAGATCCACAATCAAAGATTTTCGCGCGGGCTCGCCAAACTCCTTCAATCCCCCAATAACAAACGCGCCCGCAAGAACCGCAGGTGTCGCTGCATAAAAGACAGCCAGCGGAAAGAGGGCAAAAAAGAAGAACGTAAGCGCTATGATAGGCCTCCGCCCTGTCACATCCGCCATTCTGCCCGAGGGGATGTACAACGCAATGGCAACCGCCTGCTGGAGCGCAAACAGCAATCCGTAGGTCTCCGGCGGAACACTCATCACGTCAATGACATAGAGGACGATGAAAGAAGACGCAAGTGCCTCGCCGGTCCGGACGATGCACTCAACTGTGAGAAGCTTTCTGAGCGTCGGAGTCATCCCTGCCAACGCGGCCCGCAATGACCCGGTCCCGCCGGATCCCACCGATGCTTTCTCCAGGTACAACCGCTGCTGTGAAACGAGAACAACGATTGCCAGGACTATTGTTACGGCCAAAGCAACCCGAACACCGGAAAGGATCCCGATGCTCGCGAGGAGAATACCGCCGATCGGTGCGCCAATGACCCGAGGAAATCGCTGGAGGATCGAAAGCACACTGAAGGCGATTCCCCGCTTGCCTGCCGGCAGGGCATCTCCTATAATGGCAAAGGAAACGGAAAAGGCGCCGGATTTCCATGCCATGATCAGGACAAGAGCGGGAAACATTGCCTCCCATCCGGGAGCGATCGCCGCTGCGGCATATCCGGCAATGGCGATCCCGGTAAAAAGCATCAGCGTGTTCTTCCGCCCAAATCGATCAGCCCACCATCCGCCGGGATATTGATACAATCCGTCCAGGAGGTCTTTGGCGGACGCAAACAACCCCACGACCAGACCGGAAGCACCCAGAGCAACCAGGTATTTCGGAAGGAACGCAAGCCATAACTCCTCTCCCAACGCCAAGCCAAGAGTGCTGAAGGCGAGAACGCTGACATTCCGATTAAGGCCGAGATATT
>Ga0302046_10005174_pt1 | contig 11520 bp, 9 predicted proteins | sample RVTome_11_FD_200261 | JGI IMG/M metagenome (GOLD analysis project Ga0302046, IMG submission 200261) | Soil microbial communities from uranium-contaminated site in the Upper Colorado River Basin, Wyoming, United States - RVT147D111 (version 2) ... | reverse complement strand
TTAACTAAGGATTTCAGTGGGCTTTAGAGGGCCCAAGCACCCGATATAAGATGTCGACGCCAAAGCTCCGCCCCTAGAGGGGGAAGGTTCACCGAACTCAATTCGACCGCGTTCCAACCCTCGGCGGCGGAGCGCTCCAATGGTGCTCTGCGCCATTCATTGCCATTTAGCTATGATGGACCATGTAGATAACATTCTTTGCGGCGAAGATCTGCCCCTACTGCAAGGCCAGGGACAATATGTCGACGATATCAAGCTCGTCGATACACTCCACGTCGCCTTTGTTCGTAGCCCTCATGGTCATGCGCGAATCCTCAATATCGATCTTTCCGAGGCGATACATTCGTCAGGTGTGATTCAGATCGTCACGGGTGCGAACCTCCGTGGCACCGTTCAACCCATTCGAGCTAGACTGCAGAATCCAGATTATCGATCTACCGATTGGCATCCGTTGGCCTTTGACAAGGTGCGCTATGTGGGTGAGGCGGTTGTGGCCATCGTGGCTGAATCGCGTTACCTGGCCGAGGATGCTGCCGAAAAAGTGTATGTCGATTATGAGCCGCTGCCAGTTGTCGCCAACGCCAAGATGGCCAGTCAGCCCGATGCGCCAATTGTCCATGATACAATTCGCGACAATGTGTTACTGCGGGCCAAAGTTGGCGCCGGTGAGCATGCAGATCGGTTCCGGCAAGCTTCGTGTCGCGTCACAGCCACGTTCCAACACCCCAGAGTGACTGGTCTACCGATGGAAAATTGTGGTGTTCTAGCTAGCTTTCAACCGGGCACCGGTCAGCTGACAATCTACTCATCCAATCAGGTACCCCATCTCTTACGCGATTCTTTGAGCCGTTGTTTAGGGCATCCGGCTGCGCAGTTGCGGGTCATCGCTCCCGATGTTGGTGGCGGTTTTGGGATCAAGATGCAGACTTTGCCGGAAGAGGTTGTGGTCGCCTGGCTGGCGTTGCAGTTCCACCGGCCGGTCAAATGGACCCAAGACCGGCTTGAGCATTTGCAGGCCTCAATCCATGCGCGTGACATTTGCGTCGAAGCGACGCTGGCTCTACAAGAGGATGGATGTATTATCGGGCTCCAAGCCAAAGCAATCTGTGATGTGGGGGCGTACAACTCCTATCCCCTCACGTGTGCTTTAGAGCCCTTCACCATCGCCAGCGCCCTGCCCGGCCCGTACGATTTCCCTTACTACACGTATGAAACCATCGCTTATACAACCAACCGCTGCCCCGTTGGTGCCTATCGTGGCGTTGGCTTTGTCCTTGGCCCCCTTGTAATGGAGGGGTTGATTGAACAAGCCGCCCGCCAGCTGGGCATGGATGTGGCTGAATTGCGATTGAAAAATCTGCCAGCAGCCGATGCGTTCCCGTTTCGCAGTCCGGCCGGCCCCCTCTACGACAGTGGTGACTATCCAACGTTGCTCAGGACCGTTTTGGAGAAGAGTGATTATCACGCTTTGCGACAGTGCCAAGCCAAGGCGCGACAGCAAGGCCGCTTTATAGGGATCGGCTTGTCCTGTTTTGTTGAGGTCACCGGCATGGGTCGGGCAACCTACCGGCTGCGCGGCATGGAAGATATACCCGCCTATGACGCCGCTACGATTGTCGTCGACCGCTGGGGGCACGTCTCAGTTGCTGTCAGCACACCCACCCAAGGGCAGAAGCACCGGACGACTTTTGCCCAATTGTTGGCGGCAGAGTTGGGAATTGCCCACACCGCCATTTCGGTAACGTTAGGTGACACAGCCACAACACCCTATGGGTCAGGCACATTTGCCAGCCGCAGCCTGGTCAGTGGCGGTGGCGCTCTGGTTGTCGGGGCCAGAAAGCTGCGCGAAAAGCTTATTCAGATCTGTGCCCTGCGCTGGGAAGTTGACCCGTCCGTTTTACGCTATGAAGATGGCGGTGTAGAAACGGCCGATCACTCTCATCGCATGACGTTCGAGCAGTTGGCTCAATTGGCCCACGAACCGTTTCAGGAAATGCCAGCGGGTATTGAACCGGGACTCTCTGTTCAGACCAGCTACAACCCGCCACCGGCAGCCACGTCGGCATCGGCCCACCTGGTCCTGGTCGAGGTCGATCCCGGCACCGGGGAAGTCGTCATTCTCAACTACCAAGTCGTCGAAGATTGCGGACGCATCATCAATGAGAAGGTGGTCGACGGGCAACTGCGGGGCGGCATCGCCCAGGGTATCGGCATCGCCCTGCTCGAAGAGATTCACTATGACGACCACAGCCAATTCATGACAGGTACATTGGCCGACTATTTGGTTCCGGGAGCCTTTGAAGTACCTCAGATCGAAATCACCCACCTGACGACACCTTCACCCTGGACAGAACATGGTGCCAAAGGGGTCGGCGAAAGTGGCACCATCGGGGCGCCGGCCGCCGTCACGAATGCGATTCTTGACGCCCTCAATGTGAATCCGGCTCAGGTCAAATTGCCATTGACACCAGAACGAATTGTTACGCTGCTTGCCCATGCTGAAGGGAGGACCCTCTGAAAAACATACATCCGCAAGGTATTGGCGCGTCGGTTCTTCGGCTTGAAGACCAACGTTTTCTGCAGGGCAAGGGACGCTTCGTCGATGATATTCAACTGCCACGCATGCTCCATGCAGCTGTTTTGCGTAGCCCACATGCCCACGCCCATATCCGTGAAATCGATGCCGAGAGTGCGCAAGCTCTGCCCGGAGTAACGGCCGTTTATACATTTGCTGACCTACCGGCCGATCTCAAACCGATTCCGGTGCGCCTCAATCCCTATGGCTCGCTAGAACCCTTTTTGCAGTTCCCACTGGCCAACGACAAGGTACGTTATGTCGGTGAACCCGTTGCCCTCGTCATCGCCGATAGTCGCTACCGAGCCGAGGATGCGCTCGACCATATACTGGTCACCTATGAAGGTCTACCCGTTACAGTTGATGTTGAACAGCAGACAGACGCTGTCTTGTTTGCGGCTGCGCCTGACAACGTCGCTTCCCATTTTAAGATGGAAACGGGCGATGTGGCTAAAGCCTTTAAAACGGCCGATCACGTGATCAAGTCTCGCTTTGTTTGCGGCCGTCATAGTGGCGTTCCACTGGAAACCCGTGGTCTGGTAGCCCGACTAGAATCCGGCTCAGGCCGGCTACATGTTTGGGGTCCCACGAAGGTAACCCATTTCAACCGAGGGGTTTTAGCTCGCTTGCTGGGTATGCCTGAGCATCAGATTCGCATGATCGAGCCAGATGTTGGGGGCGGTTTTGGGGTACGTGGCGAGTTTTACCCCGAGGATTATCTGATTCCTTGGGCAGCCATAAAATTGGGTCAGCCAATTAAATGGATTGAGGATCGTCTAGAGAATTTGGTGGCCTGTAACCATTCCCGACAGCAAGTCTACGAGATGGCATTGGCCTTGTCAGCGGACGGGACCATTCTAGGAGCTGATATCACCCTGCTTAATGACCACGGTGGCTATATTCGTACCCATGGCATCATCGTTCCGGAGCTGGCAGCTGCCATGTTTCCAGGGCCCTATCGAATCACAAACTACCGCTGTGAGGTTCGCTGTTTGCTGAGCAATAAGACTCCGACAGGGACTTATCGGGCACCCGGCCGCTTTGAAGCCCACGCCGCCCGTGAACGTCTGCTCGATATGGCTGCCACTGAAATTGGCATCGATCCGGTGACGCTGCGGATGCAAAATTTTATCCGGCCGGACGAAATGCCCTTTGCTGTCGGCACCCATTCGCTGGGCGAAGAAATCGTCTACGATAGCGGCGATTATGGTCGCGCCTTACAAAGCGTAATCGAGCTAAGTGGCTATCAGGAGCGTCGGCAAAGATTATCACAGGACAAGCATAAGCGAATCGGGTTGGGGATTGGCTGTTTCATTGAGAAAACTGGCCTGGGTCCCTTTGAAGGCGCTAAGGTTGAAGTAGACCCGTCGGGTCATGTCCTTGTAAGCACCGGGGCAGCTAGCGTTGGCCAAGGAATCGAAACTGTTTTAGCCCAGATTGCTGCAGAGCAGTTAGGTTTAGCATTGGAAAAGATTTTGGTTCGCCATGGTGATACGGATCTCCTCCCTTATGGTATTGGTAGCTTTGCCAGCCGGGCGACCGTGATGGCCGGCAACGCAGTTTATCAAGCAGCTTGCACATTGCAGCACAGAATGCTCCTTCTGGGGGCTGAGCTGCTGGCAACATCGCCAGATAATTTAGAGATGGCCAACGGCTACATTTTTGAACGCACTAATCCCAGCCGTCGAACCAGCTTTGCTGATGTCGCCCAACGAGCAAGCCCACGACATTGTAAGCCGGGGGAACAGTCAGGTCTCGCCGAAACCCATTATTTCCGCTGTGACCATATGACCTATGCTTATGGTGCAGTGATCGCTGAGTTGGAGGTGGACTTGCAGACCGGTGCTGCCACGCCACTTAATCTCTGGGTGGCCTACGATGTAGGCACTGCGGTAAACCCGCAATTAGTTATAGGCCAGGTTGAGGGTGGTGCCGCCCAAGGGATCGGTGGCGCCCTATTAGAAGAATTTGTTTATGACGATCAAGGACAGATGATGAGCGGAACCTTTGCTGACTATCTTCTGCCAACGATGATGGAAATGCCACGGTTGCACTCCTTGCGGAGCGACGATATCCCTTCAACACTTAATCCGCTGGGTATCAAGGGGGCTGGGGAGGCTGGGATTTCAGGTACTGGCGCGGCCATTGTCAATGCTGTAGCTGATGCCCTACAGGAGAAGGGGCAACGGGTTAACCAGATGCCGCTAACCCCGCAACAGATCTGGCGATGGCTCGCGGCCCCGACAACATCTCAGGAGCGTACCTGATGAAACCGGCACCATTTAAATATTACGATCCGGAAACGACAGCCGAGGTCGTCGCTCTACTCGATCAATATGGTGATGAAGCCAAACTTCTAGCTGGCGGACAAAGCTTAGGCCCAGTCCTCAATATGCGGCTTTCTTCCCCTGAAGTGATCATTGATCTCAATCGTGTCGACACCTTACGCTACATCGAGCCGAGCAATGGGGCCTTACGTCTTGGCGCAATGACCTTGGAAAGCACACTGGAAGATGATGCCGCATTTTCGCAACGCCAACCTTTAATTGCCGCTGCTATCCCCTACATTGGCCATCGTGCGATCCGTAATCGGGGTACGGTGGGGGGCAGCCTGGTCCACGCCGATCCTGCAGCCGAATGGCCGATGTTGGCTGTGATGCTCGAGGCAGAAATTGAATTAAAGAGCAAATCCTCCGGAAAACGTAGCTTAAAGGCGGAAGATTTCTATGTCGATTTTCTGACAACGGCCGTCAAAGATGATGAGCTGCTTACCCGGGTCCAAATACCCGAATGGCCGTCTGATGCTAGTTGGTCGTTTATCGAGTTTAGCCGTCGCCACGGGGATTTTGCGATTGCTGGCATTGGCGTGCAGCTACAGGTTGACACCAACAATCGTTGTCAGGATGTAAAAATTGGCTTGCTGGGTGTTCACCCGTTGCCGTGTCGCGCCAAGATGTCTGAGGCCATGCTGCGAGGCCAGCTGCTTAGCGACGAATTGGTTATTGCTGCAGCCCAACAGGCAACGGCCGGAACTGAACCGGGTAATGATATTCACGCCTCGGCCACCTACCGGCGTCATCTAACCATTACGCTGGCAGAAAGGGCCTTGCAACAGGCATACCGCGACAGTATAGGAAAGCATATCCATGTCTAATCTCCCCTCAGCAAACAAACGGACGATTCGGATCAACGTCAACGACAGTGAATATGAACGAACTATTGAGCCACGGTTGACGCTGGCGGATTTTATACGTGAGGAGTTAGGGCTGACAGGGACCCATTTGGGCTGTGAGCATGGTATCTGCGGTGCTTGCACCATCTTGTTCGACGGACAACCGGTGCGCAGCTGCATCTTGTTTGCGGTACAGGCCGATGGCCACACTATACAAACCGTCGAGAGCTTGGCTAAAGATGGTGAATTACATCCGCTACAACGCGCATTCTGGGAAAACTCAGCCTTACAATGTGGCTTCTGTACGCCTGGCTTTCTGCTAACGGCACTGAATTTTCTGGAACGCAATCCGCAACCAACTGAACTGGAAGTACGCGAGGCGCTGTCGGGCAACCTGTGCCGTTGTACGGGGTATCAGTCGATTATCGCTGCGGTTCTGGCTGCGGCTGACAAGGTGACATCATGAGAGAGAAAAAGGGTCGCTCAGGTCCATTGGCACGCTTTACCGTCCTGGATTTGACGCGGGTTCGTTCCGGACCCACTGCTGTGCGACAGCTAGCTGATTGGGGTGCCAATGTCATCAAGATTGAACGACCCGACCAGGCAGAGCAGGGGCGGCATGGATCGGATTTCCAGAATCTGCATCGCAATAAGCGTGGAATGAATCTTAACTTGAAGGATCCGGCTGGTGTGGCACTTTTCAAGCGGATGGTGACGCAAGCAGATGTGGTGGTGGAAAATTTTCGGCCGGATGTCAAGCATCGTCTGGGCATCGACTACGAAACACTGCGGGAAATTAATCCTGGTATCGTCTATGGCAGTATTTCTGGATTTGGCCAGGATGGTCCCTACGCCAAACGCCCCGGCTATGACCAGGTCGCCCAGGGAATGGGCGGCTTAATGTCGATAACTGGCGCACCCGGGCAAGGCCCTATGCGGGTCGGCATCCCCGTAGCCGACCTCTGTTCCGGACTCTATTGCGCCCTCGGCATTTTGATCGCCTTGCTGCAGCGTGAGGAGACAGGAGAGGGTCAATGGGTCCAGTCGTCGCTATTGCAAGCTCAGGTGGCCATGTTGGATTTTCAGGCCACGCGCTGGCTTATGGACGGTCAGGTGCCGCAGCAAGCGGGCAACTACCATCCAACAACTGTCCCGATGGGGGTCTTTCCCACCAGTGATGGCCATCTGAATCTGGCCGTAACCGGGATCGCCATTTATGAACGCTTTTGCAAACTCATGGAACGAGAGGAATGGTTAACCGACCCCAAATTCGCCACACCACAGGCCCGCTACCAAAATCGTCATGAGTTAAATGCTTTGGTCGATGAGATCATGAAAGGCAAAACCAGTGCCGAATGGGCTCGTTTGTTTAATGAAGCGAGTGTCCCTTACGGTCCCATCAACGATATTGCCGAGACATTTGCTGATCCGCAGGTGCAACATCTAAAGATGGCCCAACCTGTTGAACATCCAATATTGGGTCAGATCACACTCTTAGGACAGCCGATAAAGCTTAGTTCAACTGAGTTCAACATCGCCAGAGCCTCCCCAGAACAAGGTGAACATTCGACGGAAATCCTGACCGAGTTTGGCCTGACACCGGCCGAGATCGCCACCTTGCAGGCGCAGGGTGTCGTCTGATCAGAGACGTTAGAACAAGGAGTGCGGTAAAGTGACTGCAACAACCCCTCAAATAATCGCCCGCAAAGAAGAGCAAATTGGTTGGCTCATCTTTAACAATCCGTCCCGACGCAACGCTGTGACATTAGCAATGTGGGAAGCAATTCCCAGTGTGTTGGCGGCCTTTGAAGCAGATCCAGAGGTGCGAGTCGTTGTCTTGACAGGAGCCGGCAACAAAGCTTTTGTCGCTGGTGCTGACATATCTGAGTTTGATCAGGTGCGCAACTCGACTGACAATGTCAGCTACTATGCCGAACAGGTTAGTGCGGCCAACAGTGCCATTGCGGCCATTGGCAAGCCAACCATCGCCATGATTCGTGGCGTCTGCGTGGGTGGCGGTGTGGGCATTGCCCTTAATTGCGATATCCGAATTAGCGCCGATGATGCCCTCTTTGCGATCCCGGCCGCTAAACTCGGGCTTGGCTACGGGCATGCAGGTCTCAAACAATTGGTTGATCTGGTCGGCCCTTCATTTGCCAAGGAAATCTTTTACACAGCCAGACTGTTTTCCGCTGCTGAGGCGTTAGCCATGGGGCTGATCAATCGGGCATTGCCCACTGCCGCCCTCGAAAGCTATGTCCGTGATTATTGCCAGACCATCGCTCAGAATGCGCCGCTGACAGCCCAATCTGTCAAACAGATCATTGCTCAAATCGTCGCCGAGGCTCCCTTAGATGAGGCTTATTGTGATCGATTAGTCCAGATTTGCTTTGAAAGCGAGGATTACATCGAAGGCAGGCAGGCCTTTATGGAAAAAAGGCCCCCAGATTTTAAAGGGAAATAGACCCGGGCGAAAAGTGATCTCCACGGGCGACTGCAGGTACTTAACCCGAATTTGAAGGGGAAGAAACGTCAGCTAAACAATAGGAAGGGTAATGCCGCAGAAAATGACGGAAAAATTAACGTGACTCAGATCGAGTCGTTTTAGCGAATGAACCATTTAGTGAAACGAAGAACCCAATTTAAGGTAGTTGATCGGGCACTTACTTCGTTTCCCTGAGGTTCGGTAGCAATCGCCCTACAGTTGGCTTAATTTCGATGCTGCCGAACACTTAACTTTGGCGAACTACAGTTGAAGAAAAGTTTTTTGCTGCTTGAATATTATTGAAAAGGAAGTTCTAGAAATGACTCAGGAATTACGTGTATTGATTGCGGGTGAATCATGGGAAACGATGAGCATTCATCAAAAAGGCTTTGACATATTCACCACGACCTTTTACGAAGAAGGCGTGGGACCTTTAAAAAGCGCTCTCGAAAAAAGTGGGCATAATGTAACGCATATGCCCAGCCATATCGCGGCCACAAAGTTCCCCACAGAACTGGCAGAGTTGCAAAGCTATGATGTGGTAATGCTTAGCGACATTGGCACCAATACCCTATTACTTCATCCAGATACGTTCAATAAATCGAAGCGCATGAATAATCGTCTCAAATTAGTGCGCGAATACACGGAAAATGGTGGCGGACTTATCATGGTTGGTGGCTATATGACCTTTCAAGGCATTGACGCCAAAGCGCGTTATGCCAAGACGCCTGTTGAGGAAGTGTTGCCCGTTACCATGCTCGAACGAGACGATCGCGTCGAAATACCTGAAGGTGTTTCTGCAAAAGTCCAGATTACCGATCATCCAATAATAGATGGACTGACAGACGAATGGCCTGTGTTGCTTGGCTATAATCAAATCATAGCCAAGCCAGACGCCAGCGTTTTGGCCACAGTTGGCGAAGACCCGCTACTAGCAGTTTGGACGCATCATCAGGGGCGTGCTGTTGCCTTCGCCTCTGATTGCGGCCCTCATTGGGCACCACCAGATTTTCTCGCCTGGGAAGGTTATGGCAAGTTATGGTCACAAATGGTGGCCTGGGCAGGAGGAGCGCTATGAAATTGCACACATTGACTTGGGGAAATCCTAATGCGGAACGGTCGGTTGTTTTGATTCACGGCGTAACTTCAAATGCACAGAGTTGGATACGTGTTGGCCCAAAGCTGGCCGAACAGGACTACTATGTCGTTGCGCCAAATTTGCGCGGACATGGGAAAAGCCCCAAAGCGGACGGTCTTTACAGCCTTGATGAGATGGCTGGTGATCTTGCCGAAAGTGTCCCCAACAATCCCGAATTTATTATTGGACATTCATTTGGCGGTGTCATGGCGATCGTTGCCGTCGTTCAAGGTGTCTTAAATCCTGAATATGTCGTACTCGAAGACCCTGTCCTGCACTTCGCCGACAAAGCACTTCCGGCACGACTACTAAAAAATGACGAAGCAAATCTCCCACACGATATTGAAGGCATTCTAAAAGCAAATCCCAAGTGGAAACGGATCGACGCAGAGGGGAAGTTGGCGTCGCTTCAGGCGATTAATTGGGATCACATGAAACAGGTATTTTCGGACAATGCACCTTGGGATCTGAGGCCTACAGTTGTTGAAATCGGGCAGAAGAAACCTATCTGGCTTATTTTGCCCGAAAAAAGTTTCTATGTCCCAGAAGAGGATGGCGCAGCGCTGCGCAAGGCGCTCGGTTCTGCCGCGGTCATCAATATTCCTGGCACGGGCCATAGCATCCATCGGGATGACCTTGATGCATTCTTAACGGCCGTTTACCAGTGGATTGCACGAGCGCGAAACCGGAATGTGAATCAATGACACCAAACATCAAGCGTTTCGCGCCTACGCCTGACCAGCTTGTTTATACCTTTGGCGGCAATCCGCCGATAATGACGATCGAAGCGGGGGAGATTCTGGAGCTCTTCACCGAAGACGCTCTCGGCGGCAACGTTCGTTCCGCTGAGGATGTGCCAGCTGAGAAAGTAAAGTATCCATATATCAATCCGCAAACCGGCCCTTTTTTCGTCAATGGTGCGGAGCCAGGTGATACGCTTGCCATTCACCTGCTTGACATCCACCCGGCACGCGATTGGGGGGTCAGCACAATATCGCCTCTGTTTGGCGCACTTGTAGGCACAAAACAAACAGCCAACCTGCAAGGAGCCCTACCAGAACGCGTCTGGTTGTATGATGTAGATTCTAAAGCGGGTCAACTCATTTTCCGCGCCCTTGATTCTGATTTCACTACAAGGTTGCCGCTAGACCTGTTCCTCGGCACGATTGGTGTTGCCCCCCCACCTTTTGAAGTGCGCAGCGCCCTGGTACCCGATACATTTGGCGGGAATATGGACAGCCATGAGGTTCGGGCTGGCACAACAGTTTATCTTGGCGTAAACGTGCCGGGTGCCCTCTTTTCAATCGGTGATGGTCACTATGCAATGGGGGATGGCGAAATATGTGGTGTTGCGGTGGAAGGTGCAACAAATACGTTGTTAACGGTTGAGCTGTTAAAGAAGGTGGAATGCATGTGGCCACGCCTAGAGAACGATGACGAAATAATGGTTGCCGGCTCAGCAAGACCCCTAGAGGACGCCGTCCGTATCGCGCATACGCAATTAGTTCACTGGGTCATGGAGAGTGGATTGTCACTTACCGATAGTTACCAACTGGTAAGTCAAGCCGCCACAACTAGAATCGGGAACGTCGTTGACCCCAACTACACCGTTGTGGCGAAAATCGCAAAGCGCTATTTGCCACTACATGATTGGATGATGGGCACGCATCGCAAATTGCGGGAAATCGGTCAGATAATAGAGATTTAGCGAACTTGTCATCGTTTTCTTTCTCATACACGATCAAGTCGTATGACATCCTAACCTCCTTAGGCAAAATTTGGAAATACAGGTACGGGTTTCTGGGTGGCAACATCTACCATGCCTAATAGATCGCTGAGCCTAATCTCCGGAATTACTGTTAGGGCTAAGCCTGTCGTAGCCAAAGCCTTGGCTCGATGAGGGATTCCAAGTTCCACGGCAAGATCATCCATCATCTGCATCTCGACTGCCAGCTCAGCGACGGGTTTGGGTGATATGAGACCGGCCAACGGGAGCTCGATCTGGCCCAGAATGTTGCTATTTTCCACAAAGATAAGACCACCGCCACATTTGGCGAGCTCTTGTACGGCCAGGAGCATATCTTTCGGCTGGTGGCCCGTTACCAGGATGTTGTGAGAATCGTGGGCGATTGAGCTGGCCAGGGTCGCCA
>Ga0302046_10005172_pt1 | contig 11522 bp, 8 predicted proteins | sample RVTome_11_FD_200261 | JGI IMG/M metagenome (GOLD analysis project Ga0302046, IMG submission 200261) | Soil microbial communities from uranium-contaminated site in the Upper Colorado River Basin, Wyoming, United States - RVT147D111 (version 2) ... | reverse complement strand
AATGAGGATGGCGTTGTTGTCGTAGCTGCCGGAGAGAGGCAGTCGGCTCGTCGTTGCCGCTGCGACGACGCCGGGCAAGTTTCCGATCCCTTGGCTGAGCCGTTCCACGAACCGGACCACCTCCGGCTCTCCAGGATATTGGCTCTCCGGAAGCGAGAGGGAGAACGTGAGCGTCGACTTGGGATCGAATCCTGGCTCGACCGATCGCAGCCGCCAGAAGCTCCGCGCCATCAAACCCGATCCGACGAGGAGCACGAGAGCGAAGGCTACCTGCGAGGTGACGAGGAGCGCGCGAGCCGAAAGGCGCTCCTTTCCCGCTGTGAGACCTCGGCCGATTTCGTTCAGCCCGGCCGCGGGCTCCGTCGAGCCATGTCGCAGGATGGGAACGAATCCGAAAAGGAGACCCGCAAGAATCGACATCGCGCCGTTGAAGATGAGGACTACCGAGTCGAGGCGAATTTCCTCGAGCCGCGGCAAATCCATCGCTCCGTACCCCACGAAGAGACGTAGGGCGGCGTAGGAGAGAGCGAGGCCCAGAGCTCCTCCCACGAGGCCGAGCCCGAGGCTTTCCGAGAGGTAGAGGCGCGCGATATCGCCTCGGCTGGCGCCGAGGGCGGTTCGCACCGCGACCTCGCGGTGCCGTCCGTCGGCCCGAACTAGAAAGAGGTTGGCGACGTTCGCGGAAGCGACGAGAAGAACGAAGCCCACGGTGCCCAGAAGAATCCAGAGCGGTGTTTCCACTTCACCCACGATGTCCTGCTTGAGCGGATGAAGGATGGGCGCCATCCCCGCTTGCTTCAGCATTTCCTGAGTCAGGTCGCCCGGAAAGTTCTCGGTGATTCGGGCGAGTACGGGGGTCATCTCGGCCTCGGCCTCCTCGATGGAAACTCCCGCACGCAGTCGACCTATGGCGTCGTAGCTGAAGCTGACGTCGCTGTATCGAGCGCGGTCGAGCTGGAACGGCAACCACATCTCGGTAGAAGCTTCGGGAAAGGCGAGCCGCGGGGGCATCACGCCGACGAGCCGGGTGGCGACCCCGTTGAGCTGAACGGTCTTTCCGACGATCGACGGATCCGAGCCGAAGCGTCTCGCCCAAAGTGCGTGGCTCACGAGCGCCACCGGCTCGGCCCCGGGCCGGTCCTCTTCCTCGGAAAAGGCGCGGCCGGGAGAAGGTGCGATCTTCAGCACGGTGAAGAGCGACGCGGTCACGAACGCCGCTTCGATCCGCTCGGGCTCGCGGTCATCGGTGAAGTTCCGGTAGCCGGTGGTGAACAGCGCCATGTCTTCGAAGGACCGGGCGTGATCGCGGTAGTTCATGAAGGTAGCGTCGGATTGCTCGATCTGGGGGAAACCGACTCCGGGCGCGGTGTGCCACATTCCCACCAGACGCTCGGGCTCGGGGTAGGGAAGGGGATGGATGAGAATCCCGCTCACCAGACTGAACACGGCGGTGTTGGCTCCGATGCCGAGACCGAGCGTCACGACGGCGACGGCGGTGAAACCCGGGCTCTTGCTCAGGCCCCGAAGGGTGTGGCGGAAGATGGATGTATCCATGCGAATTAGAACGCGGCCTGGTCGGCGGAAGTTCCAAATGGATTTACGAGGCCTCCGCGATCACCAGCATGAAACATTGCGCATTGCGCATTCGTTAGATCTCAACAACGGTCGCGTCGAGCTCGATGCGCTAATCGAACTGTGCTTGTCGTCCCCCCAACGCTACGCCGGCGATTCCTTGACGTCACCCGGGCACCCTTCCCGTCCCTCGGGATGTCGTCCGACGAGCCGGACACCTCGCTCGACGGACCGCCGTGCCATGAGCGCCGTGTTCTTGACCGAGCCGGGCTCCCTGGCTTTCGCCCCGAGCGCTCGAAGGTGCTCTCCGGCTCGCTCGAAGGATCCGCCATCTCCGGCACCGTAGACTGCATCCGGAAGTCGCACGGGAGGGAAGCATGCTCGGTACCCGTGACGAGCCATCGGTCTGCTAGGATTCTCCAATGAGACTCCTTACGCGGGAGGACATCCTCCGCGCCTTCGAGGCGCTCTCCGCCGAGCTACCCTCGGAGGCGACGCCGCACGAGCTCGCCATCATGGGGGGCGCGGCGCTGGTTCTGCGGTTCCAGGCTAGGGACTCAACCCGAGACGTGGACGCGGTGTCGAGCGATCCGGCCGTGCGCGACGCCGCAGCGCGTGTGGCTGTGCGACTGGATCTTCCGGAAGACTGGCTCAACGACGGCGCCAAGGGGTACGTTCATGGCCTCGCCTTGGGAGACATTGTCTTCGAGAGCGCGGCGCTGCGGGTAAGGATTCTCGCGGTCCGCCAGCTCCTGGCGATGAAGCTGAACGCCTGGAGAGACGACCTGGATATCGCCGACGCTCGCCTGCTGCTCTCCCGATTGCCCGGGGAGAAACAGGAGGTGTGGGAGCTGATCCAAGCCCACCTCGTTCCTGGACGGGAGTTGAAAGCGCGTTACGCGTTCGAAGATCTGTGGGAGGCGATCCATGGAGCTCCGTGATCTCGTCGAGGCCCTTTTACGAGGTGACGCTCTGAGTGCCAGGCAATGGGTGGCCGACGCCGCTCGGTGCCGCCTGTCATGGTCCGATCTTCCGAGCCCCATGGACCTGTCTCCGGTTGGGCTTGCCGTTGCGGCGAGCGTCGTGGAACTGATGGCCTCCCGCGCGGGACAACCGGCGCCGCGCTGGGCGCGGGCTGCTCCCGCAAGCCCTACCACGGTTTTCCTCGTTCGCGCTGCCGAGACCATGCCGCGGCTGCGGCGGCTCTGCGAGGAGGAGGGTCCCGAACCGCTCCGCAAGCGGCGCATCCTCGCGCCGCCCGAGTTTCTTACGTGGGCGTAGGCGTCAATCATGGCGGATGCTCGGGCGGTCTGCTCGTTCTCCGGCTCGATCCTCGGCTTCCGTTTCCGATCCGATCGCGGCGTGACCACGGATCGGGGCTTCGCCGAGCTGGGCACGGAGAGAAGCGGAGTGTTCCTGTAGCGCGTCAACGGCGTACGCTCCTCGTGAGCAGGAGCCAACTCTGAGCGCTAGAGGATCAGAGAGCGTATGATTCTTCGTTCCAGAGAACGGAGCTCTCGCGCTCCTGGCCGCGACGGCAGTTTGCGAGTATTCCCAGTGGCGGAGACGAGATGATCGGAACGACGCTCTCCCACTACCAGGTTCTGGAGAAGCTCGGTGCGGGAGGGATGGGGGTCGTCTATCGGGCGCGCGACACGAACCTCGGACGTGACGTCGCGATCAAGGTCCTGCCGGCGGAGCTCTCCCACGACTCCGAGCGCCTTTCCCGATTCGAGCGCGAGGCGCGCCTTCTCGCGTCCTTGAACCATCCCCACGTCGCGACCCTCCATGGGTTCGAGGAGGCTTCGGGAACGCACTTTCTCGTGATGGAGCTCGTCGAAGGCGAGACTCTGGCCGATAAGATCGCGCGAGGCCCGCTTCCCATCGACGAGGCGCTGCCGCTTTTTCGTCAGATGGCCGAGGGGCTCGAAGCCTCTCACGACAAAGGGATCATCCACCGGGATCTCAAGCCCGCGAACGTGAAGGTGACGTCCGACGGCAACGTCAAGGTGCTCGATTTCGGGCTCGCGAAGGTGTTCGGCGCCGCGCATGCCAGCGGTCCCCAATCGGAGTCGCCGACCGTCACCCGGAGCCCGTCGGAGTCGGGGGTCATCCTGGGAACGGCGGCCTACATGAGCCCGGAGCAAGCGCGCGGCAAAACCCTCGACAAACGGACGGACATCTGGTCTTTCGGGTGCTGTCTCTTCGAAGCCTTGACGGCACGCCCGGCTTTTCTCGGCGAGACCGTCTCGGACACCCTCGCGCAGATCCTCGAGAGGGAGCCCGCCTGGGGAGAGCTTCCCGGTCGAACGCCAAGGAGGATCCGAGAGCTTCTCAAGCGGTGCTTGACGAAAGACCCCTCGATGCGTCGTCACGACATTGCCGACGTGCGCATCGATATGATCGAGGCCCTTGCGGCGCCCGAGGAAGCTCCGCGTCAGGAAAAGAGGGCACTCATTGTCGCAGTCGCGATAGCGGTGGTCACGACCGTCGTGGCCCTCTGGGCGCTCGTCCGTACTCCCGAGCTGGCGGCGCGACCCGTGATCCGCGCCATCCTGCCGCTTCCCGATGGCGAGCCGCTCGCGCTCAATCTCGCAGGTCCCTCTGTCGCGATTTCTCCAGACGGCCGATACGTCGCCTACGTCGCCAACGAAGACTCACCTCGCCTCTACCTTCGAAGGCTCGACGCGCTAGGTTTACCGTGCCCGAGACTCGAGACTCGGCCGCGAGGTCGCGGTCAAGGTCCTTCCTTCTTCTTTCTCCGCGGATGCGAGACGACTCTCCCGGTTCGAGCAGGAGGCCCGGGCCGCCGGAATGCTCAATCATCCGAACGTTCTGGCGATCTGACGTGGGTACGCACGAAGGCTCGCCCTACCTAGTCTCGGAGCTTCTCGACGGAGAAACGCTTCGGGCGCGGTTGGAGGCGGGGTCTATCCCCCTGAGCAAGGTGTTCGACTATGCCGTTCAGATCGCAATGGGTCTCGCGGCAGCTCACGAGAAATATCGTCCATCGCGACCTGAAGCCCGAGAACCTGTTCCTCACCCGGGACGGGAGGTTCAAGATCCTCGACTTTGGTCTCGCGAAGCTTATGCGTCCGGAGGTGGAAGACCGGACCGATTCACCCACGCTTCCTCGGAACACGGATCCGGGAGTGGTGATGGGAACGGTCGGCTACATGTCGCCCGAGCAGGCTCGAGGCCAGGATGCGGACGCGCGCTCGGACGTTTTCGCGTTGGGCGCCATCGTTTACGAAATGCTCACAGGACGGCGGGCCTTTCGGCGAGACACGCCCGTCGAGACCATGAACGCCATCCTGTCCGAGGATCTACCCGAGCCCACGGACGCGAACCCGGCGCTGACCCGGCTCGTGAGGCGTTGTCTCGAGAAGAGGCCCGAGGAGGGATTTCAGTCGGCGCACGATCTGGCATTCGCTCTCGAAGTGTTCTCGGGATCGTCGGGAACGAGCGTCGCTCTGCCGACTGCCGGAGGCCGGAGAGCTCGTGAGCGTTACGCCTGGGCGCTCGCGGCGGTTTTCGCGACTGTCGCTCTTACGCTGGGTATTGCCCATTTTCGCGACCGCGAGCCGGAAAGGCGTACTTACCGATTCGGCGTCCTCCCGCCGGAGGGCGCAACTCTGGGCGCGACTCAAGAAGAGGGACTGGCCCTCTCGCCGGACGGTCGTCACCTGGTGTTTCGCGGCCACGGACACCACCGGGACGAGGCTTCTTTTTCTTCGCCCGCTCGATTCCCTCGAAGCCCGCACCCTGCCCGGCACCGAAGGCGCCTCCTATCCCTTCTGGTCTCCCGATAGTCGCTTCGTCGGCTTCATCGCCCTGGGATAGCTAAAGAGGATCGACATCGCAGGAGGCGCTTTCTCATCAACACCGTCCTCCCCGAAGCCTCAGCGCCCATCGAAATCGTCGTGAACTGGACGCCAGAAAAGAATAACGTCAACTGACCCGCGCTGAATCTTCGCCACCGAGAAGAAGTCGTACCAGTTCGAATCCCCGCCTCCGTGAGTGCGCTCGATCCGGACGTCGACGCAGTCATCGCGCGGGCACAGCAAAGCGGCTTTCGAGCTCTTCGAACCAGTTCAGGACCACGTTGATTTGCGTGACGGCTGGCTGGTCGCTCCGGATCATGACGAAGTGCTTACCGTCCGGAGAAATGTCATAACTTCCGAGTACGTTGGTGGGGGCGCGCTCGTAGTTTCCCTTGTACAGAAGGCGCGGCTTCGAAACGCTAAGTCCCGAGCCGGCCGCGATAGCGACCACCATCATTTGATCGCCATTTCGGTAGAAAATCTCGCGGCCGTGCGGGCCCCAGACGGGCTCGTTACCGCCGTCGGTCGAGATTTGCCACTTGCCTCCTCCACGCGGGTAGGTTTGCAGCCAAACCTCATAGCGACCCGACTCATTGGACACGTATGCGATCCATCGGCCGTCGGGCGAGAACCGAGCGAGAATCTCGTCGAAGGACGTCGTGAGATAGGGCTCGGCCCTGCGCTCTCCGGCGAGGAAACACCAGAGGTCGCCGGCGGTCGAGGGATTGAGTTCGACAAACGCGAGCACACGCCCATCGGGAGACCAGGACTGAGGCCATTGAAGACCTTCACTCTCCGTCAATCTTTCTGCCTCGCCACCCCCTTCGGCCGCCTGCCAGAAGAGATTGGCAGGCCCGTACCGGTCCGAGGCGAAGGTGATGCGCCGGCCATCCGGAGTCCAGACCGGGAGAAAGTTGTTGCCCCCGAGCGTGAGCCGTGCGAACGTGTCACGGACCTCATCCCAAACCCATACGTTCTCGAACGGGGCGCCTATTTGCACGGCCAACCGCTTCCCGTCCGGAGAAAAGCGAGGGCTACGAAAGATGCGCCTCTGTTCGGCGAGCGGACGCGTAACACCACTTCTATCCACCTCCACGAGCGTCGTGTCAAAGGCATCCGGGCCCGCGGGTGCATAAGCGAGCGTTCCATTTTGGGACAGGGTGAAGTGTGCGACGCCGGAAGTGGGCTCGACCGCCACTCCTTCGAGGATGCTTTGCGGCGGCCCGGTGACCTCCAACCGATCGCGGTCGAACGGAGCGGCCAGGAGCGCGCCGCCTCGCGCGTAGACGATATGGCCGGTTGCCGAATAAACCGCATGGGTCCCGCCGTGGACTAGAACTCGACGCGTGCCGCTCTGGAGGGAGAGCGCCGCCACACTGCCCTCATCGAAAGATTCCATGTCGCTCGTCTTGATAGTGAACAAGACCGTCTTTCCATCGGGAAGAGCCTCCGGCCAGCGATAGGAGGTCTCTCCGGCCGCGCGGTCTGGAGTCGTAACGACCTCGGCGGTGCCTGCTGAGGCTGAAACGCGCCAAAGGCCGGACGATGTCGACGGGCTCAAGAGGATCGTGTCCTCGGACGCAAAGGTGGCACCATAGCCTCCGCCGAACTGCGCCAGCACGTCCCGCATTACTAAGGGCGCGCCGCCGGAAAGGGGCACTTTCTTGAGCGTCCCATTGGACGCCGTGAAGCCCAACCATTGGCCGTCGGGTGAGAAAAAGGGACCGTTGCCACCCTCCGACCCTGGAATAACTATGGCTTCGAAACGATTCAGGTCTCGCAGGTAAAGCCGGCGGCCGGAGGCGTATACAAGACGCGATCCGTCGGAGGACAGAGCCATGACCTTCTGCACGGCAAGGGGCATGGGGTCACTTTCGGGAAGTTCAATCGAGAACCGCGTCACGGAACGCAGCTTCCGGGCCGGACTCTTGACCGCGATGAGAATGGCGACGGCTCCAATGAGGACGCCCACGAGTCCCGCGGCGAGGATCGGCAACCGGAGACCGGCCAAAGCCCCGGCGGCTCCCGGCTTCGGCGCGAGAGACGGTTGTCCCTTGTCTCGACTTTCCGCAACCCACTTCAACTCGCGAGCCAGGTCGGCCGCCGTCTGCCATCTCTCGTCGGGATCCTTTGCCAGGCAGCGCTTCACCACATGCTCGAGAAGCGGCGGCGCGGCCCGCTGAATCGAACACAAGGACGCGGGCTCATGCTCCAAAATCGCCGCGACCAGGCTCGCTGCGCTTTCCCCCGAGAATGCCCTCCTCCCGGTGGCCATTTCGTACACAATCGCCCCGAAAGCAAAGAGGTCCGTCCGCGCGTCCGCCTCCTTCCCCTCCAATTGCTCGGGCGCCATGTACTGCAAAGTTCCTGGAATCACCCCCTCCGCGGTTAGACCCCGCGACTCGGTAGGCAAGGAGGAAAGCCCTGAGGCTCCCGATGTCTCGGCGCGAAACTTGGCAAGGCCGAAGTCCAGAAGCTTTACTCCGGGCTTGGTGACCATCACGTTCGCCGGCTTCAGATCGCGATGGACGACGCCACGCCGATGCGCCTGCTCGAGGGCCTCGGCCATCTCCACCGCGTACCGCAACACCAGATCGAGCGGCAGCGCGACCCGGCTCAGGCGTTGCGCCAGAGTCTCTCCTTCCAGGTACTCCATGACCAGAAAATGGACGCCCTGGTCTTCGCGGATGTCGTGAAGAACACAGATGTGAGGATGATTGAGGCTTCCCACCGCGCGAGCTTCGCGCTCGAACCGGTCTCGCTTCTCGGGCTGGGAGGCCAGCTCAGCAGGCAGAATCTTGATGGCGACGCTGCGATCGAGCCGGCTATCGCGGGCGAGGTACACTTCGCCCATACCACCTGCGCCCAGAAGCGACACGATCTCATAGGGCCCGAGGCGCGTGCCGGAACTGAGGCTCATCCGATTCTCCAGGAGCAATCCGGGCTCAGCTCCAACGGCGTAGTGGAGACTCTCGGTGACTGCTGAGCTCGTCGTGACGTGGGAGAGATATTACGTCACTTCTTGTCGAAGAGAAAACAAGACGACCGCCACGGTGAGCCCGCGCTCTCGAAGACGGTTGGTACGTTGGCCTATTTCAGCTTGGCCTCGTCGGCCAAAAACCGCGTGTGACGTGAATCTGTATCTCTGTATCCGTCGTCTCGAGGCGGTGCCGTGCGCGGACGTCGCTTGGAACCGCGCAGATGTACACTCATCGCGCGGGCGTGACCTGCCATCGGGTGAAGGGAGACCAGGGATGCAATTCGGAATGATCGGGCTCGGGCGAATGGGAGGAGGCATGGTGCGGCGCCTCATGCGCGCCGGCCACCCGTGCGTGGTCTACGACCGCTCTCCGCAGGCGGTCCAGGCGTTGGGCAAAGAAGGCGCCACCGGCTCCTCGTCGCTTGCCGATCTCGTGAAGAAGCTCGAAAAACCCCGTCACCTCTTTCTCATGGTCCCGGCGGCGTTCGTGGACTCGTCCATCGCGGAGCTCGAGCCTCTGCTCGAGAAGGACGATACCATCGTCGACGGCGGGAATTCGTGCTATCAGGACGACATCGCGCGCGCCCGTCGGCTCGCGCCCAAAGGCCTGCATTACGTGGATATGGGGACGTCAGGAGGCGTGTGGGGGCTCGAGCGTGGCTACTGCCTGATGATTGGCGGCGAAAATGAGTTGGTCGCGCGCCTCGAACCCATCTTCGCCGCGCTCGCACCGGGCCGCGGCGACATCCCGCGCACTCCGGGCCGCGAGACGCGCGGCGGCAGCGCCGAGAAGGGCTATCTCCACTGTGGCCCGAGTGGTGCCGGCCATTTCGTGAAGATGATCCACAACGGCATCGAGTACGGGCTCATGGCCGCGTATGCCGAGGGCTTCAACATCCTCAAGAACGCCAACATCGGCAAGGCAACCCACGAGGTGGACGCGGAAACCACCCCGCTCCGGAACCCCGAGCACTACCGGTACGACTTCGACCTGGCCGACATCGCTGAGTTGTGGCGCCGGGGTAGCGTGATCCCCTCCTGGCTCCTCGATCTGACGGCGCAGGCGCTGACGTCCGACTCGAACCTGGATCAGTTCGGCGGCAAGGTGGCGGATTCGGGCGAGGGCCGGTGGACGATTGGGGCCGCGAACGACATCGGCGTACCCGCGTTCGTGCTCACCGCCGCGCTCTTCGAGCGGTTCGCTTCGCGCGGGGGCGACCTCTTCCAGAACAAGGTGCTGTCCGCGATGCGCTTCGGCTTCGGCGGCCACGTCGAGAAGAAATCATGAACAAGGAAGACCGGCCGCGCTCCGACGCCCTGGTGTTCTTCGGGGCCAGCGGCGACCTCGCCTACAAGAAAATCTTCCCCGCCCTTCAGTCGATGGCCGGCGGCGGGCGACTCGACTTTCCCGTCATCGGCGTAAGTCGGGCGGGCTGGGAGCGCGACCATCTGGTGGAACGGGCGCGGGCGAGCGTGACCGAAAACGGCGGGCTGGACGAAGACGCCTTCGAAATCCTCTCCCGGCGTTTGCGTTACGTCGACGGCGACTACAACGATGATTCGACCTTCAGCAAGCTGAAGGTCGAGCTCGATCACTGCGAGCGGCCGGTCCACTACCTGGCCATTCCCCCGAGCCTCTTCCCGACCGTGGTGAAGAATCTCGCAAACGCCGGCTGCGCGAAGGGGGCGCGGGTCGTGGTGGAGAAGCCCTTCGGCCGCGACCTCAGCTCGGCTCGCGAGCTGAACCGCGTGCTTCACGAGTTCTTCCCCGAGGAGAACATATTCCGCATCGACCATTACCTCGGGAAGGAAGCGGTGCAGAACATCCTCTACTTCCGTTTCGCGAACGCGTTTCTGGAGCCGATCCTGAATCGACACTACGTCGAGAACGTCCAGATCACCTTGGCCGAGGACTTCGGGGTGAAGGGCCGCGGGAAGTTCTACGACGAGACCGGCGTCATCCGCGACGTGATTCAAAATCATCTCCTGCAGGTGGTGAGCTACCTGGCGATGGAGGCGCCGTCTTCGACCTACGATGAGGCTATCCGCGACGAGCAGGCCAAGGTGCTCCGCACCGTTCGACCGATGGACGTCCAGAGCCTGGTGCGCGGCCAGTTCCGCGGGTACCGCGACGAGCCGGGAGTGGCCAAGGACTCTTACATGGGGACCTACGCGGCGCTTCGTCTGTGGGTCGACTCCTGGCGATGGGATGGCGTGCCGTTCTTCGTCCGCGCCGGCAAGTGCCTGGCCAAGACGATCACCGAGGTCACCATCGAGTTCAGGAGCCCGCCGCAGGTGGTGTTCAGCGAGCCCACGCCGTCCGAGGGGAATACCATCCGCTTCCGTCTGAGTCCGGTCGTCGCCATCGCCCTCGGCGCCCGCGCCAAGCGCCCCGGTGAGGGGATGAGGGGCCAGCCGGTGGAGCTCTCGATTGTCGAAAGCGCCGAGCAGGGCAAGGGCGGTCGCATGGAAGCCTATGAGAGGCTCCTGGGCGACGCCATTGCCGGCGATGCCACGCTCTTCGCGCGCCAGGACGTGGTGGAAGCGGCATGGGCCATCGTGGACCCGGTGCTACATGGGCCGAGCCCGATGTACGAGTACGAGCCTGGCACCTGGGGTCCGCCCCAGGCCGACAAGCTGGTCGCGGACGTAGGCGGTTGGAACACAACGTCATGAGAGGAGAAGGAGGACCCTCGCCGTCAGCTTCGTGACAAGCGGCCGGCGGCCTTCGTGTCCAAGAGGACGAGCGCGCGGCGCGCGCCGCGAAGGGCGAGGGCCACGGGGAGTGCCGAGGCCGGATCTTCCATCGCCCGACGAACGATCTCGGCTTTGGCTTCGCCCGTCGCCGCTACGACCAAAAGATCGATGCGGCTCGTTCGCGCGCGAGAGAAGAATCCAGACGTGCCGAAACGTGCTCTGTGCTTCGCCGACGACTTCGTCGATGGTGAGGTCGGTCCGAGCCGTGAAAGGTATCGGAGGCAGCCGTCCCGTCGGACAAAGAACCAACCAGAGTAGAGCGCGACTTTACTCGGGCACCAGGATCCCGAGCTCCGCCACCCAGGAGCCGGTGGCGACCAACGGGGATTCCTGAATTCCCAGAACGATAGCTCCACTGACCGGGGAGCGCAGGATCTCCACCTCGTCTC
>Ga0302046_10005171_pt1 | contig 11524 bp, 11 predicted proteins | sample RVTome_11_FD_200261 | JGI IMG/M metagenome (GOLD analysis project Ga0302046, IMG submission 200261) | Soil microbial communities from uranium-contaminated site in the Upper Colorado River Basin, Wyoming, United States - RVT147D111 (version 2) ... | reverse complement strand
AGGCCCATCGGCAGTCGGGTCGTCACGCTGGAGCAGCGCATCGGCGGCGAACCGGCTGTCCGCATCGAGCGCCAGCAGCTGCAGCTGGGCGCGCGATGACCCGCCGGGTCCGAGGCCGTATACGCGGAGAGCGGCGACTCCACCGAGGACGACGAGCCCCGGCACGAGCCACCGGCGCCAGCGTCGCCCATTCATGCTATCGCCTGTTGCTCCTCACGCTGAAAACGTCACCCGATCGGCCGGGCGGGGCAAGGCCACAACCCGGCCGGGCGGGACGGCTACCGTGGCAGGGCGAAGGCCCGCAGCACGGCGTTGTTGCCACCGCCGGTGGCGATGACGACGAATTGGCGGCCATCGCGCGTCGCGTACGTCATCGGCACCGCGTAGCCCTGCGCGCCGAGGTCGGTTTCCCAGAGCACGCGTCCGTTCGACTTGTCGACGGCGTACAGCGTGGCACCGCCACCCGTCAGGAACACCAGTCCACCGGCCGTCACGATCGGACCGGGCGATCCGGCCACACCCAGCGGCGGAAGGTTCAACCCACGGAGCAGCGGGTCGTTCCTCAGCCCGGGCGTGTCTCCGATCGTGATTTCCCAGCGGTGTTCGCCCGTGTTCAGGTCGATGGCGACGAGTGTACCGTACGGCGGCTTCGCGATCGGCAGCGACAGCGGGCGATCCTCGCCCGTCGCGTCGGGCAGCGTCATGCGCACACGCAGCGATGCGCTGCGGTCGATCACATACCTGCCCTGGATCGTGTCGTGCTCCGCGGCCGACGGTTCGCGCAGCCGCATGATGCCCGGCTGGTTCGACGACTTCACGTACAGCAGGCCCGTCTCCGGATCGAACGCGCCGCCGCCCCAGCCCGCACCGCCGATCACGCCCGGCATCTGGATCGTGCCCTGCAGCGACGGCGGCGAGTAGATCGGGCCGTATCGCCATTTGCGCAGCTCATCGAGTGCCGCTCTGCGGATCGCGGGCGAGAAATCGATGACATCGTTTTCGCCGAAGCCCTGACGCGCGAACGGTGCCGGCTTCGTCGGCACCGGTTGGGTCCGCGCCGCACGCTCGCCCGGCACATCGCTCGATGGCACCGGCCGCTCCTCGATCGGCCACACCGGTTCGCCGGTCACCCGTTCGAACACGTACGCCCAGCCCGTCTTGCCCAGTACGGTGACAATGTCGACGGCGCGGCCGTTCACCCGCACGGTGCCGAGCACCGGCGGCGCCGGCATGTCGTAGTCCCAGAGCCCGTGATGAATCGTCTGGAAATGCCAGATACGACGGCCGGTCGCGGCTTCCACGCACACAATCGACTCGGCGAACAGATTGTCGCCCGGCCGGTCGCCGCCATAGTAGTCGTTGCCGGGTGTGCTGACAGGCAGGTAGACGAGACCTCGTGTTGCATCCACCGTGAATGGCGCCCACACGTTCGTGTGACCCGTGCGCCGCCACGATTCCGATTGCCACGTCTCGTTACCCACCTCGCCCGGCCGCGGAATCGGATTGAAACGCCAGACGCGACGACCCGTGCGAACGTCGAATGCCTGGACATCGCCCGGCGGATCGTTCGCGTACATCAGCCGGTCGCCTACACCGTTGCCCACGATCACCAGATCATGCCACACGACCGGCGGCGATGTGTTCGTATAATGCAGCCGGTTGACCGGCCAGATCAGGTCCGCCGCCAGATCGACCTCGCCCGCACTCCCGAACGATTCGATCGGACGGCCCGTCGTCGCATCCAGCGCGATCAGCCGCCACCGGCTGTTGATGAAGATGCGACGCTCCCGGCCATCGCTCCACGTCGCTACGCCGCGATGCACGAATCCCGTCCCGTTCGACGGCTGACCATGCCGGTACGCGCCCGGATCGAAGCTCCACAGCTGCGCACCCGTCCCCGCATCCAGTGCGACGACGCGATTGTAGGGCGTGCTCAGGTACATCGTGTCGTTGATGACCAGCGGTGTCGCCTGGAAATTGCCCGGCCTCGCCGCGCGTGTGCTGTCCGTCGCCGCAATCGATCGCTCACCCACCACCCATTCCCACACCGGTACCAGCCGGTGCACGTTCGCCCGATCAATGCTCGACAGCGCCGAGAACTTCATTCCACCCGCGTCACCACCATGAACCGGCCAGTCGGCCTGCACGGCGGTCGTCAGGCTCAACAGCAGAGGAAGCAGCATGGTGGTTCTCCGACGGTGGGACGGATGAACGCGGTTCGACAGGCCGCTCACACGACGTACTTCAATCCACTCCCCGTATTGAACACGACGACTTCATGATCCGCGTGAATGACTCCCTTCCGCAGCATGGGCGCGACGGCCGCCACTGCTGCTCCGCCTTCGGGCGCTGCGAACACGCCTGTCAGCGAGCCGAGCAGCCGGACGGCGGCGGCCATGTCAGCATCGGCGACGGCGACCGCGCCGCCGCCCGATTCGCGCAGGGCGCGCAGCATGAGGAAGTCGCCGACTGCGCGCGGCACGCGCAGGCCGGACGCGAAGGTGTGCGCGTTGGCCCATGGCTCGGCAAATTCGTCGCCCTGCTCGAATGCACGAACGATGGGCGCACAGCCGGCCGCCTGCACGGAGACCATGCGCGGGCGGGCGGACCCGATCCAGCCCATGCGCTCCATCTCGGCGAACGCCTTCCACATGCCCACGAGTCCGGTGCCACCGCCTGTCGGATACACGATCGCGTCCGGCAGCCGGCCGAGCTGTTCGAACAGCTCGTAGCCCATCGTCTTCTTGCCTTCGACGCGATACGGCTCCTTGAGTGTCGAGAGATCGAACCAGCCGTGCGCCTTTGCGCCGTCCGCGACGCGCGCACCGGCATCCGTGATCAGACCATCGATCAGCTCGAGGTCCGCGCCCAGCTCGCGGATCTCCTCGATGATCACGTGCGGCGTGTCGCGCGGCACCACGACGTGGGCCGGAATGCCCGCGGCAGCTGCATAGGCCGCCGTCGCCGAGCCCGCATTGCCCGCAGACGGAATGGCGACCTCGCGAATGCCCAGCTCGAGCGCCCGCGCCACCGCCATCGCCAACCCCCGCGCCTTGAAGCTGCCCGTCGGGTTCTGGCCCTCGTCCTTCACCCACACGCGCCGCACACCCAGCGCCGCCGCCAGTCGCGGCGCATCCAGCAGCGGCGTAAAGCCCTCGCCCAGCGTCAGCCGCTGCGCCGGATCCTGCACCGGCAGCACCTCCGCATAACGCCAGAGCGTCGCCTCGCGGCCCGCGAGAATCTCCGGCCGGAACCGCGTCCCGATCCTGTCCAGGTCATAGCGCGCGTACAGCGGACGGTCGCAGCACGGTGACAACCGCCACAGGCGGTCAGCCGGGTACCGCGTAGCGCAGAGCGTACATTCGAGGTGAGTCAGCATTTTCGCAGCGGAAGATGCGCGAAACCCGGCCCGTTTGGAAAGCCGCAGCGGCCGGCCGCTTCGCCGCTGGGGACGGCCCGACGAATCTCGCGCCTGGTGTTGTTGACGGCGGGCCGGGCAACGGCGGGGGCGGGCGCGGGCTGGCGCGAAGCGCGGTGAACGGCGGGGAGCACTCGGGCGGGCATCGGGGGGAACTGATTGTGAGGCGGGCCTGGGCCGGGGCCGGGGTGGTTGGTGGAACGCAGACGGTGATGCGGATGCATCGAGGCGGGCGCACCGGCCTGCCGTGTGGCGATTGTGTGAGGCGTGACACGCCGACTGGTCTGCTGGACGATCCGATTGGCGGGATCCCGAACGCGTGCGTCGAAGCCGCACGCAAGGTGGTCCTCTCCCCACTGCGGTGCTCACCGAGAGGGCGCTGCGCCCGCTGGGCAAGGCGCGATGGCGAAGGAATCGCAGCGCTGGTTCGAGGAAGAGCAACGCGGCATGTGGGATGCAGCGGTCTTCGAATGCCACCGTTTGCGACGATGCACCAGGGCCCGGCCCTGGTCTCCCCGGATCGCGGCTGAGGCGGCACCAGTTTCTACCAACCACACCACCGCGGCCCAGGCGGCACCCGTTTCAACCACCCCGGCCCCGCGGCCCGGGCCCGCCTCACAATCAGTTCCCCCCGATGCCCGCCCGTAGTGCTCCCCGCCGTTCACCGCGCTTCGCGCCAGCCTGCGCCCGCCCCCGCCGTTGCCCGGCCCGCTGTTTACCCTGCCCGCCGTCATGATCGGTCCGTGCGCGGATCAAGCCGGATGACAGTCGGGTTGTACGGAACGCGGCAACCGCCGGTCCCGGGTCCGGGATCACATTGAGCGGGATCGGACGGGAAAAAGAAAGGGCCCATGCTCGAGACCGAATACATCAAACGGGCAAAGCGCGGCGATGGCGATGCGGTGCGGGAGCTGTACAACCGCTACGCGCCGCGCGTCTACGCGGTTGTCCGGCGCCTGGCCGGCGATGATGCGCTGGCCGAAGACTGGGCGCAGGAGGCATGGGTGCGTGCAATCCGCGCACTGCCGGGATTCCGGGGCGAGGCCAGGTTCTCGACGTGGCTCCACCGCATTGCGGTGAACAGCGCACTGCACGGGCGACGCTGGCGCGAGCGGCGCACGAAATCGGAAGTCGCGCTGTCGCCCTCGTTGCCGTCCAACGCGACACGCAGCGAACAGACCACGTTGCGCGTCACGCTCGAGCAGGCCATGCAGGCACTGCCCGACGGCATGCGGCAGGTCCTGGTCCTGCACGACGTCGAAGGGTACACACACGAAGAGATCGCGACGTTCCTCGGAGTCACACCGGGCACATCCAAGAGTCAGCTGTTCAAGGCGCGCGCGCGCATGCGCCGGCTGCTCCGCACGTCGCTCGAAGCGCAGGCTGGAGAGGAAGCATGCAACACCTGATGATCGAAACGCTGGCCCGTCTCATTGACGAGGCCGCGTCAGCGGAAGAGGCACGGCACCTCGAGGACTGTGAGGCGTGCCGTACCGAGCTCGAAGCGTTGCGCGCGGACCGCGCCGCACTTGCGAATCTGCCGATGATCGAGCCGCCGCCCGGCGAATGGCCGGACGTGGAAGAGCGGCTGCTCGAGGAAGGTCTGATCCGGCGTCGTGCAGGTGAGCGCGCGTGGCGCATCACGGCGCTGCGCACGGCGGCGAGCCTCGCGTTGTTCGCCGGCGGTCTCGCGGTGGGCGTCGCATGGACACACACCGATGCGACCGACGCGAACGGCGGAACGCAGGTCGCGAGCAGGGCTGCATGGCCTGTCGTGATTGCGGCGACCGAGCCGGGCACACCGGAAGAGACCGTGCTGCTGTACCGTCAGGCGGAAGCACTGTATCTCGACATGCTCGAACGTGTCGCCGACCTGCAGAGTCGCGAGCAGACGGTGGACCCGGTCGCACGACTCGCTGCACTCGAGAGCATTGCCGCCATCACGCGGTCCGCACTCGACCAGGCGCCGGCAGATCCGGTGCTCAATGGCTATCACCTGACAGCGCTCGCGCAGCGTGAAGCAACGCTGCGGCAGATTGCGGCGTCGAAACCGGGCAGATGGTTCTAGTTCACGGAGCAGAAGAGATGATGACACGCTCGAAATACACTCTGATTGCACTGGTCGCGCTGCTCGCAGGCGGCGCGACGGATGTGGTGGCCCAGCGCGGCAGCCTGTTTCAGGCGCGACGCGCATGGCTCGGCTTTTCCTATGACCCGACCACGATTCGCGTCGATGGCGGGCGCCGGCCCGCTCTCGTGGTCGTCGAAGTGATGGAGGATTCACCCGCAGAAGCGGCCGGCCTGCTGGTGGGTGACACGATCTGGGCCATCAACGACCTGCGCGTCACGGATGCGTTCATGGAGTCGCTCGGTTCGACGCTCGAGAGCGGCGATGCCGTGCGCATCCACGTACGCAGCCGCAACCGCGATCGCACGCTTTCCATGAACGCCGCCAGCCGCCCGCCTGGCGTCAACCTGCTCGAGCGCAGACAGTATGCCGACTTCGGGCCGGACGACGTGCGCGAGCGCGTCCGCATCCTGCTCGACTCCGCACGCGTCTCACTGGATACCACGATGATCATGCCTCGCCTGCGCTTCGAACAGCTGCCCGGCGGCGGCTCCGTCTACATGTTCGGTGACAGTGCGCTACGCTTGCGCCGCTTCGACCTCGACTCGACCTGGATCACCGGCCGAGGCGGCAATGGCGTCTGGCTCTTCACGCCGGACACACTCCGGTTCCACGGCGATTCTCTGTTCTTCCGCGCACTGCCGCGCATCCAGTTGCGCGACGGCCGCGGCGTCATTCGTATCGACAGTCTGATGCGGTCGCGCATGGATACCATCAGCGGTGCGCTGCGTGCCATGCCGCGTGGCCGCATCTACGGGTTCGGCGGCGGCGACAGCATCTGGACGTTCGCGTCGGGTGATCGGGCCTTCTCCGGCTTCTCCATGTTCGGCGCACGCGCCCTCGGTGGCGCCGAGCTGACCGAAATCAATCCGGACCTGGGTGAGTACTTCGGGACGGAGCAGGGCGTACTGGTCGTGCGCGTACCGAGCGGCACACCCGCCGAGCGCGCGGGTCTGGCGGCCGGTGACGTGATCACCGGTGTCAACGGTCGTACCGTTGAATCGGTGCTCGAGCTGAGTCGCGCGGTCGCTGAACGTGAGCGCGGTTCGATCCGCCTCGAGATCCTGCGCAAGAAACAGCGGCGCACCATCGAGCTGCGCGACGACTGACGTTTCCTACCACCCCTCCTGGCGTCGGTCGGAACGCATCACCCCCGTCGCTCTGCGCGTTGCGCGGGCGGCGGGGGTTCGTACTTTCAGGTCGTGGCCACGAACTTCGACCCGCGCACCCGGATCACACCCGAATCATTCACGGTGGCGCCCGAGCTGCTCGGGTTGCCGCTGGCAGGACCGTGGCGCCGCGCTGCTGCCATGCTCGGTGACCTCGTGCCCGTTGCCATCCTCGCCAATGCCGGATTCTTCGTCTTTCTCGCGTTCCTCGCCGCCGTCCTGGCCTGGCGCCTGCTCTCCGGCCGCCCACGCGGCGATGGTTCGATGTCGCGCGGCCTCGCTCTGCCATTCCGCTTTGCTGCCAGCACCTCTGCCTTCATCGCCTTGATCATGCTCGGCAATGCCGTGGCTGGCGACAACGGGGACCGCAATGCATCGAATGAGGATGCCGACCGCGATTCCGTTGCCGCAGATGTCGTCATGCGTGTGCAATCGGCACTCGCTGCGGCCGGCGTCGCGGGCATGGATCCGGGTATTGCCGGTGATCCCGAGCGTGACACGGTCGTTCGCAGGTTCGCTGAAGCTCTGGTCAGTGGCGACAGCGCGACTGCGGCATCTCTGCGTCCGCAGGCCGCAGCGGTTCTCGCCGCGCCCCAGCTGAACGAGCTGACGCTGCGATTGACCGAGGTGCAACGTGAGGTGGCAACGCTCGAGCAGCGCGCGGAGAGAGAGTCCGGAGGCGTCTTCGCGCGGCTCGGCAGCTTTGCCGACGACCTCGGCATCGGATTCGGCTGGGGCGCCCTCTACTTCACCGTATTCCTCGTCGTCGGCCGCGGTCAGACGCCCGGCAAACGTCTGCTCGGCGTGCGCGTCATTCGGCTCGATGCGAAACCCATCGGATGGTGGCTCGCATTCGAACGCTTCGGCAGTTACTTCGCGTCCATCTCGACCGGCCTGCTCGGATTCCTCCAGATCTTCTGGGATCGCAACCGCCAGGCACTCCACGACAAGGCCGTCGAGACTGTCGTCATCCGTGTCACCCGGCCCGATCCGGCAGACGCAGCACCCGTTCCGCTGCACGCTCGCCGCTGATCACCGCGCCCTCGACCGTGGGCGCGACGAGATAATCGCCCGCCAGCGCGATCCGGCGCGGCAGCTGCTCCGCCTCGAACCGGAGCAGATGCCCGATGTAGCCCGGCCAGAACTGGGTGTGTCCTTCCGCGTGCCGGTAGACCTTCACCACGTCCGCCGTGCCTGATACATCGCCGAACGCCATGTCCAGTGCCGGCAGCACGACGCCGGGCGCTTCTTCCGCTGATGATGCCGCCAGCTGCCCGGCCAGCGATGGCGCCGGATACGCTACAATTGCGCTGCGCCCCGCCGGCACGAGATCCGCCGACTTCTCGTGCAGCACGCAGGCAGCGACAATGCGATCGCCCGGTGCCGCCGTTCGAGGAAATGCCAGCCCGAACCAGTCCACCCGGATCCGTCGCGACAGCACGACCGCCACGCTCAACGTCGGTGCCGACTCGACACCCGACAGCCACGAACGCTGCGCCGATCGCAACTCCAGCAGACGGCTTGCTGCCGCCGCCGGCGTCGCCACGACCGCCGCGTCGTACCGCTCCGCTCCCGCCACCGTCATCACAGTGACTCCAGCGGATTCGGCGACCACGCGCTGCACCTCCACGTCCGTCCGCAACGTACCGCCATGCTCCACGATGGCGGCACCGACAGCTGCCGACAGCCGGCCCATGCCACCGCGCACCGCGAACAGCCGCACATCGAGTCCCACGCGCGCGAGCGCATGGTAGAAGGCTGCACTCGTCCGTTCCGGCACGCCGCCGTGGTACGCACCCAGAAACGGGTACGCCATCGACTCCACGAACTCCTCACCCAGCTCGCGCGTGCCCCACACCGCAATCGACTCACGATCGAACCCGACACCGCCCGTGCCGGCCGGATCATTCGCGTCCAGATGGCGACACCGCGTCACCAGAAACGGAAGGTATTTCGCCGCCAGCCGAAGCTTCAGCAGCGCCGGCAGCGCCGTCGATGCCGCCATGCTCGCCGCCGATCCGTACGCGATCGCGTGCGCACGCTCAGCACGCCACAGCGCATCACGCCCCGCCGTCCGGACCAGCAGCGAACGCGCGCCGACTTCCGACGCCAGCCCGAACGTCGATCGGTAGTTCGAACCGATCAGCTGAACCGCCGGGTCGATCACCACACCATCCACAACGTCGCTTCGCAGCCCCCCGCCAACCACCGCGCGCCGCTCGTACACCACCACACGGTCGCCCGACTTCGCCAACCGCCACGCCGCCGCCAGACCTGACGGTCCCCCGCCAATCACCGCAACACTCCGCACGCCTGCTCCTTCCATCGGCACCGCCACAACGAACGGAGCGCCCGCAGCCAATCGCTACGGGCGCTCCGTTCATCTTACGTACCTCAGCGACTACGCGCTTCGCCTGCCGTACGGTATCGCCGGGACAGGCCTCACCTTGCCACCCCAGATGAACGCCGTCACCATCGGCCGCCGTGGCGGTTCCATGCCATAACGAATCACGATGCCCGGCGTCCCTCGCATTGGCTTGCGCGTCACCGCCCGTTTCTCCTTCCCGTCCATCGCCCAGCCTCCATTCGACTGACTCAGGTGACACGTCCTTCGCCACCACGCTCTCTCGGGGCCGACACACACTCCTGACCCCGATCCACGCCCATGGCAGGGAGTGGACCAGTACGCTCGAATCAGCCTTACCCTATGCTACCAAAAGAAATGGGCGACCTTACCCGGCCGCCCTCGTTACTCGGACCGTCCCTTTTCGAGGTCGCTTCGGCGTGTCGTTTCGATACGATCGACGCCACTGGCCGTAGTCGGGAAGGTCGAGCCGCGCGAACAGCAGTGCGTCGACCGCATCGCGCAGGAGGATCTCGGTGAGTGGATACTGGCCGTCGGGCGAATCGTAGAGTTGGCGAACCGCCTCCTCGGCGATGTCGAGGAGTTCATCCCGCGTGAGACCGGCCTTGAACTCGTCGAGCTGATCCTCGACCCAGGCCTGGTATTGCTGGCGCGGAGCGGAATCGTTCGCCGTCATGGTCGCATCGAAGACTAGGGAAAGACGATCGTGTGCACAAGACATCCGATGTCGTGTGTTGTCCGGCGTGCATATCACGCGCCGGCTTGCGCCTGCGCAACCGCTGGATGCGATGCGCGTGTTCGCAGGTCAGTCAGCGTGCGGTGCGTCTCGTTCGCGGGCCGGGCAGGCCTGTTGATCCTCGAACACGAGTCGTCGAGTTTGCGTGTCGAGTTCGAGGGCGAGCGCTTCATCGAGGCGAGCGCAGGCCTGGGTCACACGTGCGCCGAGCCGGTAGGCACGCGCGAGCCAGAGCAGAGCGGCTCCGCGCAGCGGCGTTGCGGGATACTCGGTGACGAGGCGTTCGAGGTACCCGGTGGCGCGCGAAGCGGAGTTGCTCGCGGGTTCAACGGCGGCGCTGGCAAGGAGCCCCTGTCCGAGCAGGAGCAGTGCTTCGGGCGCGTGAGGTGAGACGGGGTATCCGAGTGCGACGGCGCGCAGTGCCTCTTCCGCTCGATCCCATGATGTTGCGAGCCGGGCACGGAGCAGGAGCGCCCATGCGCGGATGTTGCCGGGCGTGATGTCGGTTGCGGGATGTTCGGCGTTCCATGCGTCGAGCGCGGTGCGGGCGTCAGCGAGGCGGCCGTCGCGGACGAGTGAATCAATGCGTTCGAGTCGAGGGTCGGTCCGGGTCGAGGCCTGCGCGGCAATCGTCGTCGCCGGGCAGGCGAGCGCGAGAAAGACGAATGTGATGGCGATGGCGCTTCGTCTCATGCGGCGGCGATGTGGCGGCCCTGCAGTCGGAGCACGAGTTCTTCCATGACCTGCTGCTCATCGAGTGACGCGGACTTGAGCAGGCGGTCCGCGCGCATGACGTCGGCGAGTGCGGCATCGAGGCCGGGCAGTGACCAGTTGCGGGCCTGTTGAGCAAAGCGCCGTGCGAGGAAGCGCTGGTGTGTTGGCAATGCTTCACCGAGCGCACGTTCACCGGCGGCGAGGAACAGGCCGAGCCGGAGCAGATGCGTGCCGAGGCCGATGAGCAGACCCACCCCGGTCTCGGCCTGGAGCAGGGGGACGAGGCCTCGTCGTGCATCGGAGAAGCGGGCTTCGCCGATCTTGTCGATCCAGTCCCACCTGGTCTCGGTCGGGATGTAGCCGACGAGCGACTGGACATCCGCCTTCGTGATTCGCTGCGCATCGCCGGCGTGCTGCACGAGCTTGTCCATCTCCTGGACGAGGCGGCCGAGACCGGGACCGGCGGTCGCTGCGAGTGCGCGTGCCGCTGCCGGCTCCAGCTCGACACCGCTCGCACGGGCACGCGCGATCAACCACTCCGGCAGCTCGCTCTCGGGCAAGGTCTGGAAGATGACGGTGCGCGCCCGCTGTCTCAGCTGCTGCCAGAACTTTGCCTTGCCATCCGTCTGTACGGCCAGAACGAGTGCCAGGCCGGGCACCTTGCGCGCAACCAGGATTTCGACGACGGCGCGGGTACGGCTCGATGCTGCGAGCGCCTGCGCATCGCGCACGATCACGACGCGCCACTCCGACATGAGTGGCGGCGTCTGCGAGATGGATGCGAGCGTTTCCGGATCGAGACCGGGTCCACGCAACGCATCCAGGTTGAAGTCGCGCGTGGCCGTGTCGAGGTGTGCGTCGATGATGGCCTGGATGGCCTCTTCCTTCAGGTACTCCTCTTCACCATCGAACAGGAAAACGCCGCCCAGCTGACCACGCGCGATCGACTTCAGCAGAGCTTCCGCGCTGCCCGGCGCCATGGCTTCACTCGTTA
>Ga0302046_10005170_pt1 | contig 11524 bp, 8 predicted proteins | sample RVTome_11_FD_200261 | JGI IMG/M metagenome (GOLD analysis project Ga0302046, IMG submission 200261) | Soil microbial communities from uranium-contaminated site in the Upper Colorado River Basin, Wyoming, United States - RVT147D111 (version 2) ... | reverse complement strand
GTTCGATACCCTGTGCGAGATGAAATGCGACGAGGGCCAGGGGTTCCTGCTGTGCGGCCCGGTGAGCGCCGCCGAGGTGGTCAACTTGCCGGCGCGCCTGTGCGCCAACGGCGAGGGCGGGACAGCGTTTCGGTTGGAGTATTGATGAAGCCTACTGCCGCCACGGCACCACCGCCTCGGCGGTGCGCAGTTCCTCGGGCCAGACGATTTCGCGCCGGCCCTTCTGCCACTGGATGATCATCGGAAAGCGCTTGGTCTGCATGCCGGTGCGGTCGACCACGTAGCGCCCGATCAGGACGTTGGTGTCGAGCTCGGCGAGCGCCGCGCTCACGGCGGCGCGATCGGTCGCCTCGGCCTTGCGGATGGCGCGCTCGAGGATCTGGCCGGCGGCGTAGGCCTGCGCCGCCTGGTACGAGGGCTTCTCGCTGTAGGTGCGCACGAACTCCCTCAGGAACTCGGCGGTCCCGGGCAGGTTCAGGTCCTCGCGCGCCTCCCACACCGAGGTCGAGAACGTGCCGTCGGCATCGGCGCCGACGGCGCCGTGATAGGCGTCGAGTCCGGGTCCGATCGAGGCGTAGTACGCGAGCGGCGTCCAGCCGATGCGCTTCAGCGCGCGGCGCATGTTGACCGACTCTTCGAAGTGTCCGGCCATCACCACCGCCTGCGCCCCGGCCGCGCGCGCGGCGCGCGCCTCGTTCTCCAGGTCGACGGTGCCCTTGACGATCTTGCGCGTGTACACGATCTTGAGCCCGTATTCTGTGGACCAGCGCTTGGTGCCATCGGCCAGGCTCACGGAGAACGCATCGTCGGCGTACACCAGCGCCAGGCGCGCGATGCGGGCGCGGGCGACGATAGCGAAGAACCCGATCGGATAGCGCCCGGCCGGCGGGATGGTGCCGAACAACTGGGTGTAGCCCTTGCGCCAGAGCTCGTCCGAGGCCGCACCCGCGGCCAGCACCGGGTAGCCGTGCTTCTCGGTGACCGGGGCGATCGCGCCGGTGATGGCGCTCGAATACGGACCGAACACGAAATCGACCTTGTAGCGCAGGATGAAATCCTCGTAGATCTTCTTCGCCTCCTGCGGGCTGCTCTTGTCGTCACGGATGATGACCTCGACCTTGCGCCCGAGGATGCCGCCGCGCGCATTGACGTCGCGCTCCCACAGGCGATAAGCCTTGGCCTGCAGACCGGCGATCTCGGCGTAAGCGCCGCTCAGTCCGAGCGAGACGGCGATGCGCAAGGGCTCGGCCGCCGCAGCCGTGGTAACCAGCGTGAATCCGAGAAGGGCGCCGGCCAGTAAACGCCAAAGCGAGCGGGGAAAATACCGGAGGCGGCCAGCGTTGGTCATCACAGCGAGCGCATCGGGAGGAACGAAGGAAAGTATAGTCCCACAGTTTGCGCCACCGCATGTTGGGGAAAACCGCAACGAGGGAAAAACGCAACGCCGCAGCGATTCGCCGTGCCGCGGCTAGCTCGACGCGGCGAGCGCGGCGTCGAATTCGTCCAGCGTCGTGATCGGCGCCGAACACGTCCGCCCCTGGCACACGTACGCCGTCACCGCCGCGCTCGGCGTGCGCGCCGCCAGCTCGCCCGGCAGGTCGGCCGCGTCGGGCGCAATCGCGAACACGAGGCGCCGCGGCGCGTAGTCGCGCTGCGCGCGCGCGAGCCACGGTTCGATGGCCGCGCCGGCGCCGCGCAGGACCACGCTTTGCCCGGGTTGATGCAGTTCTTCCAGCGCCAGCAGCAGCGCGCAATGCGCCGAGGGTTGCCGGCGCGCCGCCGGAAAGAACGCTTCAATGGTGCGCTCGGCGGCGTGCAACAAGTTGAGGTCGCCAACCAACCCGCCCAGCTGCAACAACGCGCGCGCGGCCACGCCGTTGCCGGCGGGCAGCGCCTCGTCCATGGCCGCTTTGGGCCGGTACACCAGCCGCTCGTGGTCATCGGCGGTGAAGAAAAAGCCGCCGAGTGTTTCGTCCTCGAAATGCTCGACCGTCGCGTGCGCCAGCGCGCGCGCGAAGGCGAGATCCTGCGCACGCCAGCGCGCCTGCAGCAGTTCGAGGCAGGCGGCGATCAGGAACGCGTAGTCATCGAGGTAGGCCGGCAGACGCGCGCGACCGTCTTTGTACGTGGCGAGCAGGCGGCCGTCGCGCCATAGCTGCGTGCGTACGAAATCGAGGGCGCGGGCGGCCGAAGCGACGAAATCCGCGCGCCCGAGCACGCGCCCGGCATGGGCCATGCCCCTGATCATCAGACCGTTCCAGGATGACAGGATTTTCTCATCGCGGGCCGGACGCACGCGCTCGGCGCGTGCCCGAAACAGCTTGGCGCGCGCGCTTTCCAGCCGCTGCGCCGCCACCGCTGCGTCGATGCCGAGCCGTTGCGCCACCTCGGGCAATTCGCTGCGCACGTTCAGGTGCCAAGTGCCCTCGAAGTTGGGTTCGCCCACGAGGCCGAAGCGCAACTCCACGGCGGCGAATTCATCGGCGTTGAGAAGCTCGCGCAGCTCCGCCACCGACCACACATAGTATTTGCCTTCATGCCCCTCGGAGTCGGCATCGAGCGTCGAGTAGTAGCCGCCCTCGGGCGCCTGCATCTCGCGCATGACCCACTCGCCGGTCTCGAGCGCGGCGCGCCGGTACTGCCCCTCGCCGCTCAAGCGATGCGCATCGGCGTACAGCGGCAGCAGCTGGGCGTTGTCGTACAGCATCTTCTCGAAATGCGGGATCTCCCAGCGCGCATCCACTGCGTAGCGGCAGAAGCCGCCGCCGACATGGTCATACAGCCCGCCGGCGGCCATGCGCGTGAGTGAGGTCAGCGCCATCTGGCGCGCCACATCCGTGGGCGGCGCGCCGCGCGCATGGTGATGCAACAACAATTCGAGCGAGCTCGGGTGCGGAAATTTAGGTGCGCCGCCGAAGCCGCCGTTGGCCGCATCGAACTGGTCGTGCAGCTCGGCGTAGGCCTGCTCGAGCACGGCCGCCGAGGGCTGCTCGCCGGCGGCCGGCGGCGCCGGGGCGATGCGGCGGAACACGTCGGCGAGTTGCTCGTTCTGCTGGCGCACGGCGTCGTGTTTGTCGCGGTAGATCGCGGCGATCTCGCGCAGCAGTTGCAGGAACGCCGGCATGCCGTAGCGCGGGGTCTTGGGGAAATAGGTGCCGCCGAAGAACGGCATGTGATCGTCCGGGGTGAGGAACATGTTGAGCGGCCAGCCGCCGGGGCGCTGCGCCAGGATCTGGTGCGCGGTCTGGTAGATCTTGTCGAGGTCGGGGCGCTCCTCGCGATCGAGCTTGATGCAGACGAACAGCTCGTTCATCACGCGCGCGGTCTCCTCGTCCTCGAAGCTCTCATGCTCCATCACGTGGCACCAATGGCAGGCCGAGTAACCGATCGAGAGCAGGATCGGCTTGTCTTCGCTGCGCGCTTTCGCCAGCGCTTCCTCGCCCCACGGATACCAGTCGACCGGGTTGTGCGCGTGTTGCAGCAGGTACGGGCTGGTTTCGTGGATTAAACGATTGGTGTGGGCGGCCGTGCGCATGGCGAAAGCTTCCTGTCCCGGCCACTATAATACGTAACCCCCGGCGTCGTCGCCGCGGACACGCCGGTTGTCGGAACGCCTGCATCGATACGGTGGCGTCGGCTTATGTTTCTGGAGTGCCTGACAAGAACCAAAAAAATGGACAGGATTCACAGGATTGAAAACAGGATTAACAGGATTACTGCGGTAAGCAGTCTTTTAATCCTATAAATCCTGAAAAATCCCGTTAATCCTGTCCATACTTTGTGTTTGAGACTCTCAGGGAGCAGGGGATCATGTCGAAACAACTTCCTTCCAGTCCGGACGATCCCGGACTGCACCAACGCGTGCGCAAGTTCGAGCGCCACGTGGTCGAGGAGATCGAGCTCACCGACACCGCCGCGGTCGAGGCCGTGCGCCGGCGCGAGCGCCGGGTGCAGTGGCGCCTTGTCGCCGCCTGGGTCGGCCTGGCGGCGGTGCTGGTCGGTGCCGGGTTGTATGCGCGCGGCGTGTGGCCGAGCGACGAGACGCGCCTGCTCGGCATCGCCTGGGAGATGTGGGCGCGCGGCGATTGGCTGGTGCCGTATCTCAACGATCAGCCGCAGCTGCACGCGCCGCTCTTTTTCTGGTTGATCCACCTCGGCTGGTCGGTCGCGGGCGTGAGCGAATGGTGGCCGCGGCTGGTGCCGGCGCTCGGCGCGCTCGCCAGCCTGGCGCTGCTGCCGCAGATCGCGCGCCGCCTGTGGCCGGAGGAGCGCGAGCTTGCGCGCTACGCGCCGCTGCTACTGCTCGGCACGTTCGCCTTCACGTTGAGTGCCGTGGTCGCGCTGCCCGATGCGTGGCTCGGATGCACCGTGCTGCTGGCCTACTGGGGGCTGGTGCTGCAATGGCGCGTGCGCGATCACCGCGCGTGGCTGCTGACCGCACTCGGCCTGGGACTGGCGACGCTGGTCTCCGGTCCGATCGCGTGGGTCTATGTCCTGCCGGTGGCGTTGCTCGCGCCGCTGTGGGCGCACGCCCCGCGGCCGCAGTGGCGCCACTGGTATGCCGATGTGGGCAAGGCGAGCGCGCTCGCATTCGTAGTCTTCGCGGCCTGGCTGGTCGCGGCCGGCTCGAGCGAGGGCTGGTCCTATGTCGCACGCTACCTGACGCATGCCTGGAAGGGCGTGCCGCTCGAGTTGTTCGCCGGCCCCGATCCGTGGTGGTGGTACGCGTGGCTGGTGCCGCTGGCGTTCCTGCCGTGGTCGGTGTTGCCGCTCGCGTGGATGCGCTTGTGGCACGTGCGCCGCGAACCGCTCGATGGCGGCTTCCTGTTGTGTCTCGCCTGGGGCGTGGTCCCGCTCGCGTTGTTGTGGCTGTTGCCGCTCAAGCAGCCGCACTATCTGTTGCCGCTGCTGCCGGCCGGGGCCTTGCTGGCGAGCCGCTTGTTGCTGACGCGCGCGTGGCGCGACGTGTTTCAGGAGCAGAGCTTCGCCGGCATGGCGTTCCCGCTCATGGCGTTAGGCGGCGTGCTGATGGTGTTGCCGCGCCTGCCGCGTGTCGAGTGGTTGCCCGGATTGTTGTGGGAACTCTCGCCGTTCATTGGCGTGGCCATCATCGGGGTCGGCATCGCTACCGCCTGGGTGCCGATCAAGGATGTCGGCCGGCGCGTGTTCGACCTGGCGGCGCTGTGCGTGTTGCTGGTGGTGTGCGCGCTGCTCGGTGTCGCCTCACAGCTCGACAGCCTGTTTCCGCTGACCGCGGTCGGCAGCGCACTCGCCCGGGCGCAGGCCGAGGGACGTCCGCTGGCGCACGTCGGCGAGTATCGCGGCGAGTTCCACTTCGCCGGGCAGTTGCGCGCGCCGCTGGCCCAGATCGAGCCGGCGCGGGTCGAGGCCTGGGCGGCGGCGCATCCGAATGGCGCGATCGTGACCTACGCGGAGCGCTGGCGACCGCGCGTGCTGGTGCGCAGCGCGACGTTGCTGGAGACGCCGTTTCGCGACGAACAGCTGCGCGTGCTCGACGCGCAGCAGGTGCTATCGGTTCCCGCCAAGTCTGAGTAAACTCTCGCGCCATGCTCGCGCCCACCATCGATCCTGTTGCGATCCGCATCGGTCCGCTCGCCATCCACTGGTACGGGCTCATGTACATCGTCGGCTTCGCGCTCGGCTGGTGGGCCGGCACTGTGCGTGCGCGCCGGCCGAACTCGGGCTGGCAGCCGGCGGAGATCGCCGATCTCACTTTTTATGTCGCCCTCGGCGCCATCCTTGGCGGGCGGCTCGGCTACGTACTGTTCTATAACCTCGCTTACTACGCGCAACACCCGCTCGAAATATTCGCGATCTGGACCGGCGGCATGTCGTTCCACGGCGGCATGCTCGGCGTGGCCGCGGCGCTGTGGTGGTACGGCCGCAAGACCCAGCGTTCGTTCTTTGCGGTGACCGATTTTCTCGTGCCGCTTGCGCCGCTCGGCCTCGGGCCGGGACGAATCGGCAACTTCATCAATCAGGAGCTGTGGGGCAAGGTCACCGATGCGCCCTGGGGCATGGTGTTCCGCACCGGCGGGCCGCTGCCGCGGCATCCCTCGCAGCTCTATGAATTTGCGCTCGAGGGCGTGGCGCTGTTCGTGATCCTGTGGCTGTACGCGGCGCGCCCGCGCGCCACCGGCGCGGTCTCGGGCCTGTTCCTGATTCTGTACGGGGCGTTTCGCTTCCTGGTCGAGCTCGTGCGCGAGCCGGATGCGCACCTCGGTTATCTCGCCTTCGGTTGGGTGACGATGGGGCAGATACTGTCGCTGCCGATGATCCTGGCCGGTATCGGGTTGATGCTGTGGGCGCAGCGGCGCGCCAAACACTGACTGTCGGGAGTCCGATCCTATGAATCGACTGCTGCTGACCTTATGCCTGATCGCCGGCCTCGCCGGCTGTGCCACCGAGGCGCGCATGGACCAGCTCGAGGCGACGCTGCGCGCCTACGAGCGCGCCGTCCGCTGGTCGGAATTCAAGAACGCCTTTGCGATCGCCGGCCAGCCGGCACCGGCGCCCGACTTCGCGGGCCTGCGCGAGATCAAGGTGGTGTCGTACGACAAGGTCGGAACGCCGCGCACCGATCCCGAGGGCAAGACCCACAGCCAAGCCGTCGAGATCCGCTACGTCCACATCCACAACATGAAGGAGCGGGTGCTGACCGATCAGCAGGAGTGGGTGCACGTGGAGCAGGGCGAGCGCTGGAAGCTGACGTCGCCGTTTCCGACTTTTCCCAAGTAGCCGGCAACTAACGCGCCGCGGTTTTCAGGGCGCGGCGAATCCGCTCGAGCGGGATTACATCGCCACGGCCGATGCCCTCGCAGCGCCGCGCCTCGGCCTGCCACGCCGTGCGATCGCTCAACAACTCCGGCCACAGCGGGTAGCCGCGGCACTGCGCCGGACGCACTGGATAGATGCGACAGCGCTGGCCATCGAGAAACACGCACTGCCCGCCGCGCATGCTGAGGCCCTCACCCTCGGTCTCGCGCACGACATAGCGCCGGCGCAACCAGGCGAGCGAGATCCCCAGGTGTTCGGCGATGCGCCGCTGCTGCGCGCGGCTCACCTCGACCCAGTAGTCGCGCGGATTGCCGGTGCAGCAGTTGCCGCAGCCGGTGCACGTGAAGCGCAAAGGCGTGAGGCGTGAGGTGTGAGGGGTTAGGCGCGTAGCGTCGATCGCGGCAGTTTTCGCACGCCTCCCCCCTGACGCCTTACGCCTCACGCTCACTTGATCCACACGGTCTTGATGTTGACGAACTCGCGCATGCCGTGGCGCGCGAGTTCGCGTCCGTAACCGGAGGCCTTGACGCCGCCGAACGGCAGCCGCGGGTCGCTCTTGACGATGGCATTGACGAAGCTGCTGCCGGCCTCGAGGCCGCGCGCCAGGCGCTCGCCGCGTTTCACATCGCCGGTCCAGACGCTGGCGCCGAGGCCATAGCGGTTGTCGTTGGCGATACGCAGGGCGTCGGCCTCGTCTGCGGCGCGCAGCACAATCGCCACCGGGCCGAACAGCTCCTCGTCGTAGGCGCGCATGCCGGGGCGCACCTGATCCAGGATCGCCGGGCGAAAATAAAAACCGGGACCCGACACCGGTCCGCCCTCGAGCGCGAGTCGGGCGCCGGCGCGGACCGAGTCGGCGACCTGCTTGTGCAGCTCGGCGCGCAGGTCGACGCGCGCCATCGGCGCGAGCGTGGTGTCGGTGCGCATCGGGTCGCCGGGGACCAGCGCCGTCAGCCGATCGCGCAGGCGCGCGACAAAGGCATCGGCGATGGCCGGCACCAGCACGAAGCGCTTGGCGGCGATGCAGCTCTGGCCGCAGTTCTGCATGCGCGCCTGCGCGCCGGCGGCCGCGGCCTGGTCGAGGTCGGCGTCTTCCAGCACCACGAAGGCATCCGACCCGCCGAGTTCCAGCACCGACTTCTTGAGGTGCGCGCCGGCGGCGGCGCCGATCTTGCGCCCGGCCGCCTCGCTGCCGGTGAGCGTCACGGCGTGGATACGTGCATCGCCGATCAGTTTCTCGGCCTGGGCGCCGGAGATGAGCAGGGTGCGAAACACGCCGACGGGAAAACCGGCGCGCGCGAAGATCGCCTCGATCGCGATCGCGCACTGCGGCACGTTCGAGGCATGCTTCAACAGCATGGTGTTGCCGGCCATCAGTGCCGGCGCGGCGGCGCGAAACGCTTGCCAGAACGGAAAATTCCACGGCATCACCGCGAGCACGGTGCCGAGCGGCTGGTAGGCGACATAGCTCGCCGCGGCCTCGGTCGGCACCGGCTCATCGTGCAGCAACGCTGCGCCGTAGTCGGCGTAGTAATCGCAGCCGAGCGCGCATTTCTCGATCTCGGCGCGCGCCTCGCGCGCGAGCTTGCCCATCTCGAGCGTAATCAGGCGCGCGTAGCTGTCGAGGTTGGTGCGCAGTTCGGTGGCGGCGCGGCGCAGCAGCTGGGCGCGCTCGGCGAAGGTCGTGGCCTGCCAGCCGGGCACGGCCGCGGCGGCCTCGGCCAGCGTTGTTTCGATCTGGGCCTCGCCCCAGAGCTCGAAGCTCTTGACGCGCTCGCCGGTCGCGGGGTTGACCGTTTCGATCATGGTGTTTGCTCGTTCCTGCGCAATATTCGTGACGCGGACAATATATAAGTGTGCCGCCGGCGTCGAGCGGCGCACCGCGCGATCGCGGCTATACTTTTGCCACGTGATGTTCGCGCGTCTCCTCTCCCGCCTGTTGTTCTGCACCGGTATCGCCGCCATCGCGGTCCCGGCGCATGCGGTCGTGGCCGAGGATGAAACCGCCCGGCGCGATTTCCAGGCCGCGCTGACGGCGCTGCGCGCCGGCGAGCTCGGGCGCCTCGCCAAGCTGCGCGCCGGTCTCGACGGCTACGTGCTGCGCGGCTACCTCGATTACGAAATGCTGAAGGACCGGGTCGACCAGGCCCCGGCGACCGAGGTGCGCGCGTTCCTGGCCGCGCACGGTCACATCGCCGGCGCCGATGCGGTGCGCAAGCGCTGGCTGCGCCGCCTGGCCGCGCGCGGCGAGTGGGACGCGTTCCTGCATGACTACGAAGACATCGAGGACGATCCCGAGCTGCAATGCCTGCGCCTCAACCGGCTGCTGCGCTCGAGCGAACAGCAGACCGCGCTGATGCAGGAGATCGAGGCGCTCTGGTACAACGAGCGGCGCCTGCCGCCGGTGTGCGATGCGGTGTTCGGCGCCTGGCGCAAGGCCGGGCACATGACGCCGGAGAAGATCTGGGAACGCGTGCGTCTGGCGATGGAGGCGCGCCAGCTCGGGCTGGCGACCGAGCTCGCCCAGTACCTCGATGCGCGCGAGCGTACCTGGGTGCACCGCTGGGGCGCGATGCACCGAGACCCGGCCGATCAACTGCAAAGCATCGGCTATCCGGTCGAGACGCCGGTGGCGCGCATGATCGTGCGCCACGGCATCGTGCGTCTCGGCTTTCGCGACGTCGATGCGGCGTTGCACAGATGGGAGGCGCTCAAGCAGAAATACCAGTTCTTCGGCGAAGACGACAACTACGTGCTGCGCTACCTCGGCATCCTGGCGGCGCAGGAGCAGCATCCTGGCGCGGTGCCGCTGCTGGCGCGCGTGTCGGCGGCGCCGGAGGACGAATCGCTGCATCTGTGGCGCGTGCGCGCCGCCGTGCGCGCCGGCGACTGGGCCGCGGCCAGGCATTTCGTGGCCGCGCTGCCGGAGGAGCGGCGCCACCAGCAGGAGGGCCGCTACTGGATGGCACGCGCGCTCGGGCAGACCGGCGCCCAGGACGAGGCGCGCGTCATCTACCAGGCGCTCGCGCACGAGCGTGGCTACTACGCCTTCCTCGCCGCCGACCGCGTCGGCGCTGACTACGCCATGCAGCACCAGCCGATCGTTGCCACGCCGATCGAAGTGAGCGACATGCTGGCGCGCCCCGGCGTGCTGGCGGCGCGCGAGTTGCTCGCGCTCGGCATGACGCTGGACGCGCGCCGTCAGTGGCAGTGGGTCACGCGCCACATGAACAATCGCGAACTGGCGGTGGCGGCGCGGGTCGCCAGCGAATGGGGTTGGCACGACCGCGCGATCCTGACCGCGGGCCGCAGCGACCATCTCGACGACCTGGAGATTCGCTTCCCGGTGTTGTACCGCGACTCGATCGAAGCCAGCGCCACGCGCCACGGCATCGATCCGGGGTGGATCTACGGTGTGGTGCGCCAGGAATCGGCGTTCGTGGCGGATGCGCGCTCGTCCGCGGGCGCGCTCGGGCTGATGCAGTTGATGCCCGCGACCGGCCGCATGACCGGCCAGCGCCTGAACCTGCGCATCCGCAGCACGCAGGCGATCCTCGAGGTCGAGAACAACATCAAGCTCGGCGTCGGCTACCTCAAACACGTGCTCACGCGCAACGACAATCACCAGGCGCTCGCCACGGCCTCCTACAACGCCGGACCCAACCGCGTGAACAGCTGGATGCCGCCGGCGGCGCTCGAGGCTGACGTCTGGGTCGAGAGCATCCCCTACAACGAGACCCGCGACTACGTGAAAAACGTGATGGCCTTCACCGCCGTGTACGATCACCGGCTCGGCATCAAGCCGGTGCGCCTGAAAGAGCGCATGCCCATGGTGACGCCGGTAAAGCCGTGAGGGGTGAGGCGTTAGGGAGTTAGGCGTTAGGGAGTTAGGCGTTAGGGAGTTAGGCGTGACAAATCGGGGTGAGCGTGAAGCATTGCTGGAAATCCATTACGCTTAGACGGCTCACTCCTAACCCCTGACGCCTCACGCCTTATCCTAAAAATGATCAAAAAGAAAATCTGCATCCTCGGCGGCACCGGCTTCGTCGGCCGACGTATCGCCGCCCACCTGACCGAAGCCGGTCACCGCGTACTGATCCCGACCCGCCATTGCTATCGCCAGCGCGACCTGACGGTGCTGCCGACGGTGACGCTGGTCGAAGGCGACGTGCACGATGCGAAGTTTCTGCACCGCACGTTCAACGGCATGGACGCCGTGATCAACCTGGTCGGGATCCTGAACGAGAAGGGCCGCTCCGGGCGCGGCTTCGCACACGTGCACGCCGAACTGCCGGCCAAGGTGGTCGAGGCCTGCCGCGGCGCGGGCGTGCCGCGCCTGCTGCACATGAGCGCACTCAACGCCGCGCACGATGCGCCGTCGCATTACCTGCGCACCAAGGCCCAGGGCGAGGACGCCGCGCACCGCGCCGCCGGCCCGGACTTTCACGTCACCAGCTTTCGCCCCTCTGTCATCTTCGGCCCGCGCGACTCCTTCACCAACCGCTTCGCGCAATTACTCAAGCTCGCCCCCGGAATCTTCCCGCTCGCCTGCCCCCGCTCCCGCTTCCAGCCGGTCTACGTCGACGACGTGGCGCGCGCCTTCGTCGATTCGCTCGCTCAGCACAACACCTTCGGCCAGCGCTACAACCTCTGCGGTCCGAAGCAATACACGTTGCGCGAGATCGTCGAGTACCTGGCACAACTGCTCGGCAAGCGTGTCATGGTC
>Ga0302046_10005169_pt1 | contig 11528 bp, 11 predicted proteins | sample RVTome_11_FD_200261 | JGI IMG/M metagenome (GOLD analysis project Ga0302046, IMG submission 200261) | Soil microbial communities from uranium-contaminated site in the Upper Colorado River Basin, Wyoming, United States - RVT147D111 (version 2) ... | reverse complement strand
CGACCACCGCCGGCGGTGTGGAGGGACGCGGAGTGGCCAACTTGAGCCTATCTGTCAGGAGCTTTCCGATCGACGTGTCGACGAGGGCGGCCTTGATCCCCGTTCCGCCTATATCGATACCGAGAGCTCCTTCCGTCACGGCCAGAAGGCTAAGTGCTTGGCCAGGAGATAGCCTCGCATCGTGGACGAGCATTCAGACATAGCCGTGATCGGGCTGGCGGTGATGGGAGCAAACCTGGCCCTCAACCTGGCCGATTCGGGGAAACGGGTCACGGTGTACAACAGGACTGCCTCCGTCACAGATGAGTTCATGTCTGGCGAGGCGGCGACGAAGGCGGTGGTGCCGGCTGGGTCACTCGAGGAGATGGTTGGCTCGCTGGCGAGCCCGAGGGTGATCCTGCTGATGGTCAAGGCAGGCGACGCTGTCGACTACGTGTTGGGCGACCTGGTGCCGCTACTCGACAAAGGCGACATCGTGATAGACGGGGGCAACTCGCTGTACACCGAGACTGCCCGCCGCCAGGAGGCTCTCGCCGCCCAAGGCATCCGCTTTCTCGGGATCGGGGTATCGGGGGGTGAGGAAGGCGCCCGCTACGGGCCGTCGATCATGCCCGGAGGGGATCCGACTGCCTGGCCTCATGTGGAGGACACGCTCAAGGGCATCGCCGCTGTGGCGCAGGACGGGGCGCCCTGCTGTGAGTGGATCGGGCCGGGCGGCGCCGGCCATTTCGTGAAGATGGTCCACAACGGGGTCGAGTACGGCGACATGCAGGTGATCGCCGAAGCCTATGACTTGATGCGAAGGGGTCTGGGAATGTCGGCGAACGACATCGGCGACACTTTCGCGTCATGGAATGAGGGGCGTCTCCGCTCGTTTCTGGTCGAGATCACCGCCGACATCCTCCACACGGTGGTCGACGGCGAGACCCTCATCGATGTGATCCTGGATGTCGCTGGCCAGAAGGGAACCGGCAAGTGGACCGTGATCGCTTCGATGGATTTCGCCGAGCCCACCTCGCTGGTAGCCGAGGCCGTCTATGCCCGGATCGTGAGCTCGGATCCTGAGCGCCGACGGCGGGCGGCATCGATCTTCGACGAGCCGACCACTATTCTCGAGGACGTCACCGTCGACGACATCGAAGCGTCGCTGTATGCATCGAAGATCATCTCCTATGCCCAGGGCTTCCGTTTGCTCCGCACCGCCTCGTTGGAGAACGCCTGGAATCTCGACCTCGGTTCACTCGCCGCGATATGGAGGGCCGGGTGCATCATCCGGGCCGCGTTTCTCGAGGACATAACGGCCGCGTACGTATCCGACCCCGATCTCGACGACCTGACCACGGCCGACTTCTTCTCGTCGGCAATCGAGGACGCCATCCCGTCATGGCGGCGTGTGGTCTCGGGCGCGGCCGCTGCCGGGATCCCGGCCCCGGCGTACTCGAGCGCACTGGCGTACTTCGACGGGATGCGATCGCGGCGGCTGCCCGCCGATCTGATCCAGGCACAGCGGGACTACTTCGGGGCGCACACCTTCGAGCGGACAGACCGTCCCCGTGGTGAGTTCTTTCACCATGATTGGAGCAGTCGATGACCTATGTCGTCCGTGAGGTCGACATCTCCGCGGTGGACGACGACACGCTCCGGGCGATGGTCGACCTGATCAACATGCTCAACGTCGAAGCTGAACCTCGACAGGCCCCGTTCACCCTCGAGGAGGCCAGGATGTTCTTCATCAGGCCCGGCGCGGTGCAGAAACGGTATGCCCTCACCGACGGGGACGGAGCCATCCTGGGACATCTCGTCCACTCGTACGCCGATGACGGAAGCAACCCCGACACCCTGCGAGCGCAGATCGGCATTGATGCAGAGCACCGACGCGCCGGTCATGGGACGCGGCTTCTCTCCAGGCTCGTAGACGACGCCAGGGATCTCGGCCGTTCCAAGCTCACCGGAAAGGTCTTCGACACGGTCCCCGCTGCACAGGCTTTCGCCGAGGCCATCGGGGTCAGGAGCACGCTCGACATGCACGTGAACGTGGTGAAGATCCCCGATCTGGACAAAGAGATGCTCCAGCGGTGGGTCGACGAAGGCCCCCGACGGGCGCCTGGTTACTCGATGACGGTCTACCAGGGGATGGTCCCTCATGTGCTGCTCGATGGTGTCGCTCACCTCCATTTCATCCTCGAGCGGGATTCGCCGAGGCCAGAGGGACAGCAGCCCAGAGAGTGGACCGGGGATTTGGTGAGGCAGATGTACACCCATTTCCTCCAAGGGGTCGACTCGCTGACCGCCATCGCCACGAACGATGCGAGCGGAGCGCTTGTCGGAATGAGTCAGTTGATCCGCCGCCATGGTGATCCGTCGACATGGATCGTCACGGTGACGATGGTCGACCCCGACCATCGAGGGCATGCCCTGGGCAAGTGGGCCAAGGCGTCCGTCAACCTCGAGGCCATGGAGCACTGGCCCGGGGGCGAGTGGCAGGAGACGGCCAACGCCTTCGCCAACGACGCCATGCTGGGCATCAACCACGCCATGGGTTTCGAGCACGAGCTGACCGCCGGGGACGTCGAAGTCAGCTTGGCGGATGCCGAGGCATATCTCGAGAGCAGAAGTTAGAGCGGGGGCGTCCCCGGCACATCCATCAAGGGCCTGTCTTCATGGTCCGGGTCGGCGGCGTCGGCAGCCTCCACCTGTTCCCTCCTCACGCCCATCAGGAAGAGGATCGCATCCAGAAAGGGGACTGACACCGAGGTGTCGGCACTGCTCCGCAGCACCGGCTTGGCGTTGAAAGCGATCCCCAGACCCGCCACCGCCAGCATGTGGAGGTCATTGGCCCCGTCGCCCACCGCAACCACCTGAGATGTCGTTATGCCCTCCGCCGCGGCGATCTCCTCGAGAAACCGAGCTTTTCGCGGACCGTCCACCAGCTCGCCGGTGAGCGAACCGGTGAGGATCCCATCCGACTCCTCGAGGGTGTTGGACAACGTGTAATCGATGCCGAGATCGGCGGCGAGACGGTCGGCAAAGCGGGTGAAGCCGGCGGAGACGATTGCCGTCTTCATTCCCATGCGCTTCAACGTGCGTATGAAGGTGCGCGCACCGGGGGTCACCGTTATTGCCTGATGAACCCGATCGATCGCCGCGTGGTCGAGTCCCTTCAGCCGGGCGACACGAGCTCGCAGAGATTCCTCGAAGTCGATCTCACCCCGCATCGCCCTATCTGTGATGACCGAGACTTCGGCACCCACGCCGGCCTCGTCGGCCAAAAGGTTGATCACCTCGTTCTGGATCAGTGTGGAGTCGATGTCGAGTACGACAAGTCTCTTGGCGCGTCTCTCCAGACCTTCAGGCTGGATAGCGATGTCGATCGGTCTCTCCGCGGCGGTGAGGATCAGCTTCTCACGCATCCTGTCGATGTCCCCGTCAGACACCACCAGCTCGTAAGAGATCACCGGATAGCGAGAGAGCCGGAAAATCCGCTCGATGTTCCCCTCACCCTCGGCGATCGACCGGGCGACGGCGCCGAAGTCGTCCGGTCCAATCCGCTCCCCGAGGACAGTCACGACGATGAGTCGTTTCGCCGGGGTGGGCTGTGGCTCGACCACTTCGAACTCGATGTGGAGACCTTCTTCCCAACCGAACATCAACAGGTCCTTGATGGTGGCGTTCTCGCCGGTGACGCCGATCAGCACATTGAGAGTCAACCGACCCCTCACCACGATCTGTTCGACGTCGTAGATCTCGGCCTCGGTGTCGGCCAGGACATCCATCAGCGCCGCGGAGATGCCCGGGTGGTCCGGGCCGTGGATGCTCACCAGGATCGTCGATCGATCGCTCATCGAAGCCAAATGTAACGACGGAGGGATGTCGCGCCGGATCGTCGACATCTGAGAAGCAATTACCATCATCGGATCCACCCACCGATATGAGGAATCCCTTTGTCTGAGAACCCGTTTCGCCTGCCTCGGCAGGTAGTACCCACCCACTACGACGTTCGGCTCGAGCTCGACCTTGAGACCTTCACATTCTTCGGTTCGGTCGGGGTCGATGTCGAGGTCGTGATGCCCACCTCCACCCTCGTCATGAACGCCGCAGAGGTGGACATCAAGTCGGCGCAGCTATCTGGCGGTGTCGCCATCTCCGAGATCTCCTACGACGACGACTATGAGTTCGCCATACTCAGCTTGGAGACTGAGCTCACGCCTGGCGCTTATCGCCTCGAAATGGAGCACTCCGGGATCATCAACGATCAACTCCGTGGTCTCTACCGGTCCGTCTACAAGGACGCCGAGGGCATAGAGCACGCCCTCGCCACGTCACAGTGTCAGTCGACCGACGCCCGACGCATCTTTCCCTGCTGGGACGAGCCCGACTTCAAGGCGACGTTCCAGGCGATTATGGTCGTCGCCGAGGGGCTCGAGGCGTACACCAACAGCCCCGAACTCGAGCGAGTGCGGCTCGATGACGGCCGCGTCGAGTTCAGATTCGACAGGACGATGAAAATGTCCTCCTACCTCCTGGCGTTCATCGCCGGACCGTTCGAGGCCACCGAGCCGCGTGTAGTCAGGGGGACCCCGACCCGCATCATCGTGCCCAGGGGCAACCTCCATTTGACGGAGATCGCAATGGAGAACGCCGTCTTCTGCTTCGAATTCCTCTCCGACTACTACGGGATCCCATATCCGGGGGCCAAGCTGGACCACATCGCCATCCCCGACTTCGCTGCGGGGGCAATGGAGAACGTGGGTCTGATCACCTACCGCGACGCCTATCTCGTGATCGACCCCGAGAAGGCCAGCCAGGGCGAGCTCCAGAACAGTGTCGATGTCATCGGGCACGAGGTCGCCCACCAATGGTTCGGCAATCTCGTCACGTTGGAATGGTGGGAGGGCGCCTGGCTCAACGAGGCGTTCGCCAGCTTCATGGAGCTGAAGGCGACTGATGCCATGCGGCCCGAGTGGAAACGCTGGCTCGCCTTCTCAAATCTGGAGGTGCCATGGGCGATGGGGACCGACCAGCTGAAGTCGACCAGGCCCATCGAATTCGAGGTGACCGCACCCGAAGAGGTCGACCAGATGTTCGACGCCATCACCTATGGGAAAGGCTCGGCGGTCCTCCACATGCTCGACGAGTTCATCGGAGTCGAGAACTTCCGGACCGGGGTCGGCAACTACCTGCGCAAGCACGCCTACGCCAACACCGTCACTGCTGACCTCTGGGAGGGTCTCGACGGGGCATCGGAGTGCCCGGTCTCCGAGATCATGGGTACCTGGGTATATCAGCGTGGCTTCCCTCAAATCGACGTGAGAAAGGTCAACGGAAGCGTCGAGCTCGCCCAGCGCCGATACCTGGTGATCCCCGACGAGACCGACACCACGATTTGGAAGGTGCCCGTCCAACTGAGAGGAGTCACCGACGGGCACCCGTTCGACCTGAGGTTTCTCCTGGAGAAGGACGAGGACATCGTTCCCATCGAAGGCGAAGTCGAATGGATTGTGGCCAACGTCGGTGGATACGGGTTCTATCGGACCAACTACTCCGACGACCTGTTCGATGCGCTGCTCCTCCATGTGGACGAACTCGGCGACAACGAGCGCTATGCGCTGATCTCGGACACACTTGCGTTCGTCCGCAACGGATCGATCCCGGCCAGCCACTTCCTCGACCTCGCCGCCAGGTTCGGTGATGAGCAGGAGCAGGCGATCTGGTCGGTCATCACCGGTGGCCTCGCGGTCATCGAGCACCATGCTCTCACAGAAGGGGCACGGGCCGGGTTCGAAGAGTACGTGTCCGGCTTGGTCGGTCCCGCACTTGAGCGTCTCGGTTGGGAGGTGCGGTCCGGAGACACCGACCTCGAACGAAAGCTGCGTGGCGACCTGATCGCCACGATGGGCAACCTCGCCCGGGACGGCGACACCATCGACAGATGCCGCGAGTTGGTCGCCACTCTGCTCGACGGCGGATCGCTCGACCCCGAGGTGGCGACCGCGGCGCTTGCGGTGTTCGCCCGCAACGGTGGGGCCGATGAATACGAGACTCTCTGGAAGACCTACAAGGCGGCCACGACTCCGCTCGACCAGGTTCGTTATCTGCGATCGGTAGCCGGCGTCGCCTCTGAAACGGAAGCCCTGTCCACTCTTGACAAGGTCATCGAAAACGAGGTGCGCACCCAGGACGGCTTCTGGGTGTTTGCGCGACTCCTGGCAGGGGATGCCGGACCGGCGGTGTGGGAGAAGTCACGGGCCAGCTGGGAGAAGTTGCTCGCGGCGATGCCGGGCATGACCCGAACCCGGGTAGCCGAAGGGATCTCTGCCTTGTCTCAACCAGAGGTGGCGGCGAGTGTTCACAGCCACTTCGCCGAGCATCCCCTGCCCGAGGCCGCCCGGTCCGTTGAACAGAACCTGGAGAAGCTCGACGCCAACATCGTCCTCCGCGAGCGAGAAACCGAAGCGATCGCGGCCTACTTCTCCTGATCGACCCCTCCCAACGAGAAAGGCCCGGACCAAGTCCGGGCCTTTCAACTCGATGAGGGTACTGCTACTTGAGCTCGACGGTGGCGCCGGCGCCCTCGAGGGCCTCCTTGGCCTTGTTCGCCGTCTCCTCGTCGACGGCTTCCAACACGTTGGCTGGTGCGCCGTCAACGAGGTCCTTGGCCTCTTTGAGTCCGAGGCTGGTGAGCCCACGTACCTCTTTGATCACCTGGATCTTGGCCGATCCGGCGCTGGTGAGGACGACGTCGAACTCGTCCTTCTCTTCGACGGCGGCCGCACCTGCGTCGCCTCCACCGGCCGGGGCGGCAGCCACGGCGACGGGAGCGGCGGCGGTGACATCGAACTTCTCTTCGAACGCGTCGAGGAACTCTTTCAGCTCGAGGACGGTCATCTCCTCGAAGCTGGAGAGCAGCTCGTCTGTGGTCATCTTTGCCATTGCTATTCCTCCTCGGCCTGCGCGGCCGCGGTCTCTGTCGGCTCGTCGTCGGGAAGCGACGTCTCTTCGGCGCCTTCCCGAACTGCTTCGCCGGATTCCTTCTTGTCCAAGAGCTGACTGAACATCGATGCTGCATCCCGGGTGAACGAACCGAACATCCAGGCGGCCTTGAACAACGGGGCCTTTACGGCACCTGCGATTCTTGCCAGCAGCACCTCGCGTGGCTCGATCTCTGCGAGCTTGGAGACCTCTTCGGGAGTGAGAACACTCCCCGCGAAGTACCCGGCTTTGAGAACGAAAGCCTCGTTTTCTCTCGAGAAGTCCTTGAGGGCCTTCGCCGTCGTGACCGGGTCACTGTTGGCAAAGGCGAGGGCCGTCGGCCCGGCGAGGTACTCGTCGAGCCCCTCGATTCCGGCGTCGGCGGCAGCCAACCGGGCGAGGGTCATCTTGACGACCCTGTACTCGGCTCCGCTGGCGCGCACTGCCCGGCGCAGTTCCTGGACGGCATGCACGGTCAGCCCGCGGTACTCGGTGAGGAACACGGCCTCGGCTCCTTCGAGCCCTTCTCGGATGTCTGTCACAGCCTGGACCTTCTCTGGTCTTGCCATTGCGTCTCCCTAGACATCAATCAACCCCTCGACACAAGACGAGGGGCTTCGAGAAGCGATCCTGCGCTGGCGGGCTGAACCCTTTATCCCCTGGGGGACCGGCGGTCTTGGGGCCGAGGTATTGGAGTTGCGGGCCGAATTGTATCTACAAGCACCCAGACCGCAATTCGGCATATGGTGTGACCCGTGGAATCGGGTTATGTCTCCAATGACGTCTGTGACATCTACTTCGAATCACACGGCACCGGGGCGTCGATTCTCTTTCTTCACGCCGGAGTTGCCGACTCGAGGATGTGGAGGAATCAGCTCCAGATCGAAGGTCACCGGAGCGTGGTGTTCGATCAGAGGGGGTTCGGCAAGTCCAAGTGGGTATCGGGGCCCTACGCGAATCGCGCGGACGCGATCGCGGTCCTGGACCATCTCGGGATCGACTCGGCTGTGGTCGTCGGCTGCTCCAACGGTGGTGAAACCGCCATGCAGCTTGCCTTGACCGCTCCCGATCGAGTTGCCGGATTGGTGCTCGTCGGAGCGGCACCCCGCGGATGGGAGCCGGCCGGAGGATGGACGAGCAATCCTCTCTGGGACGAAGCTGTCGCCGCGTTCGAGTCAGGAGACATCGAGACGGTCGTCGACCTCGATGCGCAACTCTGGCTGGCAGGAGCAGGGCGCTCATTGGACGAGATGGAAGGTGAGATGCTTGATCTGTTCCGCGACATGGACCGAACGCCGGCGGCAACGGAGACCGAACGTAATCAACACATCCAGACCTTGGAGCCGCCGACCAACGAACAGCTGGATCTCATCGACCGTCCGACTCTGGTGGTAGTCGGTGACCGAGACGAGCCCGACTTGATCGTTGCCGCCCACTACCTGGCGGACAGGTTGAGTGATCGTGAGGCCGTCCTCATCGAGGATGCCGCCCACCTCCCCTCGCTGGAACAGCCGGAGTCCTTCAATACCGCCTTGGGTGGGTTCTTGGCAACCATCTGACCCGGTTTCCAGATTTTCCCTGGACAGTCAGGACCCCACGCGCGACACTTGACCTGTTGATAACAGGGGATCTCCGTGACACCGGGCGGGTTCCCTGACCGCCCCCGCCCGCTTCTCGGACCCGAATACCAGAGGGCCGCGCATAGCCGACTCTGAACGACCAGCCCCTACCCTGGTCCACAGATGATGAGATCGGTGGCGTGAGGACGGTGGACCTGGCAGCCGAAGCCCTCGAGTCCTACGGGTGACCCGAGCGCGGAGATCCCCCTAGTCATGTGAAAGGCCCCCAAATTGGGGGCCTTTTCACTCATTCTGGGTTGCTATGCAACGCCTCGAGGGGCTCTACTTGGCGAGCGCGGTCAGATCGTCGATACGGGAGGTGTCGACCTTGATGCCAGGGCCCATCGTCGACGACAGGGTCATCGAACGCATGTATCGCCCCTTGGATCCAGCGGGCTTGGCGCGCTCGATCTCGAGCGTGAGCGAAGCGAGATTCCCCATCAGCTGATCGACTGCAAAGCTGACCTTCCCGACTGGCACGTGGACGTTGCCGTACTTGTCGTTTCGGTACTCGATCTTTCCAGACTTGAACTCGGCGACCGTCTTGCCGACGTCCTGGGTCACCGTGCCTGACTTCGGGTTGGGCATCAACCCGCGTGGCCCGAGGACCCGACCGAGCTTGCCCACCTCGGACATCATGTCGGGAGTGGCGATCGCCACATCGGCGTCCAGCTCTTGACCCCCCTGAACCGCCTCGACCAGCTCGGTGCCCCCAACGATGTCGGCACCGGCTTCTCTCGCCTCGGATTCTTTGTCAGGCGGGCAGAAGACGGCCACTTTGACATCCTTCCCGGTTCCATGGGGCAGGGAGACCGTCCCTCTGACGAGTTGGTCGGCCTTCTTCGCGTCTATACCGAGGGTGTAGACGACCTCGACCGTCTCGTCGAACTTGGCGGACGAGAGGGTCTTTACCAACTCCAGCGCCTCCTTGGCGGCGTAGCGGCTCTCCTTTTCGTACCGGGAGGCAGCCTCGCGATAGTTCTTTCCGTGCTTCATGTCACTCCGTGTGTTCTCTCTCGTTCTGTGTCAATCAAGGGAAGATTGAGGGGGATGAATTGACACAGAAAGCTCTCGATCACCCTTGGACCACGATGCCCATCGAGCGGGCGGTGCCCTCGACGACCTTCATGGCGCCTTCGATGTCGTTGGCGTTCAGGTCGGGCATTTTGATTTCGGCTATCTCTCTTACTTGAGCCCGAGTGACCGACCCCACCTTCTCTTTGTTGGGCTCCCCTGAGCCCTTGTCGACCCGGGCTGCCTGACGGAGCAGAGCTGCCGCAGGCGGCGTCTTGGTGATGAACGTGAACGACCGATCCTCATAGATCGATATCTCGACCGGGATGATCTGCCCGCGCTGGTTGCCGGTGGCGTCGTTGTACGCCTTGACGAAGTCCATGAGGTTGACGCCGTGCGGGCCGAGCGCCGTACCCACCGGTGGGGCGGGTGTCGCCTGACCAGCTGGAAGCTGCAGTTTCAAGGTTGTGACGAGTCTTCTTCTACCCATGTCGTTCCTAGTTCTTTTGGATGTCTTCGAAGCCCAGCTCGACCGGGGTGTCGCGGCCAAAGATGTTGACCAGGACGACGACCTTCTGCTGGTCGATGTTGATCTCTTCGATCGTGCCGTTGAAGTCGGCGAACGGACCTGTGACGACCCGGACCTGCTCGGCCACCTCCCACTCGGGCTTGAAGCGGGGCTTGCCCTTCTCTTCTTCCTCCCGGACACCCAGGAAGCGCTCGACCTCGCGGCGTGACAGCGGAGTCGGCTTTTGGGCATTCCCCGCGACGAAACCGGTGACACCGGGCGTGTTACGCACGGCGTACCAGGAGTCGTCGTCGAGACCCATGCGAACGAGGATGTAGCCAGGGAAGACTTTCTTGGGCGTCGTCACCTTCTTGCCACCCTTGAACTCGACCACGTCCTCCATTGGGATGTGAACGTCGAAAATGCGGTCTTCCATGTGCATCGACTTGATTCGGGACTCGAGGTTGGCCTTCACCTTGTTCTCGTATCCCGAGTAAGAGTGGATCACATACCAGTCACCGGGGAGGTCGTAGGGGCTGGGCGGTTTGGGTTCCTCGATTGGCTCCCCTGCCTCCTCATCAGACTGCGCCGGCGCCTCGTCCGGCGGTGAAGCCGCCTCGTCTGAATGAGAGGGCTCCTCGGTGAACGCTGATTCTGGCTGTGCCGACTCGGCGCCGGGCTCAGCTAGACCCTCATCGACGGTCTCCTCGACGCTATCCGGTGCGTCCTCGACCGTTGCTTCAACATTCTCGGCGGGGGCCTCGATGCTCACAGCCTGATCCTCGGTCGTGGCTTCGACCTGGTCTTTCTCCTCCTCAGCCTCCTGTTCGGAGTCGATGTTCTCGTCGAATTCGGAGCTCTCAGCGGGCTGGGTGGTCAATGTCATCATCCCCTCAACTCGACGAGGGTGAGCACGAGCTCCTTGGCGGCGGCATCGAAACCAAACGTGATCACCGTCAGGGCAGCCGTCGTGATCAGCGTCACCGACGAGAAGGCGATCATCTGCTCACGGGTCGGCCACGTGACTTTGCGCAGCTCCACGCGGACCTCATGGAGATAGTCCCCTATACGCGCGACGAACGTCCTGCGCTCCCCCCGCTCCGGGGCGGCGCGATTCGTCATGGCGGCAGCACGTCGCTGCGCCTTGGTCTGGCCTTCGCTCTCCTTCTTGCGTCGTCGCTCTTCAGCTTCCTGGAGACGGCGGATTTGTCTATTGCTCATAAGCCAATCATTTGGGAGTACAGGGCATTCTGGCAGGGGTGGAGGGACTCGAACCCCCAACCTCCGGTTTTGGAGACCGGCGCTCTAACCAATTAGAGCTACACCCCTAGGGGGTTCGCGGGTCGCTCAAGTATAAGGGGGCGGTCGCGACTGTGGAAAGTCGGTCGGGAGTCGAAATCCCGCCTACGAATTCGTAT